>Ga0209066_10000550_pt1 | contig 53831 bp, 49 predicted proteins | sample All_14_2_FD_187198 | JGI IMG/M metagenome (GOLD analysis project Ga0209066, IMG submission 187198) | Freshwater microbial communities in response to fracking from Pennsylvania, USA - Allegheny Zone_MetaG_DW_15 (SPAdes) (version 2) ...
CCTCGGCAACGACATCGAAGTGATGATAGAACGTGGCGACCTCGAACACTTCGGCACGCGCCATCTTCATCGCTTGAGCAAGGGCCGCGAGATGATCGGCGAACAACGCGCCGTGCGTATCCTGCAGACGGTGCAAGTATTCGATCAGGCGGTCGCGGCGCGGCGTTTCACCGCCGATTGCGGCCTGAGCCGCTAGTTGCGCACTCAGTGAGAGAGGCCCAGAGAGTGAATTGCGGTCTATTCCCATCTTCATGCCACGTTGTTTCTTGGTCAGAGCCGCCACTTGGCTGCTTATTGAACACGCTCAGCGTCACATGCTTAGTGCGAGGACTCCGAGACAAGCAGGCTCCAGTCCCTCTCCCCTCACAAACGAGTCGAAAGAACCTAGTCGAACACGCCGTTTGTTGACATAGATCAAACGAAACGACCACAACCGGCTTGATACTTTCCGCAAATTATACACTTTTCCGTTAAGTGTGTAATTTCTCTACAACATTACCGTAGCTACTCGCACCAAGAGGAGACCGAAAATGCCCAACGCATCACCGCTAAAACTCTCGGATGGAACCCGGTTGTCCGATCTCATCAACCTCGAGACCCGCGAAGTCAAGATGCGGACCCTTTCGGACCCCGAGTTGTATGAGCTCGAGATGCGGCGCATCTTCGCCCGCACCTGGATTCTTCTGGGGCACGAGTCTGAAATTCCGAACAAGGGGGACTTCGTCACACGCGACATGGGGTCCGACTCAGTGCTGGTAGCGCGCGACCGAGACAACGAAATCCATGTCTCGCTCAACGTTTGCCCACACCGCGGGATGAAAATCTCGACACTGGATGTCGGCAACACCAATGTTCACGTGTGCATTTATCACGGCTGGGCCTTCAAGCCGAACGGCGACTTCATCGGCGCGCCGGTAGAAAAGGAGTGCATGCATGGCAAGATGCTTCCCAAGGAAGAATTGGGACTGAAGAAGGCGAGAGTAAGCCTTTATGGCGGCCTCATATTCGCTACCTGGAACGTAGACGGCCCCAGCCTCGAAGAGTTTTTTGGCGACGCCAAGTACTACTTCGACACCTTGTTCCTGCGCACTGCGGCCGGAATGGAAGTCCTCGGGCCGCCGCAGCGCTTCCGGATCCGCGCCAACTGGAAGACCGCATGCGAACAATCGGCTGCTGACGGCTTCCACACCCTGACTTTGCACCGCTGGCTTGGCGAAGTCGGCCCCTACGCAAAAAAACCGGATGCAGAAGGGAAGGGGGCCGATCTGACGCCCGAGATGTACGGCTCGGAAGTGTGGACAGATCACGGCCACGCGCTGCGCTGCATCGACCTCGACCGCAAGATCCGCCGCATTACGGGTAAGGACCCCGCCGAACTGACACCGGCCGAGAAGCTCACGCTGCTGCCGCCGCCGGGCATCATCAAGGAGATGGTGCCTGAACTGCTGGAGCGCTTTGACGAAGGCCAACTCAAGCTGATGAGTTGGCGACCGCCACAGGTTGGCGGGTTCTTCCCGAATGGCCTGTTCGAGTTCATTTACTTGCCACAGCCCGACGGCACCGTTGTCGGTGCCATGGCGCTACACGCATACGTACCGAAAGGCCCGGACAAGCTGGAGTTCGTGAACTGGATCTTTGCTGAGAAGGATACGCCCCCTGAGCTCAAGGCACGCATGCTGCGCCAGTCCTGCCAATTGCTCGGCACCTCGGGCATGGTCGAACAGGACGACTCTGACACCTGGCCACATCAGACAGTCGTGGCCAATGGTGCAGTCAGCCGCGATATCACCCTCAAGTATCAAGCGATGTTCGAAGAAGGCGCCCCCGCGGGCTGGCCCGGACCCGGACATGTAGGTGATGGCTTCACCAAGGACGATACCCAGTGGGCGTGGTGGAAGTATTGGTACGAGTTGATGACCGCCGAGAATTGATCCGCACACAATCAGACTTAAATTCAGGAGACCACCATGGAAAAGAACCTGCTCGAGCCGACCCCACTTCCGCCCTCGGTCCGCACCAATCGTCTCGCGATCGGCTCGCCGGTCTACAACGAGATCCTCGAGTTCCTCATCGACGAAGCCGAAATGCTCGACCAATTGCGCCTCAATGAGTGGCGCGAAACGCTCGACAAGGATCTCGAGTACAACCTGCCACTGCGCTTGACCCGACCCACACGGGAACTCGCACAAAGCGTGGTTCGCACCGTGCAGCACATGCACGACGACTACGGCTCCATCTCGTTGCGGGTGATGCGCGTGATGGACACCAAGAGCGCCTGGGGCGAAGACCCCCCTTCACGCACGAGGCGGCTTGTCACCAACCTGCGCGTCTACAAGACGGAAAAGGAGAACGAGTACAAAGTGCAGAGTTACCTGCTAGTCACCCGCAGCCGCTTCGACTTCGACGACTTCGACCTGATTCCCTGCGAACGTCATGATGTGATCCGCAAAGTCGGCGACACCTACAAGCTCTCTCGCCGCGAGATCATTGTCGACCAAGCGGTGATTGGCACACCCAACCTGGGCATCTTCTTCTGACCGCCACTTCAGCGACGAATCTCAGCCGCTCCCTCATCGGCTGAGGTTCGCCCGGCAACCAGACTCACCAGAGTCATGCGCTACGCATCAACAAGCTGGTGATGCCGACGTCAGGCTCATCCGCCACGCCAGCCACACGCCCAAGGCTGAGGCTGCCAACAAGGCGGTGGCGCACAGCGCCATCATAAGCACCGAGCCCCAAACCAGGGGCGCCAGGATGGCCGCCAAAAAGGCGTTGAACGCAGTCTGCACCGCCAACTGCACTGATGACCCCATACCACGCCTTTCGGGCACGCAATCAAGTCCCCGCATAGTGATCACGGGTATCACCAAAGACATGCCGCAGTTAAAGAACAGCAGATAGCTCAGATACCAACCTGGCGCGGCGGGCATGTGGAAGCTGATCAGGAGGTTGTACAGGCTGGCCGCCGCCATGCATCCAAAGCCTATCCGCAGCGTGTTTGCCTGTGACATGCGCTGCGCAAAGCGCCCAGCCAGCACAGAGCCCATCATCATGCCCACCATTGCAGGACCGAAAAGCATGATGAAGTCCGTTTCGGCGAGGCCGAGGTGCTTCATCATGAAGATGGGTGCCGAAAGCACGTAGATGAAGGAGCCGCCGAACATCAAGGCGTAGGCTGCCGCCCAGGCCATGAAGGCCTTATGGCGAAACACCTCAACATAACCTTGCAACAGGGCGCGAGGATCGAAACTCTGTCGGGAAACCACGGGAAGGGACTCAGGAAGCCGAAGTGCTGTTGCCAGCAGCAAGCTGACTGCCAGCAAGCTCAAGAAAAGGAAGACTGCACGCCAGCCAAAGGCGACCTGCAGCCAACCCCCAATGACCGGCGCCAACGCAGGTGCCACCGAAAACATCAACACGACCTGTGACATCATGCGCTGCGCCAACGGCCCCTCATGCAGGTCGCGCACCACGGCTCGCCCGATCACGATGCCGGCTCCCGCCGAAAACCCCTGGAAGGCGCGCAGGACCCAGATCTGTTCGATCCGGTCCGCCAGCGCACATCCGAACGAGGCGAGCGCGTACACCGCGAGCCCGATCAGCACCACCCGCCGTCGACCGAACGAATCGGAGATCGCCCCATGCCAAAGCGCCATGAAAGCAAAGGCGATGAAATAGATCGAGACAGTGAGCTGCAAGGCCACCAGGTCAGTGCCTAGCTCCAGCGCCATCTCGCCGAAAGACGGCAGATAGGTATTGATCGAGAACGGCCCGAGCATTGCCAAGCCAGCCAGGATCACGGTGGTGCCAAACTGACCCGCAGCCGACTTCGACAGCACGGGCAAGGCCCTCACTCCCTCATCCCGAGCAACATGGAAATGTCTGCGCTGGGATCAGCATCCGCGCCGTAACTGAAATCACCGTTACGCTGTCTAGCAGCGAGCCGGGTCATCAGCAAGCGATAGCGATTGCCCGGTCCGTCGAACCGCGAACTCAGATCGTTGCGCTCTTCGGGCCCGAAATACCGCGCATTCTGCGGCCGCAGCACCGAGTTATCCTGAGGTTGAATGACATACGAGATCCTCGGCATGAGCCACCGAAAAGGCGCAGGTGCATGAACAGTGTAATTGGTCTGATCCACGCGCGAGCGGTGCTTACCGACCGGTACAAAGGGCTGCACGTTTGGAATTGCATAGCCGGGAGTGAACATCGGGTAGGAAATACAGACATTGTTTCGCAAATGAACGTGCAATACGGCACGCAGATCCTGATACCGCGCGCGCACTCCACCGACCCAACGCATCACCGGCGCAACCGATTTGCGCGTCACGATACGCGTGCGCGTGACCGTTTCGGATGTCGCCGCGACCTCCACCACATCACTCTCCGAACGCCCGTCGCCGATGGAGTTGGCGTGCAGAAAATCCGCGTGGGTGAGGTCGATGAGATTTTCAACGGAAAGTGGCGAGGACGCATCGAAGCGCACCGCGCGCTGCGTGTACCGCGGAATACCAAAACCGTCACGCGGCAAAAAGGGAATGTTCGGAATCAGCGCCTCATGCGCACTGTCCGGGTTGCCGTACCACACCCAGGCGTAGCCATAACGCTCCTCCACCGGGTACATCCCACTGCCCGCGGTGAAGTGCGTGGCCGCATGACGCATCCTTTCGAGCAGTTCGGGACGTAATTCGGCCGCCCTGACGCGACTACCCTCGCGCCAGAGGTATACGTCCTGCGCATGCACGATGCGGCGTATGGGCCGTTGCCCGACGTCGGCGCAATACGCGACCGGAAACCAGGTGTCGCGCAGGTCGAAGTTGATGGGCACCCAGTCGCGCTTGGAGCCCCTACCCGCATCTTCACCTGTCTCTAGAATGGGGTTCCGTTTCATTGCGCGCCCTCCATCATCCGCGTGGCGTCCTGCCGCCCGGCAGCCCACGCTTGTCGCTCACGCGAAGGCGCGACAGCGAGCGCAGCCAGCTCAGCGCCTTCAATGCGGGCGACTGGCGCGAACGGAGACCTGCGCGTCAGCCGCCGAAGCCACCACTCAAAGGAGGCGCCCCTCACCGCGCGCGAATGGACAAAGCCGCGCCAACAAAAGCGGGTGGTTCCGCGCAGGTTCTCGCTTGCTGCAAGCATGATACTCATCAGTGGCTGCTCGTCGCCATCGAGCAACTCGATCCACACATCGCCCCCCACCAATGGAACCCGCGTACGGAGCACGAGCGGGAAGTCTCGAACAAAAGCCGGCTTCTGCCCTTTGCCACGCCAGACCGCTCCGCGGTCTAGGCGCAGATGGTCCCCCTCGCGCCGAGGGTCTCCATAGAAGAAGTCCGTGATCTCCACGCCGCTGAACTCGAACAGACACTGCGGACCATCGAGCATCACATCGCGGCACGCATCGAGCGATATCGGTATCACTGCCTCGCCCTTGTACTCGGGACCGCCACATTGATAGTCGTATGCAGGAACCCTGCCCCCTGGCGTGCCCATGCCGCGCCACACGTGGATGAAACCATTCAACTCGCGAACCGCAAAACACCGCGCAGTGTACCTTTGGGGTACCCGCTCATCGCTTCGCAGGTTGGGGATGCCAACGCAACGCCCATTGACACCTTCGAAAGTCCAGCCGTGATAAGGGCATTGCAAACCGCCTGGTACTACCGGGCCCAGCGACAGTGGCACGCGGCGGTGCGGACAGCGATCCTCAAGTGCAAAGACAACGCCTGCCAAGTCACGGAACAACGCTAGTTCCTCACCCTCGCAGACAACGGCGAGCGTGCTCCCCGGGATCAAGGCCTCCGACAAGGCAATTGCCCACCAACGTCCGTCCAGCATGCGAGCGCTCCCATTCATGTGCAGTTCAGCCTCGAATCGCTGCCGTGATCTTTGCGTGCGGGCCGGAAACCTGCGCGGCCCAAGCCTCGGCCGCTTGATCGAGGCTGTAGTCGAGATAATCGACCCTGATCCTCTCGTCGCGCGCGATACGTAGCAGGCGCTCCCAGATCGCACGACGATCGGACGGCGCCCGCTGACCCGTGCCGACGCAGGACAAGGTGCGGAACAGGAGATCGGCAATGTCGAGATTCACCTGTCGCCCCGCACCCGTGCCGATCGTCATGACACGCGCCCCCCATCGGGTCGCCTTGAGCGCGTTGAGCATAGGCTGCCCGCAAACCAGATCCAGCACCACGTCATAGCCGTCACCCGCGACGGCCTTGTGGGCTGCGACATCATCCTCGCTCCCCAGAACCACCACTTCATCACAGGCACCCCACGACTTGAGCCTCGCGAGGGTTTCAGCCGAACGTGCAGCGGCAACGACCTTCCCGGCGCCCAGAAACCGTGCCAGTTGAAGCGCGACCTGGCCAAGGGTGCCAGTCGCACCCAACACCAGCACCCGCTCACCGGCCTGGATCTTGGCCGCTTCGAGCGGCACCAAGGCCCCTGTCGCGGCAATGCCCATCGTGATCGCGGTCTTGTCATCCACCCAGTCGGGTACGTCCCAAACCTCCTCGGCCGGTACCACGGTCCGCTCAGCCCAAGCGCCAAAGGGCAGCAACGAGCGTTCACCGAAGTAGACGCGTCGGCCATCGGGCGCGCGACCGACCCCTTCACCACGAATCACGCAGGGATACTGCACGCCGAGGCGGTACGCCCCCAGCACATCCCAGCCCCCGAGCCCGGCGGTGTCCATATCGATCATTACCGCACCTTCCCGTGGCGTCGGTTCCCTGAACTGCTGCACCACCGGCGGCGCGCCACGCTCTGAAATCACTGCGGCTTTCATGGCCTCATCCTCACATACCGGTGGCGCCGGACTGCGCAAAGAAGTCCTTCATTGCCACCAGCGATGGGGTGTGACAGGAGAAACCACCATCGGCAACCAAGGTCGACCCCGTAACAAACGACGACTCATCCGATGCCAAGAAAGCCACCACGTCGGCAATCTGGCGGGGCGTTCCAAGTTGCGGCGTGAGGTGGTTGTCTCGCAGGATGTCGAGCAGCGGCCCCGGCATGCTTGCATGCGCATTCTCGGCTGGCGCCAACCCAATCTGCATTGCATTGGAGCGGATGCCTCGCTTGCCGTACTGCGTCGCGATTGATCGGCTCAGCATGATCAACGCCGCCTTCGATGCTGCGTAAGCCGATAGCGAGAGGTCGCCCTGAACACCGAGGCCGGACGTGGCGAAGATCACCGAGCCCCTTTCCTGCTTGAGCATTTCGCGCACCGAGTACTTGGCACAAAGCATCGCGCCGCGCAGGTTGACCGCCATTGCGGTGTCCCAGGCCTCGACGTCCATGTTGATCACATCACGGTCACGCCGGCGCTGCTCGACACTCAGGATTGCAGCGTTGCTATAGAGCACATCAACCTTCCCGAAGCGCTCCACCACGGCCTCAACCATCGCTCTGACCTCGGCCTCCACCGATACGTCACATTTGACCGCCAAGGCCTGCCCGCCGCTGACCTCGATTTCAGCCGCAACACGGTGTGCCGCGCCAAGGTCAATGTCGACAATTGCCAGCGCTGCGCCATGTGCTGCCATTACCCGTGCAGACTCGGCTCCCAGCCCGCCGCCCGCCCCCGTGACGATCGCGACACGGCCGTAAAGTTTGCCTCCGCTCATTGCTCCATCTCCTCATGCTCACTGTGTTCGGCCCGATGAATCAACGGCCGCTGAATCTCGGCTCTCGTTTCTCGCGAAACGCCATGGCCGCCTCCTTGGCATCTTCACTGGGCTTCAAGACTGCAAACAGATCCAGTTCGAGATCAAGGCCACGCTTGAGCTCAAGCTCAAGGGCCGCGCGCACTGCGCGTTTTACCGCCAGGATCGCAGCTGGAGCGCGGGCAGCAACATGGAGCGCAAACGTCCTGACCTCTTCGAGCAGTGACTCCGGCGCTGCCGCGACACGCGTCACCAGGCCAATCGCCTTTGCCTCGTCGGCAGTCATGCGCTCGCCGGACAAGAGCAGATCCATCGCCCTACCCGGGCCGACCACCCTCGCAAGACGCTGCGTCCCTCCTCCACCCGGGATGAGGCCGAGCGCAGTTTCGGGCAAGCTGAATATTGCGTCCGGGGCAGCAAAGCGGACATCGCAACCGAGCGCCAGCTCCATGCCCCCTCCCATGCAGTACCGATGCACAGCAGCAATCGTCGGCTTTTGAACGGTATCAAATGCCTCGATCCAGCGCGCTCCTTCCATGCGTCGCCTTACTTCGATTGCCGTTTCCGGGCCCCGTTGCTCCTTGATGTCGGCACCAGCACAAAAGCCGCGCGCCCCATCGCCGCGCACCACGATCACGCGGACATCGGCGTCGGCATCCAGATCAGCAAGCGCTGCAGGGACGCCCTGGCGAATGCTGTCATTGATGGCATTGATCTGCTCGGGTCGGGTAAGGACCACCCAGCCGATACGTCCCTCGCGCACGACAGACACGGCATCGTTGAGTGCCACGGTCGTCACGCTGGGCGAAGCGCCCTCTATCGCTTGACTGGTAGCCATGTCAGGCCTCCTCAAGCTCGATCAGTTGACCGCGCAATTCGTCCGGATCGATCCGGATCAAAGAGGCGCCGCCCACTGCCTCCGACTCCTCGATCCACTGGAACTTCGTGCCGCGGGCGCGAAGGTCTTCGGCCTTCGCCTTCAAATCGGCTACCGCAATTCGGATGTAGTACAGGCCGGGACCCCAGCTATTGAAATAAAGACCGGCGTCGCTGTTCCAGCGCTGCGGCTGGATGATGTCCAGGCTCGCGCTATTGGCCACCGTGAATGGCATCGTGGCCCGACGATAGCCCTCACGATGAAGCGACTCGACGTCCCCAGAGGGCTCCCAGTCCAAGTTGGCAGAACAGCAACGCAGAGTGTGATCCAAATCGCGCACCAGGAAACCACGCGCACTTACCCGAATCAATTCACCCGGCTTCGGGTCCCGTGCCCGGGCCGGAGGAGTCGCATACGTCTCTGCCGGCATTTGCAAAGGCTCGGTCGGCATGACCTCGATGCACAGACCTCCGTCCACCACAGGGCTGTAGCGGGGGCTCTCGGGAGTCGCCCCCAGCCACAAGCGATCGAAGGGCATATCTGGCGTGCGCTGAGCCATCCGAAACGGAAGGCCACGACGCATTAGCTTGTCAACGAAGGCTTCGAACTTCGGCCCATGCATCGCCAGCACGACCGAATGGGTAATCATCGGGCGGTGACGCCCCTGATAGTCCTTCAGGCTCTCCAGGAACTCATGGAACATCGGATCGCCGGGGTTCTCACGATCAAGGTGCCACTGTGGCTCAAGCCGTGTCGGCGAGACCGCCAGCGACTTGTGGACTCGAAGAAAATGAGCAATATAGGGATGATCATCAAAAGCTTGTCGCCAATTGGGATGACTATGCACCCCAAGCTTTCTGACCAGCAACTCGGCCATTCCATCGGGATCCGAAAGCATCATGTCTGCACTTAGCAGCAAGTCGAACATTATCTGTCTCCTTTAACGTTCTATTTTTCGAGCCTATTTCATGCAGGCTCAGACCGAATTCACGGAGGCTTCCCTATGCCCGTTGTCCGTCACGGGGTGGATTCAGGATGAAGTAGGAAAGCGCAGGCGTTAGGACGAGGGCACCGAGCATGTTCCACAGGAACATGAAGGTAAGCAGAATCCCCATATCGGCCTGAAACTTGATTGGAGACCAGGCCCAGGTTATGACGCCTGCAGCCATTGTCATGCCAACCAAAGCCACCACCTTGCCGGTAAAGTCAAGAGACTTCCGGTAAGCAGCACGCAGACTTTCTCCTCGACGCTGCATTGCGATCTGAACGCTCAAGAGGTAAAGCGCGTAATCAACGCCGACGCCGACGCCGACCGCGATCACGGGAAGCGTTGCTACCTTCAGGCCGATTCCCAGCCAGACCATCAGCGCCTTGCAGATAATCGTCGTTATCACGAGCGGAATCAGAGCCACAACCGTCGCTCGGATGCTCCTGAAAGTTATCAGGCATAACAGCGCAGTGGCGCCGTAAACCGCGAGATACATCGTGACGATGCTTTTTTGAACCTCGATATTGGTTGCCGCCTCGATCCCTGCACTTCCTGCAGCCAACAGGAACTGGACCGAATTCTCCTCGCCTGCAGCCGTGTTATTTGCATTGGCGAAGTCCTCGGCAGTTCTCAGCACGGAACTGAGCGTGTCCGCTTTGTGGTCGGTTAGATAGGCAATCAGTGGTGACACGGAACAACTCTGGTTGGTGATGTCGGGCGAGGCAATGATCGCCGCCGAAACCGCCCCATCCGTGATCGACTGATTACGACTCAGAGTCAGCCACTTGCCACTACCCTCCATCGTCGCCGAAGTCACGAAGCGGACAGTCTCGGCCAGCGAAGTGGTGGTCTGAACAGCGGGGTTCTCGCGTAACAGCTGGGCGAGCCCGTCCATCTTCTGCAGGGATGCGTAGAGCCTGCAGCCCTCGTCTTCCGTCTTCATGATTACGACGAACTGATCGCTGGAGAGACCATAGTTCTGGGTGATGTAAGCGTTGTCCCGGTTATAGCGAGAGTCCGGGCGCAACTCGGGAGCCCCAGCGTCAAGGTCTCCAATCCGGAGGTCCAACATCACAACCGACGTCACGACGGTAACAACAACTGAGAAAGTGACAATAGGGAACGCCCAGCGCCGCTCAGTCAGCTCATCCAGCCAGCTCCAGGCCTTGCTGAGCAAGGTCCCGCCACCAAGCTTCTCGAGACTTCGCTCCGCATGGCGTACGGCAGACGCGCTGACTCCGAGGTAGGAGAGCGCGACCGGAATCAGAAACAGCTTGGTGAAGATGAGAACTGAAACGCCAACGCTTGTCGTCAGCGCCAGATCGCGAATCACGGGAATGTCAATGATGATCAGCACCGCAAAACCAACGATGTTGGCCAATAGTGCCGTCAAGCCAGCGACAAAGAGGCGACGGAATGTATAACGTGCTGCAACGTACTTGTGCGTTCCGCGGCCAATGTCCTGGATGATGCCGTTCATCTTTTGGGCGCCATGGGAAAGACCAATGGCGAAAATCAGAAACGGGACAAGGATTGAATAAGGGTCGAGCTCATAACCGAGAAGCTGCATCAAACCTAGCAGCCAGATAACCCCAACTACTGCGATCGTCACGAGCAAAACGGTACTGCGCATGCAGCGTGTATAGAAATAGACAAAAAGCGCAGCAACCGCGACAGAAACCGCAAAGAACTTCATGACTTCACGAAGGCCGTCGATCAGATCACCGACGATCTTGGCGAAGCCGACGATATGGATGCCGACCGCTTCACTTTCATAGGCGCGGATCCTCGATTCGAGCGCCTTGGAGAACTCTCCATAGTGCAGCGCCTCGCCAGTCTGCGGATGCGCGTCAAGCAGTGGCACAACGATCATGCTCGACTTCATGTTATTGGCAACAAGACTGCCAACAATGCCTGCCTTGCTGATGTTTAGGCGCAGCTTCTCGATTTCCTCGTCACTGCCGTCGAAGCCAGGGGGCATCACCGCACCGCCGTTAATCCCGTCCTCAGTCACTTCCCTCCAACGTACGATCGGCATCCAGACTGACTTCATCCAGGACCGATCGACGCCTGGGATGAGATATAAATCGTCATTTATCTTGCGGAGCACCTCAAGGTACGCGGGATCGAAGATATCTCCAGCCTTGTTTTCAACGACCACACGAACGGTGTTGCCGAGACCAGGAAGCTCATTCTTGTATTCAAGATAATTTTTTATATAAGGACTGCCCAGCGGAATCATGCGCTCAAAATTCGCATTCACCTGAATGCGGGCAGCCGAGAATCCCAGCACCAAGGTCGCAATCAGGCAAGCCAGTAGCACCAAGATCCGATTATTGAAAATGATACGCTCAAGGGCATTTCCGGAGCGATAGTCGAATTCTTTAAGGTCCCGAATTACGGGCATCACGGGCTGTTCGCTGTGGCCTGCCATTAGCGTCTATTACCTATCGGTTATGAATCAGACTAAAGTCAATTGCGTGCGAGTGGAACAACGCTCACCCCATTGAGCCGAGTCAAGGCAATTGCATCCTTCCCCACCAAGGCGGCTGATAGAACATCACCCACTCTCGGCAACGGCAGGTCAGTGACACTCAAACCGCCATCCCGGCTGTAAAGGGCCTGTCCAGCCGCGGTCACGAATATGATTTCGTCACCGCCACGACTCAAGACTGCGATGATCGTCGCATCGACGTCCAGGTCCACCTGCTGCCAACTAGTGCCTGCATCAGCGGTGACATAGGCGTTTCCACGCAAACCGAACACGATCAACCGGTTTCCGATTGCCGTGGCACCAAAATAGGTACCCATGTACGGTGACTCGACACTCGTAAATCGCCCTTCCGCTCGATCGTAGCGCCTTACCAGGCCCTGCTCTCCAACGAGGTAAAGCGTGCCGTCACTCGTCTGCGCAAACCCGTAAAGATGCATGCCACGATCATTCTCGGCGCGCTCCAGCCAAGGCTCCCAAGTCTTGCCGCCGTCAACGGTGCGCAGCAGCAGTCCGAACCCCCCGGCTAGAAAGCCCTCTCCATCCTCCCCCATCCAGATATCAAAGAATGGATAAGCAAGCGTGTCGGGGGTGGCGGACTGCTCAGCGGCTGCCTCAAGGTCGCCAACCAGGCGCTCCGCGGCCTCGTCGCCCTGTGCGGCACGCGCTGCGTAGTACTCAAGCATGTGCGGCAGCAGGATGCTGCCATCAAGCAGGCGCGTCCAGTTCTCTCCACGACCGTCTGACCGCAGGACCACGGCGTCGTGACCGAGGATCCATGCCGTACCGTCGGACCCCAGTCGTGCCGTCGCGAGGTCCGAGCTCACCGGGACAGTGATCTGTCTCCAGTTGTCTCCGGCATCGTTCGACACCAACACGGCACCGCGCGCGCCCACGGCGAGCAACGTTTCGCCCTGCGCAGAAACACCGACGTAGGCTGTTCTGAGCGCCTGGATCGAACTTCTGGCGGGCACGTCAAGGACATCCGTCGATGACTGCGCCTCCGCAAAGCCCATTGCCGCAGCCAGGGAGAGAGCAGCAAACGACTTCACAATGAGCGACGGGCCAGAAGATGCCCTTGAAGCGAACGAAGTAAGATCGATCACGCCATCCCCCTTGAAATCGTGGCAATCAACACTCTCGAACACCCGCCTGAGAATGTCAGCTGAGTACCCACCTCAACTGAGGGGCACTGCCCCTTCTGGGCAGGCCCTCTCAGCCGCGGTGAGAGCAAGGTCAGCGAGCGGTTTCGCGTGCAACCACAGATTCGGGATTGAGGTCGCGGTTAAGCATTGGTTGAGACAGGACGCGGTAACCATCACCCCTCAGGGCATCGTTGACCAACGCGTACATCCCCTTGTTGAAGTCATGTACTACGTTCTTGACGGTATAAGGCGCCTTGACGTCGTAAAGTTGGACCATTGCATTGAAGATGGACCGATAAAGCTCGCCATTCTTGTCAAAGGCGTCATACAGGCCGGCACCGTAAGTATCCTCGTCGAAGTAATACATCCGGCGGTCATAGACGTGGCGTGCTCCGGGCTTCAGTGTCGCTTCTACAACCCACACACGATGGAGCTCCCAACGCCAGCAGGCCGGATTGGGGTGCTTCTCCATGAACTGTTCCTCAACCCCGCAGGAGAAGTACAACTTATATGCGTTGTAAGGAAGGTACATTTCCTTCTTGCCGACAAGCTTGAAGTCGAACCGGTCCATCTGGCCAGAGAACACGAACAACTCATCGAAAAGCGTTACGCCGCCCATGCTCGCCACCGGCGTATCGTACGAAAACTCCGGAGCAAGCTTGATCCGTCTCATGCCCGGCAGATAACTCCAAGCACGACGTGGCTTCACGGTCGGATCGAGGAAATCCACCAGGCCCGTCGCCTCGCCCGCCTTGCGGATAGGCGCCTCGGTGACGGAGTGCGTACGCCAGTACATCTGCGGGTCACGGCCATCGAGTTCCTCGTGGTAGTACGGCGTCTCTTCCAGCGTGCGCTGTTGCGAAGCCATGACGACCTTGCCGTTCGTGTCGACGACCCAGGAGTTAGATGGATGGGTTGTGGTATCCGCCTTGTATCGCAGTTGCTGATTCCACATCACCTCGTTCCCTGTCTTGGGAATCGGGAAGGGCAAGCCTCCGCGGCAGGCCTCTTCGACCGCCAGGCCGTCCTTTGCGGTCTTGCAGGTGGTGGCGTTGCGGACGGTGTTCTGCAGCACGCGCTCGGGCACCGCGGCCGAACGATGCGTCGGATAGATATCCATGTAGAACGTGTCGTAACGCTTGAACAGTTCCTTCTGACCCTCCGACAGCTTGTCGGCATGCTTTTCGTAGTTGGAGCGGTCGATGCGCAACAGCGGCTTTTCGTCCTTGTACGGGTCGGCCCAGAAACCGCTATTGGGCTTGAAGTCCGCAGGTGCCTCAGTCAGGCCGCCGGTGTAGGCTGGAATCGTCCCTTCCTTGTTGCCGGCCATTTCGGCGCCATACCTCGTGAGCGTCGTGCCAAGTTGCGCGGCCTCTTCAGCAGTAACGGCTGCCATCGCCTGCGATGACACCGCAGCCACAACCGCGATCATCAAGTGTTGGATCTTCATGTTTGTCTCCTGAACTCGTCTTCTTAGAAAGCCGTCTTGAAGGTAAAGGACAACCAACCGCGGTCAATCGCCCCAACAGAAGAGTTGCTGTGCGCGGCTCCGCCTGTAATGACCCCGTCTCTCTCGCGCGTTGGCAACGAGCGGTCTGCGTAACGCAGGCCAAACTCATACTTGCCCGCATAAGTTGCAGTCGCACCAACCGACCAGCGCAACTCCCCCTCGGTACCGCCTCCCGCCGAGGGTGCGTTGCCGTGCAGACCATAATCCAGACTCATCGGAAGACTCAGATCCCATGAGGGAAGAATATTCAGATACTGAGGAGTGAGGCGAACGGCCATGAACAAGGCGTCATCTGTGGAACAGCCGTCACGCTTGGAGCCGGAACCCGGCGTCGCCGCCGGCAGGCCTGCAAGACCCGCGGTGGCCGAGTTGGTGCAGATTGATGCGCCTACCTCCCGATACTCGGCCTTGTTCTTAGTGACCTTGTCGAGCCGGGTATAAGCGAGCTCGGCCGTGAGCGAGCCGGTATCCCACACCCCAGTCTTCGGCAACATGTAGACCCCGCTCAGGACCGCGTGCCAGGTATCTCCACGAGGCCCCGTATCCAGGCCGTGCTGCGAACGGGTGTTCAAGGCGCCATTCTTGCGGTAGGAAAGTTCAGTCCCCACGCTCACGCCGCTGATCACGCGCGAGAAACTCAGGCTGGTCTGCTTGACACCATCAGCATAGAGAAAACGCGCCTTCTGGGGCACACCGGCCCGATTAGGCTCCAATCCCTGGACACCCAGTTCAGGGGTGTAATCATCGAATTCCCGATAATAGAGACCGAAGGAGGACTCAATCGACTCGACGTTCCATCTCGCCCCTACCCCCCAATTCCCACGCTTCTTGGGGGTTTTCGCATCGACCATCTGAGCCTTATCCGTGGCTAAGGGGCCCAGAATGGCGGGATCACCGAAAGCAGCGGGATACACCAGGTAGTCGGAAGAAGGCGCCGTATCGGCCCCCATCAGATATGTCCCGGCATGCGGAACACGAGTCGGCTTCCAGTCCAGGAAATACTGTCCAACCAAGGTCACCGAATCCGTGACCTGCGCACTCAGGTGCACCTGGTTGAGAGGGAGAAAGACTTCCTTGGTCTCGATTCCCGGGTTTGTAACCGCCTTGACGCCATCAACCGGCGACTGACCGTAGGAGATTGCGTGCGCGCCGATCAGCAGCCCCTCGCCCCAAACGTTGGTCTGGCGCCCGAGCTTGACGTTGAGCGGGACGGAACCGAACTCAAAATTACCCCAGATGAAGGCATCAAGAAACTCGCCCGAGGGACCATTCACAAAGCGCTTTACCTCACCGTTGTACTGGTCGTTGACGTAAGCCGTCGGACGCCCGGCGGGCGACCGAACATCGTGATCATCATAGGCCTTGTCATACCACAGTGCAGCGGAGACGCGCGCGCCGAACTGATTGCGATAGCTGACATCGAACTCGGAAAGAAGATCCAAACGGTTGGTAACGACATCTCCCCGATCAAACTTGCTGTCACCCTCGTCATAGACGTAATTCCGCATCAGCCCCTGGTCCTGCCCTTCGATTCGGGTACCAAGGGTATATCGAACGGTATTGTCAAAGCGCACGCGCAGGTCTGGGTTACCCGTATCGACCTGGAAGGCGTGAGCGCCTCCCGCACAGGCAAGCGCTACCGCGGCCGCCACGCCTCGCACTACAAACCCTGCATTCGCAGGCTTAAGCTTGTTGCTCATCGAGATGTCTCCTCTTGTTATGACCACCGCCACAGCTCAGCCGAACTGGCCATCCGATCAGTCTCTATCCGACTTCAGGCAACTCGTTTCTGAACACTTTTTATTCTAACGATCAAATTCCAGAAATTCTATATCTAAATACAAATTCTCTATTGAGAATACTGATCACGATCTTCTGGTGGGTACTGCAGCCTGGCGAGGAGATCATCTCGGCTTCAACCGGACAGGTGGCTGAGCCGGCACGCCGTGCAGGTGCGCTCCGTCCAAACCAGCAACTGCGGCACGCGGCGAACTCCGCCACTCACCCCCAAACCTAGGGGCTGTTCACATTTGCTGATTTGTGTTTACATCCTGATCTTTGGGCGGAGATCAGGATGCTTCGGATGGTACTGACAGATGAACAGTGGCAGACAATCGAAGGGCTTCTACCCGGCAAGCCCGGCGATAGAGGGCGTTCGGCCAAAGACAACCGACTGTTCGTCGAGGCGGTCCTTTGGTTGGCACGTACTGGGAGTCCGTGGCGTGACCTTCCGCCCGAGTTCGGCAACTGGCATTCGACATATGTAAGCTTTGCGCGCTGGCGCGATGCAGGCGTCTGGGATCGGGTCGCCCTCGCACTGGCCGGCGAGCGTGATCTGGCGCGGGTGTTCATCGACTCGACCATCGTTCGCGCCCACCAGCACGCCTCAGGCGCCCAAAAAAAGTAGGACCGCAGGCGCTGGGGCGCTCGCGTGGAGGCCTGACGACCAAGCTGCACTTTGCCGTCGATGCCTTGGGCAAACCGCTGCGCATGATTCTGAGCGCAGGACAGGTCGCCGACATCGAGTGTGCGCAAGATTTGATTGCCGAGATGCCGTGCGCCAGCCTGGTTGCCGACAAAGGTTACGATGCCAACGCCTTGGTCATGAGTATCGAAGCATCCGGCGCGCAAGCAGTCATCCCGCCTCGCTCCAACCGTATCGCGCCCAGGCAGTACGACCGCTGCGCGTACCGCGCACGAAATCTGATCGAGCGCTTCTTCAACCGCATCAAGCATTACCGGCGGATCGCCACACGCTACGACAAGCTCGCTTGCAGTTACATGGCATTCGTGCGGATCGTTTGTGCGGTGATTTCATATCGCTATATGTGAACAGGGCCTAGCCTGGCATGCTCATGCGCGACCGGGTCGTCGATCCCGGAACGCCCGCAAACCACGTGCGCGGCTGGACAAGCAGACTAAATGAGGTGTTCAGGCCAAAGCCTGGCCTGCCTCGCGTCGGAGGCGCATCGCTTCGGTGAAGTCGCGCTTGAGTGTTGGGTAGTAAGCGATCTGGCCCTGCAGGCCACCTGCGATATCGATCGACGCCGCGCTTATGAAATTCGCGTAGTCACTGGCGAGAAAGAGCGCCATCCCGGCCACATCTTCGGGCTTGCCGAAGCGCCCGAGCGGAACGACCTTGAGCACCATTTCGTTAAACTCCTCGCGCGACACGCCCGGTCCCGATTCATGAAAATGGCGTTCCCACTGACCGGTATCGATCCAGCCCATGTTGAGCGAGTTCACGAGGATGTTGTCTTTTGCCAACGACATCCCGAGCGACTTCGACAACGCGACACAGGCGGCGCGATTGATGACAGAGGGAATGCCATCGGGGGTCGGGATCACCCCAGCCAGTGCATTGATCTCGATGATGCGCCCCCAGCGCTGCTTGCGCATGTAGGGTACAACCGCCTGCACGAAGCGAAAATGCCCCATCTGAAGGATGTTGGCATGCTCAAGAATCTGTTCCGGGGTGAGGGTTTCGAGATTACCGCCGCGCCCCTGCCCTGCGTTGTTCACCAGCACATCCACGCCGCCCCAGGCAGCGCTGACCTCATCAACAAACTGTTTAACGCCCGCCGTATCCGTGACGTCCACCTTGCGGGCGATCACCTCGGCTGCGCCAGATGCAAGCTCACGACCAGCTTCTTCCACCGCTTCGAGGGTGCGCGCACAGATCGCAACGCGCGCCCCCTCGGCGGCAAAGGCCTTTGCGATCGCACGGCCGATACCGCGCGATGCGCCAGTGACGATGACTCTCTTGTTACTCAGGTTGATCTGCATCTTCGGTCTCCTGCCTGATGTGTTTCTTCGTCGGCGGGCGCTTCTGTGGCGCCTTGTGCGCAGCCGGCACCTTCGTGCCCCATGACTTTGGACTGGCCTACTCAGAGGGCCTCGAGGATCGTTGCGGTTCCCATGCCGCCGGCGCAGCAGATCGCCTGAAGGGCATAGCGCCCACCGCGGCGCTCAAGCTCATGCAGCATGGAGGTCATGATCCGTGCACCACTCGCGCCAAGTGGGTGCCCGAGCGCGATCGCGCCGCCATTCACATTCAAGCGCTCATGTGAGACGCCGAGCTCCTTCATCCACACCATCGGAACGGGTGCGAACGCCTCGTTCACCTCGAACAGGTCGATGTCGCCGAGCTCCAGGCCGGCCTGCACGAGTACCTTTCGAGTTGCGGTGATCGGCCCCGTCAGCATCAGAGTGGGGTCCGACCCAACAGTGGTAAAGGCCCTGATACGCGCCCGGGGCTTGACACCCAGACGGTTCACCGCAGCACCCGACATCAGAAGCAGGACTGCCGCCCCATCAGATATCTGGGAAGAATTGCCGGCAGTCATCTTGCCGTCGTCTCGAAAGCTGCTCTTGAGGGTGGCGAGCCTTTCTGCAGTGGTGCCGGCACGGATCGTTTCGTCGGCAGAAAACAGCTCTGGCACGGGTTCACCGAATTTGCGATCCTTCAAGCCGTTCGCCGGAACAGGCGCGATCTCCTTAGCGAAATAGCCGGCTGCTGCAGCCGCTGCCGCACGGCGATGGCTCTCGACCGCAAATGCGTCTAGCCCCGTCCGCGTCAGACCCCATTTGTCTGCCACGCGCTCGGCTGCCTCACCCTGGCTCGTCAGCTCGTGCTTTTCCGCGGCAAGCCAGCCAAAGGCTTCCCCGTAGATCTCACGGTTGCCACCCATCCGCACCCGACTCATGTTCTCCGCGCCGCCCGCAACCACTACTGACGCCGAGCCTGTCGCAATCAAACCTGCAGCAACATGCACGGCCACCTCACCGGAACCGCATTTGCGGTCGATCGTGAGACCGGGTACGGTTTCAGGCCAACCGGCTCCGAGCAGGGAGGTCCGAGCGATGTTGGCCGACTGCTCACCGACTTGGGTGACACAGCCAAAGACCACGTCATCAACGTCGCCCGGGGCGATTCCAGCTCGCTGCACCAGTTCGGAGAGTACATGAGCACCAAGGTGGTCGGCGCGCACGCCCGCCAGGCTGCCTTTGTACTTGCCGACGGGTGTGCGCACAGCCTCGACAATGTAGATCTCGCTCATAGATTGCTCGCCTTCAAGCCCGAACCCGGGATGCGCTGCCCATCCTCGTCATACTTGTACACGCCGTGACCGGTCTTGCGGCCGAAACGGCCCGAAGCAACCATCTTGATGATGAGCGGACAAGGACGGAATTTTTCACCCAGGGTCGAGTGCAGGTATTTGAGTACCGACAGCCTTGTATCCCAGCCTGTCAGGTCGCCTAGCTCAAGCGGTCCCATCGGATGGTTGAACCCCATCCGCAGCGCCGTATCAATGTCCTCAGCGCTGGCGGTGCCTTCTTGCAGCATCCACATTGCCTCGTTCCCCAGCATCGCGGACATGCGGCTGGTGGTAAGCCCCGGCGACTCATTGACCAGGATCGAAGTCTTGCCGATTGCATCACACCACGCGCGGCTCGTGGCGACCGTCGCGTCGTCGGTGGCGATGCCGAGCACCAGCTCGACCAGCTTCATCTTGTGCACCGGATTGAAGAAATGCATGCCGATGACGCGCTCCGGCGCACTCACCGAGGCCGCAATCTCGGTGACGCTCAGTGCGGACGTATTGGTCGCAATCACTGCCTCTGCAGCGAGTACCGGCACTGCCTCCAGCAGCACCGCTTTCTTTACTGCCAGGTTCTCGGAAACCGTCTCTATGAGGAGATCCGCGCCCTCTCCGCCTCGGGCGAGGCTGGTATTCGTGACAAGGCGCTGCTTGGCTGCATCGGCCAGCTCGGGGGCGAGCTTGCCCAGCTTCACACCACCATCGAGGATACCGTGAATGCCACGAACAGCTTTTTCCAGCGCGACCTCACTGGTATCGATCAGGCGAGTATCAAAGCCGCTACTGACGAAGGCATGGGCAATTCCAGTACCCATCAGGCCGGCGCCCACTACGGCGACCTTCTTGCTTTTGTCGATCATCTGGATTGCCCCTCAGAAAACGCTTCTAGGCCCAACGACATTGCGCAGGCTGCCAATACCCTCGACGCTGGCCTCAACCAAGTCCCCTGGATTTAGAAACTGGCCGGTACCCTGGCCGACGCCAGCCGGCGAGCCAGTGAACAGAATGTCGCCAGCAGCAAAGCTTGAACGTTCTTCAACGAACTTCACCAATTGCGCCACATTCCAAGTCATCGAAGCCGTGTTGTCGTCCTGCCGGATCTCACCATTCACCTTGAGGGTCAGGCGCAACTGCGGACTGCCCGCGGGAAACTCGTCGCGCGTCACGATCCACGGGCCAACGCCCGTGCTGCGGTCCTGGCTCTTTGCAGCGAAGAGATCCATGCCGATACCCGGGGGGCCACTGCGCTGCAGATCACGCGCAGAAACGTCATTACCAACGGTATAGCCGAGCACGCTGGAAAGCGGGTCGTCCAGCTGCACGGGCGCGTCGCCGACCACCGCCACCAGCTCAACCTCATGATCAAGCTCCTGGGTGAGTGGCGGATAGCGGATCGGGTCATGCGCACCGATCAGGGCCCCGTAGGCCTTCAGGAAAGCGATCGGCTGCGGTGGAGACCTGAGTCCAAAATCATCAGCAAGGTGCTTTGCGTAGTTCGCACCTGCCACCACGACCCGGTTGGTCGGCTCAACCGGCGGCAAGAGCGTGACCGACTCGAGCGCGATGGTCCGGCTCGCCAGCGGCAGGGCTGCTCGCCCCGCTGCTGCCTTGCCTGCGGCAATCGCGCGAGTGAGCGCCGGGGCCCAACTGGCAAAGCCCCCCTGGATCGGCGTGATGTTGCCCGCGTCGACATGCACCAACCCCCAGCCGATCGATTCGCCGAGCGAATATCGGGCGATCCTCATGCCACGGCTCCCGCCTTGGCAACTGCGCCAACCTTGGACGGATCCAAATGGAGCAGCTCGCAAGCGTTCTTCCAGCGGATCTTTTGCAGATCTTCATCGGACAGACGCAGACCGTCCGTCAGGTCGTGACGAACCGCATCACTCCCACCGAAATTGGACCCATAAAGAATACGGTCAGCACCGATGACATCGATCAAGGCTTGCCGCATCGGCAGTTCGTGCAACTCCACATCAAAGTAGAAGTTGCGCAGGTAGTCGAGCACCGGCTTCTTGTTGTGATGGAGATCAAGGTTGGGGTTGGTTTGCGCCAGCCGACCCAACTGATAAGGCACATAGCCACCGCCATGGGTGATGTACACCTTGAGGCTGGGAAAGCGGTCGAACACACCACCGTTGACCAGATACCAGAAGGCCTTGGTCTCGTCGTAGTTCATGCCGACAATCGCAGTTGTTTCGTAGCGGTCCGAATTCGCGTTCTTGCCCCAGGTCACCGACTGGTTGTAGCCATGCACGAACATCGGCAGATCAAGGTCGCACAGCGCCTCCCAGACCGGATCCATTTCGGGAGAATCGAACTCCAGGCCGCCAAAATTCGCGCCCCCAGCCCCCAGCCCCTTGGCACCCAATTCGCTGCAGGCACGGCGGATCTCGAGCGCTGCAGTCTTGGGGTCCTGCAGCGGCGCCTGCGCCCAGAACATCAGCCGGTCCGGCGCAGCCGAGCAGTACTCGGCGAGTACGTCATTGACCTTGCGCGAGAAGCGGCTCGCGTACTCAAGTTCAGTCCAGTACATGTAGCAATGGGACGGGACCGACACCACCTGGGCGTTCTGCCCTGCGGCATCCATGCCCGCGAGACGGGCCTTGGGATCGCGCCAACGCGACATGTACTCTTCGACGCTCAGCGCCTTGCCTTCTGCCTTGGCTTTTCGCAACGCGGCCTTGCGTTCGGGTGCACCCAACGTAAGGATCCAGTCACCCACACGCAACTTGATGTCGCCATCTGGCTGCGACTCAAATGCCGGCCCCCAGTAGGGATCCTGGTTGTAATAGTCGGGATGAGGTGCGTGGGCGTGAAGGTCGATCAGCATGTCTGTCTCCAAAGAATAGTTGTTGGACCCTTCCAGATCGCAGGCACCGCGTACGGACATTGCATCGGCCTTTGACGGGAGCGTCTGTTGCGCCCCGGGCACGACCTGCTCTGTACGACATCCGATCACCGTGTCAGCGAAGCTTGTCTGATCATGCCAAACATAAACACTTTTTGCAAATATGTTTATGTTACTGCCACTTGCCCTTCACGCTGCCCGACACGTCCGACGGGGTGACCTACGAGTGCGCGCACGAATCGCTCAATGCGTTCAGCACCCTCACGCGCTTCCTCATGCGGCGCCAGATGCTCGCTGAGCACGTAGCGGACCAGCACCTCGCAGATCAACTCGCGGTCGATGTCTCCACCAAGCCCTGTCTCCCATGCTTCAAAGGTCGGTTGCAAAGCATCGAGAAGCCGCACTTGGGAATCGTTGAAGATTCGCTGCAGGTACTGCAAGGTGTATTCGGGCGCGACCTTCAGCAGGCTGCGCGCGTGGCCTTGTTCGACATAGGCCTCCAAGAAACCGACCAGGGCACGAAAGCGCGCGTCTGGATCACGCTCCTTCGAGGTCGCCGCCAGCATCGACTGATGAAAGCTCTCACGCTTGAAGCGTGCGTAGGCGTCGAGCAACTCCTCCTGCGATGAAAAGTAGCGATAGAAGGTGCCGCGCGAGACGCCGGCAAGGGCGCACAAGTCGATGATGGAGATACGCTCGGAGCCATGTCGCAGCACCACAGCCTCGGTTGCGTCGAGAAGCCGCGCGACCGTCTCGTCGGAGCGACGATTGCGACGAACTTTGCCGTTGGCGTGCGTCATGCCCTCCGCTTCCCTAGCGCACATCTGCTTGACACCGCTGCGAGGCAGCCGACCTGCGCTGGAAGATCAGTGCTAGCCCGAAAGTACGAAACTGCATCAGTACTCCCGCACGGGCACGTCCGCCGGCCTGGAGTTGTATCCAGGCAGATGTAGTCCACCATCGACATGAATGGCCTCGCCGGTCACATAACGGGACATTTCCGAAGACAGGAAAACCACCACGGGTCCGATGTCGGTCTCGGGGTCACCGGAGCGCCCAAGCGGACGCATCGCGGCTGATCGCTCGGCGAAACCCGGATTTTCCGCCGCCAGTTTGTGGAAGGTGGCCCCCATCGCCGTCGGTGCAATCGCATTCACCGTTATGTTGAAACGTCCCCACTCCGCAGCCGCACTGCGGGTGAGCCCGATGATTCCGGCCTTCGCGGTATTGTAGTCAGCGTGCAGCCAAGCGCCGATATCGACATCGATCGAGTAGAAGTTAACGATCTTGCCGCCTCCCCGGGCCCGCATGTGCGGCAACGCCGCCCGCATCGCCCACCACGACGCCTTGATCGTCGAGGTGAGGGTTTGCTCGAGCATTGCATCGGTCTTGTCCTCGAGCCGGACGTTGGGTGTTGGCACGAAGGCATTGTTAACCAGGATGTCAAGCCCGCCGAACTTCACCACCGCTGCCTCGATCGCAGCCTCTATCGAGGCTTTCTGCATCACGTCGGTACGCACGAAGAGCGCGCGCGCACCCAGTTCCTCGATCTCGCGGGCAGTCTGCGTACCGGTTTCCTCGCAGACTTCCGCAATGATCACGGCAGCCCCCTCGCGCGCGAATGCGCGCGCCACTCCGCGCCCAATACCACTGCCGGCACCGGTGATCAGTGCCACCTTTTTGGTCAGTAAGCCCATACTTGCCTCTCCATTTATTTGCACACTATTTTTGTTACTGTACACATCCATATCATGTACGACGAAGTTGTCTTGCACCATCAACGAGAAGGCCCCCCAATGGACACCAAACCGAACACCGTTTTTCGCCGCCGCATCCAACTCCTCGCCAGCCACCACACAGGCGGGGGCGTGGTCAGGGCGGCACTCGAGGACGACTTTCATCACTTCCTCCTCGAGTTGAAGTACAAGCGCGGCGAGGTTGCCGAGATTCGCGCCGAGGCGCCCCGGCACCCATACTCCGTCTGCCCCGGTGCCGTCGGACCGCTTGAGGCGCTGATCGGAATGCACCTCGACCCGATCGCGAATGCAGTGACCCGGCATAGCAACGCGAGTCTGCAGTGCACCCATCTGTTCGACCTGGCCGGTCTCGCAATCGCGCTCGCAGCGCGCGGCGATGAATGGCGCACCTACGACATCGAAGTGCCGCGCCACGTAGCAGGCCGCACTCGGGCCACGCTGGTACGCGACGACGGCTGGCGCCTTGAGTGGTGGGTGCATGAAGCAGAAATCGAAGCCCCCAAGCTGTATGCCAGCGTCAATCTACGCCAAGGCATGGCGCGCTGGGCGCTCTCCACCTTGCCGCAGGACGAGGCCGAAGCAGCCCTCGTCCTGCGCCGATGCGCGCTGATCGCCCTCGGCCGGCTCCGCGACGTCGATGCCGACGCACATGCCCACGCAACCGGGCGCTGCTACGCGCAACAACCCGAACGGGCTGAGCGTGCGTTCCGCATCATCGGTTCGACCCAAGATTTCAGCTCCCGTCCCGAGACGTTGTGCGCCGCGGACGCAGTGTGGCTGCGCCAGTCCAGCCCCCGACACGACGTGAGTGCTTCCTGAGCCAGAGATGAAACCGGCCACACAGAATGCGGCCGGCGTAGAGGAAGCTATTAAAGTGAAAGAATCCAGCTTACGAGTTCTTTGGCTTCGTCTTCGGATACTGGCTGGCGCGCGCCTGGCGACGGCATCTTTGTGGTTCCCCAGTGGAAGCCTCCGCTCGCAGGCGATCCCTTCGTCACAGTATTGACAAGCATGTCCACAGCACCTTCACGACCCTTGTACTTGTGGGCGATCTGTTGAAAGGCAGGGCCCCGCATTTCCTTGTCAACCGAATGACAGCTCATGCACTCCTTCTGTTCGAGAAGTGCGGGCACCTCTTGCGCCATTCCGGGCAGCGCATAGAGTCCGGTGAGCGCTGCAATCAAGACTGCTTTCTTCATTATTGATCTCCTCGAGTAAATCCCCTGCCGATCAGGCGATCGAGCAAAGGGGCGGGCTCATCGCCCTTGTTCACGCCGAACCTACTGCTCGTAGGCGGCACAACCGCGGACGTGAATGATTCAGGCGCGACTGGCAGCCTCCCAAGCCTTCAGGTCAAAATCGGGGGCACTTGCGATCGCTCGGGTAAGCGCCGGGGGACGCGCAAGGATCTTGCGGGCATAGATGTGATCCCCAGGGCGGTTGCAGGATTCCACTGCAATCAGTTCATCACCGCGGTAGCACAGCACCGAGGTCTGCCTCGCAGGAAGGTCGCCAAGCGTCACGAAATGGTCGGCGCCCACCGAAAGGCCCGCTATCTGGAGCTTGAGATTGCCCTGGTCAGTCCAGAACCACGGCAGGGCAGCGTACGGCGCAGGTTTTCCTACCAGGCGGGCAGCAATGGTCTTGCCCTGGTCAACCGCGTTTTGCACGGACTCCAAGCGGGTCAGCGCGCCACCATTCTGCACACAGGGGAAGGCGGCTACATCACCAAGGGCCGAGATTGAAGGGTCTGCAGTAAGGAGCTCCGCGTTCACCCTGACCCCATTTTCGGTGTCGAGCCCAGCTTCTTGTGCAAGCTCAACGTTCGGGACGACGCCAATTCCATAGACCACGAGATCGGCTAACAAGCGCCGGCCATCGGAGGTGATCACGCGTTGCACCGCTCCGTCCTCACCCTCAAGGGCCACGATCCCGGTACCGAAATTGAAACTCACGCCCCAACTGCGGTGCGCATCGGCAAACAGCGCGGACATCTGCGAGGACACCGCGCGCGCCATCGGACGATCACCAAGCTCGAGGACTTCAACATTGGCGCCCTCGGCGGCAGCGACCGCAGCGAACTCGAGACCGATGAAGCCGGCTCCGACCACAACTACATCACGCGCTTGCTTGACGCGGATCGAGAGGGCATCCGCGTCCGCCTTGGTCTTGATGCCATACACCCCGCCCAGCTCAGCGCCCGGAACTCCGAGTGGACGATTGCGGGCCCCCGTGGCGATCACAAGATGGTCATAATCGATTGCGCCGCCGGACACGAGCATCACCCGCTGATTCCTGCGGTCAATGTGACTGGCGCGGTCGTGAAGATGTTCGATGCGTTGCTCGTCATAGAAGGACTGTGGCCGAAAGAGCATCGCGGTTTCGCCGATCTTGCCCAGCAAGTAGGCCTTCGACAGCGGCGGGCGTTGGTAGGGTAAGCCCCGCTCGTCGTTAAGCAGCACGATGCGCCCATTGAAACCTTCCTGGCGCAGGGAAATGGCCACCTGTACGCCGCCGTGCCCCGCCCCCACAATCACCACCGATTCGATTGTCATCGCAACTCTCCCCCTCCTAGTGTGTGAAGCGATGCTCAGAACTGTGATGCCGGCAGCTGGACCATGAGGCCATCCATATCGGCGCTCAGAACCAACTGGCAAGTCAGGCGGCTGCTGCTACGGCGCTCGGGGACAATCTCAAGCATCTGATCTTCACTCTCGCTCACCGGTTGGAAAGCGCCGACCCAGGCTTCGTCGACATAACCGTGACAGGTGGCACAGGCGCATGCACCGCCGCAATCTGCGGAAATACCCGGCACGCCTGCAAAGGTGGCCGCCTGCATGACGGACTGGCCTACCTCACCGCTGACTTCATGGACTGTGCCATTGTTTTCGACAATCTTGATCGTAGGCATAGTGCGTTCTCCGGATGAAAAATCGAATCAAGCCTTCACCACATGCGGGTGAATGGCAAACTGGGGGCCGCGGCCCAGCGTGAGCAGCATGGTTGCCCCGAGCAGCGTTGCGACCGTGGAATAGAGCAGCATCGGACCATAGGTACCGCTGACGCTCAGCATTGCAGCGAACATCAAGGGGGCAACCGCAGAGGCCACGGTAATCAGGCCCTGATGCAGACCAAACAGTCGTCCGTACTCGCGGAGGCCGAAATATCGTGCGATCAGGAACGCGGCAATATCGAACTCTGCCCCAGCACCAAGACCGATCAGGGCGGCAGCAAGACTCAACATCACCAGATCAGTATCGCCCCACATGAAGATCATGCAGCCCAGTGCCGGCAGGGCGAGACTGATCGCAGCAATGCCAGGGGGCCAAAGACGGTCAAGCAGATAACCCACCACCAACCTGCCGAGAATCAGCGAGACGCCGAAATAGCCGAACACCTGCGCGGCTTCCGCCGCACTCAAGCCCTTGTCGCGCAGCATCGGTACGGTACTGGTCACCAGCCCGACAACAGCGGACACCACCAATGAAAGTGCGAGGTTGCAGACCCAGAAGCGCCTCTGAGCCAAGCCCTCACGAAAACTGAACCCGGTCAGAACAACACGGGGTTCTTCGCCGTTAGCATCACCCTGCTCGCCCTGGCGAACCGGCGCTGGCAGTCGGAGCCACAGCAGCGACAAGGGCAGCCCCAAACCCAGGTTGAGCAAGGCCAGAATCACGAACGCAGCGCGCCAGTCCCAGGTGCTTACACCCCACCCGAGCAGGCTTGGAATCAAGGCCGCGGTGAGGCCAGTACCCGACAAGCCAATCGCCAAAGCCAGGCCACGATTGCGGTGAAACCACAGGTTAAGCAGTTGGGTCCACGTCACGGCTAACGCCCCCATACCCACGATCGGCAACAAGAAGAAGGCAAGGTAAAGCGTCCAGATGGAGCCACCTATGAAGGTGGTGGCGAGATAGCCGATTGCCATCGACACCAACGACACGAGGGTCACGCGACGAATCCCGAAGCGCAGGTTGAACCACCCCACCAGCTGAAGCCCGAGCACCGCCCCGCCGAACAGGAATGTGATCGCAGCCTGAAGTGAGCTGCGCTCCCAGCCAAACGCTTCTTCAAACGGGATGACGAGAACGCCGAAGCCATACAGCAGCGCAGCATTGATACTGATCGCCACCCCGACCACCGACAGAATGACGATGTACCAGCCTTGGCGAAATTCGGTCAGATCGATTGCAGCTTGATTGCGTTTTGGTGACATGTATCTCCTCCATGCCGCAGTCGGCTTTCTGTGCGCCGATCCTTGCAGAATCAAGCGGCCTGGCGCGAACACCAGGCCATTGCCACTTACAGGAAGATCGCCAGGTTTGGCGTACCGAGCACTGCCTGGTCGAGAATGACCTCCCGACGTGCGAGCTTGAAGCCTGCACCGTCCGCACGGAGGATGTCGTGGCGCTCGCCACTGATCAGATCCATGTCGGGCGAGTCGAAGCGACTACGAGTCATCAACAGGTTGCTGACAACCGCGAACTCATCCGCCCTATCGGTCTTGAAGACCTGCACGTTGCTCACCATACGTCGAGTTCGCGAGGGCGGGTCCTCGGCCCACGCACTGCGGGTCTCGGTGAGGCGCATGATGCGGCCCATGATCGAACGGTAATTGTCGTGATAGTGCTGAACGGTACGGATCACTGACTGTGCGTGCTGAGACATCGGCCGTGTCTGGCGAAGCGGCACGGTATACACCAAGTCCGTTGCCAACAAGGCACTCCACTCCTTTAGGCGGATCGCATCGAGCAATGCGGCTTCCTGATACAGGAAACCAACGATGCGGTTGTACTGCTCGCCCCCGAAGGGAACCAGCTCAGCCTGCGCGGCAAGGTTTTGATCTGCGGTTTGCGGTACGGCGCTCATTCGTCGCTCCTTGAATGCAATTCGGTCTGTCTGTTCATTCGGGGTTCAGGACTGCCTGCTCATCAGCTCGTTCCAGTACAGCCACCAGTGCCACTGGGTGTCGTCCTTGGTGAAGCCCTCGTTGACAATGCCGGGCCCCGGCCAGCCGGCCGGAGCACCGGATTCATAGACAGCCTGGTATTTGAGGGTCGAGCGACGGCCACGCGCGCCCTTTGCCGCCAGGGTCATGTGCGGCCAGGTATCGGAGTCGTCCTGCTCGACCATCCCCGACGTGCCAAACAGATGGATGCTCTGCATGAGCATCTTGTCCTTGAGCTCCTGTGGCGCATCTTTTTCAGCCAGCACCCAATTAACGAACTCGAGTTGATCCGGCCCCTTCGGCACGTAGGCGTGCAGCAATGTGAGCCCGAGCACCGAGCCGTCCGCCTGCGGGATGTACACGAAGGCAAACAGGACGTTCGGAAAGATGCCACCAACCTGGGGCGGCATTGACACGACCACCTCGAGTTGCTCCTTGCTCAGATTGTTCTTCAGCTGGGGGAGCATCTCTTTGGTGACGCCCGGAGGAGGCAGGACATCAAGTTTCTCTTCGACCGAAAGCTTGTCCGGATCAAGGCCGGTCAGCTTCTTGATCTTGCGACTCAGATCGATGCAGCGCAGGGCGTGGCCGTGCGGTGAGCTCACCTCGACGCCATACATCTCCGGCGACAGGTCGGCACTGCCGCCGTCCCCACTCTTCGAGTAGTTGCCCACCTCACCCAGCCAGCGGTGCAGTGTGAGCGTGTGGTAGCCGTCGGCTGCAGACTGTTCCCCCGCAGCTTTCCAGTTTGCGCGCACGGTGAAGCGTTGCGGCGGGCCGAGCACTTCCAGACCACGGTCAGTGCGCTGAAACAGGGTATCGAAGTACCACTTGGCATCGCCTAGGAATTCCTCGAACGAGGGCCCATCGATGTCCCACGTCGCGAAAACCAAGCCGCCATAGAGGGCCACCCGCGCCTGTGGCAGCCCCAGATCTTCCTTCGGCATCATCTTGCCATGCATGCACTCCTTCTCAACCGGCGCCCCGATGAAGTCGCCGTTCGGTCTGAAAGCCCAGCCATGGTAGATACACTTGTGGATCTGTGTGTTTCCGGCGTCGACCGTCGATATGCGCATGCCGCGGTGAGGACAGACGTTCAAGGAGACATGAACCTTGCCTTCCTTGGTGCGCGCCACGATGACCGAGTCCGAACCCATGTCGCGGACCACGAAATCGCCAGCTTCCGGAATCTCGGAATCATGTCCGAGGAGAAGCCAGGTCTTCCCAAATACCCGGTCCATTTCAAGCTGATAGATCTCAGGGTCCGACAAGGTTCGCATCTGAACCTCACGCGTCGGTATGCTGATGAGCTCCTCCAGCTTTGTGCCATCGGCCAGGGTGTAGTCTGTCTTGGTCGGCATGTATCTCTCCTATGGAATTGGTGGTGCCCCAATCGGGACAACCTGCTAACTACGAGGGGCTGCTGCGCCACTTCTTGTTGTCACTTATCCTTACGTGTTCAATTGCAGGGCATCTCACCGAGCCATGAATCAGGCGTTTCCGAACAGACGGTCGCCCAAACGCGGTCGCGGTGCTGTCAAGCGTGACGTATTGGCTACTCATCTCACCGGCCTACACCACGAACGACGGGGAATGGGACTCAAGGCCGAACCACGCGATTGCGCAACACACCAATGCCCTCGACCTCAAGCTCAACGACGTCGCCTGACTTGAGATAACGCGACTGTTCCAACCCGCAGCCATTACCGACGGTTCCGGAACCAAGCACCTCTCCCGGATATAGCGTCTCCGAGGCCGAAACATGGGCAATCACGTCCTCGAAAGTCCAGCGCATGTCGCGCGTGGAGCCGCGCCCCCACTCCTCACCATTGACACGGGCGACCATCGTCAAGTCATAGGGGTCCGGCAACTCATCGGCTGTCACCAAGCAAGGTCCCATCGCATTGCCGGTGTCAAAATCCTTGCCTTTGGCAGGACCAAGCATGCCGGCCATCTCACGAGCCTGCGCATCGCGAGCACTGAAATCGTTGAAAATGGTGTAGCCGACGATGTGCGCACGGGCACGCTCACGCGAAATGTCCTTACCCCTGCGCCCGATATAGCAGGCAAACTCGAGCTCGAAATCCATCACCTTGCTGTAGCTTGGCCACACAATGTCGTGATCGGGACCAACTACCGCGAAGCGGTTGCATTTGTAATAGATGGGCTGGCGGCTGAAGGTCTCGACGACACGCTCGTCAGCGCGCGTGTTCATCTGCCGCAGGGCCTCTTCCGGGTCCGGCAGATGAGCGACACGTGCGCGGCGTGCAGCCGCAAAGCTCTGCCGCAAGTGAAGCTCAAAACAAGAAGCATCGCGCATCTGGGGGGGCGGCTCGATCGGCGCGCACAACTCGACGCCGGCTCGTGGAAAGACTGCCGCCACTGGCGAGCGCGCGACGAATACGCGTGCCGCATCGAGCGCTTCATCGCCAGCCTCAACCAGGGACAGAACACTGCCAAAGGCGGAAGTCGGCTTGCCTAAAACTTCGGCTGCGCACGCCAGATCAACGATCGCGTTATCGGCGTCGATCAGCGCTCCAGAGCGATGCAGCCCAGCCCCATCGCGGTAAGTGACAAGTCTCATTGTGTCTCCTCTACGGAGCCCGCCCCCAGCGGGCCGAAGACTCCTTTCTTCTTGTGGTGCCTTGGCGCAGCAGAGTCAGCGCTAAACGCGCCCACTGACCGGGAGGCACGCGCCGCTGATGGCCGTCGCCTCATCCGAGATCAGGAAGGCGATCACCGCGGCCAACTGCGCCGGCTTCACCCAACGACTGAAATCGGCGTCAGGCATGTCTGCGCGGTTGGTCGGGGTGTCGATGATGCTCGGAAGCACAGCATTGACGGTTATGCCTCGATCCTTGAATTCTTCTGCCATCGATTCGGTAAGCCGAGCCACGCCCGACTTGGAGGCTGCGTAGGCCGCCATTCCCAAGCCTGCCTTGCTGGCGGCTTGCGCACCGACGTTGACAATGCGACCACCGCCGCGCGCAAGCAGGTGCGGCAGCGCCGCGCTGGAACTTGCCACCGCAGTGCGCAAGTTCATGGCATACATACGATCCCAACTTTCCAGCAAGCCAGCCTCTATCGGCTCCCAGACAAATCCACCTGCGACATTGATGACTGCATCGACGCCACCCAGGCGAGCCGCGACAGTGCCGTAGGCGGCAACGCAAGCCGACCCGTCCGTGAGATCGACCCCATCCAGGGCCAGCGCCACACCTTCGGTCACACCGCCCACGGGAAGGGGTGCGCGATCGAGCAACGCAACACATGCCCCCTCGGCAACAAGCCGCTCGGCCACGGCTCGCCCGAGAGCACCAAAACCACCCGTGACAACGGCGACAAGAGATTTGAGTCGTTCAGTCATTTGACCTTGAGTTCCAGAATTTTCAACCCTTGAGAGCCCCCAAGAGCATCAGTTGCAGCCCAACATTAGACATTTTTTCTACTTCTGTCCATATCTCGATGTAGAATTCGGGTTGACCGCACGTCAAACCGAACAGCGAGAACGAGATGCCCAGGAAACTCCCAGCGCTCAACACTGACAACAGCGCCTTCTGGCAGGGCGGAGCCGAAGGCCATCTGCTGATTCATCATTGCGAATCGTGCAGGCAGTACTTCCACCCCCCGGCACCGATCTGCCCGCGCTGCAACAGCCAACGGGTCAGCCCAAAGGTCGTCTCGGGCAAGGGCACTGTGCTGAGCTACACGGTGAATCAACAAGCCTGGCGGCCTGATCTTGCCGAGCCTTACGTCGTGGCGATCATCGAGTTGGCAGAGCAGCGCGGCCTGCGATTCGTCACAAACGTCGTCGGACAAGCTCCCGAGTCGGTGGAGATCGGCATGCCCGTGCGGGTGCGTTTCGAGCGGCACGAGGATGTCTGGCTGCCGCTTTTTGTAAGGGAGGCATGATGTTCGACCGGATATTCGAAAAGGATGTCGCGATCACCGGCATCGGTCAGTCCGAGGTTGGGCGGCCGCTCGCGCGCAGCGCGATGCAGCTCACCCTTGATGCCTGCACCGAGGCCATCCGCGACGCCGGTCTCAGCCGCGATGACATCGACGGCGTCGCGTGCTGGCCTGGCGACAACAACAACGGTGACGCGTTCTCCCCGGTCGGCCCGAACGCCCTCATCGGAACCCTCGGCCTGAAGGTCAACTGGTATGGTGCTGGCTATGAAGGGCCTGGCCCACTGGCTGGCATCATCAACGGCGCGATGGCCATCGCTTCGGGTCTTTGTCGCCATGTCCTGGTGTTCCGCACCATCACCGAAGCCAGCCGGCGCCAGACCGACAAGACCGCCAGCGCACTCACCAACAAGACCATCGGCCGCGACACCAGCTTTTTCTGGCAGTGGTACACGCCGTTCAACGTACTGTCTGCAATCAACCTGATGGCGCTTTACGCGCAACGCCACTTCCATGAGTACGGCACAAGCAGCGAACAGCTCGGCCAGATCGCACTAACCTGCCGTGAAAACGCTTCGCTCAACCCCAAAGCGATCTACCGCAGCCCGCTCACGCTTGACGACTACCTTGCCTCGAGAGTGATCTCCAGTCCTCTGAGGCTGCTTGATTGCGACGTCCATTGCGACGCTTCGACTGCTATCGTGCTGTCCCGTGTTGACGCAGCACGTGACGGCCCGAACCCACCCATCCGCCTCGAGGCAATCGGATCCGCATTGCATCAACCATGGTCCTGGGATCAGATCGATCTCACCGCCACTGCCGCGCGCGATGTCGGTGAAATGATGTGGGCACGCACGGATCTGAAACCCAAAGACGTTGGCGCAGCTCAGTTGTACGACGGTTTTTCGATCCTGACACTGATCTGGCTCGAGGCACTTGGCCTTTGCCCACGAGGTGAAAGCGGTCGCTTCGTGGAAGGTGGTCATCGTATCGCCCGCAACGGCGAGTTGCCGCTGAACACCAACGGCGGCCAGTTGTCCGGTGGGCGAACACACGGCTTGGGCTATGTTCATGAAGCCTGCACCCAGCTCTGGGGGCGCGGCGGCGAGCGACAAGTTGCAGCGCACCAGGTTGCCGTCGTTGCCGCAGGCGGTGGGCCGCTCGGAGGCAGCGTACTGCTCGTAAAAGATTGATGCTGGCTGTGTAACCAACATGCCGCTATCAGCTAAGGAATCCCTGATCAATTGATGTTCTGAGCACGTTCACCCAAGCCAGCCGTTTCCACCGACTCTGATGATCGCCTTTTCCGCTTCTACCGCTGTTTTTCGAGGCTTTTTCGGCCCCGAGCACCCGTTTTCGGGCGCAGCGGGCGGATTTCGCCCATCAACTCATCAAGGCTCGCCTCGCCAGATAAACATTGGTCAAACCGATCAGCGAGAACACTTGGGCGGCGTTCTTCGCGATTCCCTTGTAGCGTACCTTCGTGTAACCGAACTGGCGCTTGATGACGCGGAACACGTGCTCGACCCGCGCGCGAATCGAGGACATCTTGTGGTTGAAGCGCTTGTTCGCCTCAGTCAGCGGGTGGGCTTTGCTCGCCTTGAGCGACACACCCCAGAACAGGCCCGCCTTGCGCGCCAGGCGCTTGAGCTGGTTGTTCACGTACCCCTTGTCACCGAACACCGCGCGGTCATCTTCGCGCACCAACTCCGGCAACTGGCTGATGTCCGAGGCGTTGGCCGGCGTGACCGACAGCGTGTGAACAAGGAGTTCACGTCGGCGCCGACGTGGATCTTCATGCCGAAGCACCACTGGTTGCCCTTCTTCGTCTGGTGCATCTCGGGATCCCGCTGCTTGTCCCGGTTCTTCGTCGAGGGCGGCGCGTGGATGTTCGTGGCGTCGACCATGGTGCCGCTCTTGAGCAGCAGGCCACGTTGTTCGAGCGTGTCGTTGATGATGTTCATCATCTGCCCGTTCAGCCCGTGCTTCTCGAGCAGATGACGGAACTTGAGGATGGTCGTCTCGTCGGACATCGCGTCGTCCGTGAGGTCCAGCCCCGCAAAGCGGCGCATCGCCTCGATCTCATACAGCGCGTCCTCCATCGCCGGATCCAACAGCGTGTACCACTGCTGCATGAACTAGATCCCCAGCATCGTGCAGAGCGGCATCGGCGGACGACCGCGCCGACCTGTCGTCGGGTAGTGCGGCGCGATCGCGGCCAGCAGCGCTGCCCAAGGCACGACCTTCTCCATCTCAGCCAGGAAGCGCTCCCGACGAGTCTGCTTCTTCTTCCGTTCGAAGGCGAGCGAGGCGAAGGTCGTTTGCTTCACGGTGGCGACGCGATTTATGACCAACGTATTTTACAGGCTCTGAATAGATCAGAGCTTCCCTAAAGAGCGGGCGACGAGCCCGCCCCCTTCGGAGTCAACCTGAAATGAAGCTGCTCGCTCTCTTGATGCTGAGTGTTGCCATGAGCCTCCCCCCCAACCCAGCAACGGCTGCGACGCCCGAAGAAACAGTAAATGCCCGTCCAAGCGCTACCGATGATGCGGGTCGGGCCCGCAGACTCCTCGATCGCGCAGTCACGCATTTTCGCGCGGTTGGTGATCGCGCCCTCGCCGAATTCGGCCGACAGGGTGAGTTCGTCGACCGTGAGCTCTACGTTTATGTGCTCGACACAGAAGGAACAATGCTCAGCAGCGGCGGCTCCTCGGCAAGCTTGATCGGTCGCAACGTCACGGCGATGAGGGACGCAGCAGGCAAACCATTCTTTGCCGAGCTGGTCGAGACTGCTGTCCGCGACGGACACGGCGAAGTGCAGTATCGCTGGATCAACTGGGCCGACAACAGCGTGCAGCGCAAGCACACCTTCTTCGAAAGGGTCGACCAGCGAATTATCGCGGTGGGCTACTACATCACCCGCGCCTCCCCGGAGCACGCGCGGGCGTTTCTGGAACAGGCTGTCGCTGCGATGAAGGCCTCCCCACGAAATGCCATTGAAGAATTCAATCGGCTCGACGGGCGGTTCGTGCAGGACGACCTCTACGTCTTTGCCGTCGATCGTCGGACTGGGCGCATCGTCGCACATGGTGCCATGCCGAGGATGGTCGGGGCCGACGGGCTTGCCATTCGCGATGCAAACGGCACACCGGTCATTCGCAACATCCTTGCGAAGCTCACCGAGAAGGGACATGGCGAGCTGGATTACCACTGGAAGAATCCAGTCACGGAGCGCACCGAGCCAAAGCGTACTCTCTTTGAGTCCGTTGGCGATTACGTGATCGCCGTTGGATATTTCAAACCCTGAATCGTTTCAATTGATTAGCGCCTCACTGAGCCTCGGACACCAAGTTCAATATTCCTTCTGGATCTGCCCAAGCAGCCAGACGGCGCGTTCACCGCCCCAACCTTGCCTTCTCGACATTCTCGTTACAGAATCGCGTTCTGTATGATGAATACCTCATCGACCTGCGAGTAGATGTGAATTTCATTTCAAGACTGGCTCGGGTTCGCCCGTCCCGTGACGAAGATTGCTGAGGAGAAACGAAACGATGTCCATCAACAGCCCTACGGGTGGCAGCCCCAGCGTGGTGGTCAAACCGGTCGTTAATGCCATTCGCATTATTCACCATCTTGCCGAGTGTGGAGCTCCCGAGCGGGCGGCGGATATTGCGCGACAGCTAGCGATCAACCCCAGCACCTGCTTCAACATTCTCCGCACCTTGGCGGCCGAGGACATGATCGATTTCGACTCGGTCTGCAAGACCTACAAGCCCGGGATCGGTCTGGCACGACTTGCATCTCAGTTGGTGGGCCAAGGTCAGCGCCTCGACTCAGCCCGCCCACTCATGCGCGAGTTTGCCGTCCGCCATCAAGTCACCGTGACCCTTTGGCGAAAGATGGCCAATGACCGGATTGTGCTGGTTAGTTCCGAAGCGAGCCCCTCCAATCTTCGAATCGACATGGCAATCGGCCAGCGGCTTCCATTGTTGATGGGTGCAAGCGGACGGCTTTTTGCGGCCGAGATGGGCTTGAACGACGGCGCGATGCGCACTGCGTTCGCGCAAGTGCGCTGGGCGAGGCCACTTGCATTCGAGGACTATGTCCACCAGCTGGAACTTGCACGCCAAAGGGACTGGGCAGTGGATGATGGGTACTTTTCAGCAGGAATCATGGCTATTGCGGCCCCGGTTCGCGACCGCAGTGGACAGATCGCGTTCACCGCTTCTGCGGTGATGTTTCGCGGGCAGCACACCGGTGATGCTGTCGACACCCTTGGTACCGAGATGGTCGCACTCGCCCACAAGCTCTCGTACCTGCTCTGTTGAGTCATCCCTGACATCAAAATAGTGACACTTTTCCTATTACTGTGCATACTCTCTCGAGGCGACCAGCAGGCTCGTTGCACATAAGAGGAGACACGTCATGAGCGAAGAAAACGGCAAACTTCACAAGGTCATCGTCGACCGCAGTCGCTGCTGCGGCTACGGCCTGTGCGCGGCCATTTGCCCCGATGTTTACAAGTTGGACGGCGATGGCATCGTTTACCTCGAAAGCGAGCATGTCCCCCCAGGGCTCGAGGAAATCGCCATCGAAGGCGCCGCTGCCTGTCCGGCAGAGGCAATCCAGGTCCAAGCCCCGGCCGGTTGAGCGCACCGCGCGACGAGTGAACAACCGCCCCCGTTTAGGGGAGAGGCGGTGTTTGCGCTCAACTTCGATGAATCCCGGAGAGTTCTATGAAGCGTCTCAAAGGCAAGATCGCCCTCATAACCGGTACCGGCGGCGGCCAGGGCAGGGCTGCTGCGCTGCGCTTCGCACGTGAGGGCGCCACTGTGATCGGTTGCGATACTGATAGTGCAGCCCATGAGGAAACAGCTCGTTTAATGGCGGCCGAGGGGTTCGAACTGCACGGCGATGCGCCGGTTGACCTCGGTAACCACGAGCAGGCTCGCGACTGGATTGAAGGTGCCGCAACCCGTTTCGGGCAGATCGATGTTCTCTATAACAACGCCTCGGCCGCTCGCTTCGGGCCCGTCGCAGAAATGTCGATCGAGGACTGGCATTACACGATTCGCAACGAGGTCGACCTCATCTTCTTCGCAACCAAGTATGCGTGGAAGTACTTGGCCGTGAACGGAGGAGTGATCATCAACGTCGCGTCCACAGCGGCCTGGGGTGGATCCAAGGTTGCTGGCATCAGCGCTCATTGCGCAGCCAAGGGCGCAATAGTGTCCTTCACGCGACAGCTAGCGGTCGAAGGGGCGCCAGTCGGCATTCGTGCAGTCAGCATCAGCCCGGGATTTGTCAAAACGCCCGGCACGGCCGCGTTTGTCGAAGATCCTGTCATGCGGCGCGCTCTACTCGACGGGGTCCTTCAGGATCGACCTGGTGAACCGGAAGAGATCGTCGCGCTGGCAGCCTATGTCGCGTCCGATGAGGCCGCTTTCATGACAGGTTCCGATCTCGTCATCGACGGGGGCTTGCTCGCGGTTTGAAACAGCCGGCAAGGTTCAGGAATCGCTTGAACACATCAAACGAATGCGCCAATCAGAACGAGCGCAGGCGTCACACACCGTAGGGAGGCAATGTGGACATAATCGGTATCGGCTATCTTGGATTCGAATCGGCAAGTATTGACGCTTGGCGCGAATATGGACCCGAGGTGATGGGCTTTCAGGTCGGTCGCAGCCCTGAATCGGACCCCAGTTCGCTCTATTTCAAGATGGACGACCGCCGTCACAGGCTCGCCTTCCACCCTGGCAAAATCGATCGGCTCGCCTACATTGGCTGGGAGGCACGCGGCAGGCTCGAATACGAAGCGGCACTCAAGCGTTTCCAAGAGCACGGGATCGACGTCACAGTCGGGGATGCCCAGCTTTGTGAGCAGCGCGGAGTCAAGGAGCTGATCCGGTTCCGCGACCCGGTCGGTTACCAGCATGAGCTCTTTTACGCTCAAAAGTGGAGCCCGCGCTCCTTCGTTCCTGGTCGCCCACATGGGGGCTTTGTTTGCGGGGAAAGAGGCGTCGGTCACATCGTGGTGATCACCCCCGAATACACGCCCGAGCTGGAGCACTTCCTGACTGTGATCATGGGAATGCACTGGTACGGTTCAGGTGCCGGGAAGGGGAAGACCGGCTTTTTCCGCGCCAGGCTCAACGAAAGGACGAGCCATGACATCGCCTACGGCTTCGGCCCAGGCAAGGCCGGCGTGCAGCACATCGGCCTGTTCGTACGCAGCGTGCGCGACGTCGGCGAAACCTACGATCTAGTCAGAAAGAAGGGCCTCCAGCTGATGATGACGCTGGGCCAACACAGCCAGGACCCCCACATGTCCTTCTACCACTTCACGCCGTCCGGTTTCGCAATTGAGTGCATCACGGAACTCGAGCCATGGCACGCCGACGGGTTTGAGTTGAACCCGGAGCAGCTCTCGACGTGGGGCCACGAACTCGTTGGCCCCATCCTCGGGCCGAGCGTTCGTAGTCCGGAAGAGGTTTTCGGGCCTGCATGACCGTGGCGGCAACCTGAACGCTACTCTCAGGGCGGCGGAAGCCTCGCTCCGCGGCCCCTTCACGAATTCTTGACGCCTGCGCTGGAGCCAGCGATGTACAGCCACCTCCTTGTCCCCACAGATGGGACTCATTTGTCCAGTCAAACTGTCTCGCAGGCGATCCAGTTTGCGCGCAGCAATGGTGCACGCATCACCTTCTTCTACGCCGACCCGGATGCGAGCGCCTCCCTGACGGATGACGGCGCCCTGATCCACCTGCTTGATCCGCGCCTTTACCAGGACGACTTCGGCGGTCGCGCACGTGAGATCCTCGCGAAAGCCGAGGTCGCAGCCCGTGCTTCGAACATTGACTGTCAGTGCTTAAGTCGACCGAGCAACCGACCGTATGCTGCCATCCTCGATGTCGCTGACGAACTGGGATGCGATCTGATCTTCATGGCGTCTCACGGCCCCCGCAGCATTGGCGGCGTCATGCTCGGCTCGGAAACACTCAAGGTACTCGCGGGTAGCAAGATCCCCGTTCTAGTCTCCTCGGTGGAGAAAAACGACCCGAATCCTGAAATGACCAAAGTCTGTGCAATCATCAAAGACGAGCATCGCTCGATTGCAGTGGTTGCATATGGAATGCGAATGCTCGCCGCAGAACTCAGGGACGGCAAGCCTGCCGACACAGCGCTTGTTGAGTCGATGATCGCGTATTTGCGCGAGTTTCCTGCGAAGCTTCATCACCCCAAAGAGGACGCCTACCTCTTCACGGCGGTACGACAACGCACGGACGTCGTCAATGTAACGATTGACGACCTGCAGCGCCAGCACACTGAGGCTGACGGCCACTTATCCGCACTTGGCAGTTCCCTCGCCCAATACAAGACCACTCCCGACTCCGAGGCGCAGGCACTTTCTTCCGCACTGGACGCCTATGCATCAGGGCAACTCAAACATATCGCAACCGAGGAGCAGATCATCATTCCCGCCGCGCGTGATCATCTCCTCCGTGAGGACTGGCGAGTCCTGGCGGAGGCTTTTGGCAGCAACGGCGACCAACGATTCAACCGCGGTGAGCGAGAAACTTACCGCAGGCTCTATTCGCGCCTTGCGAACCGGCACATGACCCTTACAAACCAAGGCCCCGTTGATCAGTGACGCGCTAAGCGGTTCCACAAAGCAGGAAGCTTTGGCACAGCTTGTGAGACACGCGAGACCAGCCAGACCGTGACATATCACGCCAGCCCTTGGACACCCCTTCGGCACGCTCCATTCAGGGCACTTTGGTTCGCTGCTGTGGTGCTGAACCTGTCCATCTGGATGCAGAACATCGGCGCGGCGTGGCTGATGACAGAGCTCCATCCCGGCTCACCGCTTATGGTTTCACTGGTGCAGACAGCCATGGCGCTGCCCGCCTTTCTCCTTGGCCTGCCAAGCGGAGTTCTGGCTGATCTCGTGAACCGCCGCCGATTCCTGCTCCTGACGCTCAGTGGGTCGATCATCTCCGCCTGCGCACTTGCTGCGCTCTCGCTTACTGGCGCGTTGGGTCCCTGGCTCCTGCTGGCGCTCACGTTCGCACTTGGCTGCACCAACGCCTTCGGGATGTCAGCCTGGGTGGCCACCAACATTGACTGCGCACCGGAAGGGCAGATCCCGGCCGCAATCGCGCTGGCCACAGTCACCCCCAATATCGCACGAGTGCTTGGTCCTGCTTTGGCAGGAACTCTGATTGCCTTCACCGACTTCTCGAGCCTTTTCGTCATTGTCACCGTAGGGCTCCTACTCTCAGCCCTATTGCTGCGAGCCCTCCCAAACACGACCGTACAACCACGCCTCCCTCCCGAGCGCATGTGGAACGGGATGCTTAGTGGGCTTCGCTACATGCGTCACTCGGCTCAGTTGCGCCTCGCCTTGCGGCTGGTGTTCGTATTCGTAACGGCGGGTAGCGGCATTTGGGCCCTGCTACCCTTGGTGGCGCGCGAACAACTCGGCCTCGGCCCCGGCGGATTTGGTCTCTTGATGGGCAGCCTCGGAATCGGTGCGGTACTTTCTGCACTGCAAATCACTCGCCTTTATCGGCACTTTTCAGTCAGGCAGATCATTGCCGGTGGTGGCCTGCTTTTCGCCCTTGTCACCGCCCTTATACCGCTCATCAAGGATACGTGGGTGATGTGCGCGCTGCTCATGCTTGGCGGCATCGCATGGATGGCCGTCAATACGACGGCGGGAACGGTCATACAAACCTCTGCCGCAGTTTGGGTAAGGGCCCGGGTGGCTTCGGTTTATTTACTCGTGATCATGGGAGCAATGGCCGCAGGTGGCGCCCTTTGGGGGGTGATCGCAGAGCGCCTGGGGATCGCAAACTCGCTATGGATTGCGTCGGCTGCGATTTTCGTCGGCCTCTTGCTGACCGGCCGCGCCCAAATGCAACTGGGCTCGGAAGCCGATTTCAGCACGTACATGGCGGAGCCGGAAAACGTCAGCGACATCTTGCTCGAACATGACAAGGGGCCGGTTGCGGTTGAAATCGCTTACAGGATCAACTCACGAGACGAGGCCGAGTTCATCGGTATCGCCCATGAAGTCGGGCTTGCACGCAAGCGCAACGGAGCTCTGGCCTGGCGACTTTACCGAGACCTAGAATCGCCAGAACGGCTGGTTGAACGCTTTCTCGTCAACTCGTGGCTCGACTATCTGCGACAAGCGGAACGACTCACGCGGAACGATCAACAGATGGAACGGCGGCTGCGGATGCTCACCATTGACGGCAACGTAACCGTCAGGCGCTACCTCGCGCAAGCCTGACTGAAGCGCTCCCTTCGGGACTCTCAACCCTGCTATTAACCCAGCCCCTAAATAGGCTGTTTTCTCTATAATGTGTGCATGGAAAAGATCGATGCACGCAAGCTGGGTCCTGAAGGGCGCGAGACGCTGCGCAAGATGGTGCTGCGCCTGAATACGCAGTCTGGAATGAACGGCGTGGAGCTGGCGAAGATCGCCGGCGTCCATGTGCGCACGGTGCAGGCGTGGCTGAGGAAGGCGCGCAGGGACGGTGCCGGGGCGTTGGTCGAGAAGACGCGAGGCCGTCCCTATGGGGCCTGCCGGAAGCTGACGATGGCGCAGGAGGTTTGGGTACGGCAGCGCATCGTGGCTGCGGTGCCCGAACAGCTGAGCTTGCCTTTTGCCCTGTGGACCCGGCGGGCGATCCAGGCCTTGGTGGAGCAGCAATTCGGACTGCAGTTGTCCGATCGCCTCGTAGGCAAGTATCTGAAGCGCTGGGGCTACACCGCTCAGCGCCCGGTCAAGAAGGCGATGGAGCAGCGCAACGATCTGGTCCAGGCTTGGCTGCGCGAGCGCTACCCTGCCATTGCCGCGCGCGCCAAGGCCGAAGGCGCGGTCATCTACTGGGCCGATGAAACGGCAGTCAAGGAGGACACGAACTGGATTCGAGGCTTTGCGCCGGCCGGCCGCACGCCCGTGCTCGAGGCATCGGCCCGCTGGGCCAAGCTGTCGATGATCTCGGCCATCACCAATCGGGGCGAGATCGCCTTCCAGATCGTCGAGGGCACGATCAACGCCGAACGTTTCATCGAGTTTCTCGAGCGACTGATCACCAGTGCGGCGAGCAAGGTGTTCCTGATCGTCGACAACCTGCGGGTGCATCACGCCAAGCTCGTCCGGGCCTGGGTCGAGCCGCGTGCCGCGCAGATCGAACTGTTCTACTTGCCACCCTATGCGCCCGAGTCCAATCCGGACGAATACCTGAATCACGACTTCAAGACCGCGCTGCGCCTGGAGCCGCCCAGCCGCGATGATTCGCAGCTCTTGAAGAAGGCTCACGCCATCATGGACCGCATCGCCTCGCTCCCCGAGCGTGTCCGGTCCTACTTCCAGCACCCGGCCGCTGCGTATGCTGCGCAGTGAATATATTTAAGGGCCGGGTTAATAATTTTCTGCCACTCCTCGACTCAGACCGTCGATGGGGCGAGTGACGCACATGTGCAAGATCAACGATGATAAGCCGCAATCACACCGAAGACATGATGATTATCAAGTCCCACCGGGACTACGTGCCGCAACGCAAGTTCCTGCTGCGAGCAGCCGAGAGTTGCGTGACACGTCTCCCCAACACTGACGTACCCACGCAAGTCGGCATTCGAGCCCGCCAACGCGACCACTGCAGCAAATCCAACAGCCAAGGACCTGAGAATCATTGTCTCCTCCGTAACCTGGAAGGTCGCCTCTTTGGGTGATTTATAATTCTTATATAAGAATCAATATTCTGATTTCAGATTAGTCGTTCCCCACAAGAATTGCAAGGTCTTTTTCAGACCCTTGTTTCCTCACTGCCAAAGCCTCAAGTCGAAAAAATGCCCACCGACCCGAGAGCCGATGGGCAAAGCACCCTAAGGCGGAATCCAGGCGCGAGGAGAGGGCTTCGCTACCGCCGAAGGATCGTTCAAACCCCGAACAAGTCCTTTCCAAAGGCCGAGGTCCGCGGCTCAAAGGGCAGACTTCCATTCATCAAACCGTGCTCGTCAGCTCCGGCACGATCTGGAACAGATCACCCACCAGCCCGTAGTCGGCCACCTGGAAGATCGGCGCTTCGGGGTCCTTGTTGATCGCCACGATCACCTTGGAGTCCTTCATGCCCGCCAGGTGCTGGATTGCGCCCGAGATGCCGACCGCGATGTAGAGCTGCGGGGCGACGATCTTGCCGGTCTGGCCGACCTGGTAGTCATTGGGCACGTAGCCGGCATCGACCGCGGCACGGCTGGCGCCGAGCGCGGCGCCGAGCTTGTCGGCGAGCGGCTCGAGCAACTGATGGTAGGCGTCGCCACTGCCCAGGCCGCGACCGCCGGAGACGATGATCTTGGCAGCGCCCAGTTCGGGACGTGCGCTCTTGACGATCTCGCGGCCGACCAGTTCGGTGATGCCGAGGTCGGTGCCGGCTGCAACGGCTTCAACCGGTGCCGCATTGCCCTCGCCTGCCGCGTCGAACGCGGTGGTGCGCACGGTGATGACCTTGACCGCATCGGCGCTCTTGACCGTGGCCAGCGCGTTGCCGGCGTAGATCGGGCGCACGAAGGTGTCCGGGCTTTCGATAGCGACGATCTCGCTGATCTGCGCCACATCGAGCAGTGCGGCCACGCGCGGCAGCATGTTCTTGCCGGCCGGCGTCGCCGGGGCGAGCACGTGGCTGTACTCACCGGCCAGACCCTTGACCAGTTCGGCGACGTTCTCGGCGGTCTGGGCTTCGTAGGGCGCAGCATCACACACCCGCACCTTGGCCACACCGGCCACCTTGGCAGCGGCTTCGGCTACGGCGGCGCAGCCCGCTCCCGCCACGAGCACGTGGACGTCGCCACCGAGCTTGGTGGCTGCGGTCACGGTGTTGAGCGTGGACGCCTTGAGCGATTGGTTGTCGTGTTCAGCAATGACGAGAATGGCCATGTTCAGATCACCTTCGCAACGTTCTTGAGTTTGTCGACCAGCTGGGCCACGTCGGCCACGCGCTCACCGGCGCTGCGCTTGGGCGGCTCGGAGACCTTGAGCGTGCTCAGGCGCGGCGCCACATCGACGCCCAGGTCGGCCGGCTTGACGGTGTCGAGCGGCTTCTTCTTGGCCTTCATGATGTTGGGCAGCGTGGCGTAGCGCGGCTCGTTCAGGCGCAGGTCGGTGGTGACCACCGCCGGCAGCTTGATCGACACGGTCTCGAGGCCGCCATCGATCTCACGCATCACCGCCGCCTTGCCGTCGGCCAGCGTGACCTTCGAGGCGAAGGTCGCCTGCGGCCAGCCCGCCAGCGCAGCCAGCATCTGGCCGGTCTGGTTGGCGTCGTCGTCGATGGCCTGCTTGCCGCAGATCACGAGGTTCGGCTGTTCCTTGTCGCACACGGCCTTGAGCAGCTTGGCCACGGCCAGCGGCTGCAGCTCGACATCGGTCTCGACCAGGATGGCACGGTCGGCGCCGATCGCCAGCGCTGCACGCAGCGTCTCCTGGCAGGCGGTGACGCCGCAGCTCACCGCCACGACTTCGGTCACCACACCGGCTTCCTTCAGGCGCACGGCTTCTTCCACCGCGATCTCGTCGAAGGGGTTCATGCTCATCTTGACGTTGGCCAGATCCACGCCGCTGCCATCGGCCTTGACGCGAACCTTGACGTTGTAATCGACCACCCGCTTGACGGGAACCAGAATCTTCATACTTTCCCTCTGCTCTATTGAATCAATCGGCCAACTCGTGCCGACTCGCAAAACAAGACAACGCCTCAGGGTTGGCAAGCGCCTCGACGTTCCTGACAGCTTGCCGGTGAACTACATTACGCACTGCCAGTTCAACGATCTTTCCGCTCTTGGTCCGCGGAACGTCCTCCACCTGTACCACCTTCGCGGGCACATGCCGAGGCGATGCGTTGTCCCGAATCACTTGGCGGATCCGTCCAATCAGCGATTCGTCTAGCGTCAATCCATCGCGCAGACGAACGAACAGCACTACTCGCACATCGGTGGGCGCGGCTGGCGGCCAGTCCTGCCCGATAACCACGGACTCAAGCACTTCCGGCAAGCGCTCTACCTGCCGGTAGATCTCGGCGGTTCCAATGCGGACCCCACCCGGGTTGAGCGTCGTATCCGATCGGCCATGGATGATGAACCCTCCATGCTCGGTGCGCTCGCAGAAATCCCCGTGGCACCACACACCGGCAAAACGCTCAAAGTAAGCTGCCGCGTACCGCTCACCGTTGGGATCGTTCCAGAACCCAATGGGCATGCTTGGAAACGGCTTGAGACAGACGAGCTCACCCTTTTCGCCGACGAGCGGATGGCCGTCTTCATCCCAAACATCGACGGCCATCCCTAACCCAGCGCACTGCAACTCACCACGCCATACCGGCAGCGCCGGATTCCCGAGCACAAAGCAGGAGAGGATGTCGGTGCCACCTGAAATCGAGGCCACCTGCAAATCGCTCTTGATCGATCGATAGACGAAATCAAAGCTCTGTGGCGCCAAAGGGCTACCCGTCGACATAACTGCTCGCAAGTTCTCCAGTCGATGCGTTTGCATCGGCTGCAGGCCGCTCTTGGCAAGGCTCTCGATGTACTTCGCTGAAGTGCCAAAATGAGTGAAACGCTCGCGCTCTGCGTAGTCCCACAGGAGGCGTCCGTCATTCAAGAAGGGATTGCCATCGTAGAGCATCAAACTCGCGCCACTCGCAAGCCCCGAGACCAGCCAGTTCCACATCATCCAGCCACAGGTCGTGAAGTAGAACAGGCGATCTCCTTCCCGAACGTCGGTATGCAGGCGATGTTCCTTGAGGTGTTGCAACAGGGTGCCGCCCGCACTGTGCACGATGCACTTTGGAACACCCGTGGTACCCGAGGAGTACATTATGTAGAGCGGATGCGCGAAGGATAAGCGCTCGAAATGCAACGCCGTCTCGTGCTGGTGAGGCGCAACGAAGTCGCGATATGAACCCGCGCGAGCAATGCCTTCGAGCGCAAGTTCGTCGGCCGTCGTGAGGTAAGGCACCACCACCAAGTGACGGACGCTTGGCAGGTTCGGCATGAGTTCGGCGAGCTTGTCACGGATGTCGACCGCCTTGCCGCCATACCAATATCCATCAACCGCAATCAGCACCTTCGGCTCGGTCTGTCCAAACCGGTCCAGCACACCCTGCACCCCGAAATCTGGCGAAGCGCTTGTAAACACCGCGCCAATACTGGCCGCCGCCAGCATGGCAATCAGCGTCGCCGGCACGTTGGGCATATAAGCTCCCACCCGGTCGCCCGACTCCACACCGACGGCCCGGAGCGCGGCTGCAAAGCGCGCGACCTCGATGCGCAATTGATCACGGCTAATGGTCTGCTTGACCTTGTCCTCACCCCAGAATACAAGGGCGACCGGGTTGCTTGAGGGACGCAGAAGATTCTCGGCAAAATTCAGGCGCGCGTCGGGAAACCAGCGCACATCCTGCATTCGATTTGCTCCGATAAGGCCACATACCCCTTGATCGCCGATCACATCACAGAACTCCCAAACCAGGCGCCAGAAGGGCACTGGCGACTGGACCGACCAGTCATGCAAGTCCTCATAGCGGGTGAGCTCCCGCCCAGATAAGGCCGTCGCCTGGGCGCTAAACGCGGCGATTGCAGTGGCGGCACTCTGCTCAGGCCGCGGCGACCATAGCGGTGCATCCTGCTCAATCTTCTTCATCCCTTAAGTCTCCTCGTTGCTTGATGGCATGCGCACTGGTGGATTCACACGGGCATGCCGGCGTCTCTGACGTTCGCGAAACGCTCCAGCAGTTGCTTCCTCTTTTCTTCTGCTGCAACCACGCTGCGCTCCTTCACATGACCAAACCCACGAATCTGCTCGGGCAGCCTCGCCAGTTCGACCGCAACAGGAAGGCGCGCAATGTCGAGCTGTCGACAGAAACGATCGACAAGGGAGAAATACTCTTCAATCAGTCGGCGTTCGGCGCGGCGCTCTTCAGTGTGTCCAAAGGGATCGAGGCGGGTTCCGCGTAAGCCCTTGCAGCGTGACAGCAGCCTGAAGGCGGGAAGCATCCAATGACCATAGCGACGCTTTTGCATGCGGCCCTCGGCATCGCGCTTTGCTATTAGCGGCGGCGCAAGATGAAAGACCAGCCGGTAGTCGCGACCGGGCTCGCCGTCGAACTGCTCGCGCAACTGCGTCATGAACTCCGGTGCAGCATACAATCGAGCGACTTCGTACTCGTCCTTGTAGGCCATCAATCGCGCCAGGTTGTGCGCCACCGCTTCGGTCAATACGAGGCTGTCGGCTCCCGTCAACCTGCTCTCGACCTCGCGCAGGCGGACCACAGCGCTACGATAGCGCTCCGCGTAGGTAGGGCTCTGGTAGGCCGTCAACAACTGAATTCGATCCTGAATCAGGTCATCGAGACTTTCCTTCGTCTCGATAGCTTGAGTGCTCATTGCTTCCGGCCGAAGCTCGGCAGGATTATGGGCAGCCAATCTCCCCCACTCGAATGCCTGCTTGTTCTTCTCGATTGATACACCATTCAACTCGATCGCACGCAGCAACGCCGCCTTACCGAGCGGAATCCAACCCTTTTGCCAGGCATAGCCAAGCACCAGGGGATTGGCGTAGAGGGTGTCGCCCAGCAGGCGCAGCGCCAGACCATTCGCATCGATGAAGTCGCAATGCTCGCCGACCGAGGCACGAATGTCGCTCTCGGCCGCTGCACCTGGAAACTTCCAGTCCGGGTTGGACAGGAAACTCGCAGTTGGCGTACGCGCACTATTGACCACGGCGCGGGTCGCCCCATGCCGCACCTTGGACAGCGCTTCTGCTGAGGCCGAAACGATCTCATCACAGCCAATCAGCACATTCGCTTCGCCCGTCGCAATCCGGGTGGCGTGAAGTTCGGATGGACTCGCGGCAATCTGAACGTGGCTCATGACTGCTCCGCCTTTTTGAGCCAGCCCGGTCATGTCGAGCACGGCAACGCCTTTTTGCTCGAGATGCGCCGCCATACCGAGCAGAGCACCGATGGTCACCACTCCCGTGCCGCCAACCCCAGTGACCACGATTCCGCAAGGCGTGTCCAAGCGTGCAAAAGTTGGTTCGGGTAGGTCATTCGTAAGCACATTCGCAGCGCTACTCGCTGGCTTGCGCATCTGAGCCCCCTCCGCAGTGACAAAACTGGGACAGAAGCCCTTCAGGCAGGAGAAATCCTTGTTGCAGGAACTCTGGTTGATCCGCCGCTTGGTACCCAGTGCCGTTTCAAGCGGCTCTACCGAAAGGCAGTTGGAAGCTGTCGAGCAGTCGCCGCAGCCCTCGCAGACCGCGGGGTTGATGAATGCGCGCTGGGCAGGATCAGGGTAGTCTCCGCGTTTGCGCCGGCGGCGCTTCTCGGTGGCACAGGTCTGGTCATAAATCATCACCGATACGCCGGCCGTCTCGCGGAGTTCCCGCTGCAGACGGTCGAGTTCGTCACGGTGGTACACGCGGACAGTCGACGGCAAACCGTTGGCGCCCGCATAACGTTCCACCTCGTCGGTTACGACGACGATCCGACTGGCACCCTCGGCGTCCACCTGACGGGCAATCCTCGGTACCGTGAGCACACCATCCACCGGCTGGCCCCCGGTCATCGCCACCGCCTCGTTGAACAGAATCTTGTAGGTCAGGTTGGCCTTGGCCGCAATCGCAGCACGAATCGCCAGCAGACCGGAGTGGAAATAGGTGCCGTCACCAAGGTTAGCGAAGACGTGCCTGTCGCCTGAGAAATGCATCTGCCCGAGCCACGACACGCCCTCCCCGCCCATCTGCGTGAACGTTTCTGTATCGCGGTCCATCCACATCGCCATGTAGTGGCAACCAATACCCGCAAGGGCCCGCGAGCCTTCAGGTACTCGGGTCGAAGTGTTGTGCGGACAACCGGAGCAAAACCACGGTTTTCGCTCGACGGTGACGCGCGGCCTCGCCGCCTCCCGCTCCTTGAGCTCGATCACTTCGATGCGTGCACGCACGCGCGCGCGCACGTCCTCGGGCAAGCCGATCCGCTCCAGTCGGCCTGCAATCGCCTTCGCAATGATTGCCGGTGACAACTCGTAACGGGCAGGCAGGAGCCAGTTTCCGCGTGGCACCGACCACTCACCACCTGCATTGTCACGTTCATCGAACTTGCCGTAGATGCGCGGGCGCACATCCTCCCGCCAGTTGTAGAGTTCCTCCTTGAGGGCGTACTCGAGAATCTGGCGTTTCTCCTCTACAACCAAGATCTCCTCGAGCCCGGTTGCAAAGTTTCGCGCATCGTGAGCATCGAGGGGCCAGACACAGCCCACCTTGAAGAGGCGGATACCGATCCTGCGACAGGTCTCATCGTCCAAACCAAGGTCTACAAGTGCCTGCCGAACATCGAGGTATGCCTTGCCAGCCGCCATGATGCCGAAGCGTGCATCGGGCGAGTCGATCACGACGCGATTCAACTTGTTGGCGCGGATGTACTCGAGGGCTGCATACCACTTGTAATCGAGCATCCGGGCCTCCTGTTCCAGCGGACTATCAGGCCAACGAATGTTGAGGCCACCAAGAGGCATCTGGAATCTGTCGGGCAGCACAATCGACAGCCGATCAGGGTCGATCTCGATAGACGCGGAAGACTCGACCACATCGGTGACGCATTTCATCGAGACCCACAAACCGGAGTAACGACTCATTGCCCATCCATGGAGACCGAAGTCCAAGTACTCCTGCACGCTGGCGGGATACAGAACAGGAATGCCGCAAGCGATCAGAAGATGCTCCGACTGATGGGCGACAGACGAAGACTTCGCTGCATGGTCATCGCCCGCAAGCATCAATACCCCGCCATTCTTCGAAGTACCCGCTGCGTTGGCGTGCTTCAGGACGTCGGCGGAACGGTCGACGCCGGGACCTTTCCCATACCACATTCCGAACACGCCATCGCGCTGCGCTTTCGGGTAGAGGTTTGTCTGCTGCGTTCCCCAGACCGCAGTGGCAGCCAGGTCCTCGTTCAACCCGGGCTGAAACACAACGTCATGTGCCTTGAGGTATTGCTCCGCCTTCCACAACGCCGTGTCGAGTCCGCCCAGGGGTGAGCCACGGTATCCCGACACATAACCAGCAGTGTCCAGCCCTGCACGAAGGTCCCGCTCCTTCTGCAGCATAGGGAGACGCACGAGAGCCTGAGTCCCGCTCAAGTAGACCCGCCCACGCTGCTGGGTGTACTTGTCGTCAAGGCTGATTGAGCTCAACGCCTCGATCGCACTCGCGCTGAGTGGTGAATTCATACCCTTCTCCTGACGATCATTTATTGAACACATTTTATAAATATGAATACTTATCGTAAAATCACAAATTTTGAGCCTTGATATCTGAAAATAAGATGAAAGTCGACACCAATGTGACCTTGCGCCAACTGCGCTACTTCGTCGCGGCTGCTGAAACCGGCCAGTTCTCAATGGCCGCAGTTCGGGTACATGTATCCCAGTCGGCCATCACGAACGCTGTTCTCCAGCTCGAGGCATCGCTCGGCGCAAGACTCTTCGAGCGCCAACCGACGGGTGTCAGACTTACAGCAGAAGGCCACAGCTTCTTGCAACGCACCCGAAACATCCTCGACTCGCTCGACGATGCGATGCGAGTGCCTCGCTTCAGGGCTCACGAGCTCAAGGGGAAAATACGTATCGGTGCAAGCTACACGGTCCTCGGATACTTCCTCCCGCCCTTGTTGGCGCGCTTCCGAACCAACTACCCGGACGTCGAAATCGACCTCCGAGACATCAGCCGGGAGAACATCGAAGACGCCATAGGAAATGGGGATTTAGATATCGGCGTTGTCGTGCTGTCGAACGTGAGCGCGCGCGAACGCTTCGATCACCACGTTTTGTTGCGCTCGCGCCGCCAACTGTGGACCGCCGCTGATCATCCACTGCTCGGCAAGGACAAGGCCGCACTGGAGGACATTGCCGCATGGCCCTATATCCAGGTGACAGTCGATGAAGGAGAACGCTCCACAGAGCGCTACTGGCAAGCGCGTGGCATACGCCCAAATGTCGCCTTTCGAACCGGCTCCATGGAAGCGCTCCGCGGGCTCATCGCTCACGGATTCGGCGTTACCATTCTGTCCGACATGGTTTACCGCCCATGGTCACTGGAGGGAAAGAGAATTGAAGCGCGCTCAGTTCTCGACGTCGTGCCCGACATGGAAGTCGGCCTCATCCGGGCGAAAGGATCAGAGCCCAACGCAACGGTGGACGCATTCTGCGACTTCTTGATTCAGATCTGCGGCACAAACTGATGTAAGAAAGACCTTTCGCAGTCAGCGTTGGCCACCACATTGCTGACTTCCAAACGTGGAGACTCTACGCCGGGATGGCCGAGCACTTGACGGTCAGCCGGACAAGAGCGATTGGCCGCTTGAAGATCAGAGAGCAGGCGTCGACCTTGCAGACATCATCGAGCACGCCAAGGTCGCTTCGAGGCCGTAAGCCCACCCCACAGATCAGCGAGGAAAAAGCGGACCACGCCTCGATGGACACGATCCGCTTTGGGGTCAGGCTTTCAGCTTGCGCAGACCTTCCGCGAGCAGCCACAGTGCCCGGTTGAGTCGGACATTCTGGTCGATGCCCTGGACAGGCCGTGTGCGCTGCTGTCGCCCATTGGCGCTGCGGCCAGTTAGGCCGCCCTTGACGAGGTTCTCCTGTACCCGGTTGAACGTGGACCACAGGTCCACGTGGGTGTCGTCGAAACGACGGGGGCGCAGGATCTGGCTTTCGGTAATCGGCAGGGTTTTGCCGGGTTCGTCGTACTTGAGAACCAGGGCCGATCTGGCGAAGACTTCGGCCTCGCCGTCATCGAGCGCGATGGCACGCATGGCGTCACGCGAGTCCTGCACCTGCTCGAAGCCATGCAGCACCTCATAGGCGCCTTCGATCACGTGATCGATGACATTGCCCTTGTGATGCACGCGCACGTCGGCGAACGTGTCGCCGCACACCAGGCCGTTCTGGCAGACGAAGCGGAACATGCCTGCCAGCATCTGGTAGCTGCTGGTGCCATCGTGCGAGTTGATCAGGACGATTTCGTTCGCCTCGTCGCCGTTGATCTGGCTCTCATGGCGAAGGCGCAGCATGTGCTTGGTGTAGTCGCGGCGGTCCTCGTTGCGCACGCGGGTCTGGCACACCATGAACGGCTGGAAGCCTTCCTTGCGCAGTTCGGTCAGCACAGTCGCCGTGGGACTGTAGCTGTACCGCTCGGAGCGACTTTCGTGCGGGGTATCCGCGAAGATGGAGGGCGCGACGGCGCGAATCTGATCATCCGACAGCGGATGATGCGACCGTAGCACCGGGGAGCGATGAGAAAAGCGGGACGCGAGTTGCATGGCGATCTCCTTGGATGAGAGACCGGAGTCCCGCCCCACCGGGGAGGAACCCCGGCGGGTGGTGTGTAAGCAATGGGATGGACGCCCCCACCCGACAACGGCATCAACGTGCCAGAGTGGCTGTGTCGTCAACCACTCGAATCGGAAGGAGCGTCCGCCATGCAGATTACGACAGTCGGCATCGATCTGGCCA
>Ga0209066_10000551_pt1 | contig 53777 bp, 58 predicted proteins | sample All_14_2_FD_187198 | JGI IMG/M metagenome (GOLD analysis project Ga0209066, IMG submission 187198) | Freshwater microbial communities in response to fracking from Pennsylvania, USA - Allegheny Zone_MetaG_DW_15 (SPAdes) (version 2) ...
GGGGTCGTTCTGCGCCACCGATCTGGAACTGATCCTGCGGCTGCGCGGCATCCGCAACATCGTGCTCAGCGGCATCACCACCGATGTCTGCGTGCATACCACGATGCGCGAAGGCAATGATCGCGGCTTTGAATGCCTGCTGCTGGAAGACTGCTGCGGGGCGACCAAATACGCCAACCATCTGGCGGCGATCGACATGATCAAGATGCAGGGCGGGGTGTTCGGCGCGGTCGCTAGCAGCGCGGAATTCCTGGCGGCCATCGGGGGGGCGGCATGAGCGCGGCAATGGATATGCAGACCCAGGCGGGGCGGGCCATCGGCCTGGAAACCCGCGGCATGACCAAGATCTTCGGCTCGCTGGTCGCGCTGGAGGATGTATCGATCACCGTCAAGCCGGGCGAGTTTCACGCGCTTCTGGGGGAAAACGGCGCGGGCAAATCCACGCTGGTGAAATGCATCATGGGCTTCTATCAGCCCACGCGCGGGGAAATCCTGGTCGACGGCAGGCTGACGCCGATCCGCAATCCGGCCGATGCCAAGGCCAGCCATATCGGCATGGTCTATCAGCATTTCACGCTGGTCCCCAGCCTGACGGCGGCGGAAAACATGGTGATGTCGCGGCCGAACCTGCCGGCCATCATCAACTGGAAGGCGGAGATCGAGGCGCTGTCTGCCTTCATGGACAAGATGCCCTTCAAGGTACCGTTGACGGTTCCCGTCTCTTCCCTCTCGGCGGGGGAAAAGCAGAAGCTGGAACTGCTGAAGCAGCTCTATCTCGATCAGCATTTCCTGATCCTGGACGAGCCGACCTCGGTGCTGACCCCCGGCGAGGCGGATGAGGTGCTGGGCATGCTGCGCGGGCTGACGCAGCAGAAGGCCATCACGGTGCTGATGATCACGCATAAATTCCGCGAGGTGACGGCCTTCTGTGACCATGTGACGGTGCTGCGGCGCGGGCGCATGGCCGGGTCGGGCGTGGTGGGGGCGCTGTCGACCGAGGAAATGTCGCGGATGATGATCGGCGAGACCGAAATCCGCGCCAGCGCTCAGCGGGTGGCCGGCGTCGAAAGCGATATCGAGCTGGAGCTGGCCGGCATCGTGGTGGAGGATGGTGAGGGCCTGCCGGCGGTGGAAGGGCTGAACCTGAAGGTCAAGGGCGGGGAGATCGTGGGCATCGCCGGTGTTTCCGGCAATGGCCAGAGCGAGTTGCTGGAAGCCCTGTCGGGCCAGCGCCCGCTGCAGGATGGCCAGGTGTTCATCAATGGTCAGCCCTTCGCGCCGACCCGGTCCAACTATGACAAGTTCAGCGTCTTCGGCCTGCCGGAGGAGCCGTTGAAGAACGCGACCGTCCCGCGCATGAGCGTGGCGGAGAATATGGCCTTCCGTACCTTCGACAAGCCACCGGTGACGAGCCTGGGCTGGTGGCTGTCGCCCTCGGTGATCCGCAAACGCGCGGCCGAGCTGATCAAGGCCTATCGTGTGAAGACCCCGTCGGGGGACACCCCGATCGAGCAGCTTTCCGGTGGTAATGTGCAGCGTGCGGTGCTGGCGCGGGAATTGTCCGGCAAGGTCGGCGTGCTGATCGTGGCCAATCCCTGCTTCGGGCTGGATTTTGCCTCGGTCGCGGAAATCCGGGCCCAGATTATGGAACAGCGCAATGCCGGGGCGGCCGTGCTGCTGGTGTCGGAGGATCTGGACGAAATCCTGGAACTGGCCGACCGCGTGGCGGTGATGTCGGAAGGCCATATCACCTATGTCGCCCCCATCGGGGAGACCGACCGCAATACCATCGGCAAATATATGGCGGGGCATTGAGGCGGATGATCGAGGTCGCAGCCAACCCCTATCCGTTCCGCTTCGATCCGGCCAGGGTTGCCCTGGTGGTGATCGACATGCAGCGCGATTTCATCGAGCCGGGAGGCTTCGGCGACGCGCTGGGCAATGACGTGGCGCGGCTGGGTGCCATCGTGCCGACCGTGGCGAAGCTGATCGCCCTGTTCCGGCGCCAGGGCTGGCCGATCCTGCACACGCGCGAGGCGCATCTGCCCGATCTGTCCGACTGCCCACCGGCGAAAATCCGGCGTGGCGATGCCGCGATCCGGATCGGGCAGGCGGGGCCGATGGGCCGTCTTCTGGTACGTGGCGAACCCGGCAATCAGATCCTGCCCGAATTGGCCCCTCTGCCGGGGGAGATGGTGGTCGACAAGCCCGGCAAGGGCATGTTCTACGCAACTGAAGCCGGGCAGATTCTGAGGGCGCAGGGTATCGAGCAACTGGTATTCGCCGGGGTGACGACGGAAGTCTGCGTGCAGACCTCGATGCGTGAAGCGAATGATCGCGGCTATGAATGTCTGCTGATCGAAGATGCGACGGAAAGCTATTTCCCGGAATTCAAGCAGGCGGCACTGGAAATGATTCGAGCACAGGGTGCGATCGTCGGCTGGACGGCCCCTCTGGCGGATTTGCAGACAGCGGTGGAGCAGGCGCGATGAGTGATTTCGATGCCGAAGCAATGATCGACGCCATGGCGCCTTTTCTGGGCTTGACGGTGGAGGACGACTATCGCGCGGGTATCGTGCAGCATCTGAATGCGGCCTGGATCATTGCCCAGACCGTGCTGGCGCTGGAATTGAAGGACGACGCGGAACCCGCGCCGGTTTATCGCCCATGATGGTTTTCGACAGTGCCGCCGCCATTGCCCGGGCGGTCAAATCCCGTACGCGTACGGCCCGTGCCGAGGTCGTGGACTGTCTGGCGCGGATCGCGGCCCTTAACCCGACGCTGAACGCCTTTACCGCGGTGACGGAGGAACGCGCCCTGCGGCGGGCCGATGCGCTGGATGCGGCGATGGCCGCCGGTCGCGATCCCGGGCCGCTGGCCGGGGTCCCTTTCGGCGTGAAGAACCTGTTCGACATCGAAGGTCTGCCGACGCTGGCCGGTTCGAAGATCAATCGCGACCTGCCACCCGCCCATGCCGATGCAACCCTGATCGCGCGGCTGGAGGAGGCGGGGGCAATCCTTGTCGGCGCCCTGAACATGGGCGAATATGCTTATGATTTCACGGGAGAAAACGCGCATGAAGGTCCGTCGCGCAATCCCCATGCGCCCGATCACATGTCCGGCGGTTCCTCCGGCGGGTCGGGCACCGCCCTGGCGGCTGGCATGGTTCCCCTGGCACTGGGATCGGATACCAACGGGTCGATCCGGGTGCCGTCGTCCTTTTGTGGGCTGTTCGGTCTGAAACCCACCTATGGCAGGCTGTCGCGCGCTAACAGCTTTCCCTTCGTGTCCAGCCTGGACCATCTGGGTCCCTTCGCGCGGAATGTGGAAGATTTGGCCCTGTCCTATGATGCGATGCAGGGGCCGGACGCAGCCGATCCGGCCTGTACGCCCGATGGGATAGAGCCTGTGGGCTGGCTGCTGGGCCGTGGGGTGGATGGGCTGCGGATTGCCAGGGCCGGTGGCTATTTCGCGCGCGGCGCCGATCCGGCGGCCTTCGCGGCGGTCGATGTGGTGGCGGGTGCCCTGGGCGCGGATCGCAGCGTCGATGTGCCGCTGGCGGCGGAGGCGCGGGGGGCTGCCTATCTGATCACCATGGCGGAAGGGGCATCCCTTCATCTGGACCGGCTGAAGACCCGCCATGGGGATTTTGATCCCGATGTGCGCGACCGTCTGCTGGCGGGTGCCATGATACCGGGCGCCTGGGTCGCCAAGGCCCAGAAAATCCGGCGCCTGTTCCGGGCGCGGATGCTGGCACTGTTTCAGGAGGTGGATATCCTGCTGGCGCCTGCCACGCCTTGCCGTGCGCCCAGGATCGGTCAGAAAACCATGCTGCTGGATGGCCGGGAAATGGCGGTCAGGCCCAATCTGGGTGTTTTCACCCAGCCGATCTCCTTCATCGGCCTGCCTGTCGTTTCGGTTCCGATCTGGACGAAGGGCGAGGCGCTTCCGATCGGGGTTCAGGTCATCGCTCCGCCATGGCGGGAGGATTTGGCGCTGCGGGTGGCGGGCGAGCTGGAACGGCGCGGCGTGGTCATGGCACCGGTCGCCAGGCCGCAATAGCAAGGATTTTTCCCGGTGTCCCGGACGGGCCAAACGACGTCGGCGGAGCATATCAGGCTGGAGCTTGCCCGTTCCATCCTGTCGGGTGGAATCGCGCCCGGAACCGTGCTGGACGAGACGGAGCTGGCCGAGGGCTTCGCCGTGTCACGAACCCCCGTGCGCGAGGCGTTGAGGCAGCTTGCCTCCAGCGGGCTGGTGCAGCAGCGCCCGCATCGCAAGACGGTGGTGACCAAGCCCGATGGCGATACGCTGCGCGGCATGTTCGCCGTGATGGGCTATCTGGAAGCGTTCTGCGCCGGGCTCTGCGCGACGGAGATGACCGCTGCGGAACGCGCCGAGCTGGAACGCATCCATAAGGCCATGGCCGAACAGGTCCGCCAGGGCGATATTCAGGCCTATACCGAGGCCAATGAACGCTTCCATGCGGCGATCTACCAGGGCACGCATAATGCCTATCTGGCGGAGATTTCGCTTGCCACGCGCCAGCGGGTGCAGCCTTTCCGCCGCGCGCAGTTCGGCGCGCTGGGGCGGCTGACCGCCTCCCATGCCGAACATGGCGCTATTGTGGAGGCGATCCTGCGCGGTGACCGCGAGGCGGCCGAACATGGCATGAAACAGCATATCGGCCTGGTGGAAGGGGCCTATCACCGGCTGGCCGATACGCTGTAAATTCCTGCCTTCCCTGCAAATCGTGCTATTGGATTCTCCTGATTAAAGAGGTCCAGGCATGCGCGATACGCCGATCCAGATACTGTATTTCGAGCCGTCGGAGGTGATCTCCACGGCCATTGATTCCCTGATCCGCGCCCAGACTGGCTATGCGGTCTATCACTGCTGGACGGTCAAGGAATTCGAGGTGAATGCCTTGAAGCCGGCCGTCGATTGCCTGCTGATCGAGACCGATCTGGTCGAGGACTGGGCGAAGAAGCTGGTCGGCAAAATCCGGCGCGGCGAAACGGAAGCCGACCCCTTCCTGCCGATTTTCACCATTCACAGCCCGGTAACCCAGCACGAGCTTGGCCTGCATGCGGCGGCCGGGGTCGACACCATGTTCGCCAAACCCCATTCGGTCGGTACCATCTTCGAGCATCTGAGGAGCATTGCCGGCGCGCAGCGCTATTTCGTAGCGCATCCCGATTATGTCGGTCCCGACCGGCGCCATGATGTCCGCCCGCCCGATCCGCGCTTCGTTTTCCAGGTACCGAACCGCTTCCTGCTGCGCAGCGCGACGGGCGCGCTGGATCTGGAACAGGTGACGGGTTGGACGCGCGCCTGGCAGGAAGTGATCGCCACCGCCCCCAAGGCAAGGCTTGCCATGCTGCCAAAGGGTCCGGTGAAGCCGGTCGACGCGTAGTGTCGCGAATCCGAAGCTCGTTACAGTCTCCGGCAGCAGGGATCGAACTTCGGATTCGACGGGGACACTAGCAACGACATGATTCTACTGTGGTTTTCGAATTTGAAGTTCGCTCCGGTGCCGCAGGAAGAATGATGCGAACTTCAAATCCACCACACTAGCCCGGGCTTATATCCCTATCCCGGATCGAATTCGCGCCGACGACGCTCTCGGGCCTAGCTTCCGTCGCCCGTCCTCGCGCAGGATGGCCAGAAGCAGGATAACCGGAGGAAGCCCCATGCCGTCGCGCAATTCGAGCGCCATCGCCTTCATCGGCTTCGGCGAAGCCGCCCGCGCCTTTACCGCGTCGCTGAAGCCGCAGGGCATCGGCCCGGTCAAGGCCTATGACATTCTGATTGGCATACCCGGCGACCGGCACGACCGGCTGGTTGAGGCCGCCGGGGCGCTGGAGGTGACCCTGACCGAAACGCCGGAAGCAGCCATCGCAGGCGCCACGCTGATCTTCTCCGCTGTGACGGCGGCGGAAAGCCTGGAGGCGGTCCGGCCCCTGGTCGGGCAGTTGCAGCCTGGGCAGGTGGTGATCGACATCAACTCCGTCTCCGCCCAGCGCAAGCGCGATACCGCAGCCATGATCCGCGCCACCGGGGCGGGCTATGTCGATATGGCCGTGATGGCGCCGGTCCATCCCAAGGGGCACCGCACGGCGACCCTGCTGGCGGGCGATGTGGCGGCGGTGGAGATGCTGCTGCGCGGGCTTGATTTTCAGTTTGAGGTGGTGGGGGCGGAACCCGGCATGGCGACCGCCGTCAAGATGGTGCGCAGCCTGTTCGTCAAGGGGCTGGAAGCGATCACGGTGCAGGCTTTGACGGCCGCCCATGCGTCGGGATGTTATGACCGCGTGGCGGCTTCGATCGCCGCGTCCTTCCCCGGCCTGGGCTGGCCGGAATTCGGCGCTTATGAGTTCGAGCGGATCGCCACCCATGGTATCCGGCGGGCGGCGGAAATGCGCGAGGTCGCCGTCAGCATGGCGGAACTGGGCTTCGCGGAAGGGGCGGCGCTGGCTTCCGCCATTGCCGGGCTGCATCAGCGCGTGGGTGACGAAGGTCCCGCCCCGGGGCTGGATGCGGGGCAGCATGCTGCCCGCCTGTCCGGGCTGATCGGTACTTCGAAATAGGGTGCGGTGCAGCAATAAAGACATATCTGCTATAGGCAAAACTTATAACCTATCGACGGCTTGAATTTGACGTCCGACCCTGTCGGGATGGATGGTCTTGCCCCAAGGAAGACGGTGCCCAGGAAGGAGTGCCGCGCCTAGGGATAAGAGGAGGAAACGATGTCCCATGTGACCCGTGCCGCGCGGCTTCTGGCTGCGCCAATTGCTGCCGCGACCCTGTTCGCCGCCACATCGGCCTGGGCCGAGACCTTGAAATTCGCGCATTTCGTACCGCCAGCCCATACCATCACCAAAGCCGTAGTCGAACCGTTCTCCACCGGCGTGAAGGACGCGACGGGCGGCAAGCTCGATGTGCGCGTCTATCCCGGCGGCGAGCTTGGGCCGGGCCCGGTGGAGCAATATGCCCGCGCCGTCACCGGCGTCGCCGATATCGTCTGGGGCCTTGCCGGCTATAATTCGCAGCAGTTCCCGCTGTCGATGATCGTGGAACTGCCGGGCGTGGTCGAAGCCGCAGGCCATGGCTATTCCGCCATGTGGCGCGCCTATGACAAATATCTGACGAATGAGTTCCCGGCGACGGTGCCGCTGGCGCTGTGGACCAGCGAGCCCAATGTGCTGATCATGCGCACCAAGGAAATTCGCAAGCCCGCCGACATGGCCGGGCTGAAAATCCGGGTTTCCGGCGCCTTTCCCGCCAAGGTGATCCAGTCCTTGGGCGCGACCCCGGTGCAGATGCCCGCCAACGAGATGTACAACGCACTGCAGACCGGGCTGATCGACGGTATCATGACCGGCGCCAGCGCCATTCTGGACTTCAAGCTGAATGAAGTGGCCGAGGTCTATATCGAAGGCGCCAGCCTGGGGAACATCCTGTTCTTCGTGGTGATGAACAAGGCCAAATATGACGGTCTGCCGGCCGATCTGAAGGCCGCCGTCGATGCCAACAGCCGCGAGAAGCTGTCGAAATCGGGTGAAGAGGGCTGGCTTGCCACCACGGCCGTGTCGATGGGCCGGCTGAAAGCCGACCCGGCCAAGAAGGTCATCACCTTGTCGGCCGAGGAGATCGCGGCCTTCAACGCGATCACCATTCCGTTGCGCGACAGCGTGGTGGCGGAGCTGGACAAGCAGGGCCTGCCGGCATCCGCCGTGCTGGCCGCGATGACCGGCAAGTAAGGGTAAGGTAGATCATCATGCTGCTGGCGCGGCTGGATAGGGCGGTGGACGGGCTTGCGGGCCTGTCCGGTCTGCTCGGTGGATTGGCGCTTCTGGCCGCGCTGGCGGTTGTGGTGGTCGATGTCGTGGGTCGTGCGTTCGGTGCCCCGCTGTATGGGGCGCGCGATATCGTGCAGATGGCGGGTGTCTTCGTCGTCTTCGGCGGCATGGCCGTCTGCCACCGACGTGGCGGCCATATCGCGGTGGATCTGCTGGAAAACGTGTTCCGCGCCGGGCTGAACCGCTTTCTGCTGGTGCTGGGGGAAGTGCTGGGCGCGGCGGTCTTCGCCCTGATCGCCTGGCAGGTATGGGAGGCGGCGAAGCTGGCGCTGTTGTTGAAAATGTCCACCAATCTGCTGTATCTGCCGCGCGGGCCCTTCCTCTACGCCATGCTGGGTTTTTCGGCGGTGACGGCGCTGTCGATGCTGCTGCGGGCCATCCGCCATGCGCTGGCCGTGCCGGTCTCGAAGCCGGAGGGCGCGGTATGAACCCGGAACTGATCGGCTTTCTGGGCATTCTTGCGCTGTTTCTGATGCTGGCGGCGCGCATTCCCGTCGGCATTGCGATGTTCGCGGTGGGGTTGGCCGGGATCGCGCTGCTCAACTCCATGCCGGCCGCGCTCAGCCTGCTGGCCAGCGAAAGCTTCTCGCTCGCCAGCTCGGCCGAATTGCTGGTGATCCCGCTGTTCATCCTGATGGGTAATGTTGCCACCGAATCCGGCATGTCGCGCCGGCTGTATGACGCGGCCTATGCCTGGATCGGCTCGATCCGGGGCGGGCTTGCCTCCGCCACCGTGGTTGGCTGCGCGGGCTTTGCCGCACTCTCCGGCTCCTCGGTCGCGTCGGCGCTTACCATGGGGCGGGTCTCGCTGGGCGAGATGGAGCGGTTCCGCTATTCGCAGCGCCTGTCGACCGGCGCGATTGCCGCCGGCGGCACGCTGGGTATCCTGATCCCACCCTCCACCGGTTTCGTGCTCTATGCCATCCTGACCCAGGAATCCATCGGGCGGCTGTTTCTGGCGGGCGTTCTGCCCGGCCTCGTGCTGACGGGCCTGTTCGTCGCCACGATCTGGATCGTGACGCGCATCAACCCGGCACTCGGGCCGCGCGGGCCGCGCACCAGCTGGGCGGAAAAATGGCAGGCGAGCTTTGCCGCAACCCCGCTGATCGTGCTGGTCGCGATCACCATCGGCGGCATCTATCTGGGCGTTTTTTCCGCCGTGGAAGCGGCCGGTGTGGGGGCTGCCTTCGCCATTCTGTGGGGGTTGGTGTCGCGTCACCTGAACTTTGCCCGGCTGCTGGCGGCGGTGAAGGATTCCGTTTCCACCACGGCGGCGGTGATGCTGATCCTGATCGGCGCCCATATTTTCGGCCCGTTCATGGCGCTGTCGCATGTGCCGGCCCTGATCGGGGAGGCCTTGACGGGGCTGGAGATCGGGCGGATCGGGATTCTGTGTCTGATTCTGCTCGCCTATCTGGTGTTGGGCTGCTTTCTGGAGGGCTATTCGATGCTGGTCCTCACCATGCCGATCTTCTTTCCGGTCATCACCGGGCTGGGTTTCGATCCGATCTGGTTCGGCGTCGTGGTGGTGATCACGCTGGAAATGGGGCTGATCACCCCGCCGGTTGGGGTCAATGTGTTCATCGTCAAATCGGTGGCCCCCCATGTGCCCCTGGGCGAGATATTCATCGGGGTGGCGCCCTTCCTGCTGGCGATGATCGTCATGGTCGGGCTTTTGATCCTGTGGCCCGATATGGCACTGATCCTGCCCAGAACCATGATCGGATAAGGAGAAGAAAACGATGAGCAAACGCCCCAGGCTTCTGTTGCTGCCCGGCCTGATTTCCGACCGCATCGTCTGGCGCGCGACCATCGATCTGTTGTCGCCGATGATGCCGGTCGCGGTTGGCGATCTGACCAGCCAGGACAGCATCACGGCGATGGCGGAAGATATGCTGGCCCGCCATGAAGGACCGCTGCATGTCGCCGGCCATTCCATGGGCGGGCGCGTCGCGCTGGAAATGCTGCGCCTTGCGCCTGATCGGGTGTTGCGGCTTGCCCTGCTCAACACCGGCATCAACCCAGGGAAGGAGGGGGAGGAGGAAAAGCGTCAGGCGATGATCGATTTCGCCCATGCGCAGGGTATGACGGCGCTGGCCGCGCGCTGGCTGCCACCGATGCTGGCGCCGGGCCGCGAGAAGGACGCCGCCATCATGGCCCTGCTGACCGCGATGGTCGAACGCAGTACGCCCGACATCCATGAGCGCCAGATGCGCGCTTTGCTGGGGCGCCCGGATGGCAGGGAGGCCGCCGCCGCCATCACCTGCCCGCTGCTGCTCGTGGTCGGTCGCCAGGATGCCTGGAGCCCGGTCGCCCAGCATGAGGAGATCGCGGCGGCCGCGACCGGTACTAAGGCGAAGCTGGTGATCGTGGAAAATGCCGGGCATTTCGCCCCGGTGGAACAGCCCGGTGCGGTGGCGGATGCGCTGGCCGCCTGGGCTATGTGACGGGGCTTGGGAACGATGGCCACGACGCCGGCAGCCTATCTGGACCCGCGGGACCGCCTGCCCGACACGCCGCTGTTCGACCGGCCGCGCGGTGGCCTGGGCTATGAGCTGAACCGCATGGCGATGGCGCTGATGGACCCGGCCAATCGCGAAGCCTTCAAGCGCGACGAGTCGGCCTTCCTCGACCGCTTCGACCTGACCGCCGAACAGCGCGCGGCGGTGCTGGCGCGCGACTGGAACACCATGATGCGGCTGGGTGGGAACCTGTTCTACATCCTGAAAATCTCCGCCGTTGATCCGGTCGCCATCACCGCCATCGGGGCGGCCCAGGCCGGGATGGATCATGACAGCTTCCTGTATGGTCGGCTGGGGAAGCGGCGTCATGGCTAAGCTCGTCGGCGGGCTGGGCACCAGCCATGTTCCCTCCATCGCGGTGGCGCTTGATCGGGGGTTGGCTGATACGCCCGACTGGAAGCCCTTTTTCGACGGCTATATCCCGGCCAAAGCCTGGATGGCGCAGAAGAAGCCGGATATCGCCATCGTGATCTACAATGATCACGGCAATTCCTTCTTCCTGGACCGGGTGCCGACCCTGGCCCTGGGTGTGGCCGACAGCTATCGACCGATTGATGAAGGCTGGGGGCCGCGCGCCATTCCAACCATCCCCGGGGCGGCGGATTTCGCCTGGCATCTGGCGGACCGGATGGTGGAACGCCATTTCGACCCGCTGATCTGCCGCGAGCTGGAAGTCGATCACGGCATGCAGGTGCCGCTGGAACTGTTCTACGGCCTGCCGAAAGCCTGGCCGGTGCGTACCGTGCCGATCCTGATCAATACCATCCAGTACCCCATCCCGACGCCGCAGCGTCTATGGGCGCTGGGGGCGGTTCTGCGCGAGGCCATCGAAAGCTGGCCGGGCGACGAGACGGTGGTGATCCTGGGCACGGGCGGGCTGTCGCATCAGCTTCAGGGCGCGCGCGCGGGCTTCATCAACCGGCAGGCCGACCATGAGTGGCTGGAGAATATCGGGCCGCATCCGGAACGCTATCGCGACATGACGCGCGAGCAATATGTGGAAACCTTCGGCTCGGAAGGGGCGGAGCTGATCATGTGGCTGGCCATGCGCGCCGCGATGAATGCCACGGTCCGCACCGTCATGACGCATTACCACGCCCCGGCCTCCATGACCGGGGCCGGCATGGTGGTGCTGGAGAATGAGGAGGAACCCGGCTGATGTATTTCCTGATGATCTGCCATCACAGGCCCGGTGTGGATGGGTTGCGTGACGAGTTGCGCCCGGCCCACCGCGCCTGGGTCGCATCGGGCGGGGATGGGCTGGCCAAGGTGTTGACCGGCAGCGCGCTGTGGAACGAGGAAGGCGGCGGTATCGGCAATTTCGGCGTGCTGGAGGCCGGTGACGCCCAGGCCGCCCGGGCCTTCGCCGAAGGGGACCCCTTCCACCGTGGCGGCGTGGTGGAACGGATCGAGATCACGCGGCTGGCCGACACCTTCCAGGCCCAGCGCATCACACCCCTGACGGGAAACTGAGACATTCAATCCTATCGGAGCTTTCGAGATGAGCAACAAAACCGCCCTGGTCATCAGTGCCCATTCCGCCGACTTCGTTTGGCGCTGCGGCGGCGCGATCGCGCTGCATCAGAAGAAGGGCTATGACGTCACCATCCTCTGCCTGAGTTATGGCGAGCGCGGCGAAAGCGCCAAGCTGTGGAAGCAGCCCGGCATGACGCTGGATGTGGTGAAACAGGGCCGCAAGGGTGAGGCGGAACGGGCCGCCGCCGCCCTTGGCGCGCATGACATCGTGTTTTTCGATGTCGGCGACTATCCGATGGAGCTGGATCGGGAGCAGAAATTCCGCCTTGTCGAGCTGATGCGCAAGGTGCAGCCGGCCTTCATGCTCTCCCACTCGCTGGAAGATCCCTATAATTCCGACCATCCCTATACCACGCGGGTGACGCTGGAATGCCGGTCCACTGCCCAGGCCTGGGGGCATGAGCCGGGGCAGAAGGTGCTGGGCGCGCCGCAGCTTTACCTGTTCGAACCGCACCAGACCGAGCAATGCGCCTGGAAGCCCGACACCATCCTGGATATCACCGAGGTCTGGGACCAGAAGCGCAAGGCCATCGAATGCATGGAAGGCCAGCAGCATCTGTGGGACTACTACACCAATGTCGGCCAGAACCGGGCAAACCAGTTCCGCCGCAATTCGGGCGGCCAGGCTGGGGGTCGCGAATCGAAATATGCGGAAGCCTTCCAGTCCATCTTTCCGCGCACCGTGGATGAGCTGTGATGAATATCGTCGTTCAGACTATCGAGCGGGCCGACCCGGCCGTCATCGCCGGGCTGGCGGAATGCGGGGTTGCGACCGTACATGAAGCCCAGGGCCAGATCGGGCTGCTGGCCTGCCATATGCGACCGATCTTCAGCGGGGCGCAGATCGCCGGCTCGGCGGTGACGGTATCGATGCCGCCCGGCGACAACTGGATGATCCATGTCGCCATCGAACAGCTGCAGGCGGGCGATATCCTGGTCTGCGCGCCGACCTCGCCCTGTGGCGATGGCTATTTCGGCGATCTGCTGGCGACCTCCGCCATGGCGCGGGGATGCCGGGGGCTGGTGATCGATGCCGGCGTGCGCGATGTGCGCGATCTGACCAAGATGGGCTTCCCGGTCTGGTCGAAATGCATTTCCGCCCAGGGCACGGTGAAGGGCAAGCTGGGCTCGGTGAATACACCCATCATCTGCGCGGGCGCGCAAATCCGCCCCGGTGATGTGATCGTGGCCGATGATGACGGTGTCTGCGTTGTCCGGCGGGAGGAGGCGGAGGAGGTGCTCGCCAAGGCCCGCCAGCGCCTGGCGGCGGAAGAAGCCAAGCGCGCGCGGCTGGCGGCGGGCGAACTCGGCCTCGACCTCTACAATATGCGCCCGACCCTGCAGGAGAAGGGGCTGAAATATGTCTGACGGCGTGCGCGCGATGTGGATGCGCGGCGGCACCTCCAAGGGCGGGTATTTCCTGGCCGAGGATCTGCCGACGGACCCCGCCGCGCGCGATGCCTTCCTGCTGCGCGTGATGGGCTCGCCCGATCCGCGCCAGATCGACGGGTTGGGCGGGGCGGACCCGCTTACCTCCAAAGTCGCGGTGGTGAGGAAATCGGATCGGCCGGATGCGGATGTCGATTACCTGTTCCTGCAGGTCTTCGTTGACCGGGCCGTGGTGACCGATGCGCAGAACTGCGGCAATATCCTGGCCGGGATCGGCCCCTTCGCCATAGAGCGCGGGCTGGTCGCACCGGGGCCGGAGGTGACCGAAATCCGCATCTTCATGGAAAACACCGCGCAATACGCCACGGCAGTGGTGGAAACGCCGGGCGGCCGTGTGCGCTATGACGGGACCGCCCGGATCGACGGTGTGCCGGGCACGGCGGCACCCATTCCCATCGTCTTCGCCGATACGGCGGGTTCCTCCTGCGGGGCGCTGCTGCCCAGCGGCCGGGCGGTGGATGTGATCGACGGGGTGGAAGCGACCCTGATCGACAACGGCATGCCCTGCGTGGTGATGGATGCCGCAGCCTTTGGCGTGACTGGCTATGAGGCGCCGGAGGCGCTGGATGCCGATATGGGCCTGAAGGCGCGGATCGAAGCCATCCGCCTGCAAGCGGGGCCGATGATGAATCTGGGCGATGTGGCGCAGAAATCGGTGCCGAAAATGGTGCTGGTCGCACCGGCGAAAGGCGGCGGGGCCGTGATGACCCGCAGTTTCATTCCGCATGTCTGCCATAAGGCCATCGGTGTGCTGGGCGCGGTCAGCGTGGGGACGGCCTGTCTGCTGCCGGAAGGACCGGCGGCCCGCCTTGCCAGCCTGCCGGGCGGTAATCCGAAATCCCTGTCGATCGAACATCCGACGGGCGAATTCACGGTGATCGCCACCTTGGACGAGGCGGGGGCGGTTGTGCGGGCAGGCGTGTTGCGCACCGCACGGAAACTGGCCGATGGCCTGGTCTTCGGCTGAAACAGCCCTGGAAGGGCCGGGCGTGTCGACGCCCTTGGGGATGGAGCTTCCCAACCTTCGGCATATGCGGCTCTTGGATGCCGCGATGGCGCTGCAATCCCTGTCGCTGGCCGCGGATGCGGTGCATATCTCCCAACCCGCCGCGTCGCAGGCGATGGCCCGGCTGGCCCGTATTTTCGGGGTGACCCTGCTGGAACGTGCCGGCAATGGCGTGCGTGCCACGCCGCAGGGCGAGATCGTGGTGCGGCGCGGGCGCAGGGCGCTGGAGCATCTGCGCGAGGCCAACCGCCGGATCGTGCAGCGCGCAAGGCTGGGACGGGGCGTTGCAAGCGATCTTCTGGAACGCCAGACCACGGTGGCACAGCTGCGCGCCATCGCGGCCTTTGCCGAGGCGGGCAGCTTTTCCGCCGCCGCGCAGAGGCTGGGCCAGGCCGAACCGTCGATCCAGCGCGCGTCGCGCGATATCGAACGTATCCTGGGCGTGCCGCTTTTCGACGGCGCTTTCCGATCCCTGCGCCTGACCGAGGCGGGGGAGATCGTGGCCGCCCAGGCCAGCCTGGCCCTGAAGGAAATCACGACCGCCTTCGCCGAATTGCGGGAACATGCCGGGCTGTTCGATGGCCGGCTGGTGATCGCCACCCTGCCCCTGGTGCGGACCAAGATCGTGCCCGAAGCCGTAGTGGCGCTGATGCGACGCAACCCGCGGGCGCGGGTGGAAATCCTGGATGGGTCCTATGAAAGCCTGATCCATGGCCTGTCCATCGGGGCCTGCGATATGTTGGTCGGCGCGTTGCGGGAAGGGCGCGTTCCGCCCGGCATGACGGAAAGCGTGTTGTTCGAGGATAAGCTGGCAATCATTGCCCGGGCCGGTCACCCCCTGGCCGGGCGTCCGGTCAGTGCGGCTGATCTGGCGCGTTGCCTGTGGGTATTGCCGCGCCGCGACACGCCCAGCCGCGCCATCTTCGAAGCATTGCAGGCCGAGCAACAGGTCCACGCGCCGGAGATGGGCTATGTGGAAACCGGATCGCTGGTGGCGCTGCGTGGCGTGCTGATGGAATCCGATGCGGTTGCCATCCTGTCACCGCGCCAGATTGAATATGAGCGCGGCCAGGGCCTGCTCGACGTACTGGACTTCCCGCTGCCGCCCAGCGGTCGGGCCATCGGCATTACCACCCTCGCCAACTGGCACCCTACCGCTTTGCAGGCCGATTTCCTGCGTTGCCTGGAAGCGGCGGCGTCCAGGAATGCCGGCGCGGATTGAAGTCCAACGCGTATTGATCCTATTCCTGTGCCGGAATTGCTTCGGCAACCGCAACCGGTCTGTCATGAACCTGGAAAAATAACGACCTCAACGTGTTGGTGGTTGTTCATAGGGTCCTGAGCTAGGCCCAAATATCATCGGTCTATGTCCGCGCCGCGGATTATCCCCAGATGCTGGGTGTGGAGAACTAAAATGGTCTATACGGCGTCCGAACAGCATGCGTTCCTGTGAAATCCCCTGATGTCGGAACCATAGATGCCGAGGCTGTCGAGGTGCAGAAGGCCACTGAAGGGGCCCGCGAAGCTACCCGGGTCAATCTCAGCGCCTCGCTGAAACATCTGTTTGAGGACCGCCACCGCCCCGGGCCACTTTCCGAATGTTTGATCACCATGTCCACGGCACTGCCATCAAGCTCGATCCTCGTACCCCTCCCCTCCTGCTGATGGGTCATTGTGTCCTGGACCGAAGCAAGGAGCCGAGTGTTCGGTGGTAGACAACGCATCTAACGGTTGAGAATGCGGCGTCTTCGGTGTTTACTCAACGGACACGTTGCCATGAACCACGGAAGGAAAGCGAATGCCCATCGGCGACAATGAGTTCGAGAAAGTGGCCAAAGGCGACCTTCCTGCCCTCCTCACGTCTTCCGCGGATGACGATCTGGAGTTTCTTGTATCGTATATCCTCAAGGCAAGCACTGAGTCGCTCTCGTCCAAGGATGAGTACAAGAGGCACCGGCCCAGGCATTCGCGCTACACCGACCTGATTGCCTCCGAGATCAGGGAGTTCGGCGGCAACACGATCGCCAACATGTTCCGTGGCGAGGGGCCCTCCTACGCCGAAGTGGTCGCCGACGTCTGCGGGCAGTTGAAGGTCAAGCCAGGCGGGGACGTCGTCGAGAACGAGAAAAAGGTCCTCCTGAAGATAGCTGATGACTCTTGGGAGAAGCTGTCGCCGCAGGAGCGGGAGGAGTTCCTGGAGGAAATCAGGAAGGCGGGCCACAGGGGCGCGTCCCTGTCGGCCGCCATGCCCCTCTCGGTGATCACGGCGCAGTTGGGTGTTCGCCTCGCCGGGTTCATGGCCTACCGGATGGCGACGGTTGCTGCCAACGCGGTCGCCAAGCAGGTACTCGGGCGCGGGCTGGTGCTCGCGGCCAACGCCGGCCTCGCACGTGCGATCGGCGTATTCGCGGGCCCGATAGGGTGGATCGTCACCGGACTGTGGACCGCGATCGACCTTGCCGGCCCCGCGTACCGGGTCACCATCCCCTGCGTAATCCACGTGGCCTATCTGAGGCAGAAACTCCTGTTCGAGGCAGTCGCCGCCTCAGCTGACTTCGAGTGAGGCGCTGCCATGGCAACGATAGAAATTCTCTTAGAGCTCCCCGAGGAAATCTCCAAAGGGCTCGTTGACGGGACCCTCAAGCGGAAGGGCGGCGTCATCTACAACTCCGACGGCGGAGTGGTGATGTGGCTGAAGGAGACGGCGGAGGCTATGCAGAGTCAAGCCGCCGGCACCCCGCTCCCCCCCGAACTGGCCTCCCAGCTCCAGTCCCTAAAAGGCCTGATGGGACTGCAGATCGGCTTGCAGGCGCTCACCCTGGGCGTGACGGTCGCAGGCTTCGTCATCTTGGCGAAGAAGATGGACGCGATCGGCCGCAAGCTCGACCAGATCGCAGGTGCCATCGACGACTTGGCGGACGAGGTGCAGTGGCAACGCACGGTCTGCGACGTCGAACGCTCCGCCGATCTCCTCGGCGTCCTTGAGCATGCCCAATGGGCGGAACTGAACGGTGAGCTCGGGGAACTGAAGGGTCTCAGGAAGGAGTTCTCCCAGAACCACCTCAAGTACGCGATGCTCATGAGGAGCATGGACGCTGAACGGCGGGCGCACCGTCACCCCGAAGTGTATCTGTCGTTTTACAGGCACAGCGCCATGGCCGGGATGGCGAAGGTCCGATGCGACTGGCTGCTGGCCGGGGCGGAGGCTGCGCTTTCTTCCCATAACGAGCTCTCGGCGACGCTTTCGTCGGCGAAGGAGGAATTCCTGACCCCCATGCGGACGTTCGACGCGTCCCGCCTCATCAACGTGAACACCTCGGCCATGGTGTCTTTGAAGGAAATGGCGAGGTCCCTCGCGGAGGAGGGGAACAGGGTCATGTCCCATCGGAGCGAGATCGAGTGGTGTCGCGACAAGGGCCTGCCGCTCGCTGAATGGGAGATGCTCGGCAGGGACGTGCAGGACCGGGCGGTCGTGTTCGTCAGGCCCGCGACCTAGCGAGAGCGGCCTCCATTGAGAGAAGCCAACCATCTCTACACAAGTTCGATTTTTTGGGAGGGGTGTTCTATCCGACCATGAGAGGGGCTGGGGAGAGCCCGGCGATATGAAATGCCTTCACGGTCTCCGTCGGCCGGAACGCCGCGCTAAACGAAAATGCTTGGATTGGCCGTTCCCGCGGTCCTCGGCCCCTGATGAGATTGCCGTCGATGCCGAAAAGGAAGGGTGGCCTCGACGACTTGGACGCCGCTTCGTAGAGGAGCGGTTCCTCGTCGACGTCGCAGTCTTCAAGGGTCATCAGGCGGCGGTTGCGTCCGTTGCTGATCCAGGGAAGAACGCCTTCGATTACGGGGTTGGTCACGGTGCCGGGGAACACGAGCCTCCAAGCGTTGTACAGACGACTGATGAGATTGAGCCGCTGGTCGGCGCGTTGCGGGAAGGGCGCGTTCCGCCCGGCATGACGGAAAGCGTGTTGTTCGAGGATAAGCTGGCAATCATTGCCCGGGCCGGTCACCCCCTGGCCGGGCGTCCGGTCAGTGCGGCTGATCTGGCGCGTTGCCTGTGGGTATTGCCGCGCCGCGACACGCCCAGCCGCGCCATCTTCGAAGCATTGCAGGCCGAGCAACAGGTCCACGCGCCGGAGATGGGCTATGTGGAAACCGGGTCGCTGGTGGCGCTGCGCGGCGTGCTGATGGAATCCGATGCGGTTGCCATCCTGTCACCCCGCCAGATTGAATATGAGCGAAGCCAGGGCCTGCTCGACGTACTGGACTTCCCGCTGCCGCCCAGCGGTCGGGCCATCGGCGTTACGACCCTTGCCAACTGGCATCCGACCGCTTTGCAGGCCGATTTTCTGCGTTGGCTGGAAGCGGCGGCCAGCACGGAATCGGAGGATTCGTGCGCAGACCCCGCTCCAGATCCTGAACGGGAACAGGCCCTGGCTGGTGAACTGCAACAGGTTGTCCCTGGTCAGGTCGAGTAGACGAATCGGCGGTGTCGAGGTTGGCCTGCCGTGTGGCCGGTGCCAATTGTAGCGATGCAGCCAGAGGGGCCGCGGCTCTGCCCTGCTGTTTGTCTGGGGCGTGTAGCGTCGGGTGCGGATGGGCACTCGCTCCCCCGACGGGTGCTGAAGCGTGGTAACTCCAGTCTCCTCGGTCCGGTCCGGTCCGAATGGACAGCCTGCTGACAGTTCCCAGCTACAGCGACGGGATGATCCAGGCGGGTCGGATATCAGCCTCGGCCATGGCCTGATCGATATCACTGCCTTTCAGCACGCCATGGCCGGTCACCAGCACCGGTACGATGCCCGCCGCCGCCGCGCCCAGAATGTCGGTATGCAGCGTATCGCCCAGCATGGCGATGCGGGATTTCGGGATGCCGGGCAACTTGGCCAGGGCCGCATCGAAGGCATTGGCGAAGGGCTTGCCGAAAAATTGTGGTACCACATTCGAGCGGTCCTGGATGTCATGGGCATAGAGGCCGGGTTCGCGCGACATGGCGTCTTCATAAGGCGCGCCCAGATCGGGATTGCCGACCAGAACCGGGCGCGGCCGTTGCTTCAGCGCGGCCACCAATGCGTCCTGTTTCGTGCGGTCCCAGCCCGCGCTGGACAGGAACAGGAAGCCATCCGCGCGCGTCAGCGCTTCGGGACCATGCGGCAGGATGCGGGCGGGAAGCAGGTCCAGCCGGCTTTCCGCCGGGCCGATGGCGGACCACAGCCGGTCGTCCGCGTGATCTCGCAGATGCTGTTCCAGCACTGAACGGGCGGAGATGATATCCTCCGGCCGGAAATCAAAGCCCCATTTCCGGTATTTGAGCGCGAGCTGCTCCAGCGTGGCCGAGCCGGTATTGCTCAACACCAGCAGACGCTTGCCCATCCCCCGCAAGGCCCGAATGCGTTCCGGCGCGCCGGGAATGGGGGAGGTGCCGACATTCAGCACCCCGAAGGCATCGAACAGGACAGCATCGAACCGGTCGGCCAATGCGCCGAGGTCCGGCGCGTGCCGGGGCTGTTCGGGGAAAGTCGCGGGCGGCAGCCGGTGGCGGATGGCGCGATAGCGGGCCAGGATCACCTCTGCCCGCTCCGTCTCATGCCCGTCGAGCAGGGTGGTGATCACGATGCCCGTGCCTGTATCAGCGGGTCGAAATGCCCCTGCGCTTCCAGGGCAATCAACTGGTCCACGATCAGCGCCAGCTTATGGTCGATCACGCCCAGATATTCCAGCCAGCCGCCGATATGGGTCAGCTCCGCGCTGCCGTCGGAAATGCCGCGCAGGCCGATCATCGGCAGGCCGAATTTCTGGCAGGCCCGCCAGACGGCGAAGGTTTCCATATCGACCATCTCGGCATCGATGGCCCGGTAGGCCGCGCCGGAGATGATGTTGCCCCCGGTGGACAGGCTGGCGGCGGGCAGATCGGGCAGCAGCACGGGCAGCGCAATGACCGGCGGCAGGTCCAGGAAAGGCGTGGTGCCCTTGGCGAAACCCAGCGGAGAGGCGTCGATATCGCGATAGGAAATCGCCGAGACCTGGAACACGTCTGCCTGCGGCAGGGTGCTGGACCCGGCCGATCCCAGGCTGACGACCAGCCGGGGCAGGGCGCCTTGATGCGCCCGCGCGCTCAACTCGGCCGTCAGGTTGATGCCCGCCTCCACCGGGCCGACGCCGATCATCACCGGCCGGATGCGGGCCTGAAGCTGGGGGCCATACTCGGCCGGGGCCGCCATGGCGAACAGGATGGAAGGATGTTCCACCGCCTGTGCATGCATTGTCGCAGACCCTACGCAATCGTGAACCCGGGCGTGTCGCCGGGCGTTGGCTGACCGTCTTCTTCATCCCATATAGCGATGAAAGTGGTGCGACGCGACAGCTTCGCTGCGTCGCTATCATCAAGGAGAATGCCGTCTCATGCTGTCTCGCCGAAGCTTCACCACCACCCTGCTTGCCGGTCTGGCGGCGCCGTCCATCACCTCTGCCCGGGCGCGGGCCTCCGACGAACTGGGCAGCGCGATCCGTGGTCTGGACCAGCTGCATGCGGTGGTGGTCCAGCGGGGTGGAGAGGAGGTCTTCACGGCGGCACCGCGCGGGCCGGGCCTGGACCGGGCGGCCAATATCAAATCCTGTTCGAAAAGCATCGTTGCCCTGCTGCTGGGCGCGGCCATCGATCGCGGCGAAATCCCGAATGTCGAAGCGCGATTGGGCGCGGTAGCGCCTGGCCTCATTCCCTCGCGCGCCACGGAAGGTGTTTCCGATATCACGCTGGAGGATCTGGTGACCCTGCGCGCAGGGCTGGCGGGAACCTCGGGCCGGAACTATGGCAGCTGGGTCAACTCGTCCAACTGGGTGGCCTATGCGCTGCGCGAACCGATGGTGGAAGAACCGGGGCGGCGGATGATCTATTCCACCGGAACCACGCATATCCTGGGCGCGGCGCTGGCGCGGGCAACGGGCGACAGCCTACTGGCACAGGCGCGCGACCGGCTGGGCCGACCGCTGGGTATCGATATTCCCGCCTGGACGCGCGACCCGCAGGGCTTCTATCTGGGGGGCAATGAAATGGCGATGACCCCGCGCGCCATGCTGAAGATCGCGCTGTTGATGCGCGACGGTGGGCGGTTTGACGGAACCCAGGTGATTGGCGAGGGCTGGATCAGGGATTCCCTGGTGGCGCGCACGCGCTCGCCCTATTCCGGGCTGGATTATGGCTATGGCTGGTTCCTCAGCCGCACGGGCTATGCCATCGCGCGTGGCTACGGCGGGCAGATCATCGCGGCCAACCCCGGGGCCGGGCTGGCGGTCGCCATCACCTCGGACCCCAACAGCCCGGCGCGGTCGGCCGGTCACTTCGGCGATTTGATGGCGCTGCTGGACGGGCCGATCCTGGCGCTGGCCTGAATGGTGGCAAGCTGCCTTACCAGCGCCCTGTCGATCATCCCCGGCGCGATGGCCTGTATCAGGGCGAAGACGGTCTCCGCCAAGCCCGGGCGGACGCGGCTGCGGTCCTTGCGGATCGCGTCCAGGACCAGCGCGGCGACCCGCTCCGGGCTGTCCACCTTCATGCCAAAGCCCTTTTCCAGTGCCGCGAAGCGTTCGGCTGCGGGCGTACGGGTCGCGCGCGGGGCGATATGGGTGACGCCGATTCCATCCGGCGCCAGTTCCCGCCGCAGGGCGTCGGCCATGCCGCGCAGGGCGAATTTGCTGGCGCTGTAGCCGGCAAACAGGGGGAAGGCGATTTCTCCGAACATCGATCCGATCATCACCACCCGCCCTCTGCTCTGCCGCAACGCCGGCAGGGCGGCGCGGACTAGGCCATAGGGCGCCAGCACGTTGACCAGGAAGGCCTCGGCGATCTCCACCTCCGCCAGGGCTTCCAGGGAACCGACCGGAACCTGACCGGCATTGTTGATCAGGATATCCAGCCCGCCCAGGGCCTGCACCGCGCCCGCCACCAGGGCCTGGCGCAGGTCGGTTTCGGCGATATCCGTGGCGATGACGTGGACGGTTCGACCGCCGCCGGCCGCGGCGATCATCTCGGCCGTTTCCTGCAAGGCGTCCCGCCGCCGTCCGGCCAGTACCAGCACCGAACCCTCTGCGGCCAGGGCGAGCGCAAGCGCCCGGCCGATGCCGCTTCCCGCGCCGGTCAGCAGCACCCGCGCGCCATCAAGCCGCATGACCGACCTCCGCCTGCTGGGCCAGGCCCTGAAAGATCGCCCCGAACAGCCCATAGACGACGGCGGCGGTGTGGATGATGCGGTTCTGGTCTTCCCGGCGATCCACCTTGTCCAGCAGATCGGCGAAGAAGCGCACATGCGCCTGATCGACCGCGCCATGCGAGGTCAGATAGCGGAACCCGCCCTTGGACGGGTCGACCGCCAGCGTCCGGGCGATGCTGCCGGCGGCGATTTCAGCCAGATCGACCGAAAGCCCTTCCAGCACATGCACCATGCCCAGCATGGCATGGGGGCCATGGCTGTCGATGGCATGGGCGACATAGGCCACCAGAACTTCCACCGCCGGGCTTGGCCCATCGGCCAGGACTTTGGCGGAGCTGCCGCCCAGCGCGTCGATATCGTCCAGAATCCAGGCCTCATGCCCGCGTTCCTCGGCGATATAGTCGATCAGCGCCTCGCGCAGGACCGTGTCCTGGTCGCCGCAGCGCGACAGGGCTCGGCCCAGCAGCGGACAGGTTTCCTTCACATGGTGATAGGCCTCGGCCAGATAGGCCAGATAAAGCCCGCGCGACACACCCTTCGCCGTCGCCTCCCGGATCAGGGGCAGGCGCAGGAAGGCGTCTTTCTGCGGGCGGGTTTCGGCAAGCAGCCGGTCATAGAGGCGCATGGGGGGCATCCTTGAGGTCGATAGGGGAAGGGTCAGGCCGCGCGGTCGAAACGATCCGGCCGGGCATCCGCTTGGGAAAGCAGGGCGCGCCGCGCGGCCCGGTGATCTGGATTGTCCAGCCCGGCTGCCTGCGCTTCCTGCCGTGACAGTCGCAATATGGATTGCGGCAGGGCATAGGGGGGCAGGCCGAGTGTCCGGCCATCGGGCAGTGCCGCAGGGGCTTCGGCCTTTCCAATCACGGCAAGTAGCAGTCGGCCATCATCGGCCAGCGCCGCCAGGGCGCGGGCGATCCCGGGAAGGGTTTCATAGGTACCTTCCAACCATTCCGGGGCGATGTTGCGACCGTCCGGGGTGACCAGAACGGTATCCTTGCGGCCCAGGATGATCAGGTGGCCATTGCTGTCGAAGGCTCCGAGATCGCCCGTGGGCCAGCAGGGGGCGGCCAGCGCATCCTGGCCCAGATAGCCGGCCATCACGCCGGGGCCGGTCACCAGGATCTCCCCATCGCACAGATCGATCGACAGACCAGGCAGAGCCTGGCCGACAGTGGTGGGGTCGTCTTCCACCCCGCCCAGGGCGACCACGGAACAGCATTCCGACAGCCCGTAGCCGACCGCGACCGGCAGCCCCAGCGCGCGGGCGCGTGTCACCAGGCCGGGAGCGACCGGCGCACCGCCCAGCGCGACCAGCCGCAGCCGGTCAGGCCGAGGAACCAGCCCGGCTTCCAGCAGGGCGACCCAGGCCGCCAACAGGCGCGGTACCAGGATCGTGGTTGTGGTGCCTGCCTCCGCCAGGGCCGTGAACAGGGCAGCGGGGCTGCCCGCCAGCGCGTCCTGCAGGGCCGCCGGATCGATCGCGATCCGCGCGCCGGCCAGGATCGGCAGATGCAGCCCGGCTACCTGTTCCAACAGCTGGGCCAGGGGCAGACAGGCGAAATGGACATCCCTGGATGACGCTCCGACCGCCTTGCCCAGCGCCGTCGCCATGAATTCCAACTGGCGGATGCCGTGACGCACGCCCTTCGGTCGGCCCGTGGTGCCGGAGGTGAAGATGATCCGCTCATGCGCGGTATGATCCGGCTGCCGGCCGGACCAGTCGCCCAGGCAGTAGGATGGGCTCAGGACCGGGCCGGGGAAATCAGGTGCCAGATTTCCGGCCAGTTCCGGCGGATCGACCAGCAGCATTGTCGCACCGGAAACCGCCAGCGCATGGGCGATCTGCTCGCGGCTGAAGAAGCCAGGCAGGGGGACAAGCCGCGCCCCGGTCCAAAGGGCCGCCAGATCGGCAACGACCAGACCGATGCCATGCAGGCCAAGCGTCGCCAGGGTCGCGCCCGGCGGAATCCGGCTGGCCAATCCGCGCACCAACCCCTGCAGGGTGCCCGCATCGAAGTCGACACCGGTGATTTCCACCAGCCGGTCGGATGCCGCGCGCGCCATCAGCGCGTCTAGTATGATGGAGGACATGCTGTCTTACCCCGCGACCCTGGCCAGCCTTATGGCGTTGTCGGGGCTGTCGATCAGCGCGCAGACATGCGGGTGCATATCATAATACCGCCCCCAGCATTCCGCCTCGGCACCCAGCCGTTCCGGCAGGGCCGGACCCAGATCGATGGGCGGACGGCCCGCGCGCGCAAGACCGCGCCGCAGGATATCGGTGGCGGTGAAGATGCCGATGGTCTTGCCATGTCCACGCCCGAACGCAATGGCGGCATCGACCAGAGCGAAGCCGTTGCCTGGCCTGGCTGCGGCAAGGCTGCCGATTTCCATGATATCGGCAGGGCGGAAGGATCGACCTGTTGCGGCGAGAAGCGCCTGTTCCAGGGGGGTATGCAGGTAGACCGTGCTGAAGAAGCCATGCTCCGCGAAACGAATGGAACAGGCGGCGGCCGGCAGCCCGTCCGGGCTCAACAACGTGGCCAAAAGGTCGGGCAATTGTCCCAGCCGGGCACCGTGGCGCAGGCGATAGGTGTCGCGGATCATCCGTTCCGTGCCATCGCGCAGTGGGTGGCGCCGATCGATTACCAAAGCCGTCATTGCGGGTCCGTCCTCTTGCCAGGTTGAAGGGAAGCGTCCTTCATGGCCAGGGACAATGCGGACGGAAACTTACAGCGACCTTACCTGGAGTACTGCGTCGGAGATTCCGGAAAGGCCATGCGGAAGGATGCCCCGCCCAGCGCGGCCCGATCAATGCGAACCGTCGCGCCGTGCAGCTCGGCGATGCGCGCGACGATGGACAATCCCAGCCCGGCCCCTTCGCTGGCAACCCTGTCCGAGCGGGCGAAGCGGGCGAAAATTCCCTTGTGCTCGGCCTCCGGCACGCCAGGGCCGGAATCCTCAACCAACAGGCAGGGGGTCGGGTCGGACAGTACAGACAGGCGCACGCAACCGCCCTTGCCGGCAGCCTTGATGGCGTTTTCCACCAGATTGCGGCAGGCCATTTCCAGCAGGGCAGGGCGGCCATGCACGGGCAGCCGGTCTTGCGCTTCCAGGGACAGATCCACACCGCGCTGCACGGCCTGGGGCGCCATCATTTCGGCAACGCTGCGCGCCACGGCCACCAGGTCCGCATTCTCTTGCGTCGCAATGCGCTCTCCTTCCAGCCGGGCCAGCCGCAGCAACTGGTCCACGATGCGTTCCAGTACGCCGACCTGGCGCGACAGGGTCGCTACCGTCCGGTCCTTCGGCAGGGTGTCCAGATGCGCGCGCAGCACCGCGATGGGGGTGCGCAGCTCATGGGCGGCATTGTCGGTGAATTCCTTCTGCATCGCATAGGCCCGTTGCAGCCGGTCCACACCGCGGTTGATCGCCGACACCAGCGAGCGAAGCTCACCGGGCAGGTCATCAGTGGAGACCCGGGCATCCGGGGCGTCCGGCCCCACCAGCGCGGCCTCGTGCGAGGCGCGCTGAAGCGGAATCAGGGTGCGCTGCACGGTCCAGTAAAGGATGCCCAGGACCAGGGCGAAAACGGTCAGGATCGCCCAGCCGGCTTCGTCGGCCAATTCATCGAACAGCCCGTCGGCCAGGACGTCGTTATGGCTCATGCCCTGGGCCGCCTGGATCACGACGGTTCTGCCCAGCACCTCCACACAGATGGAAACACCGATCAGCACCTGGCCGGTAACCGGATCGGTAAAGCGGAAATAGACGGGCTGGTCACTGTCGCCAGGAAGAATGGGGTCGAGCGGCGTCGAAACCCCTTTGGACGCCACGAAGATATCGCCGGTCTCACTCAGAACCGCATAGCGCGCGCTCTGTGGCGATTCGGCATATTGCCGGGCCAGGCCGGGTGGCAGGTTCAGTTGCAGGCGGCCGGTACTGGTATCCTCGACCAGCGCGCGGCGCAGATCGTCGGCCTGGCCCAGTAGGCTGCGATCCTGCAGGCTGTCCAGATGCGATTGGAAAATCAGCATGACCACGACGGCCAGAACGGCCAGGGCGGCCAGCATGGTCAGCCCGACCCGTATGAGCAGGCGCAGGGCAAGCGTCAGTTGGCGTTTGCTGCCCAGGCGGTTCATGCGTCTTGCGCCTGCAGCAGATAGCCGATGCCGCGCAGGGTATGGATCGCAACGCCCGCCTCGGCCTGGGCCAGGCGCTTGCGCAGCCGATGCATCGACACTTCCAGCGCGTTGGGGCCAGCCACATCGTCAAAGCTGAAAATGCCGTCCTCGATCAGCTCGCGCGGGACCACCCGACCGAAGCGGCGGATCAGGATTTCCAGGATGTCTGTATCGCGGCGCGACAGGGTCAGGAGCTGGCCGTCAATGCTGGCTTCCCGGCTGATGGTGTCGAATTCCAGATGGCCGGCGATCAGGCGGCTGGGCTGCGGCTGGCCGCCGCGCCGCAGAACGGCACGCAGGCGCGCGGCGATTTCCGCCAAAGCGGCGGGCTTCACCACATAATCGTCGGCGCCGCCATCCAGCCCTTTGAGGCGATCATCCAGCGCGTCGCGCGCTGTCAGCATGACCACCGGCAGGGCAAGACCGGCGCGGCGTTGGCCGGCAAGCCAGGCAAGCCCGTCCCCATCCGGCAGGCCCAGATCCAGCACCATGGCGTCAAAGCGGCCGGCCGCCAGGGCCGCCTCCGCCCCGGTCAGATCGGGCACCAGATCGGTGACGAAGCCGGATTGGCGCAAGCCTTCGGCCGTGTAGCCGCCGAGTTCGGGATGGTCCTCGACGATCAGGATACGCATGGCGGGCCTATTTCAACGCATAGCGGACATCCGACCCGTCCGAAGCCTTGAAGCGGACCTGGGTCAGAACCTGATGAGCATCATACCATATATCGCGTTCCAGATCGCCGCGAACGCTATAGTGCCGGGCCATCACCTTGCCGTGACCGGTCTCCACCACCTCCTCGCCCAGATCGGTGACCGTGACGTCCATATCCCGCCCGTCCAGCGTGTTCAGGATATGAGCCTGGGCGGTAATGGCGGGGTTCCAAAGGCTGGCGGGGATGATGGCCGGATCGGATGCATGCGCCCCGGCATCGCCATCGACCATCAACCCGTCATCCCTGGCCGCGACGGACAGGTGATGCGGCTTGCCGTCATCATTGGTCTTGGAGGTCAGCGCGACCAGCTTTCCATCCTGCCAGATTTCCCGGCCCTGATGTTCGAAACGATAGAGCGCGATATCCACCAGCGGCAGCTTCACTGCGATGTCGGTACGGATATCGACGGTAAGCGCGCCGCCCTGCTGGTCGAAGCGGTAGACATGGCTGCCGATCGAACTGCCGTCGCGCAGCACGTCGAATTCCAGCACACCGTTGGCCGGAACGATATCGGCCCACGCTGCCCCCATGCCGCAGGCCAAGGCGATCATGGCCGCTGCCAGGTTCTTTCCAAAACGCATACCTGTCTCCTTCGACGTCAAGCCTGTCTGTTGCGGCAAAGGGGTATGTCAGGAAGCTTACCGCCAGCTTACGGGTGGATTGCGTAGTTGCTTCGGCGGCAGGAAAGGTAGAGGTAAGCTTTCCGGCGCCCTTTTCCCGCCCGGATCGCTCTGTTGAAAAGTGGTGCAATGTCTCAATTCCGCATGAATGGCCTGCATGGCCGGGCCAAGATTCTGCTGCTGGCCCTGATCGTCCTGCTTCTGATCTCCTCCATCACGCGGTTTGCCCTGGCCAGCTATGAGGGGGAGGCGGTCCTGCTCCGCCCGGCCATGCTGGCCCGCATCATGCTGACCGGCACGCTGTATGATCTGGCGGCGGCAAGCTGGATTCTGATCCCCTTCGCGCTCTCGGCCCTGGCCTGGGGCACGGGGCGGATCGGGCGGCGCGGCCATGCGGTGACCGCGCTGCTGCTGTTTGGCGCCATGGTGCCGGCGCTGCTGTTTCAGTTGGTTGCCGAAGGGCTGTTCTGGAACGAGTTCGAAGCGCGCTTCAATTTCATCGCGGTGGATTATCTGGTTTATACGCGCGAAGTGGTGGGCAATATCTGGCAGTCCTATCCCATCGTGCCGATGCTGATCGGCCTTGTCGTCCTGTCCCTGGCCGCGCTGGCCATCCTGGCGCGTCCGGTCTGGCGCCTGGCAGGCAGCCCGGCCGAGCCGTTCCGGCGCCGCGCGCTCACCTTCGTGCCGGTTCTGCTGTTGCCGGGGCTGGTCTGGCTCGCGCTCGGGGACCGGCCGCAGGAAGCCCTGGGTGAGCCCGCCGCGAAGGAATTGGCAGGTAACGGCACCTATTCGCTATTCCGCGCCTTCCGGAACAATGATCTGAGCTATGCCCGCTATTACCGCGTCCTATCGACCGATATGGCCAATGCGGAACTGCAGGAAGAATGGATTGAAGCCGGCCGAAAGGGCACGGCGCCGCAGGTCGACAACTATACCCCGCGCGAAACCATTCCCGATGGTCCGGCACAGCGCCGCAACATCGTGCTGGTATCGGTGGAAAGCCTGGGCGCGGACTATGTCGGGGCTTTCGGATCGACCAAGGGGCTGACGCCCAATCTGGATGCGCTGGCCAAAGACAGCCTGATTTTCACCAATCTCTATGCCACGGGGCTGCGCACCGTACGCGGGTTGGAGGCGCTGAGCCTGTCCATTCCGCCGACGCCCGGCCATGCCGTGCCGGCGCGCACCCGTAACAAGGGGCTGGATACGCTGGGTTCGGTGTTGAAGGCGCAGGGCTATGACCCGCTTTATCTGTATGGCGGCTATGCCTGGTTCGACAATATGCGCGATTTCTTCGAAGGCAATGGCTACACCGTGATCGATCGCAGCGCGATTGCCAGCGCCGATATCCACCATGAAACCATCTGGGGCGTGGCGGACGAGGATCTGTTCACCCTGGCGCTGCGTGAAATCGACAGCCGGGCCGACAGCGGCAAACCCGTCTTCGCCCATATCATGACGACCAGTAATCACCGGCCTTATACCTATCCGGAAGGGCGGGTCAGCATTCCGTCCCATTCCGGCCGGGACGGGGCGGTGCAATATACCGATTGGGCACTTGGCCATTTCCTGGCCGAGGCGCGCGGCAAGCCGTGGTTCGACAACACCCTGTTCGTGATCGTGGCCGATCACACCTCCCATGGGCGCGGGCGGATCGATCTGCCGCCGGAAAACTATCGCATTCCGCTGATGATCTACGCCCCCGGCCTGATCCAGCCGGGAAGGAATGATTTTGTCGCATCCCAGATCGACGTGGCGCCCACCGTGCTTGGCATGCTGAATCTGCCCTATCGGGCGAATTTCTACGGCCAGGATATCCTGCGTAATGGCGAGGGGCATCAACGGGCCTTTTTCGCCAACTATCTGACGGTGGGCTATATGCAGGACGGGCTGATCGTGGAACTTGCCCCGCAGCACCGCGCCCGGGTGGTGGAAGCCGCCAGCGGGGATGTCCTTCCGCCGGATGACCCCAGGGGGATTCAATTGATTGCGGAGGCGGTGAGCCAGTATCAGGCGGCATCGGCTTATTTGGAGGCCAAGGCCCAACCCTGACCCGCGACGCCTGGCGCCCGCCAGCAGGGTTCGGATTTCGGCTGGCGGGAAGCTTTTGCTTTGCAAAAGGCGGGGCCTGGGCTAACAAGCGCCTATTCGGTCGGGCCGGGGTGCGATTCCCCGGCGGCTCTTCCGGTCGCCGATCCACCGGACAACCCAATTCCATCCTGAACATATTTGAAGCTTTCCCCGTTCGGGGCAGGATGGGACGGATTTTGGATATTCCATGATTTCTCCACGCATCTACTGGCAGCAATGGATCTGCAACCCCAAAGCGGATGTGCTGGCCGGCCTTGTCGTGGCCCTGGCACTGATCCCCGAGGCCATCGCCTTTTCCATCATCGCCGGGGTTGATCCCAAGATCGGCCTCTATGCGAGTTTTTCGATTGCCGTGCTGACCGCGTTTTTCGGCGGCCGCCCGGCGATGATTTCCGCCGCTACGGCGGCGACCGCCGTGCTGATGGTCTCGCTGGTGCGCGATCACGGCCTGCAATATCTGCTGGCCGCAACCATATTGGCGGGGCTGTTGCAGATGGGGGCAGGCGTGCTGCGCCTGGGCCGGGTGATGCGCTTCGTCTCGCGTTCCGTCATCACCGGCTTCGTCAATGCGCTCGCCATTTTGATCTTCCTGGCGCAGCTGCCGGAACTGGACCCATCCCGGGTGACCTGGCTGACCTATGTGCTGGTCGCGGCCGGACTCGTCATCATCTATGGCCTGCCGCGCATCACCAAGGCGGTGCCGTCGCCCCTGATCGCCATTCTGGTGCTGACGGCGGCCACCATTTATTTCGGCTTTGACGTTCGCACGGTGGGCGATATGGGCGACCTGCCCGACACGCTGCCGGTCTTCCTGCTGCCCGATCTGCCGCTGACCCTGGAAACGCTGCGGATCATCTTTCCCTATTCCGTCGCGGTCGCGGTGGTCGGTCTGCTGGAAAGCATGATGACGCAGACCATTGTCGATGATCTGACCGACACGACTTCCAGCCGCACGCAGGAATGTTTTGGCCAGGGCATTGCCAATATGGCGACCGGTTTCATCGGCGGCATGGCCGGCTGCGCCATGATCGGCCAGTCCATGATCAATGTGAAATCCGGTGCGCGGGGCCGCCTGTCTTCGCTTTGCGCCGGTATCTTCCTGCTGTTTCTGGTGGTGGTGCTGGGCGATTGGGTCAGCCGCATTCCGATGCCAGCCCTGGTGGCCGTGATGATCATGGTGTCGATCGGCACCTTCTCCTGGTCGTCGATCACGGCGCTGAAGACCCATCCTCGCTCCTCCTCCATCGTCATGCTGGCGACGGTGGTCTTCGTGGTCTGGACGCATAATCTGGCCATCGGCGTGCTGGTCGGCGTGCTGCTGTCGGGCATCTTCTTCGCGGCCAAGATCGCGCAGATCTTCCGCGTCCGGTCGGAGCTGTCGACCGATGGGCGCAGGCGGGTCTATCGGGTGGAAGGGCAGCTTTTCTTCGCGTCGACCGAGGATTTCATGAAAAGCTTCGATTTCAGAGAAGCCCTGGACGAGGTGGTGATCGATGTGTCGGCCGCGCATATCTGGGATATCTCGTCGGTATCGGCGCTTGACATGGTCGTGCTGAAATTCCGGCGCGAGGGGGCCGTGGTGACCATTGAAGGGCTGAACCGCGCTTCGGAAACCCTGGTTGACCGGCTGGCGATCCATGACAAACCCGGCGCGATGGACAAGCTGCTGGGGCATTAGGGAGATCGGGATATGAACAAGCACATCGTGGCCCTGCTTGACGGGTCGATCTATTCCGCCAGCGTGTGCGAGCATTGCGCCTGGGCGGCATCGCGCTTGGGGTCGAAGCTCGAACTGCTGCATGTGCTAGGCCGGCGGGAGGCTTCGGGGTCGGGCGATCTGTCAGGCTCGCTTGCGCTGGGTGCGCGTACCGCCCTGCTCCAGGAACTGGCCGCGCTGGACGAGCAGCGGGCGAAGCTGATCAACCAGCGTGGCCGGGCCATTCTGGATGATGCGCGCGCCATGCTGGAAAAGGCTGGGATCAGCAATGTCGAGACGCGCCTGCGCCATGGCGACCTGCTGGAAACGGTGGAGGAGGTGCAGGCTTCCGCCGGGCTGCTGGTGATGGGCAAGCGGGGCGAGGCGGCGGATTTCGCCACCGGTCATCTGGGCTCCAACCTGGAACGGGTGGTGCGCATATCCAAGGTGCCGGTGCTGGTCGCATCGCGCGCGCTTCAGCCGGTTCGCCGTATCCTGCTGGCCTTCGATGGCGGGGAGGCGTCGCGCCGGGCGTTGCAGTTCCTGGTCAGTTCGCCATTGTATGCGGATATGGAAATCCTGGTCGCCTCGGTCGGCGGCATGAATGATGCGACTTATGGCCTGCTGGCCGAGGCGCAGGGCAAGCTGGAGGCGGTTGGACGGCCAGCCATCGGGGTACCCCTGGTCGGCGCGCCGGAACAGGTGTTGCCGCAGCTCGTCGTGGAACGCAAGATCGACATGGTGGTGATGGGGGCCTATGGCCATGGCCGGATCCGCTCCATGCTGATCGGGTCGACCACCAGCGAGATGATCCGGACCTGCCTGATCCCGATCCTGTTGCTGCGCTGAGGCCAGGGCCGCCATGGACGATCCGTCTGAGGAGGAGCTGCGCGCCCGCTATGAGCCGAAGCTTCGCCAGGAGCTGGAGGAGCTTCAAGGCTTGCAGGAGCTTTCCGCCGAAAGCCGCCGGACGGTAAAGCTGGATCAGACCAGCGTCGGGCGGCTCAGCCGGATGGATGCGATGCAACAGCAGGCGATGGCGATGGCCCAGAAAGGCCGTCGCCAGGCCCGCCTTCAGGGCATCGATGCCGCGCTTCGTCGGCTGGATGACGGGGAATTCGGCTGGTGCGTAAGCTGCGGGGAGTTCATCGGCTTCAAGCGCCTGGACCTGGACCCGCTGCTGCCCCGCTGTCTGGATTGCAGCCGGGCAGGCTGACGGCGAATCCGCTGTCGCCAGCCATCACGATCAGATTGGGATATTGATTTGTGTCGATCTGTCGACTATAACCGACATATGGACATTGAAACCGCCACCACTGCTTTTTCCGCCCTGGCCCAGCCGACACGGCTGGCGGTGTTCCAGCTTTTGATGGCGCATGAGCCTGACGGCGTGCCGGCGGGGGAGATCGCGCGGGAACTGGCGGTGCCGCACAACACGATGTCCACCCATCTGGCCGTCCTGGCGCGCGCCGGCCTGATCGAAGCGGAACGCCAGAGCCGTACCATCCTGTATCGCGCCCGCCCGAAGGCCATCCAGGCGCTGGCGTCCTTTCTGATGAAGGATTGCTGCGGTGGCCGGCCGGATGTCTGCGCGCCGTTGATCGCGGAACTGCAACCCTGTTGCCCGCCTGCACAATCCACCCTTGCGGAGAAGACCCATGTCTGAGCGCATCTACAATGTCCTGTTCCTGTGCACCGGCAATTCCGCCCGGTCCATCCTGGCCGAAAGCATCCTCACCAAGGATGGCAAAGGCCGGTTTCGGGCGTTTTCCGCTGGCAGCCAGCCGAAGGGCGAGGTCAATCCTTTCGCCTTGAAGGCCCTGAAGGCCTTCGACTATCCGCATCAGGGCTTTCGCTCGAAGAATTGGGAGGAGTTCGCCGCCCCTGCCGCGCCGGTGATGGATTTCGTCTTCACCGTCTGCGACAACGCGGCGGGCGAAGTCTGCCCGGTCTGGCCGGGCCAGCCGATGACGGCGCATTGGGGTATCGAGGATCCGGCCGCCGTGGAAGGCTCCGACCTGGAAAAGGAAGCGGCCTTCAACCGGGCCTTCCGGTATCTGAAGAACCGGATCTCGATCTTTTCCGTGCTTCCCATCGCCAGCCTGGATCGCATGACGCTGGGGGCGAAGCTGAAGGATATCGGCCGGGCCGAAGGCGCCACCAATCCCCATCCCAGCGCAGCCTGACCGGTCATGGATGTCGTTCTCTATCACAATCCCGATTGCGGCACCTCGCGCAACACGCTGGGGCTGATCCGCAATTCCGGCCTGGAACCGCATGTCATCGACTATCGGAGGACGCCGCCCAGCCGGGTGATGCTGCTGCAACTGATCGCCCGCATGGGGATTTCACCGCGCGATCTGTTGCGGCAGAAGGGAACGCCCTATGCCGAGCTGGGGCTGGACGACCTGTCCCTGTCGGACGATGCATTGGTCGATGCCATGCTGGCCCACCCAATCCTGATCAACCGTCCCATTGTGGTCAGCCCGCTGGGCGTGCGGCTATGCCGCCCGTCCGAAGCCGTGCTCGACCTTCTGCCGCCACAACGCGGTGCCTTCGTCAAGGAAGACGGCGAAGCCGTGATCGACGCATCCGGCAAGCGCATTATCGGCGCATAGGAAAGCATCATGTCCATTTTTGAACGCTATCTCACCCTCTGGGTCGCGCTCTGCATTGTCGTGGGCATCACCTTCGGCCATCTGGCGCCCGGCTTGTTCCAGCTGATCGGCGCGGCGGAAATCGCCAAGGTCAATCTGCCGGTGGCAGCCCTGATCTGGCTGATGATCATCCCCATGCTGATCCGGATCGATTTCGCCGCGCTGGCCAAGGTGCGCGAACATTGGCGCGGCATCGGGGTGACGCTGTTCGTGAACTGGGCGGTAAAGCCCTTTTCCATGGCGGCGCTGGGCTGGCTGTTCATCGGCTGGCTCTTCCGCCCCTATCTGCCGGCGGACCAGATCGACAGCTATATCGCGGGCCTGATCATCCTGGCGGCCGCACCCTGTACCGCCATGGTCTTCGTCTGGTCGAACCTGACGAAGGGCGAGCCGCATTTCACGCTCAGCCAGGTCGCGCTCAACGACACGATCATGATCTTCGCCTTCGCGCCGATTGTGGGGCTGCTGCTGGGCCTGTCGGCCATCACCGTGCCCTGGGCTACGCTGGTGCTGTCGGTGATGCTCTACATCGTCGTGCCGGTGATCGCAGCCCAGATGCTGCGCCGCCTCCTGTTGGCTTCCGGAGGGCAGGCGCGGTTGCAAGCCTTCCTGGCGCGGTTGCAGCCGGTGTCGCTGGTGGCGCTGTTGGTGACCCTGGTGCTGCTGTTCGGCTTTCAGGGCGAGCAGATCCTGGCCCAACCGCTGATCATCGCGCTGCTGGCCGTGCCGATCCTGATCCAGGTCTATTTCAATTCCGGCCTAGCTTATCTCTTGAACCGCATGACGGGGGAACAGCATTGCGTCGCCGGTCCTTCCGCCCTGATCGGCGCATCCAACTTCTTCGAACTGGCGGTGGCGGCGGCGATCAGCCTGTTCGGCTTCCATTCCGGCGCGGCCCTTGCCACCGTGGTGGGGGTGCTGATCGAAGTGCCGGTCATGCTGTCGGTGGTCTGGATCGTGAACCGGTCGAAGGGCTGGTACGAACGGGGACAAGCTTAATTCTATAAAGATGGAAATAGGGCTTGACGGGTAGGATTCTGACCGCTAGCCTTATTTCCATGAATATCGAAGAAGCAGCGCGACAGCTTGAATCGCTTGGCAGCCCGACTCGGCTGACGGTCTATCGCACCCTGGTGCGGGCCGGTCAGGCGGGGCTGGCGGTCGGTCAGTTGCAGGAGCGGCTGGGGATCGCGGCCTCCACCCTGTCGCACCACCTGCGCCGCCTGATCGAGACCGGGCTGGTGACGCAGGAACGACAGGCCACGACCCTGATCTGCCGTGCGAATTATGCGGCCATGGATGGCCTGATCGGCTTCCTGGCGGATGAATGCTGTGCCGATGCGGCCTGCGATGCAGGCCGGGAGGGGGAGGCCGCCTGAGAGGCCTCTCTTTTTTGCCTGATAATTCCATTATCCTGGAAGGATAGAAAAATGATCATGATGCAGAGCACCGAATTTCCGGTCGCGATCATCGGCGCGGGGCCGGTCGGGTTGTCCGCCGCCGTCCATCTTCTTGCGCGCGGATTGCCGGTCAAGGTTTATGAGGCGGGGTCGGGCGTGGGTGCCAATCTGAAGGATTGGGGTCATGTTCATGTCTTTACCCCCTGGCGCTATTGTGTCGACCCGGCGGCACGGGCGCTGCTGGAAAAGCATGGCTGGGTGATGCCCTCGCCGGAAGCCTTCCCGACGGGGGCGGAGCTGGTGCGGGATTATCTGGAACCGCTGGCTGCCCTGCCGGAACTGGCCGGGGTGATCGAAACGGGCGCACGGGTCAGCGCGATTGCGCGCCAGGGCATCGACAAGGTGTCCAGCCGGGGTCGCGCAAGCCATCCCTTCCTGCTGACCATCGCGACGGGCAATGGCCAGTGCAGCGAGCCGGCCCGCGCGGTGATCGACGCTTCCGGCACCTGGACCTCTCCGAATCCGCTGGGCGCTTCGGGCCTTCCGGCGGAAGGGGAGGCGGACCATGCAGGCCATATCGCCTATGGCATTCCCGATCTGCTGGGCCGCGACCGTGCCGATTTTGCAGGAAAGCGCGTGCTGGTGGTGGGGGCCGGTCATTCCGCCGCCAATGTGTTGTTGGATCTGGCGCGGCTGGCGGAGAAGGAGCCGGCGACGCGCGCCATATGGGCAACCCGCGGCCGCGATCTGACGCGGGTGTTCGGCGGCGGGGCGGGTGACCAATTGCCGGCGCGCGGTGCCCTGGGCGCCGATCTCCGCCAGCTCGTGGATGCGGGCCGCATCGACCTTGTTCCCGGCTTCCTGCTGGAGCGGATCACGGAGGAGGATGGCGGCGTGGTCGTGCATGGGATGACGGCGGAAGGCCCGCGGGATTTAGGTCCGGTGGACCGGATCGTTGCCGCCACCGGGCAGCGCCCGGATTTGGTTCTGACGCGGGAGCTGCGGCTGGATCTCGATCCCTGGCTGGAAAGCGCCAAGGCGCTGGGGCCGCTGATCGATCCCAATTTGCATTCCTGCGGCTCGGTCCCGCCGCATGGGCATCGCGAGCTGTCCCATCCGGAGCCCGGCTTCTACACCATCGGGGTGAAGAGCTATGGCCGTGCGCCGACTTTCCTGATGTTGACCGGCTATGAGCAGGCCCGATCCGTGGCAGCGGCGCTGGCCGGCGATCTGGCGGCGGCCGATGATGTCCGGCTGGTGCTGCCCGAGACGGGCGTCTGCCAGACCACGACATCGCTTGATGTTGCCGGCGGCGCTTCGGGCGGTTGCTGCGGCGGCCCGGCCCCGGCGGAGGTGGATGCCTGCTGCGTTGCCGATGCGGTGGCAAAGGACGAGGGGAAAGCCGGTTGCGGCTGCGGCGTGCCTGCGTGATGCGCGCGTTGATCATCGCGGCGCTGGGCTTCACCCAGATCGCCGGCTACGGCACGCTCTATTACGCTTTCAGCGTGCTGGCGCCGGAGATGACGGAGGATCTGTCCTGGTCGCGCGAATGGGTGTTCGGCGCGCTGTCGCTGGCGCTGATCTGTGGCGGGCTGGTGGCACCGCGTGCCGGGCGGCTGATCGACCGCCACGGGGGCGGGCGGGTGATGGCGGCGGGCTCCCTGGCGGCCGCCCTGGCTTTGGTCGGCTGCGCCTTCGCCCCGGGCAAGACCAGCTTCGTATTGGGGCTTGTCGCGATCGAAATGACCTCCAGCTTCGTGCAGTACAGCGCGGCCTTTGCCCTGCTGGTTCAGCTCGACCATCGCCGGGCGGCGCGCGACATCACCTATCTGACGCTGATCGCGGGTTTCGCATCGACCATTTTCTGGCCGCTGACGGCCTGGATGCTAACCCTTCTGTCCTGGCGGGAGATCTATCTGGCCTTCGCATTGACCCATCTGCTGGCCTGCCTGCCGATCCATGTCTGGCTGTCGACCCTGCCACGCGATGATGGCCGGGCCGGGGCGGTTGCAGGGGCGCCCCCATTGCCGTCGGCCGATGGTGCATTGCCGCCGCAGGAACGCAAACGCGGTTTCCTGCTGGTGGCGGTGGGCTTTTCCCTGCTGTCCTTCGTCAATGGCGCCACCCTGGTGCATATGCTGCCCATGCTGGGCGTGCTTGGGCTGGGGCCGATGGCTGTGCTGGTTAGTACCCTGTTTGGTCCGGCGCAGGTGGCAAGCCGTCTAGTCAACATGGTCTTCGGGGCAGGGCTTTCGGCCGCGGGCCTGGCCGTGCTGGCGGCGGTTCTGCAGCCCCTGGGCCTGGCCGTTCTGCTGGCCAGCGCGCCCTGGCTGCCGGGGGCCATCACTTTCGCATTGCTGTTCGGCTTTGGCTCCGGGTTGATGAGCATTCTGCAGGGTACCCTGCCGCTCCACCTCTTCGGGCGGGACGGCTATGGCGAACGCACCGGCAGGCTGGCCTCGGTTCGCCTGATCGTGACCGCGCTGGCCCCGTTCATCTATGCCCTGCTGCTGGAACGCTTCGGCATCGCGGTTGCCCTGGGGGTGACGGCGGGGCTGGGTGCGGGTGCGGTTGTTACCTTCCTCTGGCTGGCGCTCGCCGTCTCCCGCCAGCGGCTGCCGGCCCCGGCGCATGCATCGGCCCCGGCCGGGTAGGTAGCAGCCGGGTGTTATCCCCGCTTGCGCACGAATTCCGTTCGCAGCACCAGCCCCTTAATCGCATCGTGGCGGCAATCGATTTCTTCCGGATTATCGGTCAGGCGGATGGACTTGATCACCGTGCCCTGCTTCAGGGTCTGGCCCGCGCCCTTCACCTTCAGATCCTTGATCAGCACGACAGAGTCGCCATCGGCCAGCAGCGTGCCGGAGGCGTCGCGCACCTCCAGGCGTTCGACCGTGGCCGCCGCCACTTCCGCAGCCGGGCGCCATTCGCCCGTCGCGTCGTCATAGACATAGTCTTCGTCACCGCCAGCCATCACGCATCATCCTTCGATCATCGGTAATTTGCGGACGGGTCTAGCGACTGGGGCCGGATGGCACCACCCCCTGCGCAGGCACAAATGGACGCCTTCCCGTAGGGAATGGGTTCACACAGGCGGACGGATACCCATCGGTCGCCTCGACTTCGGCGAGCCGGCCGGGTTCCTGCGTCCATCGTCGATGGTTCAGGACTTGAAACAATTCGTCCGATGCCATTGCAGGAAATGTGGATGGGGTCGATCCGATGCCCGCACTGGCAGCGTCGCCCGCCTGCTGGGCTGGATAAAGCCATAGATACCATCGGGATCGTTGGCCTGTCGCGACACCACGATTTCCAGATCGTCCGTCAGGGTAATCAGGCCACGATCAAACATCCAATGCGCCGTTCCAGACAGGGCGATGCCATTGTTGACGATATCCGGCCCGTTCTGATGGACGGGTTGAATATGGGCAGCGGCGACTTCCGCGCGACCGCCCCCGTTGATCAGCTTCAGCCCGCTGATCGCGCAGCGTTCGTCATAGGCGTTGAGGACGACGCGGCGAAATACCCGGTCGCGCACAACGCGCGACGAAAGATGGGAAATCCGCTCCCGGGCCTGATCAAACACGAAGGGGCTTGGCTGTTCGTAGAGCCCTGGGGCGCGCACCGGTTCGCCCAGTCGTGGCAGGAAAGCCTCGTCCTCCGGCAAGCCTTGCGCGATAATGCGGTTGAAGTCCTGGGAAGAAATCGGTCTGACGGCGGATTGCGCCCGTCCGGAAATCTTGCCATCGGCGTTCAACAGGCCCCGCTCGACCGGGCCTTGGCTGTCATTGAAGGGCACGGCCTGGGCGAAATGGAGATAGCTGCCCGGTTCGATCAGCGCCAGATACATATCTTCTGCGGTTGGGTCCGGAATGATCCGCTCGACCTTGGCGATGGCGAAATAGCCGCGTGTGTCGGCAACCTTTCGGGGCTCGTAATAGACAATCCAGTCGCCAAGGCAGGCTTCGACACGGCCCAGATACTGGCGGGGGAATTGGTACCGCTCAGCTGGGCTGTCGTCGTAGATCGAATCGAAACGATGGATGAAGACCCCGAATCCCATGGCGGGATGCTAGCGCGGTTTTCTGCAGTTTGCATCTTGAAGAAGAATGGCGGGCATGGTCGTCAACGCCGCTTGCTCGACGGCTATTCCGGGCAGCGTGTGATGGGCTGCGACCATGAGCACGGAAAGAGCGGTCATCACCGGTTCGCCGTGGGATATGGGAAGCGCTTTGCGCACCCACTTCCCCCGCCCGGCGGTGTCGTCACCATCTCCGGCATCAATCAGGCCGGAAATGGCGGGCTATCGGGCCAGTTGCCGCGACCAGGCTTCGGGCAGGTGGGACGTCAGCCAGGACGGGCAGGTCTCGGCATGCTGTTTCAAACGGCCCTGTGTCTGCGCCAGGATCAGACGGTGATGGCGGCCGGAATTGTCCAGGATGAAGGTCCGGTCGGCCGTAACTGCCCCTGCGGGCAGATTGGCGAGGCTGCGTTCGCGACGCCTGCGAATGTCATCAGCCGGGACATGGTGCCCACCGGCCAGCACCCGAGCCGCCACCCGCAGTACCGATAGCGCTGCCGTTTCCAGGCCGACATAGATCAGATTGACCATGAAACCCTTCTCCCTCCCCTCGCGCATCAGCGCGATCTCGCGATGACCGGAGAAGGTCGTCTCGATCAGGAAACTCTCACCGGCGGCGAGATAGGCCGCCTGCTGCGCCAGGGCTTTGCGACCCGCGCCCACCAGGCCGAGCGACGGATTTTCCGCATGAAGAATGTCGGGGTTGATGATGGCCAAGCGTCCCCGGTTGAAGCGTGCGACCAGGCTGCTCTTTCCCGCCCCGTTGGGACCGGCCACGATCCAAAGCTGCGGCATGGCGGATCACACCGCGCCGAGGCTGATGATGGTGTCGTCCTCAGCCAGCCCGACATAGTCGCGCCTTCCGTCCGGCCATTCCCGCACCAGACGATTGTCCAGCTCTTCCGCGTAATAATAGATCGGTCGGCCGGCTTTCAGATGCGATTGCGCATCGCTGTCGTCCATGCCGGCGAGCTGCCCTTCAAAACCGTCCCAAATCCGCCCGCTTTCCGCCGAAGCCGGATTGGAGAGCTGATCGAAGCCAATCACATCCCCTTGCGCTGCTGTCGTCATAGCCGTGCCACCTTGCTCCGCTGACTGTTGGGGGTATGTAGGATTGCAAGGGCCGTCCCGCCAGCCGGCGCCAGATACCGCGACCAATCGGGCTCATAGGTCAGTCCTGCTGGTCCGGTGGCGGAAGCCTAACTCGGATTGGCGGTGCGCCCGCGCCGCAGCGCTTCATACTTTTCCAGAGCCGCCATCATGGCGCTGGGAATCTGCGCCGGGCTGAGGGCGGTGTCGGTCGCAGCCGCATTCTCCTGCGCTGCCACCAGGCTGGCGGTCTGGGTCGCCCTGGCAGGCGGGGTCAAAGCAACCGGTGCCACGGCTGCAGGCTTGGCCGTCGCGGCAGGCGCCGCCACGGCATCGCGCGCGGCGGATTTCTGCTGTGTCGCTATCACATCGTGGGCGGCATCGGCTTGCGCGCGCCCGGCCATGGCGGCCGGCGCACCCGTCAGCCGCAGCAGGGCTGCCTGGGCCGAGGCGCTCAGTTCCAGCGGTGCATCCGCCCCAAGGGTGGTGACCGCCGCTTCAGCCGGGGCGCGGGTGATATCAAGCGGCTTGCTCATGGCTGGTTCGACCGCAGCGGCGCGCGCGGCAGCAGCCAGGGTCAGCGCCTCCCCCGGGGCTTCACCTGGGCGCGGCGGGGATTGCACTTCCACCGGCGGGTCTTCCGGGACGAGGCCGGAGGCATCCGCCACGCCGTCGCCCGCGCTGCCGTCGCCGCCGAAGCCCATCGTGGCGAGGGCCGTTTCGCCGACGTCCCGACCGGTGGCGTCCTGCACTGCCTCGTTCACTACCGCGCCGATCAGCCCGAGCGGGCCGCCATAGATCGTGCCGCCTGCCAGTCTGGCGCCGGTCGAAATCTCGTCCCCGGTCAGGGCGCGATAGATGGTCGAAACGATGGGAATATGTTGCAGGGGGTTGATGACATCCAGGAAGTCCCCGAAGGTCAACCCGTCTTCGCCGAACAGATCGGTCTGGTTCGCTTCCGGCTCGACCTCGACCAACTCGCCATTCAGAAGGCTGATGAATTTGGTCTGCGGTGCGCCGGATTCCGCGCTGTCGGCCCTATTGGGCTGCGCGGACATGTCCGGCGGCAGACCCCAGAAGGCGGGCGGCAAGGCTTCGGCGGCGGTCGACATCCTACTCCCCATCTCCGTCCGTTCGGTAACGTCGGGAGACAGGGAAGCAAGACCGATGCCAGAATCTCAGGGCCAATCAACATTCAGGTTTCGGGCGTGGCGCGTGTCGGATTTTGGTTCTGAACAGGAGGGGCGGGTGCGGTGGAGTGGTTCTCCACGAGCCCGGCCTGACGCCTTCAGGGCCAAAATCCGCCGCGCCCCCAAAATTCCTGAAAAGAATCGGGGGTTTGGCGCAAATCGCCCATTTTGGCGTCGCGGAAGCTTGAAAGGGGGCCACCCTTCCTACGCTTCCGCTCCTGAAACCGGACGATTTGCGCTCAAACCACGCTCCAAACCCTGAATGTCGATTTGCCCTAGAACAGATGGCCGCTGCGTTCGGCCTTGGTCGCCAGATAGCGCGCATTATGGCCATTGGCGGGGAAGGCATGGGGTACGCGCTCTACCACGTCCACGCCATGCTCGGCCAACCCGGCGAGCTTTTCCGGATTATTGGTCATCAGGGCCACCCGGGTGAAGCCCAGCGCCCGCAACATCGCCGCGGCCGGGGCGTAGACCCGCTCATCGGCATCGAAGCCCAGCATTTCATTGGCGTCGACCGTATCGAAGCCGTCATCCTGCAGGCGATAGGCGCGCAGCTTGTTGGCAAGACCGATGCCGCGTCCTTCCTGTGCCAGATAGAGCAGGACCCCGCCGCCGCGCGTCTGGATTTCCGAAATCGCGCCGCGCAGCTGTTCGCCGCAATCGCAGCGCAGCGAACCCAGCAGATCGCCCGTGAAACATTCCGAATGCAGCCGGGCCAGGACAGGACCCGTCGGGTCTGGATCGCCGATCAGGATCGCCAGATGTTCCTTGCCACCATCGCTCGGCCGGAAGGAGACGAGGACAGCATCTTCCGCCCCCTCCAGCGGCACCCGCGCGCGGGTGACTTCCCGCACGGTCTGGCCGCCATCGCGTGCGAAACCGTCCCACAGGCCGAGGTCGAGGCTGACAAGCCCAGTCGGCACCGCATCCCCATCCAGCCGCAGCAGCAGGGCCGCCGGCAGCAGCCGCGCGGCCTTGACCAGTCCGATGGCGGCCAGACAGGCCGCATCACCCGCTACGATGCTGAGCCCGGCATTCGGGCGATGGGGCGCTTCCGGATCGGACAGCCCCTGCAGTAGCGCCAGATCGAAGCCCTGCGGATGGCGCAGCTCCACCACCCCGCGATTGCCGTCGGTCAGGCCAAGCTTCAGCGCGCGCATGCCGGTCAGCACCACTGACAAAGCCGACCGGCTGCCATAGCGTGCCATCTGGGCCGAGGCCTCCGCTGGCAGTTCGGCCGCGGCGATCAGGGCCAGCATCGCGCCATGACGGGTCAATGCTACTGGCTGTCCGCGCCGCAGTTCCCCCATAACGCGGTGCACCGCGATGGTGGCCCGATCAGGACCGGAAGAGGGAGCATCACTGGCGGACATGAGGCGGATGGCGCTTTCCGTTGAGGCGGTCATGATCGTTTTTCTCTCCCCGGCCGCCGCGAGGCGTACCTGTTCTGCATGGTATAGGCCCCGAACGTCAATCAGGAACGACAGGGTAAGGGCCAGGGTTGCAGCCCCGGCCGGAAGAATGGTCCAGCCTGCCGGCCAGATCGGCGCGGCGGCGGCAATCAGGCCGCCAGCTCCGACGGCGCAGGCGAAACGACGGCGGAAGCTGGGGTCAAGCGGTGCGCCAAGCCAAGGGAAGGCCCAGGCGGCGGCAACGAAAGCATAGCGCAGCAACCCGGCCAGCAGCACCCAGACCCCGACCTGTCCCGCCTGCCAGACGAAAGCGGACAGGGCCGCCATGAAGGCCGCGTCCGTTTCCATGTCGAAGCGCGCGCCGAAGGCATCCGCCTCGCCCCGGCGGCGGGCGAGCGACCCGTCCAGCCCGTCGCAGGCCAGCGCCAGAACCGCCAGCAGAAACACCGCCCAATGCCCGGCCGAGCTCAGGGCTGCTTCGCCCAGCGCCGCCCCGGCGATCACTGCGCCAGCTACCAGCCGGCCCAGCGTCACGCCATTCGCCAGGCCGAATCGTGCATACCGTCCGAAGGCGGCGCTGCGCGGCAGGATCAGCCAGCTGGCCGCTCCAAGCGCTATGGCCGCCAGGATGGCGGCCTGCCAGCCGGCCAGTGCACCGCCAAGGCCCATGGCCACGACGATGCTCAGCCCAAGCTGAACAGGGGCGCCTTCCAGGCGGCGCGCGATCACGCCGGTTGCCTGCGATACGGTATCGACCATGGGCGTTCCTTTGGAACCGTCTTTCTTGCCGGCTTGTTTTCGTCGCGATCCAGCTTCCACTGGTTGGCGTAGAGAAACGTGCCATATGTTAGATGTGGTTGTTACGACGACGAATCACAATTGGATGATCCACTCATGACCCTTTCCGCCGCGACAAAATATTCCGGCCATCCTCCTGACCGCCCGGTCCCGGCGGAGGGCGCGGTGGAATGGGCCTGGGCCGGGCTGGTTGCGCTGCGCAAGGCGATGGCCGGCGCACCGCACTGCCGTATCTGGTCGCTGCTGCCCGATCCCGCCGGCCCATGGCAGACCGAGCAGGGCCTGGCCGATGGGCATGTGGTGAGTGCCAGCGCGGAAATGGGCGTGATGATCCGCCCCGGGCAATCCGGGCCGGTGGGCGATCTGCTGGCGCTCTATGCTGCCTTGGCGGGGGCGCGTGGCGGCTGGTGCGTCGCCCATCTCGGCCAGAGCCTGGATGGCCGCATTGCCACGGTCAATGGCGAATCCTTCTTCGTCACCGGGCCGGAAGATGTGCGCCATAACCATCGGATGCGCGCCTTGGCCGATGCCGTGATCGTGGGGGCGGCCACGGTTGCCTGCGACGATCCGCGCCTGACCGTGCGGCTGGTCGAAGGCTCCTGCCCGGTGCGCGTGGTGATCGATACCGAGCGGCGGCTGCCATCCGATGCGGGCCTGTTCCGCGACGAAGCCGCACGGACCCTGTTGCTGGTGGCCGAAGATCGGGCGGGCTCGGATCGGCACGGCACGGCCGAGGTGGTGCCCGTGGCACGCGGTCGGGAAGGTTTGAACCCGAAATCCTGCCTGGAGGCGCTGGCTGTGCGTGGCCTGTCGCGTATCTTCGTCGAAGGTGGCGGCGTCACTGTTTCGCGATTTCTGGAAGCGGGCTGTCTGGATCGGTTGCAGATCGCGGTGGCCCCCATGCTGATCGGGTCCGGACGCCCGGCGGTCACCCTGCCGGAGATCGCGGATCTGAGCCGGACCATCCGCCCACCCCGTATTCGGCACTTCCTGCTTGGCCAGGACCTGCTGTTCGATTGTGAGTTGGAGCGCACTACATGATCACAGCCCGTGCACTCTGGCTGGAAGAACCCGGCCGCGCCGCGATCCGGGAGATGGACATCGCGGAACCGGGCCCGGGTCATGTCCTGGTGGAGACTTTGTGGAGCGGGATCAGCCGGGGTACGGAAAGCCTCGTCTTCTCTGGCCTGGTACCGGAATCGATTGCCACCAGCATGCGATGCCCGTTCCAGGAAGGTGATTTCCCCGGCCCGGTGAAATATGGCTATCAATCGGTTGGCAGGTTGGGCGACGGAACGCGCGTCTTCTGCCTGTTCCCGCATCAGGACCGCTATGTGGTGCCCGATGCCGCCGTGCTGCCCTTGCCCGAAAACCTGCCGGCGCGGCGTGCCATTCTGGCCGCCAACATGGAAACAGCGGTCAATGCGCTGTGGGATGCCCCGGTACGCCCCGGCGCGCGGGTGGCTGTGGTTGGCGCCGGCGTGGTGGGCTGTCTGGTGGGCGCGCTTGCGGCCCGCGTTCCGGGCGCGGAGGTGACGCTGGTCGACCGGTTGCCTGTCCGGGCGGAACTGGCCCAGGCCATGGGCTGCACCTTCGCCCTGCCGGAACGCGCCCCGGCCGGGCGCGACATCGTGTTCCACTGTTCCGGCAATGCGGCGGGCCTTGAAACCGCGCTTGGCCTGGCCGGTCTGGAGGCGGAGGTGGTGGAGCTGAGCTGGTATGGCGAAGCACCCGTGCCCGCCCCGCTCGGCCGCTGGTTCCATCCTGGCCGCATCGCATTGCGCTCCAGCCAAGTGGGCCATGTCGCCCCGCTGCAACGCCCGCGCTGGACGCATCGCGACCGTCTGGCCCTGGCACTCAGGCTGCTGCAGGATCCGGTCTTTGACCGGCTGATCGATGGCGAGACGGCCTTCGCCGACCTGCCGCAGGCCCTGGCCGATCTGACCGAGGCCGGGCCGGGCGTTCTGTGCCGGGCCGTGCGCTATCCCATCCAGCATATTCCAGCAATCGACGAGGTCTGACGCCCCATGTTTTCCGTAGCCGTTTCCGACAGCGTGATGATCGCCCATAGTTTCGAAGGGGAAATCTTCGGCCCTGCCCAGAATCTGCATGGCGCCACCTATGTGGTGGAGGTGGAGATGGAGCGCGAAAGACTGAGCCCCGAAGGCCTGGTGGCTGATATCGGTCGCGCCGCCGCCCTGTTGAAAGAGGTGCTGGGCGCCATCGGCTATCGCAATCTGGACGACATGCCGGAGTTCACGGGTATCAACACCACGACCGAGTACCTGTCCTTCTGGGTGTTCCAGCGCTTCCGCGACGGCATTCTGAAGGGCCGGCTGGAAGGCGATGCGGCCGAAAGCGTCACCGCCATGACGGTGACCCTGCGCGAAAAGCCCGATGCCTGGGCGCGCTATCGCGGGCCGCTGCGCTGACCATGCCCCGCCCCGTTCTGCATTACCTGTCGCCCGGTGACCCGGACCAGCGCACCGGCGGCTATCTGTACAACGCGCGTATCCTGGCCGGGCTGAAGGCGTTGGGACAGCCGGTCGACACGCATGTCATTCCGGGCCGCCATCCGGGACCAGATCCGGTCGCGGCCCAGGCGGCGGAAGCGATACTGCGCGCCCTGCCTGATGACAGACTGGTTCTGATCGACGGGCTGCTGCATGCTAGCCTGGCCGACATCCTGCCGCGCGAAGCGGCAAGGCTGCGGCTGATATCCATCCTGCATCATCCGCTTGCCCTGGAAAGCGGGTTGTCGCCGGAGCAAAGCGTGCTGCTGCTGGCGGCGGAAACCCGGGCGGTATCGCGTCATCGCCTCGTGATCGTCTCCAGCCCCAGAACGGCCGAAACCCTGCGGGAGCTGGATATCCGTCGCGACGCCGTCGCCGTGATCGTACCGGGTACCGCCCCGGCGGCGCTGGCGCCCTTGCCCAAGCCGGACCTGCCGCGCCGCCTGCTCTGCGTCGGCACGCTGACCCCGCGCAAGGGCCATGACGTGCTGCTTCGGGCCCTGGCCGGGCTGCGCCAACTGGACTGGGTGCTGGATATCTATGGCGCGACGGATCGCGATCCGGCCTGCGCCGCCGCGATTTTCGCCCTGGCCGATACGCTGGGCCTGTCCGAGCGCCTGACTTTCCATGGTGAACAGGGGGATGCTGCCCTGGCCGATGCCTATGCCCGGGCCGATCTGTTCGTGCTCGCCAGCCGCTATGAAGGCTATGGCATGGTGCTGACCGAAGCGATTGCCGCCGGCCTGCCCGTGGTGGCGAGCGGTGCCGGCGCCGTGCCGGAAACCGTGCCGCCGGCCGCCGGCATCGTGGTTGGACCCGATGATCCCGTGGCGCTGGCCGGCGCCCTGACATCCGTCCTGACGTCGTCGGATCGCTATCGCCTGCTATGCGGGGGGGCGGCGCGTCAGCGCTTTCCGGATTGGCCCGAGCAGGCAGGGGCCTTCCTGTCCACCCTGGAAGGGGTATGAGCATGGCCGACAGTTTCGATGCCGATTGGCTCAGTCTGCGCGAAGGAGCGGATGCAGGGTCCCGTTCCGGCCCGTTGGCCAAGGCCTTCCTGGCCGCCGTCGAATTGGGCGGCGATCGCCCGATCCTGGATCTTGGCTGCGGTACGGGTGCCAATCTGCGCTATCTTCGCCGGGTGGCCGGCAAACCCTTCGACGCCGTCGCGGTGGATCGCGACCCGCTGTTGTTGGCCCGGCTGCGTGCCGATCTGCCGGGGGTGGAAATATTGCAAGCGGACCTGACCGCGCTGGACGGCCTGCCCTGGGAGCGGGTCGGCGGGGTGACCTGTTCGGCATTGCTTGATCTTGTCTCGGCCAGCTGGCTGGAAGCCGCGATTACGAAATTCGCTGCGTATGGGTTGCCCTTCCTGGCCGCACTCAGCGTCGATGGGGTTCACGACTTCGCCCCGCAGCACGGGATGGATGAAACTATTTCCGCCGCGTTTGCCGGTGACCAGCGCCGGGACAAGGGGTTCGGCGGACCCTCGCTCGGCCCGCTTGCGCCCGGTCATGCCCTGGCCGCCGCGCGGGCATCGGGCATGCGGGTGGATGTCGCCGACACAGCCTGGCAGCTTTCCGCTGACAGGGACGGGCCGCTGCTCCGCGCCTTTCTGCAAGGCTATGGGCTGGGCCGTCCGGAAGCTGCGTCCTGGCTGTCCGATCGGTTGAACACGCTGGAAGCGGGAGCGCTGTCGCTCCGGGTCGGACATCGCGATATCCTCGCGACACTGTGATTGCTTGTGTGGCGACGCCGCCGCGTCGCAGGTCTAACCCTGCGGAAATTCCTGCATGCTTTGCGCGGGGGGCATGACGGGGTAAGCTCCGCACTGCCCCGCTATCCGGCGGACCCCGTGCGAGAGATGGATATGACGGCAAAAAAAGTTCTTCTGATCGATGATGACGAGGCGCTGCGCCAGTCCCTGGCGGAGCAGCTGCGCCTGCACGAGGAATTCCACACGGTGGAGGCCGGCACCGCCCGCCAGGGCATGGAACTGGCGCGCAAGGAGCATTATGACGCCATCCTGCTGGATGTCGGCCTGCCCGATATGGACGGGCGCGATGCCTGCCGCATCCTGCGTCGGGATGGGGTGAAATCGCCGATCCTGATGCTGACGGCATCGGATTCCGACGCCGATACCATTCTGGGGCTGGATTCCGGGGCCAATGACTATGTTTCCAAACCCTTCCGGTTGGGGGTGCTGCTGGCCCGTCTGCGCGCCCAGCTGCGCCAGCACGAGCAGAGCGAGGATGCGATCTTCGCCATTGCCCATTACAGCTTCCGTCCCGCCTCCAAACTGCTGCTGGACGAGGATACCGGCCAAAAGGTGCGCCTGACCGAAAAGGAAACGGCGATCCTGAAATATCTCTACCGCGCGGGGGACCGGCCGATCGGCCGTGACACGCTGTTGGGGGAGGTCTGGGGCTATAATGCGGCGGTAACGACCCATACCTTGGAAACCCATGTCTATCGCCTGCGTCAGAAGATCGAGAAAGACCCATCCCAGGCGCGAATCCTGCTGACGGAACCCGGCGGCTATCGTCTGGTTCCCTGAAACCAGGCAACCCCGAAGACAATCCCGCTCTCGACAGCGACGGGGCTGGCTTGTTAACTGAAGCATGGTCGACAGGACAGGGGCGATAGTCACGGTTTGGGGATCGCGGGGCGACTTGCCCTGTGCGGGACCGGAATATGTGCGTTTCGGCGGCAACACCGCCTGCCTGTCGGTGGAGATGGGCGGGCGGCTGTTCGTGTTCGGCGCCGGAACCGGTTTGCGCGTGCTGGGCAATATGTTGATCGCCTCGGAAAAGCTGCTCGACATCGACATCTTCCTGACCCACAGCCATCTGGATCAGATTCAGGGAATTCCCTTCTTCAAACCCTTTTACAACCCGAAGAACCGCGTTCGGATCTGGGCCGGGCATCTGGGCGGGCGCGGCGGGCTGCATGGTGCCATTGCCGGGATGATGCGGGCCCCGCTCTTCCCCATTCCGCCATCCTTCTTCACCGCTGCGGTCGACTATCGCGATTTCGCGCCGGGGACGCGGTTGGATCTGCAGGACGATTTCTTCCTGTCCAGCTGCGCCATGGACCGGGTCGACGGGGCCACCGGCTATCGGCTGGACCTGCCCGACGGGCATTCCATCGCGGTGCTTCCGCTGGCGAAAGGTTGGGACGATGCCGCCCTTGTTACCCTGTGCCGGGATGTGGATATGCTGATCGCCGACAACCCGGCCGATGCGGGGCTTCCGGCCCTGCATGCATTGGCCGCCGCGGCCCGTGTCGGGCGGCTGGTGCTGACCTGCCATGCCCCGGATCAGGATGATGGCGCGCTGACCCGCCTGGCCCACCGGGCGGAGGGGGGCACGCCACCGCTGCATCTGGCCCGGGAAGGGGAGCGTCTGTCCCTATGAGTACGGTGTTGCGCGCCCGGCTGCGGCGCCTTGCCATGGGGCTTGCCACCGTGACCGGCATCGCGCCGCGCGGCTGGTTCATCCCCTATCGCTATCGCGGATCGACACCCGATACCGGCAGCCTGCCGGTCTATGGTGCGCTGGAGACGCTTTTCCGTGCGGCTGAGCCAGCCTTTCATCAGGCGATTGCCGGGATGGAAAGCCATTGGCCTTCCCTGGCGGCGCTGTCCAATGCCAAACCGCCCGCGCCGCGCTTTGAACAGATGTGGTTTCCGGGGCTGGACGGTGCCTTCGCCTACAGCCTGATCCGGGATCGCCGCCCGGCCAGGCTGGTGGAGGTCGGGTCGGGCCATTCCACGCGCTTCTTCGCCCGCGCGGTCGCCGATGGCGGGGTTGGCACGCGCATCACCGCCATCGACCCAGCTCCACGTGCGGATATTGCCGGGTTGGCGGGGGTGGAGGTGATCCGCGCCACGGTGCAGGCGGCGGGCGAGGCGCCCTTTGCGGCCCTGGGCCCCGGTGATGTGCTGGCCATTGATTCCAGCCATATCCTGATGCCGGGCAGTGATGTGGACATGCTGTTCAACCGGGTGCTGCCTGGCCTGCCGACGGGCGTGCTGGTGCAGATCCATGATATCCTGCTGCCCGACGACTATCCGCCGGCCTGGTCCTGGCGCGGCTATAACGAACAGCAGGCGCTTGGCCCGTTGTTGCGATCCGGGGCGGAACTGCTCTGGTCCAGCCATTATGTGCGCAGCCGGATGGCGGATCGGCTGGCGCAGGGGCCGCTGGTGGGGCTGCCGCTGAAGCCTGGCGCGATGGAAACGGCGCTCTGGCTCAAGCTGGCGTGATGGATATCGCGGAAACGCGATTTCGTCCGTGATCCTTCATCCCCCTATACTGGTCCGGTCTTTTGGACCTGTAGGAAGGGAAAGCAGCCATGCAGGCAAGCCCCATGCCGGGACGGGGCAGGATCGGGCTCACCCAGCCGTCGCGTGAGGCGCAGATGCCCGCGCGCGTGCGACAGGCCATCGCCGAGCAGCAGGACCGTTCGGAAAGGCTGATCGGCTGGCTGCAACTGGCTATCCTGCTGTTCTTCGCCCTGCTTTACGCCATGTCACCCAAGACAGCGCTGGCCCAGCCGGGCCCGTCGCCGGTATGGCTGACCCTGGGGCTGTATTTCATCTTTACCCTGACGCGATTGGGGCTGGCCTATCGCACTCGCCTGCCGGGTTGGTTCCTGGTGCTGTCCAGCGTGATCGACATCGCGCTGCTCTATGGGATGATCGTTTCCTTTCATACCCAATACGGCCAGCCGAGCTCCTTTTCGCTCAAGGCGCCCACCTTGCTCTATGTTTTCATCTTCATCGGGCTCAGGGCGCTGCGGTTCGAACCCTTCTATGTGCTGATCACCGGCCTGGCCGCCGCGACCGGCTGGGCCGGGATCGTGCTATGGGTACTCTACGAAGATCCGCGCGACATGATGATCACGCGCGATTATGTCGACTATCTGACGTCCAACTCCGTGCTGATCGGGGCGGAGGTGGACAAGATCGTTACCATTCTGGTGGTAACCGTCGTTATCGCGCTGGCCATTGCCCGCGGGCGCAAATTGCTGGAACGCTCGGTGACGGCACAGACGGCGCACAAGGACCTGTCGCGCTTCTTCGATCCGGAGGTGGCGGACCACATTACCGGGCGGGAATTGGCCATCAATCCCGGCCATGGTGAATTCCGGGAAGCGGCCATATTGATGGTGGATATTCGCGGCTTCACCACCTTGTCCGGCCGGATGGAGCCGACGCAGCTGATGCTGCTGCTCGCCAGCTATCAGGCGCGGGTTTGTGAAGCCATCCGTCCCTATGGCGGCACGGTGGATAAATTCCTGGGCGACGGCATCATGATTTCCTTCGGGGCGGCCCTGATCAGCCAGAGCGCGGCGGCCGATGCGCTGAAGGCCGGGGAAGCCGTGCTGGCTACGCTGGATGCCTGGAACGCCAAACGCATGGCCCATGACCGCCAGCGCGTGGATTTCGGCATGGCGGTGGTTGCGGGCACCATCCTGTTCGGCGCCGTGGGTGATCGCGACCGGCTGGAATACACGGTCATCGGCGAAAGCGTGAATCTGGCCGCCAAGCTGGAAAAGCACAACCGCAAGGAAGGGTGTCGTTTCCTGACCACCGCGGATACGCTGGCGCGCGCCAGGGGGCAGGGCTATCGCCCATCCGTTGCGGTGACGCTGCTTCCCGCGCGGCGTGTGGACGGGGCCGGTGAAGAGATGGACCTGGTGCGGCTGGCCTAGGAACCGGCTTTACGTCGATGAAAGAGGGAAACCGGAAAGAGATCACATCGGATATCGAAAAGCTGCTTGCCATCCCCGCATCAATGGGTTAATCACCGCCCCGCTTCGGACGGCTGGTCATGAACCCGCCAAAAATGGTCCGAACGCAGGATGCGCCCGTAGCTCAACTGGATAGAGCACCTGACTACGGATCAGGAGGTTTGGGGTTCGAATCCCTACGGGCGCGCCATTTCCTCAGAAATGACGGACCTCACGTAAGAGGAATAGTTCGAACTTTGTTCGAGCGGGCGCGCCATTCTGCTTTCCCCACCGGAAATTGACCGTAGAGGATGCCTCATTCAGAGTGAGGTGGTTGTTTGGTTGGCACGCTTCTTCGAGACGCGCCCCCGGCGCCCTTGAGGCATGCTGGCATTTCTTGGAGATGTTCCCTCGTGCCTCAAGGGCCGCGAAGCGGCGTCTCGAACGGCGCGGGAAAATAGCAGGATACCCTACCTAAACCTGACAAAATCTAGCGCAGGAAGAATTGCACCGGCAGAAGCAATTCGAATCGTGCCTGGGCCATCTCGGCCGGGGGTTTGGGCAGGGGTTGGGCGCGTTCGATCATGGCCCGCACCTCCTCGTCCAGCAGATCATAGCCGGAGCTCTCGCGCAGTTGGTACTCCAGCACACGCCCCTGCTGATCCAGCACGAAATAGAGCAGTGCCGTGCCCTCCTGTCGGCGCGACCGGGCCCGGCGCGGATACTCCTTATGCTTCTCCAGCCAAGCGCGCAGCACCCCCATATAATCGGCGGCGGGGCCGGGCAGCCCGCCACCGGCGCTGCTATTGGCGATGGCGTTGCCGACGGTGGGGCTTGCGGCGCTGCCACCTGACCCCCCGGCACCGGGCGGGGGAGGGGCGGACGCCGCTTCCTGCCGAGGTGCGTCGGTCTGGGCAGGCGCTGCCATGGCCACCTGCTGCCGGGGTGTTTCAACCGGCTTGGGGGCGGGCGGCTGAACCACCTGTCGCTTCGGCGGCACGGGGCGCTCC
>Ga0209066_10000552_pt1 | contig 53735 bp, 43 predicted proteins | sample All_14_2_FD_187198 | JGI IMG/M metagenome (GOLD analysis project Ga0209066, IMG submission 187198) | Freshwater microbial communities in response to fracking from Pennsylvania, USA - Allegheny Zone_MetaG_DW_15 (SPAdes) (version 2) ...
GAGAGCCTGCAAACCCCTGTATAGCGGTCGCTCTACCTGACAGGGTGGAAAAAAGTGCCCCGGGAAGGACTCGAACCTTCAACCAATTGATTAAGAGTCAACTGCTCTACCATTGAGCTACCGAGGCGGAAATGCTGAACAGAGCCGAAAACAATACCTTCGGCCCAAACTTGATGGCAAGAGACATTTTTAGCCCATTCAACCACAAAGGCTTGTGCGCTGCCGGCGACCCCGCAGCCCGCGCGTTGGATTGTTTTCTCGTGGCCTCTCCAACCCCCGGGTTTACGATGACTGCCATGCCTGCCTTTCAGCCCCGGAATGAACTGCCCTATATCGATCCCCACTCTTCGGATTCCCCGGGCCGGGAGCGTTGCACGCTTGATCTTTATCTCCCCAAGTCGCCGGGGCCGTTTCCGGTGGTGGTTTGGTTCCATGGAGGAGGGCTGACAGGCGGGGACAAGGCCGAGGCGGCGTTTGTGGCCGCGGCGTTGGCCAGGCAGGGAATCGGACTTATTGCGCCCGCATACCGTCTGAGCCCGCACATTTCTTTCCCGGCCTATGTGCAGGATGCGGCCCTGGCGGTGTCGTGGGTCATGAAGAACCTGTCCGGAATCGGGGCCGACTCGGCGCATGTTTTTGTCGGGGGACATTCGGCGGGCGGATACCTCGCGGCCCTGCTGGCGATGGACGTCCGGTTTCTGGAGGCGGTCGGGGTTCGGCTTTCAGAAATCGCCGGGTTCATTTGCGTCAGTGCCCAGGTCATGACCCACTTCACCGTGCGGGCGGAACGGGGGATTCCCCAGGAACAGGTGGTCTGCGACGAAGCCGCGCCGGCCTACTTCACGCGGAAGGACACGCGGCCGATCCTGCTGGCGGTCGCGGACGACGACCTGCCCGCGCGGCTGGAGGAAAATGCGTTCTTTGCCGCGTCATTGCGGGCGGCGGGGAACGAACGGGTGTCGTTCGAGATCATCCCCGGCCGCAACCATGCGAGCATCGTGGATCCCATGGACCAGCCGGACGACCCGCTGGCCCGGTTGATCGGGAAATTTGTTGAATCCCATTGAACAGGAGGTAAACCGCCTTCGCCAAGGCTATGGCGGGCGGGCGGAGTCAACAGAGGAGGGTGCTTGGATGGGGTGGTGAAACCCCGTTGCATGGCCGTTGGATTCGGCCTTCCCCAAGAAACCCTTCTCGCCCCTTCGTGTAAAAAGTATTTCAAAAAATCGGGGATTTCTCCGCAAACCGAGTCCCCGTCTTCAAAAACTCCGCGTCTCTGCGCCTCTGCGTTAAAACCGGCTGTCTGCTTCAGTTGAACTCGGACTTCCAGTAAAGGAGCCGGCCGCAGTTCTCGCAGACGACGAGGTTCATGTCGCCCTTGGCATTGAGGACCGTCTGGTGGGTCAAAGTCATGTGGCAGCCGCCGCATTTGTCGCCGTGCTGGATGGGGACGATGGCGATATCGCCCTTGCTGGAAAGGATCCGGCGGTAGCGGGCCAGGTCGGCCGGGGCGGGGGTGGCCTCGAGTGTTTTCATTTCGGCCTCGAGTTCCGCCTTCTGCTTTTCCAACACGCCCTTTTTGGCCGTGAGGTCGGCGCGGCGGGTCTGGGCGACGCCCTCATAGGTCTTCACCTTGACGCCCTCCTCGGCGACTTCCTTCTGGGCGGCCTCGTAGGCCTCCATGCATTCGAGCTGTTTGTCCTCGAGCTGGGAAATTTCCGCCTTGGCGCGTTCGATCTCGTGGCCGAGGGCCTGGTATTCCTCATTCTTCTTCGTCTGCATCTGCTGGACGCTGTATTTGGCGATCTTGTCGCGGAGCGAGCCGGCCTGGTTTTCGAGGTCCTTGCGCTGGCTTTCGACCTGGCGGGCCTTGAGCTTGAGGTCCTCGTGGTTCTTGCTCTGGGCGGCGAGGCGGTCTGCGATGGACTTTTCCTCGGAGGGGATGGCTTTGAGTTCCTGGGAGATGCGGCGGAGGCGGGTGTCGCGGTCCTGGAGGACGAGGAGGGCTTCGAGGGGGGAAGACATGGAAGAAAAATACGGTCCCGGCCCGGTGGGGGCGAGTTTAATCTCGGGGAGGCGTTTTGTGCTCCTAGGGGGGGCTGAACCCCTGAAATTTTGAGGGCAACTGCTTAAACTTAAACAGGATACTTCAACCTCCTTATCTCCTTTCCTTCTTGGCAATTACCAGTGGGTTCCTAACATCAAATGCATGTGCCTTACACGGACGAAGCCTATCGATGCTGGCGCTTGAGAATATAATGAACACCACCGTGAAAAACGAGAAGTCTTCCAAGACCTCTTCCGCACCCTCTTTCACGAACTGATGACCGAGAAGACCCGCATTCACAAAATTGAGTTTTTTACACCGAACAGTTGAATGAGCTTGCTCAACGACATTCTAAAATGGACTGAAACGCTGCCAAACTGGCAGCGCGACGCAGCTCGCCGCTTGCTGCTGAATGAGAGTGGACTTTCAGACGCCGACTATTCCGAGCTCTACGCCCTTTTGAAGAAGGAAAACGGGATTGAGGTGGATTCCGAATTGGCCGCTTGCCCCCTCGCGAGGGAACACCTTCCTGCTGAAACCGCGGTGGGCGAAAATGTGGTTCTTTTGGCACTGCGTGAACTGGAAAACGTTAACCGTATTCCCAGTGACCACGCACTAAAGTTCGCGGAGTCCGGGATGACAGTTATCTACGGGGGTAATGGCTCTGGTAAATCTGGCTATGCACGCGTAATGAAGCATGCCTGCCGAGCGAGAGACCAGTCAGAGCCCATTCACCCGAATGCCCATGATCCAAGTGCAAAGGCGAAGATCCCCACAGCAAAGTTCGATCTCAAAGTAGGTGGTTGTTCGGAGGAAGTGGTTTGGGTGCGGGATTCAATATCTCCAGATCGGCTTTCCAAAATATCAGTCTTCGACTCGCGATGCGCTCGGTCTTACGTCACAGCCGAGAAGGATGTCGCATACTTGCCATACGGCCTCGATATCGTAGAGAACCTTGCAGACCAAGTCCTCCCGAAGCTCGCCGAGCTGCTCGACGCGGAGATTGCTGCCATAAACGTCGATAAACTAACATTTGAGCACCTTTTAGGCAACACAGAGGTGGGCCACGCGATCGATTCGTTGTCCGTGGATTCCGATGAGGCGGCCATAACAGTGCTTGGCACCGTATCAGAAGTGGACACGAACAGAGTGAGCGATCTGGAAAGGGCACTCAAAGAGGCAGACCCCCTTTCCAAAGCGAAAGAGTTTAGATTATCGGCTACACGGCTGAAAACCTACGGAGAGAAGCTTGCAAGGCCGCTTAGTTGGGTCAGCCCGGAAGCCGTCAAAAAGCTACAGAAGCTTGCAGACGAGAAAACCGCTGCTGAGCTGGCTGAAACAAAGGCAGCGGATGCATTGCGAGCAGGTGAAGAGCTACTGCCAGGCACAGGCGGACAGGTTTGGAAGCTGCTCTTTGAGGCGGCTCGACGTTATTCGACTGAGGCCGCAAACCCTGGCGAGGAATTTCCCCCTTCGGGTAATGGAAAGGTTTGTCCGTTGTGCCAAGAGAATCTCAAGACATCTGGAGCCGAAAGGCTTAAGCGATTCGAAAATTACATCAAAAATGATGTCGCAAAGACGGCCAACGAGGCCCGGAAGAAGGTCGATGTAGCGAAAGAAAAAATTGAACGTGCTGACCTTCAGGTTGAACCCGAAGAAGCCCTTCGGGATGAGCTGAACGCGCTAGACGCCTTGATCATAAGCGAAATTGAGTATTATCAGACTTCTCTGAATCAAAGGCGAACTGTAATGTTGCAGTGCCTTGAAGCCTCGAAGTGGGAAGAGATTCCTGTGCTCGTGATTTGTCCTCGGACGAGAGTCCGGCAGTTCGCGGCCCAACAATTAAAGGAGTGCAGGACGCTTGTGCATGCGGCAGATGAGAAGAAGCGACAAGAACTAGCAGCGGAGCACAAGGAACTCGTCGCGAGACAGAACTTGGCAAAAAGCCTGAAGGCCGTTCTCGGCTTGGTTCAACGGATGAAGAACAAGGGGGCTCTCGAGAAGTGTCGACTCAGTTTGCGGACGCGTCCGATTTCTGACAAATCCAAGGAGTTCGCCAGCATTGCGGTCACGGCTGAACTGAAAAAATTTCTGGACCTGGAATTTAAAGCTCTAGGTATTGGTCATATCCAAACAAAGCTTAAAGATCGCCCCGTTCGCGGAAAAATATTACACCAGTTGGTCCTCGATCTGCCGACAACCGCCAAGATTGACGAAATCCTCAGTGAGGGCGAGCAGCGCGCAATTGCCTTGGGGGCATTCTTGGCAGAGCTCGCACTAGGAAATCATTCATGCGGCGTGGTTTTTGATGATCCGGTTTCGTCACTGGATCACTGGCGAAGGAGAGACGTTGCCCGAAGGTTGGTAGCAGAAGCGAGAATTCGGCAGGTCATCATCTTCACCCACGACACCGCATTTCTTGGGCAACTTTGCGATGAGATCGAGGTTGAAGGTATCCCAAACGCAATGATGTTCCTCGAATGGCAAGGAAGCTCGCCTGGGTGTGTGAATGACGGTCTTCCGTGGGATCACCAAAGCTACAAGGCGCGTATCAATGCGCTCGAGCAGGCCCAAAGTAAACTTGCGAAGGGATGGCCGACCTATCCAGGTGAAAAAGAATCCAATCAGATGCGGAATCAGTATGATCGCCTCCGCGCAACATTGGAGCGAGTCATTCAAGACGTTGTCTTTAACGGCGTAGTAAAGCGCTATAGGGATTGGATTCGAGTAGATTCACTTGAGGATGTTGTCGGTTTCGATCGTACTGAATACGAGTCCATCGCAAAGCTACACAAACGAAGCTGTGATGTTGTCTCGGCACATGATCCTGCTTCGGCAAAAGCCGCGCCAGTTCCGACGGCGACCGACCTTGGGAACGATATTGAAGCTCTCAAGAAAATCGTTGAGGCCATCAAAAATCGCCGAACATTGTCGAAGTCCGCAGCACCATAAAAAGGTCAAACCCATGCCCACGCCCTGAAAACACAAAAGCGTCCAGGCCTGGATCTACAATTAGGATCTAGTAGTTTGGAATCCAGATGTTTGAATTCTCTTTTTTTCTCCAACTCCCATACTTTTTGGCCATCTCTGTAAGTTTCTCAAGATCGTTCAAACGCAAATGATAATTATGTTCACGCGCGGCCTTGATGGCACCCGAGGTGAAACGAGTCGTCGCCACGATAAGCCCGCTGTTTGCTCGAGATTTTTCGCGAATATTGTACAGAAATCTTTCAATAATATCGAGCCCCACTGGGCGATTGATTGCCCAGCGCTTGCATTCCACTACGACAAGCATCTCGCCCAAAGGGGTTTTCATTATAACGACTAAGTCTCTGCCGCCATCTTTGGATTCTGGTGTAAGTTCAACGGCGTGTCCTTGATCGGCAAGTATTTCAAAAACCAACTCCTCAAACTTTCTGGGATGAAGCTTGTGAAAGTCTTCAGGCTTGTTTGCAAGGTGCTTTACCAGTGCTGCGTTGATCGTATTTAATGACACCACTAGAGGCTCGACATCTCGGGCGTCAGACAACTGCTTGGATGATGCCTCAAGAGCCGCTGCGATTCTTTCTCTATTTGACGCACGAATCGTCTTGATACGGTCTCTTGCATTCAGGATCTGATTAAGATTGATGCCTCGATTAGGAGATGATTGATGAGTTTTGAGCGCCATCTCTTGCCTGACAGAGCGGCGGATTCCGTTCTCTGCTTGATTCAACTGCCCGAGGCGGCGCTTTCTCAGCTCCGGATCTTTTCGGATTGCCAGCATATGAAGTAGGCAGGGCTCGCATATTCCGTTTGAGGAAATGGCCGCCTCTCTTTTGCACCGCTCGCATTCTCCAATCGAATCGAACTTCATTTTGAATACTCTTGTCTTTGATGTTGCTCAGCAGACTTCTCATTTTGTTGACAACAACTTCTCCGCGTATTTCGCCAGGAGGTCGTATTCGAGGTTCACGGCGTCGCCGGGTTTGCGGTCCTGCAACGTCGTTACCTGATACGTGTGGGGGATGATCCAGACGTTGAAACGCCTTCCTTCCACTTTCCCCACGGTCAGGCTGATGCCGTCAATCGCCACGCTTCCTTTCGGAACCAAAAATCGTTCGAAGCCGGCGGGGACTTCGACTTCCAGCACGTAGTCGGATCCCTCCCGCTCCCAACGGGTGACGGGGGCCGTGCCGTCGACATGGCCGGTGACGAAGTGTCCGCCCAGCCGGGCATCGGCCCGGAGGGATCGCTCGAGGTTGACCCGGCTCCCGGGCTTCAAGCCCAGGAGGTTGGTGGCCCGGCGCGTTTCTTCCAGCAGATCGAACGTGAGCCGCTGGCCGTCGATGCCCACCACGGTCAGGCAGCAGCCGTTGTTGGCGATGCTTTCGCCGAGTTGCGCGCCCACGGAACAGAGCGGAGCTTCCACCGCATAACGGCAACCCTTGGGGGTGGTTTCCACGGAGATGACTTTGCCTGCTTCTTCGACGATTCCAGTAAACATAAATAAGTATGAAGTATTAAGAATTAAGTTTTAAGTGGGAAAAGGGAAGGAGTTTTATTTGCCCCGGGCGACGAGGCCCTCGATTTTCAGGTCGGGGCCGAGTTCGGTGAAGCAGGTTTCGGTCAGTCTGAGGGTGCGGAAGCAGTCGGCGGAGACGAGTTTCGGGTCGTTGCCGAAATGGAAGGGGGCGTAGTAGATGACGTTTTCGTGGATCAGTCCCTTGCGGGCGAGGTCGTCCAGGACCCGCCCGCCGCCCTCGACCATCAGGCGCATGACGCCGCGTTTCCCGAGTTCGGCCAGGATATGATTCCAGGATTTTTTCCGGTAGATAATGGTGTGGTCGCGGTGGGCATCGCTGCGGAGGTGGAGATGGGGGGGGACTTTGCCCGAGCGGGTCACGACGATGCGGAGGGGCTGGCGGGTGACGGCGGGCCCGCGGACGGTGAGGCGGGGGTTGTCGAGGCGGGCGGTACCCGCGCCGATGAGGATGGCATCGCAGGAGGCGCGGAGCCGGTGGACGTCGCGCAGGGCGGTGGCGGAGGTGAGCCATTTTTTCCGGTCGGGGCGGGTGAGTTTGCCGTCGAGGGAAAGGGCGGCCTTGCCGATGACCCAGGGGCACCCGGTGGTGATCCAGTGGTTGAAGGAACGGTTGAGGCGGGCGGATTCCTCGGCGAGTACGCCGGGGGTGACCTTGACGCCTTTGGCGCGGAGCATGCGGTAGGCCCGTCCGGCGTGGGCGGGGTTGGGATCGGTGGCGGCCACGACGACGCGGGAGATGCCCCCGGCGAGGATGGCCTGGGTGCAGGGGGGCGTGCGGCCGTGGGTGCAACAGGGTTCAAGGGTCACATAGAGGGTCGAACCATGGGGGGAATGTCCCTGCCGGATGGCATGGCGGATGGCGAGGATCTCGGCGTGGGGGCCCCCGGCCTTGTGGTGCCAGCCCTCGCCGATGACTTTCCCGGCCTTGACCAGGACCGCTCCGACGCAGGGGTTGGGGTTGGTGCGTCCGAAGCCCCTGGCCGCGAGAGTGAGGGCTCGTTGCATGAAGGCGGCGTCTTCGGGGCGTGGCTTCACCCCCCCAGTAAAGCAGCCCGGACTGTGATGGCGAGTCCGGGAAATGGGGGTAGAGCTTACATCAAATCACATGGACTGAGCGTGCGGTGGGGAAATGCCAGGGTGCTCGGAGATCCCTCTCCACCTGAAGGCACGGCGGTTGGAAAACCGCCGCTCCTTGTGGGAACCGCCGCGGCGCCTCATCCGCCTCAGGCGGACGCCCTACAGGAATTCAAATGCTACTGCATCAATTCATCGACCTTGGCGGAGATGGCGTCGGCCCAGATCTGGTATCCCTTGGCGGAGAGGTGGAGGAAGTCGGGCATGATTTCCTTGGAGAGGGTGCCGTCGGGTTCGAAGAAACGGTCCCCGATGTCGAGGAAATGGATCGTGCTGCCGTTGTCCAGCGCGGCGAGGGCGGTGTTGATCTGCTTGAGCTTTGCGGGGGGTTGACCGCGAAGGGCTTTTTCCCCGCGGGGGAAGATGCCGAGGAGGAGGATTTTGGTTTCGGGGGATTTGGTGCGGATGAATTCGACGATCTTGGTGACGCCTTTGGTGATGCCCTCCGCGGTATCGCCGCCGATGTTGTTGGTGCCGATCATGAGCACGAGGGCCTTGGGCTTGATGCCCTCAAGTTCCCCGTTTTCGAGGCGCCAGAGGACGTGCTGGGTGCGGTCGCCGCCGATGCCGAAATTGACGGGGTCGTGTTTGCCGAAGTGTTTGGTCCAAATGTCCGGGCTCTTGGTCCATCCGGCGGTGATGGAGTCGCCGAGGAACACCAGCCGGGCCTTGCCTTCCTTGGCGAGGGCCAGAAACTTTTCGTGGCTGGCGATGAACTGGGCGTTGGGTGTGCCATCGGATCCCACCTTGGGTGCGGCCACGTCCGGTTCCTGTTTGGCGGGTTTGGCGGTGGCGGGTGCGGCCGGGGCGGCGCCGGGTTGGGCTTCCTGGGCCGGGGCGGAAGGGAGCAGGAGGGCCGCGAGGAATAGTGCGGTGACGGGCAACAGGCGGAAGATTCCGGTGGGGTTCATATTCCGACATATTCCTATTTTTTGAGGCGGGGGGAAGGAATTTCGGGAGGAGATCCCGCCCGGGGGGAACGAAAACCCGGCAGTTGCAAGGGAAATGCGTTGGCTTGTTAAGGGCGAACGGTTATATTCCCGGTCCAAGCCACCCCCTGACCCCACCATGGCCCAAGCCTCACCCAAAGAGACCGAATACATCGTCGGCCTGAACAACAACCCGCGGGGCCCGTTCAACCGGGAAGATCTCGTCCTCATGGCGCGTGGCGGCCTGCTCAATGAGAAGAGCCGCATCTTCGTCAAGGGTTGGGAAAAATGGAAGACGCTCGGCGAGGTGGAGGATCTCAAGGATTTGTTGGAAAAAAATCCCCCGGCTTCATCCACGGTCCATGCATCCCACGTGGTGGCGGCGCCCGGGCCGGTCCGCATGCCCGACGGCTGGGATGCGGAACTGCGGTCCACCCTGGCCACTCTCCAGGGCAGCCTGGACAAGCTGGGAGTTGAGTTGGTCCGGCGGACCGACCAATTGACCGAGGGGCAGAAACTTTCCATCGATGCGACGGTCGGGGGGCAGGGAATGCTCAATACCGCACTGGCCGGGCAACTGGTTTCGCACCAGGACAAAACGCTCGCAATTCTGAAGGAGTCGGCGGAAAAAACACGCCAGGCGTGGACCGGTGATTTGGAAGCCCTGGAGCTGGGTTTGGCGGACCGGATCAAGCCGCTGGAAGCCGAGCAAAAAGCCATCCTCCGCCAGCTGGAGGAACACAAGGCGGCGAGGAAGGCGGAGACCGAGATCAACCGCGAATCCTTCGAGCGGCTGCAGCAGACGTTGTCGGCGGAAAAAGAGAAGGAACTCCTGGCATTTTCCAACCGGGTGGAGGACATGGACCGCCGGTTCTCCGCGCTCCAGCAGGCTTTTTTCCTGTCGACCGAACAATTGAAGGAAAGTCTGGCGGTTTCGCTGGGCTCATGGGACGAGAAGTCCCGGCAGCAGCAAGCCGAATTGCTGAAGGCGCAGGCCGAGCGCCACGAAGCCGTGCTTTCCGCACAGACGGACATGGCCATGGGACTGGGCCGGGTTCGCGAGCAGTTGGAAAAGCGCATCGAAGCGCTGGCGTCCGAGCGGCGGTCGGCGGGCGAAGAGGCCAACCGGGTGTGGGCGGGTGTCGAAAGCCGGTTGGAGCGTTGGGATGCCGAACTGCCCAAGCAACTCCAGACCGTCATCACCGAAATCCAGAACACTCCGGGTCGTTTGGACGGATTGTTCGTGAAACTTGAGCGGGACCAGCAGGCGACAGCCGATGCGGTGGCCAAGCTTCCCCAGGCCCTCGAATCCCGGTTTGCCGAACTGGAGGAGAAGCAACGGGAGGGGTTGGAGCGGACCGGGAACCAACTGGATGAGATGCAGGGTCTGATGACTTCGCAGTCGGAAACCTTCGGGGTGCGGATGGACGCGCAGCTGCAGACGTTGCAGGCGGCGTCCGAAACCCGCAGTGCCGCGCTGGCGTCCGACCTGGAATCCCGGATGCAGTCCCTGGTCGGACTGGTGGCGGCGGTTCGTGATGGCATCAAGGAATTCGAGGATATTTCCCTGGAGCGATACAGTGTGTTGTTGGCTGCGGCCGATGACCAAAGGGCCATTCCCGACCGGGTGAAACTCCAGTTGCAGGAATTTTCGGATGGCATCAAAGCCCGGATGGACCAGATGCAGGAGGGTGTGGGCAAGGTCCAGGAGAACGTGGGCAAGGTTCAGAAAGAAGTGGGCCGGGTTCAGGAGGACGTGGGCCGGGTTCAGGAGAATGTGGGCCGGGTTCAGGAGAATGTGGGCCGGGTTCAGGAGAATGTGGGCAAGGTTCAGGAGGACGTGGGTCGAGTTCAGGAGAATGTGGGCAAAGTCCAGGAGGGCTTGGACAAGGTTGCTTCCATTGAGACCCGACTGGCCGATCTGGCCCGGGTCCAGGCCGAACGCCTTTCTGAGGAACTGGCCAGCAGCCACCAGGATCATTTGCGTCGCATACAGGTTTCCGATGAGGAACGGCACCAGCACTTCATGGCCTTGTCCGAGGGCTTCAACGGGGTGGTGGCCCATCTCGAACAGGATCTGCCCGCCCGGTTGGCCAGGATGGAGGACCAGATCCAGGCAGGGATGGAGAGGGCTTCGTCGGAGCTGGCGGGCATGTCCCGGGCCCATGAGGAATATGTGCGGACCGCTTCCGAGGAGTGGAAGGTGCAGAAATCCGGCATCCAATCCCTGGGGGATACCCTCAAAGACGAATTGCAATCGGGGCATGCGGCCCAGCAGAAAGACCTGGCCCAGTTCCGCGCGGCCTCCCAGGAGGGCATCAAAAGCCTTGCAAGTGAATTGCGACAAGTTTTGGAAAAACAGGCCGGGGAAAGCCTGGCGACGGCGGAACGGATCGATGCCGCCCTGGGCAAACGCCTGGAGGCGGGGCAGCAATTGGTCCAGGAATTGGGCCGGCAGCAGCAGACCATGCGCGAGTCACTGATGCAGTCGCTTTCCAATCTCGGAGGCTGGACCCAAAGCCTCCACGAGAAGGTGGAAATGGGCATGGCCTCGACGCAGCTGGAAGTTTCCTCCCTGAAGGCCGAATTGCAGGGGCAACTGGCCGGGGAGCAGGAAGCGGTGCAGGCAAAATTTGAAATGCTCGGGAAGACCTATGAGGAGAGCCGTGTGGCGGCCCTCCAGGCCGTCGAGGCCCTGGGCACCCAGGTTCCCAAGGTCATCAACGAGGAAATCCGCGGGGCGGTGTCCAAGTTGGAAAAACGGCTGGCGGATTCCTGGGTGGAAATTGACAACCGCTTCAAGTCCGAGGGACAGGCCCGGGAAAAGAGTGCGGCGGAACTGGCATCGGCGGTCGGACGGCTGGACAAGCGCCAGGCGGATTCCGGGGCCGAGCTGGGGCGCAAGATCGAAGCCGAGGGCAAGGCCCAGTCCCAGGCGGCGGCCGAATTGTCCAAAGCGGTGGTCCTGGTCCAACAAACCCAGGCGGCCCTGCAAAAAACCCTGACCGAGGAACTGGCTGCGGGTTGGGCCAGGCAGTGGACCGTGCTCAATGCCGATTTGTTACAGATCAAGACCGAGGCGGTGGCGAGGCAGGAGCAACTGGTCCAGAGGTTGGGCGGTCTCGAGGGCAAAATACCCGCGGCCATGGCCGAGCAGCTCAAGGCCCAATCACAAACCCTGCAGGGCGGGCTTTCCCTGCTTTCCAAGGGCCTGGAGGCGCAGGAAAAGCGCCTGCTCGATGTCCGGCAGGAACTCGAGAAACAGATCGCCCTCCATTTTGCGGCCCAGCAACGGGCGGCCGACCAACTCCTCAAGCTGGTGCAGGACGATGTGGCCGACGCGCTGGGCGCCAAGTGGGATTCGGTTTACAAGGAAGTGGCGACCATGAAGTCGGGGGCCGCTTCCGCGCAGAAGACCCTGGTGGACGAGATCAACAAGGCGGTCGCCCGGCTGCCCGACCACCTGGCCGAGTCCTACCGGGTGACCAACAACGCGATGCAGAAGCAACTGGCAGAAATGGCCCAGGATGTCAGCGCCACCACCCAGCATATCGAGCAGAGCCGGGCCATTCTGGAAAAGACCGGAGCGACCCACCTGGCCAGCCTGCAGGAAGCGACCGAGTCCGCCCGGCAGCAGGCTGCGACGGCCATCCGTGACGCCAAGGATGACCGGGAGCACCTTTACGCCCAGTTGTTCCAGGAGTTGAAGAATTGGCAGATGGAGCAGAAGAAGATCCTGGCCGTGGTTCTCAAATCCGAGAAGAAACCGTCGGACGGGAAACCGGCGTAGTCAAGGGGGGGAAGCAAGGTAGCACAGGCAATCCTGCCTGTGTTCTCCAGGACCACAGGCAGGATTGCCTGTGCTACTCTGCGGATAGGCTTTCGGTGAGCCACTATTCCTCTGCGAAAATGCCCAACTGCATCGTTGCGCCCCAGGCGGATGGGTTCACCCACGAAAGACCACACACCTCCGCTCGGAATCACTTCGAACCCTTGCGGGTTTGGCAAACTTGATAGAGGGGATGGCAGCGGGAATACCAAATTCAACGGACTAAGCCTCAAAAGGCAAACGCGCTCGGAGATCGCGTTCCACCCTAAATGCCTTTGGTGGAGCGGGCTCTCCGAGCACGCTGGGCATTACCCCCGGTGCGCGCTCAGTCAGTACGATTTGGTATAATAACCGAACATTTTCCAAGGTCGGCGGAAGCGGGACGAAATTCTTTCAGAATTCCGCTACAAGGGAAAGGTCCCGGCAGTTCAAACAGAAGACGCCCTAAAAAAACCGGTCGACGTATTCCGCGGGTTGGAAGGGCACCAGGTCCTCGGGCGATTCGCCGGTTCCCAGGAAATAAGTATCGATGCCGTGCTCGGCCTTGATGGCGGCGATGGCGCCTCCTTTGGCGGTGCTGTCGAGCTTGGTGGCGATGACGCCGGTGATGCCGATGCTTTTGTGGAATTGTCCCGCCTGGAGGACGGCATTGGAGCCGTTGGTTCCGTCGATGACCAGAAGGATGTGCGCGGGTGATTTCGGGTCGTGCTTGGCGATGACGCGCTTCATTTTTTCCAACTCACGAAGGAGGTTTTCCTTGTTGTGGAGCCGTCCGGCGGTGTCGATGAGGATGAGTCCGGCACCCGCCTTCATTCCGTCCTCGATGCCCTGGTAAGCTGCCGCGGCCGGGTCGCCGCCCTCGCGTCCAGCGGTGAAGCCGGTTCCGAGGCGTCCGGACCAAATGCGGAGCTGCTCGATGGCCGCGGCGCGGAAGGTGTCGGCCGCGACAAGATGTACCCCGCAGTTTTGGTAGCGGTGGGCCAGTTTGGCGAGGGTGGTGGTTTTGCCGGCGCCGTTGATGCCGATGACCATCCAGACTTCGCCATCAGCCGGGACCGGGGGGGCGGGGATGCGGGGCCAGAGCGAAGTGATTTCGGTCCGTGCGGCATTCTCCACGGTTTCGGCGTTGAGCGGCTGGTTTTTGAGGCGCTGGAGAATGCGCTGGGTCAGGGTGAAGCCCAGATCGGCCTGGATCAGGGTGGCTTCCAATTCTTCCCAGTCCACCTTGCCGCCGCGGGCCTCGGAAACCCATTTTTTGAAAAGTCCCAGCATAATCAGTAATCCACGGGCCCGGAGGTCATGAGGGTTTCTTGGTGGACTTGGCCGGTTTGGAAGCCTCGCGCGCCGGACGGGGGAGTTCCTTGCGGACCCGGTCGAGGATGCCGTTGACGAACTTGCCGGAATCATCGGTGCTGAGTTCCTTGGCCAGTTCGATCGCCTCGTTGATGGCCACCACCGGCGGGACTTCCGGGACGTGGTGCATTTCGTAGAGGGCGAGGCGGAGGATGTTCTTGTCCACCGGGGCCATGCGTTTGGTGTCCCAGTTCTGGGCGTATTTGTTGAGGACGGCGTCGAGTTCCTTGAGCCGGGTGGACATGCCGAGGATGATGGGTTCGGCGAATTTGCGGGCCTCGACGGTGCAATTGACCATCAGCCAGAACACGAGGAGTCCATCCTCGATGGATTTGGACGGGGCGTGTTCCTGCTGGTAAAAAAATTGGACGACCAGCATGCGTCCCTCGCGTCGTTTGCCCATGGGATTACCGGGTGCTCCGTGTTTTTGAGCCGGGGTTGGCGAGGAGGTATTTGACCGCCTGGGCGGCTTCGGTGCCGCGGTTGAGTTTGGTGCCGAAGCAGCGGGCCTTGGCCTGGGCCTCGTTTTTCACCATGAGGACCTGGTGGATGACGGGTTTGTCATGGCGGAGCATCAGGTCCATCAGGGTCCGGGTGACGGTCTGGCCGATGAGGTCGGCATGGGCGGTTTGTCCCTGCCAGATGAGCCCGAAGGCGATGACGGCATCAATGTCCTTGCGGCCCAGCAGGCGCTGGGTGGCGAGGGGAAGTTCGAAGGCCCCGGGAACGCGGACGATGTCGATCGCATATCCCTTGAGGTGCAGCAGCGCGGCGTCGATGAGGCCGTCGACGTATTCTTTGTTGAAAAGGGAGGCGGCGATGCCGATGGAGGTTTTCATGGGAGGGGACATTGAACAGAAGATAACAAAGTTAACAAAGCAAGACAGGGGGGCTTTGGGATTTGGAGTTTGATCCTGTTGGGATTTTCAAAGTTTGTGTCCCATTTTCCTTTTTTTGGTTTCGAGGTATTTTTTGTTGTGGCGGTTGGGTTTTGAGCGGATGGGGACCTGGTCGACCAGTTCGAGTCCGTAGCCGGCGAGACCGACGACTTTCTTGGGGTTGTTGGTCAGGAGGCGCATTTTGCGCACACCGAGGTCGTGGAGGATCTGGGCGCCGAGGCCGTATTCGCGGAGATCGGCCCCGTATCCGAGCTTGAGATTGGCCTCGACGGTATCGAGGCCTTTTTCCTGGAGCTTGTAGGCGTGGATTTTGGCGGGCAGGCCGATGCCGCGGCCCTCCTGTCTCATGTAGACCAGGACACCGGTCCCGGCTTTTTCGATCATGCGCAGCGAGTCGTGGAGCTGGTTGCCGCAATCGCAGCGGCGGGAACCGAAGACGTCCCCGGTCAGGCATTCGCTGTGGACGCGGACGAGGACGGGTTTGTTCTTGGGGATTTTTCCTTTGACGAGGGCGAGATGGTGGCTGCCGTCGGTGCGCGAAGCGTAAAGGTGGAGATCGAACATGCCGTACTCGGTCGGCATTTGGATGGTTTGTTCGCGGGCGACGAGCTTTTCCGTGCGGCGGCGGTATTCGATGAGGTCGCGGATGGTGCCGAGTTTGAGGCCGTGGGTCCGGGCGAAGGCGGTCAATTCGGGGACACGGGCCATGGTGCCATCGTCGTGGAGGATTTCGCAGATGACGGCGGAGTGGTCGAGGCCGGCGAGGCGGGCGAGGTCGACAGCGGCCTCGGTGTGTCCGGCGCGCTGGAGGACGCCGCCGTCCTTGGCCTTGAGGGGGAAGACGTGTCCGGGCTGGACGAGGTCGGCCGCCCGTCCCTTGGGATTGGCGAGGATCTTGATGGTGCGTGCGCGGTCGGCGGCGCTGATGCCGGTGGTGACGCCGCGGGCGGCATCGACCGTGACGGTGAAATCGGTTTTGTGGCTTTCCCGGTTGTCCAGGACCATGCGCTGGAGTCCGAGCTGGGCGGCGCGGTCGGCGCTGATGGGGGTGCAGACCAGGCCGCGTCCGAAGCGGACCATGAAGTTGATCGCTGCCGGGGTGACTTTTTCCGCGGCCATGATGAGGTCGCCTTCATTTTCCCGGTCGGCGTCGTCGGTCATGATGACCATGCGCCCTCGCCGGATGTCGGAGATGACATCCTCGATGGGATCAAAAGCCGGGGCAGTGGTTTTCGTCTTCATGGCAAAGAACAGGATAGGAATGTAGGGCAAAGGCGTGGGGCTGCAACAGAATTGGGCGGCCCGCGGCGGACCGCCTCAGGGCGCCGGTGGTGCGGCCGGCGCCGGAGCCGGGGGCGGGTTGGCGTTGAGGTAATTGTCGCAGAAGATATCACCCAGGCGGACGGCCTCGTTGATCACGGTGTCGCGGGCCGACAATTTTCCCGTGAATCCATAGCTGCCCCTTTGCCAGATATCGGCGGGGGAACGGATGGGGCCCTCGGGCCGGAGCAGGATGGTGGACTGGGAAAGGCTTACGGAAATGCGATAGGTCAGGACCTGTTGGGTATCATTCCAGAGCCCCTGGAGACTGACGTTGAGGGTGGACATTGCATCCGGGGACACGGGGATGTTGTTGCGTTTCAGTGAGGCGAGAAGGGCATCCTGGGCGGTGCCTGCGGAAAAGACCTTGGAAAGCACCTCATTGATGGTCACGTTCACCCGGACCGGGCCGAGGGACTTGAAGATCTCGATTTCCGAGGAAGCGGCAGGGATGGATTCCAAGTCGAAGTCTTTTTTGTCGGTTCCATCGCCGGTGGATGGCTTGGGCATGATCGGACGGAGGGTTTCCTGCACGATTTTTTCCACGGGCTGGACGATGCGTTCCACGGGCTCGGGGGTGGCTTCGCGGATGATCTCGCGCACGACCTCGCGCGGCGGGGTGAAGAAGTAGAGCCAGCCAAAAGCGAGCAGGGTCACCACATAGAGGACAGCAAAAGCGACGATCGTTTTTCGCATGGTCCCGATCCTATGCCCGGGTGCCCGTTCGTGCAATCACCGTGCAGTGGCGGGCTTTCCGGTGCCGACCACCCCGATCAAGCCCGCATAATCCGACCATGAAACAAACGAATGGTCCCTGTGCCAGGCGGAAGAGATGCTGCCATCGAGGTAAAGGGCATCCGGGCATTTCCGGTTTTCCTGGAAGAAGCGGGCGAAGGCATGGAGCGTGATAGGGGTGCGGGCCCACACGAGCACGATGCCGCCGCGGGAGTCGATGCCGATGCCGTTGCGGGTGTAAAGGTGAGGGGAATCGGCCCGCAGGCCGGGATGGATTTTCCCCCGGCGAAGGAGCAGGGGCCCGGACTGGGTGGCCTGGTCGATGCGATCCTTGAACGTCTGGAGTTCCGGGGTTTCCCGGATGAAGGGCCGGTTGCCGCTGAGCAGGAAAACCCCGTTGGGCCGGAAGAAGAAATTGCCCTCGCCGCGTTTCCGGTTGAGGGGGACGAGGGTTTGGCCGTTTTCGACGTGGAGGCCGAGCGGGGCAAACGTCCGGCCGAAGATCCCGGCGTTCATGGCGAAATGGAGGTCGATTTTTTCCCCGGCGCAGTGGGCGCGCAGGTTGGAGAAGTTTTTCAGGGGTAGACCCTGGTTGTCTTTCCAGAACAGGCGGAGGGTTTCGGTTTGGGGGTCGACGCGGTAGACGAGGTAGGTGCCCTTTTCCCAGGTGATGTCTTCGGGGGCGGCGGAGAGGGGTGAAAGGCAGAGGAATAGGGAAAAGAGGAAAAGGAGAGCCCAGCGGAGGATAATCCCCTCTATCAAGAGGGGCGGACGTGAGCCATGGGCGAACGCCGGGGTGTGTGCAACGGAAAGGCAACACACCCCCGCACTCTCGTTGTTCGTGTCGGCCACATTGGCCCTGTCCCCTGCCAAGGTGCGGAATGGAGTTCCGCTCGGAATCACTTCGAACCCTTGCGGGTTTGGCAAACTTGATAGAGGGGATAGTGGGCCGGAAATCATTTCAGGGAGGAGAGGCCGTCCTTTTGTCCCGTTTACAATCCTCCGGGAAGGAGGAAGAGGAAGAGTTGGGGATCAATCAGACGTAGTGGCGCCAATTGATGTTCGGGAAGATGTTGTCGCGCCACTCGCAGTTGGCCAGGAAGCGCTCGTCGATGTTGTTGGCGCGGATCTGGTCGTGCAGGCGGGTGAAGCGGAGGACGTGGTCCTTGGTGCGTTTGACCGCATAGGGAACCATGGTGCCGGTTTTCATGATGAAGGCCCAGTCGCTGCTCTGGGCCAGGAGCAATTCGCGCGCGGCCTGGGCCATGGCGCGTTCGGTCAGGCCGTAGGAATCCTTGTAGTCGCGGGCGAGGTTGATCATGCGCTCGGCGGCCACGTGCAGGTGGGGATAGATCCAGGCGTTGGAGTTTTCCAGCCAGACTTCCCAATAGCCCTTGGCGCCCCAGCTCGAGGCGGCGGGCTGGGCCAGTTGCTGGGTGGGAAACATCTGGAGGTATTCGCCGGGGGTGGTGGTGCGGAAGGTTGACTGGTCGAAGGCGCTCTTGCGCAGGAAAAAATTCAGGAAGTCGGGGCCCTCGAACCACCAGTGCCCGAAGAGCTCGGCATCGTAGGGGGCGACTACGATGGGTTCGGCGCCGCCCATGACACCGTGGAGGTGCTGGATTTGTTTTTCCCGGTTGAACATGAAGTTGGCCGCATGGTCGGCGGCCCGCTCCCGTGCGGCGTTGGGGCGGTAGACTTCCTTGTAGGAAGTTTTCCCGGTGATGCGGTGGTATTTCAGGCCGGTGAATTTGCGCAGGCCGTTGGACTGGACGTAATCCTTGATGTAATCGAAATCGAGGTCGAAGCCGACATCGCGGTAGAAATCGCGGTAGTTCACATCGCCGGGATAGCCTTCTTCCGAGGACCAGACCTGCTTGGAGGACTCGACATCGCGGCCGAAGGCGGCGGGGCCGGCCTTGGTAAAGAGGGGGGCGAAGATGCCGTGGCGGGGGCGGGGCTCGGAGAACATGACCCCGTGGGAGTCGACGAGGAACCAGCGGATCTCGGCCTCCTGGAGGAAATTCTCCACGCCGGGGGCGTAGGCGCATTCGGGGAGCCAGATGCCGCGCGGGTCGCGGCCGAAGCATTCGCGGTAGTGGTCGCGGGCGACCATGATCTGGGCGCGGACGGCCTGCGGGTATTCCATCATCAGGGGGAGGAATCCGTGGGTCGCACCGCAGGTGATGATCTCGAGCTTGCCCGCGTCCTGGAACTTGCGGAAGGCGGAGACGAGGTCGCGGTGGTATTTGTCGCAGAAGACGTGGAGGCAGTCCTTGAGGCGGTGGTGATAGAACCAGGCCACTTCATGGTAGACATTGTCGTCCCGCGTGCGGTCGATTTCTTTTTCCGTGAGGCCGATGAGTTTGACGAGCTCGTGGATGTAGCGTTCCTGGAGCAGGGGGTCGCGGAGCATCGAGCAGAGCGGGGGGGTCATCGACATGGTCAGGCGGAAGTCCACGCCGTCGCGGAGCAGTCCGTCCATCATGTTGATGAGCGGGATGTAAGTCTCGGTGATGGCCTCGTAGAGCCAGTCTTCCTCGAGGAAGGACGGGTATTCCGGATGCCGCACGAAGGGCAGGTGGGCGTGCAGGACGAGGGCGACGTGACCGTGTGGCATAAAGGCAATCTAACAGCGTAAGCCGCGATGGTAGAAACTAAAAATTCCAAATCTCAGGAAAAGTCGCCGATGCATTTCAAAATAAGCGGTCCTGATGCTTTGGATTTGGGTTCGGGTTTGGGTCCGTATGGGAAGTTGTCCATGGGGTTCAATCCACTTCGCCCATGGGCGTGGCCCGTCCGGCCTGCGGGGTGGGTTGGACCCCCGGGTCCAGGCTGGTCAGGCGCAGGAAGGAAAGAAGGGCGGAACGCCGTTCGACCCCGTCGGGCGAGGTGGCATCGATCGGAATGTGGAACTTGCCGTCCTTGAAATTGAAGTGGTAGGAAAACCGCCCTTCCGGGGTGAGGGGGATGTTCTCGCCATCGATGCGGACCTTGGCCTTGGGATCGGTTCCGCCGTAGATGATGAGTTCGGCATTCACGTCCATGAAGAAGCCGCGGTCGGCCGCGCCGAACGAGGATCCGAACGGGCTGGAGATGCTGCTGATCCACTGGCCCGAGCTGGTGCTGAACTGGTCGACGAGGTTTTTGCGGAGCAGCTCGATGATTTCCCCGGAGCCCTGCTGGATGCGCCGGATGGTGGTGGCGCCCAGGTAGCTGAGCAGTTCCACGTAGTCGTCCTCCGACATGTCGGGGGGGCGGGGGACTTCGAAGGGGAACGGGAATCCGTCGTCTTGCAGGCGGGCCAGGGTTTCGCCGAGGTCCTCACCGGGTTGTTGGAATTGGCTGATCAATTCCTTCAATTGGTGGAAGCTGTAGTTGAAGGGGATGGTGACGAACTTGGCCTGTGTTTTCCAGGAGATGGAATCGGGCGGGGTGGGCGCATTGGAGGAACGCGCGATGACTTCGAATCCGCCGTCCTTGCGGTAGTAGCCGATTTCCGCCAGATAACCGGTTCCGGCCTGGGGGGCGTGGAGATACCAGTCGTGTGACCAGGCGGAGATTTGGATCTGCTGGATGCGTCCCCCGTCTTTGCGGAGTTCGAGGAACAATTTGCCGTCGTGGGCCCGGCCCTGGGCTTCCGAAAGCTGGTCGTAGGTCAGGTCCCAATAGGCGTAGAGCCATTGGGGGTCGCGGGCGACGAGGAAAAGTTTGGAGGTGCCGTATTTGGAAGGCAGTTCGCCGAGGTCCTCATATTCCGGGATACCGCCGCTTGCGGGGGCTTCCGCAACGTCGGGGGAGGACAGGTCGAATTTGTGGGCGGAAATGTCATCCGGTTCATCCAGGAGGACGATGCGGGGATCGTTGGTGCGCGGCCGGGGCGCGGAGGAGGCGGGAATGCGGGGCCGTGTGGCGCGCGGGGCGTTTTTGCGTTTGGGAGAAGTGGAGGCTTTCTTTTTGTCCGACTTTTTGCCCTTTTTATCGGCTTTGGAGGATTTGGATTTTTTTTCCTTCTTCTCCTTTTCCTTGGTGGGGACAAGGGTCTTCTTTTTCTTGTCGGTCTTAGTGCGCTTGGCCTCTTTGATTGTCTTGCTCTTCTTTGCCATAACTTTCTTCTTTCGTGGTTTACCCGCATGGGCGGATATTTCCAGCATCCCCAAACCAAGCAGGACTCAAACCAACATTCGTACCAAGACTGTAATAATTGTTTCGGGGCTTGAAAAAAAGTATAACCATAATCAAAGGGCATCGCCAAGGATTCTTGCTATTAGATTTGTTTCTGAATGGTGGGAGCCGTGTTTTTTCCCTCCTTTGGGATTGATTCCCGGGCGGGTCCGGCGTGTGATGTCCGTCCCCGATGGGGGAATCCATGCTTGCGAAGCGAATCATACCTTGTTTGGACGTGGACCGGGGCCGGGTGGTCAAAGGGGTTCGTTTTGTGGATATTATCGACGCGGGCGACCCGGTGGAATCCGCCCTGGCCTACGACGCCCAAGGGGCGGATGAGTTGGTTTTTCTGGACATCACGGCCTCGCATGAGGGCCGGGCGACGATGCGCGAGGTGGTCCGCCGGACGGCGGAGAGTGTTTTCATGCCCCTGACCGTGGGGGGTGGGATCCGTGAGGTGCAGGACATCCGGGCGATGCTGGAATCCGGGGCGGACAAAGTTTCGTTGAATACGGCGGCGCTGGCCCGGCCGCATTTGATTTCGGAAGGGGCCGAGGCCTTCGGCCGCCAATGCATTGTACTGGCGATCGACGCCCGCCGCACAGGGCCGGGAACGTGGGAAGTTTATACCCATGGGGGTCGCAAGCCGGCGGGGCGTGATGCGGTGGCCTGGGCGGTGGAAGCCGAGCAGCGCGGGGCCGGGGAAATCCTCCTGACCAGCATGGATGCGGACGGGACCAAGGCGGGTTACGATTTGGAGCTGACCCGGGCGGTTTCGCGTGCGGTCAAGATTCCCATCATCGCCAGCGGGGGTGCGGGGAAGCTGGATGATTTCTCAACGGTGCTGACCGAGGGGGAGGCCGATGCGGCCCTGGCGGCAAGTTTGTTCCACTTCGGGGAGTTGAAAATCGGCGAGGTCAAGGCCCATTGCGCGGCCCGCGGCATCCCGGTACGGACGGGGTTCCATTCGTAAATGGGATTGCCAGCCGCCCCGGTTGGTAGGATGCTGGAAACTTTACCCAAGGCAACCCAAGGACACGGCGCATGATCTTTCCAACGCGCGATATTTTCATCGAGCTTTCCAAACAGGGGAACCTGATTCCCATCTACAAGGAGTTGGTGGCCGACCTGGAGACCCCGGTTTCGGCGTACCTCAAGCTCGACACCGGACGCCACACCTTCCTTCTGGAGTCGGTGGAAAAGGGCGAACGCGTCGGCCGTTACAGCTTTGTCGGCATGGATCCGCGGGTTATTTTCACGGCCAGCGGCCGGCGGATCCGGATCGAGGAAGACGGGAAGGTCCGGGAATTCGAAACCAAACTGGATCCCCTGGGCGAACTGGAGGCCCTCATGGCCCGCTACCGGCCGATCACCTTCAGCGAACTGCCCATTTTTTACGGCGGCGCGGTCGGCTTCCTCACTTATGAAATGGTGCGCTTTTTCGAGCCCACCGTTCCCCTGGCCAAGAAGGACGATCTCGGCCTTCCCGACGCCTATTTTGTGGTGAGCGACACCCTGGTCATTTTCGACCACCTGGCCCGCAAGCTGAAGATCCTGGTCAATGCCTTTGTCGAGGGTGATGCCGGTGCGGTTTACGATGCGGCCGTGGCCCGGATCGCCCAGGTCGAACAGGCCCTGGAAAAGCCGGTGGCCTCACCCGCGATGGAGCCACTGGGCGAGTCGCCGCCGCTCGAGCCCGAGGTCAACATGACCCGGGACCAATACGTGCGCATGACCGAGGCCATGCAGGAATACATCCGCGCGGGCGACATTTTCCAGGTCGTCCCCTCCCAGCGTTTTGCCGTGCCCTTCGCGGGGGACCCCATTGTCCTCTACCGCGCCCTCCGGCACGTCAATCCTTCGCCCTACATGTTCTGCATCAAATTCGGCGACATCGCGCTCATCGGGTCGTCGCCCGAAACGCATGTGCGCTGCGAGAACGGCATGGCGGAAATCCATCCCATCGCCGGCACGCGTCCGCGCAAGGCCCGCCCGGACGAGGACGAGGCCATGGAAAAAGAACTCCTGGCCGATCCCAAAGAGCGGGCCGAGCACGTCATGCTGGTTGACCTGGCGCGCAACGACCTCGGGCGTGTCTGCGAATTCGATACCGTGAAGGTGACCGATTTCATGACCGTGGAGCGGTACTCCCACGTCATGCACATTGTTTCCCATGTCATCGGCCAGTTGAAGGCGGGCACGAGCGTGTATGATGTCATCCGCGCCACTTTCCCCGCGGGAACCGTCAGTGGTTCCCCCAAGGTCCGGGCGATGCAGATCATTGCCGAGCAGGAGCCGACCTGCCGCGGGGTTTACTCCGGCGTGGTGGGGTATTTCGGTTTTTCCGGCAACCTCGATTCCTGCATCGCCATCCGCACCATGCTGCTCAAGGGGGGCAAGGCCTACATCCAGGCCGGGGGCGGATTGGTGGCCGACTCGACCGCGCTGGGCGAATACCATGAGAGCGTCAACAAATCCAAGGCCGCCCTGAAGGCCATCGCACTCGCCAAACTCACCACATAGCGCTACCCTTTTCCCACATGCTCCTCGTCATCGACAACTACGACTCGTTCACTTACAACCTCGTCCAGTATTTTGGCGAGTTGCAGGGTGATCCCGTGGTCTACCGCAACGATCAGATCACGATCGAGGAAATCCGGAAGATGAAGCCGGAGAAGATCGTCATTTCCCCGGGGCCGGGCACGCCCGAGCAGTCCGGGATCTCCAACGAAGTCATCCGCCAGTTCGGGCCGACCACGCCGCTGCTGGGTGTGTGTCTCGGCCACCAGTGCATCGGCCATGTCCACGGGGCCCTGATTGTGCGGGCGGGACGCCTGATGCACGGCAAGACCTCGCCGATCGAGCACGACGGCAAAGGCGTGTTTGCGGGATTGCCCCAGCCCTTCGAGGCCACGCGCTACCATTCGCTGTTGGTGGAACCCTCGAGCGTTCCGGAGGAGTTGGTTGTGTCCGCCCGGACCGCCGAAGGCGAAATCATGGGATTGCGCCACCGCGAGTATCCGATCCACGGCGTCCAATTCCATCCGGAGTCGATCCTGACCCGCGAAGGAAAGTCCCTGTTGAAGAATTTTCTCGAACTGTGAACACGTTGATGAAAAAACGGCAGCTCTGTGCCTGCATCCTGGTGGCGTTTTTCCTGGGTGGAGGAATCCTCGTTGCGGAAGAAAAAACACCCCCGCCGGCGAAAGCGGCATCCAAGCATGCCGGCGAGATGATCTTCCTGCGTGATTTTGGGACCGATGAAGTGGGTTTCCTGTCCGTGCCGCAGCAGCAGCCCCTGCTTGGGGTGCTCGTGGTGCCCGATGGCCGGGGGCTGGACGACCGGGTCAAGAAGTTGTGCGATGTGCTGGCGTCGCAAGGATACCTTGCCCTGGCGGTGGACATTTACAACGGACGGGTGGCGGAGGACGACGCGCAGGCGCGGGCCAACCGGAAAGGCATCGACCGTGATGAGGCGTACAAAGCCCTGGAAACCGGCTTGAATTTTTATGCCAAGAGCCCGCGTTTCCAAATGCAACGGATCGCCATGGTTGCGCTGGGTGATGCTGATGAAATTGCCCTGGCCCTCTGCCGGGAAACGAAGAACCGGTCGTTGGTGGTGGTCAGCCTGGCGGGCGGTACGATCGAGACGGATGGCCGCGGCCTCCGCCAGCGGATCCAGCGTTTGGATGCGGCCACAGCCGCGGACCCTGTGGCGCTGGCCGGGCAACTCCACACCTTCTGGAGCTTGCCGGAAACGAAGAAGAATTTTTTCGAGCGGTTGGTGGAGTAGGCGGGCCGGAACCTGCCGGCTCCCGGATCCATCAGGACCCGGCCAGTTCCGCGGAACGTTTGGCGGCGGCGGCGATGGTTTCGCTGATGAGGGAATGGGTCCGTTCCGTGTCCAGCACCTTCAATCCGGCTTCGGTGGTTCCGCCCTTGCTGGTGACCTGGGCCATGAGTTCGCGCGGGGGCACCCCGGTTTCCAGGATCATGCGGGCGGCTCCGCGGGCGGTTTGCGCGGCCATGCGCAGGGCCTCGGAGGATTCCAATCCGTTTTCCCTGGCCGCCCGGGCCATCTGTTCGATGAGCAGGTAGAAGAAGGCGGGACCCGATCCGGAGAGGGCGGTGACGGCGTTCATTTCCTTTTCAGCCACCATCACGACCTGCCCGACCGCGCCGAAGAGGGTGCGTGCGCGGGCCAGGTCGTCCTCCGAACAGTTTGCATTACCTGACAAGGCAGTGACGCCTTCGCCGACCAGGGCCGGGGTATTGGGCATGGCGCGGACGATGCGGCGCGTGGGGCCGGCGAGTTTTTCCAGGCGGGCGAGGGGAACGCCGGCGCAGACGGAGATGAACACGCAGGAGGATGGGGCGCCAGCCCCTTCCGGCAGGGCTTCGTGGATCTGCTGGGGTTTCACGGCCCAGAGGACCACGTCGGCTCCGGCCACGGCCGTGGGGATGGTGTCGGCCCAACGCAGACCGGGATGCAGGGCCAGGAAAGCGCCGCGGGCCTCCGGCATGCGGTCGGTGGCGGTGATGTTTTCCGGGGGGACGACCCCGGCGCCGATCCATCCACGGGTCAGTGCGCGCCCGAGGTTTCCGGCGCCGATAAGACAAAGTTTCATGTTTCTGGTTTCTAGTTCCGGGTTTCCCATTCGACAAGGCAAAGATCCATTCCCGAACCCTGCCGGTTTTTCCCGAACAAGAAACCAGAAACCAAGAGGATCAGGCTTTGACTTCAAGTTGGAAGGCGGGAATCCGGATGATGAGGGTTTCCCCGTCCTCATCGCGTGCGGTGTAGGCCCCCTCGGCGGTGCTGGTCGAGTCGACCAGGTGGTAACTGTTGTAGCGGAAACTGTCGCCGGGGGTCAGGCGGGGGAACTGGCCGACCACCCCGTCGCCCTGGACGACGAGCTTGTGCCCCTTGGCGTTGGTCAGGACCCACTTGCGCCCGGTGACGGTCACGATGCGGAGGCTTTTGTTGTGTATGGTGATATGATAGGAAAATTTGTGGGGGCGGTGCGGGGGCGCGTCGCTGGCCGGGACCGGTTCGACGCGGTCGACGGAGGCGGTGAGTCCGGGGAGTTCCCGGAGTTTTTTGGGCGTGTCGGCCATGGATGCCATCCAAGACGTTCCCAAGGCCATCCGTCAAGTCCGAGTAGGTGTTGTTTGTAGCCACGAACGTGGGTTCGTGGTTTGTCTCCCCCTCCACGAACTTACGTTCGTGGCTACAATCCCATGCCCCGGGCAAAGAGGTGCAGGCGGTCCGGCCAGGTGAGGATACTGTCGCCGGGAAAGGCGGGATGCGCCTGTCCGAGAATGAGGACATGGAGCCAGGCCATGGTGGCGAAGGTGGCGGCCCAACCGGCCACGGCGGCGAACCCGCACGGTTGGTGGTGGGAATCCAATCCCCGGCGCCGTCGCCACTCCATGTTGGCGATGACCCATCCGGCCTGGGCGAGGGCGTAGGCCAGCCATGGCAGGGCCCATTTGTAAATGGATGAAGGGTCCGCCGACCCCAACCATCCGGTATTCAACAAGAACGCCGAGGCTGTGAAGACGGCCGCGACGTTCCGGTAGCGGTGGCGGCGGGAGCCTCCGAGGGGGAAATAGATGAATTTGAGCAGGAGCACCCGGTTGAAGATGTTCCAGCGGCGCCAGTGCTCGATGGGGGAGGTGGCGAGGAGGGGATAATGGAAGTTCGGCGGAATGTCCGCGCCAAGGAAACGGCAGAAGACGACGCAGAGATCGAAGCCGCCCGACAGCCAGAGGAACCATTTGAGGTAATTCAGGAGGACATACAGCCATGCCGTTGCGGGGGTGGTTCCGCTGTCCGCGGGGCCGAAGTGGAGCAGCAGGCGGAAGCAGATGATTTTCAGGAGGGCCAACCCGAGGAGTTGGAGGCCCCGGCGGAAAACCACCGGATAATCACCCGCACCGTTCCACTGTTGCGACGGGCTGTAATTGAGGTTGGCGATGATCTGCGGGATGAATGCGATGTAGCCCAGGTGCTTGAAATAATCCGGGCGTTCCCACATTCCCCTCCGCCATTCGTAGTAGTAGTAGGCGTAGCGCAAAAACAGCCCGGTCGAGGCCACGTCGATGTACCAGTCCGGCCGGCCGGTCTTGTGCCCGTGGAGCAGGGTGAGGCATTTGGGGGCGACGATGACCAGGAGGACGAGGGCCCCCCAGAACAGGCCGGGACCCCATTTCCCGGCATAGTGGAGGCTGGTGTAGCAAACCGCGGATACCATCACGAAGCAGAGGCCGTAGAGGGGAAAGTCTTGCAACAGGTAGGCCATGCTGGCCAATCCGAGCACGAGGGCGTAGTGGCCGCGTTGGGCGGCAAAAACCAACAGGACCGAGATGCCCGCCAGTTTCCAGGGCAGGACCCATTGGATGCCGGGATCGAGGAGGACATGGGCGGTCATGAGGCCCGCGTAGGCGATCAGGAAGAGAAGTGTCCAGGCCACGACCAGGCCGTAGTCGCGCCGCTGCAACCGGACGGGCAGGGGGTGGCCGCTCATGCCGCGGAGGGCGGCGTGATTTTCCGCCGCCACTTCCGCCACAGGCCGGCGATCATGTTCAGGAGGATATACTTGACCAGTTCCGAAAACCGGTAGGGCCGGTGCCGGTTGCGGATGTGGCCGGCACGGAGGGCCCGGAAAATCGGCATGGCATCGAGCGAGTCCGCTTCGACCTCGGCGTGGTTGCGTGCGAAGAGCGCGAGGTTGTGTGTATCCGAGGTGGCCACAAGGGGTTTGCCGTTTGCTTCCGCCCATCCGGCCGCGCGGAGGTTTGGATTGTAAAGGGGGATGAAGAGGTGGCACCACTCGACCGCGTCAACCAGCGCGGCGAAACGATTCAACACCGGTCCGATGCAGCTCTGTCTCGGATAGAAAGGGTGCGGGGCCAGAACGAAGAGGGATTCGCCCTTGTCGCGCCGCAGCTTTTCGAGGGCGGCGCGGTCCATCTCCCGGGGGATTTCGCCGGGCAAGACATTCAGGAGCACCAACTCGCGTCCCTCGATCATTTTTTCCACCCCGGGGATGAGGAGGACATTCCGCGAGCGGGCATAGGCCACGGCGTCCGGTTCGTCGAACACCTCGCGGTGGGGGGTGATGGCGACCACATCGACCCCGTGCTTCACACAGGCATCGACCAATTCCCGGGCGCTGTAATCGAGGGCGTCCTGGGGGTCGCTGCCGCAGTGGTTGTGCAATTCGATGCGGAAGACGGGCATGCGGACTGGGTGTGGGAGGGGTGTCTGGCGGGGTCAGGCCTGTACCGAGGTTTGCCGGATGGTGGTGGCCTCCGGCAGCCATTGCAGGATGTGGCGAACGAGGGCTTCCTCGCTCTCGAAGTGCTGGTGCTCCGCGGGCGGGGTGCAGAAGCCGAATCCATCCCCATAGGCCTTGCCGTTGGCCACGCAGGCATCGCTCTGGCAATCCGCCATCTGCCGCCAGGCTTTTTGCATGGCCTGCGGGCGTTTGCCGTCGAGTTCGTATTTCCAGCCGACGAGGACGCTCTTGGGGAACCAGTTGCGGAGGTTGCGGATGAGTTTGGGTGCCGGCTTCAGGAGGAGCTTCACCTCTTGGGAATTCCCGCTGATTTTCTTATCCACGATGGGCTGGTTGTCGATGTCCAGGATGGCGTTGATCTCAAAATCGCCGACGGCGGCGGCGTGGAAGACGGCGGCGAATTCCTGTTCCCTGGAGAGCCGGATCAATTCCTCCTTGAGCGAGTCGCGGGTCGTGAAGGGGAGGATCAGCCCGTGTTCCGGCGGAGCGTAGGTGCTCTGGACGCCGCGCAGCACGGTGACCTTCCATCCGGCCTCGGCCAGGCTGTCCACGATCATGGAGCCGTGGCGGCCGGTGGAAAAATTGGTCAGCCGGCGGACTTCATCGATCGGCTCATAGGTCGGGCCACAGGTGACGAGGATATTTTTCAAGTCGGACATGTACGCCGACTATAAGACAGCCGTGGAAAAGGTGCAATGCCGCTCCTGAGGCGCAAAAAATGCGGTGGTCCGCTGCGGGGCAACGCCTTTCCGGCGGTTTCAAGCTTCCCGTTTCTTGGCGATTCCGGTTGGTGAGATTTGGGAGGGTCCGTTCCGGGCCAAGACCCGGCGCGGGCCCGTTCCGTAGGCTTCGGTGAACACCTTGTAAAATTGCGCGTAACTGCCGAAACCCGAGGCATAGACCGCCTCGAGGATCGTCGGCCGGACCCGTCCCTGGAAATGTTCCCAGAAGCGCACGAGGCGGAGCGAGTTGCGGTAACGCGTCAGGGGAACGCCAAGTTGGTCCTTGAAGAGGCGGCTCAGGTAGGGACTGCTGACCCCGCATTGGCGGGCCAATCCCCCCAGTTCGGTTCCGGAGTGGGTCCCGCCCAGGATGGCGAGGGCCCGCTGTACCGCAGGATGGAGGGAGACCACGCGGCTGAGGGCCCTTCCGTTCTGGTGGCACCGCCAGCTGAGCAAGAGGAGGTGGTGCAGGCCGGCGTTCAAACCGTCGGGATCCTTGTGCCGGAAGACAAAATCCGATTTCACACCAAACCCCGCCTCGCGGTTGAGCAGGTCCGCCGGCGGAGCGCCTTCCATCAGCGAATCCATCGTACGGCGCACGAGGTCGAACGACTCCGGATCCAGGACGGTGTGCAAAACCCCGCCCTTGGTTTTTTTCCGCTTCAGCCCGGCATAGCTGCGGCTGTGGCAGGAGCGGGCGATCATCTCCGGCTTGAAGACCGCGACGTAGTATTGCGCATCCGGCGAACGGTCGACGAGTTGGTGCACCTGGGCGGGGAACATCCAGAGCAGGCTGCGCTGGGAAAACGAGTAGCGTTGCCCGTCGGCCACGTAGCTGATGTTCCCCCGCACCACCAGGTTGATTTCCAGTTCGCGGTGGTGGTGGCGGTGCAGGAGGGACGGGTTGCGGGCCGACTCCGCCAAAAAAAGAAAGCCGTCGTATTCCGGCCGCAATTTCAGGTCTTCCCGCATGGACAAAAAATAAGATGTTTTTTGCAGGCCGCGAGAAGATTTCGCGGGTGTCCCGCCCTTGAATAAGCTTTCAAGATCAAACGCATTGCCCAATATAAACACGGCTTATGGGTGTTTTCCCTTAAAGAAAGCATTCTGCAGCCCCAAACGGACGTAGTCCCCCATTGAAATGACATCCAAAGAGCGCCTTCTGGCCGCTGTTTCACACCGCCAACCCGACCGGGTGCCGGTTGATTTCGGGGCCACCTTCATCACCGGCATCCATTGCAGTGTGGTGGAAAATCTCCGCACCCATTACGGGTTGGAGAAACGGCCGGTGAAAGTTTGCGAACCCTACCAAATGCTCGGCCTGGTGGAGGACGATCTCAAGGAGGCTCTCGGCATTGATACCACCTGCATCCTGCCGAATCGGACGATGTTCGGATTCGTCAATGAAAACTGGCGGACCTACCGCACCCCCTGGGGACAGGAGGTCCTGGTTTCGGAGCATTTCAAGACCATTGAAAACGATCGGGGAACTTTCATTTACCCGAAGGGGGACACCACCGCTCCGCCCAGCGGTCACATGCCCAGGACCGGTTATTTTTTTGACACCATCATCCGGCAGGAGGCGATCGACGAGGACAACCCGGTTCTCGACGACAACCTGGAGGAATTCGGACTGATGAAGCCGGAAGAGGAAAGTTACTGGAAGGAACAGGCAAGCCTGCTCCGGGGCAACGACCGCGCCGTGGTGACCCATCTCAATGGCACGAGCCTTGGCGACATTGCGCTGGTCCCCGCCCCGTTCCTCACGAGGCCGAGAGGGATCCGTGATGTGGCCCAATGGTATATGACCGTGGCGGCGGATCCGGAATTCATCGGCCGACTTTTCGACCGCCAGGTTGAAATCGCCATCGAGAACCTGCGCAAACTTCATTCCATTGCGGGCGATGTCATTGATGTGGTGGTGGTTTGTGGAACCGACTTCGGAACCCAGGAATCCACCTTTTGTTCCCGGGACACGTTCGACGCAATCTGGAAGGGCCGTTACCGGAAGATCAACGACTGGATCCACGCGAACACGAAGTGGAAAACGTTCAAGCATTCCTGCGGGGCCGTCGAGGGGTTGATACCCCATTTCATCGATGCAGGCTTCGACATCCTCAACCCCGTGCAATGTTCCGCCAAGGGCATGGAGGCGGAGATCATCAAGGAACGCTATGGTGACCGGATCACCTTCTGGGGAGGTGGCGTCAACACCCAGAAGACCCTGCCGTTCGGCACCCCGGAAGAGGTGCGTGTCGAAGTGCTCCGGCGCTGCGAAATTTTTTCGCCCGGCGGTGGATTTGTCTTCGATGCGATCCACAACGTCCAGGCCCTCACCCCCACCGAAAACTTCGTCGCCATGATTGATGCCGTGCATGAATTCAATGGCCGCGTCCCAACCGCCTCCCAATCCCTATGAGCCGACAATACTATCTGGATCTTGCCGCCCGTTCCGTGGCTATGCCCATTGGCACCGAATTGGTGCTGAAAGAACATCCCCGACATGCGGAAGCCCTGACCAACGGAGATCTTCTCGGTCCGGTTCTGGAACAGGCCGCGCACCGCTTCCACACGCCGCTCGCATTCCCGGTGATGGATCTCCAGCTCGAGAAAGCCATCCTGCTTGAAATCCTGGGTGTTCCCGTCGCCGATGTGGCCTCGTTCCACTTTGACGCCTGTCCCGCGCAGGAACGGGTGGATGAGGTCCGCGATCGTTTGCGGCATGGTCCGCTGACTGCCCGCATGAAGGCCAACAATGCCGCCATCCATTACATTGCCACCCGTACCAAGCTTGTCCCGGTCGGCATGTGCATCGGGCCTTTTTCGCTCATGACCAAATTGCTGGCCGATCCCATCACCCCGGTTTATCTCGCGGGTTCCGGGGAAACCGCGGAGGAAAGTCCCGAGGTGGCGCTCGTGGAACGGTGCCTTGAGCTTGGGGTGACTGTCATCCTTGAATCGCTGCGCCACCAGATCGCCGCCGGAGCCCGGGCCATCTTCATTGCCGAACCCGCGGCCAACAAGGTTTACCTTTCCCCCAACCAATTGGACCAGGGCAGCGACATCTTCGAGCGCTACGTCATGGCCTACAACCGGCGCATCACCGCGCTGCTTGACGAGCACGGGGTGGATCTTTTTTTCCACTGCTGCGGCGAGTTGACCGGCTACATGGTGGGCCAATTCGCGGAACTCCGCCCCGTGCTCCTTTCGCTTGGAAGCTCGCGAAATCTTGCCGAAGATGCCCGGATTGTCGCCAAGGACATCGTTCTCTTCGGCAACCTGCCCTCGAAGCAGTTTTACTCCGACAAAATCATCCTCCCCGATGCGGTCGAAAAAAACGGGCGTGAACTGGTGGCCGCCATGAAGGCCGCGGGCCATCCGTTCATCCTCGGCACGGAATGCGACACCCTCACGGTGCCCGGCTGCGAGAAACAAATCTGGAGCAAAGTGGATGCCCTCATGCGTTGTTCCTGCGCGAATCCCCTCGGGGCGGTCCTGGGTGGAGCCATCCCATGAATCCCCGCGAACGCGTCCAGGCCGTATTGAACCGCCAACCGGCGGACCGTCCCCCGGTCGACCTCTGGCTCACGCCCGAAGTTCTGGCCTCGCTGAAAGCCCACGCCGGTGTGGATGACGAACTCGCCATGTATCACAAGCTTGGCGTCGACAAGATCGTCTGGATTTTCCCCGGCTACCGCTCGCAACACTTCGATCCGAACGACAGTGCCGGCCGCGATCCCTGGGGCATACCCACGGTCAAGGTGAAGGCCGGGTTGGCGACCTACCAGGAATTCGGTGCCCCGCCCCTCGCGGACATGGAAGATCCGTCGGAACTCGACAACTATCCGCTCTGGCCCGATCCCGCGGGATTCAACCACGCCGCAGCCGGGGAGTTGGCCGACCGGGCGCGTTCCTTCGGCTTTGCCACCATCGGGCCGTGGATCTCCCATTTTGAAATCTACTGCCACCTTCGCGGGATGGAAAACGCGCTCATGGATGTGGTGGCCGGGGAGGAATTCCTCGGGGCCACCCTCGACCGGATCGAGTCCATCCAGACGGTGATGCTCGAACGGTTCCTGAAGGAGTTGGGCGACCGGATCGACCTGGTGTTTATTTCCGACGACATGGGCACGCAGGAAAGCCTGCTCATTTCCCCCGCGGCCTGGCGTCGCCACCTGCAACCGCGGCTCCGCCGCTGGTGCGACCTGATCCACGCCCACGGGAAGAAAGTGTTGTTCCACACCGACGGTGCGGCCCGCGACCTGGTCCCGGAATTGATCGGATGCGGGATCGATGTCCTCAACCCGATCCAGCACATCTGCCCGGGCATGGACCGGGCCGGCCTAAAAAAAGATTTCGGCGACAGGGTCATCTTCCACGGGGGCGTGGAGAACCAGCGCGTCCTTCCCTTCGGATCCGTGGAAGACGTCCGCCGCGAGGTGGCGACCTGCCTGGAAACCCTGGGGGCCGGGGGTGGTTACATTCCTTGTTCCTGTCACAACATCCAGGCGGGAACGCCGGTGAAGAATGTGCTCGCGATGATCGAAGCCGTCCACGGTTCGGGCAGAAAAGGTGTCTGACACCCCTTATTCGTGAATCCCTTCCCTGGGGACAAAAAACGATCACTTTTGGTTCGGGGACGAAAAGACAAGCCCCGGGCGCCGCATTAAGTTGAAGCGCCTTCTTATGCCATCTGCCCACGTGACCGAGAATCGTCCACCATCGTCCCGCATCGCCGGCCATCTGCCCGATGGACGGGCTGTGGAGAGCTGGTGCCTTGCCGGGAAAGGCGGGCTGGAAGTGCATGCCCTGAATTACGGATGCACCGTCACGCGGATGCTGGTGCCGGACCGCACCGGGAATCGCGATGATGTGGTGCTCGGGTTGTCCTCCACGGAGGAGTACCTCGCCGGCCATCCCTGCTTCGGTTCGCAAGTCGGGCGCGTGGCCGGTCGCATCAGCGGGGCACGCTTCACGTTGGAGGGCCGGGAATACCATCTGGCGGCCAACGAGGCCCCCCATCATTTGCACGGGGGGCGGGATGGTTTTGACAAGCGCCTTTGGTCGGCTTCGGCCGTTGCGCGCGCGGATGGCGCGCCCTCCGTGCGCTTCGCCTACGCAAGCGCCGATGGCGAGGAGGGGTATCCCGGGCGGGTGGATGTGGAGGTCACCTACACCGTGACGGACGACAACGCCTTTGTCATCGAAACTTCCGCATCCAGCGACCGCCCGACGCCGGTGAGCCTCGCGCACCATTCCTATTTCAACCTGGCGGGCGAGGGCAGCGGGCCCGCGCTCGGCCACATCGTGCAGGTTTTCTCCGACACCTATGTGCCCTGCGATGAAAGTTTCGGGCTCTCCGGCCGGCTGGAAAAAGTGGGAAGCAACGACCTCCGGGAACCCGGAAGCCTCGCGGACATCCTGCCCCGGATTTTCGGCCGGCACGGGGATGTGTACCGCCTGGAGAATGGCGGGCAAGTTTGCCGCGCCGCCCGCCTGGAGGATCCGTCCTGCGGACGGGTGATGGACGTTTTGACCGACTGCGATTACCTCCAATTTTATACCGGGGTGAATCTGGATGGTTCCTATACCGGCAAATCCGGCCGCGCCTACGGCCCGCACGCGGGGTTGTGTTTCGAGTGCCAGGGATGTCCCTCCAGCCTCGATCATCCCGCGCTGGGGGACATGGTGGTCCGGCCCGGTGAAACGCAGAAGCACACCACGGTTTATTCCTTCAGCATCCATTGATATCCCCATCCCGGAGAAAGCCATGAGCCAGCAAAGCGCAACCCCTGTCACGACAGAGCCCCCCAAGCACCTCGATTACAGCCTGGTCGGCGAGAACGCGACCCGGGCGATTGAACGGGGGCTGGCCGAGGCGGATTGGTACCAGTGCCCGGTGCCGCGCGCGACGCTTCGCAAGCTTCTGGAACGCCGTGACGGACCCGCCATCCGGGACACGATGCTTCTGGCGGGAGTCCTGCTGGTTACCGGTGCGGCCACCGTGCATTTCTGGGGTACATGGTGGGCGGTCCTGCCCTACCTGGTCTATGCCGTCTTTTATGGCACGAGTTCCGATTCCCGTTGGCACGAGTGCGGGCACGGCACCGCCTTCCGCACCGACTGGATGAACAATGCCCTGTATGAGGTTGCGTCCTTCATGGTGATGCGGGAGTCGACTGTCTGGAGGTGGAGCCACACCCGGCACCACAGCGACACGATCATCGTGGGCCGCGATCCGGAAATCCAGGTACCGCGTCCGCCCAATCTGGTGCAGATGGCGCTGAGCCTTTTCAACATCCCCGGTTACCGGGCCTATTTCTCGGCCCTGTTCCGGCACACGCTGGGGCGGATTTCCCCCGAGGAACGGACGTTCATTCCCGAAAGCGAATTTTCCCGGGTCATTGGGAAGGCCCGGATCTGCCTCGGGATCTATCTTTTGGTGGTGGTCGCGGCGGTGGTATTCCAAACCTGGCTGCCGGTTTTCCTGTTCCTGTTGCCGCAATTTTTCGGCACCTGGCTGATGATCGTGCACAACACCCCCCAGCATGCCGGGCTGGCGGAGAACGTGCTCGACCACCGGCTCAATTGCCGGACGGTTTACATGAATCCCATCAGCCGGTTCATCTACTGGAGCATGAATTACCACGTGGAGCACCACATGTTCCCGCTGGTGCCCTACCACAATCTTTCCCGGCTGCACCAGGCCATCAAAGACGACTGTCCTCCGCCGTATCCCAGCATCCTCAATGCCTGGAGGGAGATTCTTCCCGCCGTGATCCGGCAGACCAAGGATCCGGCCTATTGCGTCAAACGCAAACTCCCCGCACCGAGGCAGCGTTTGGCCGAGGGGATGCATGCCCACGAAGGAAAACCCGATGAACAGGGCTGGGTCGAAGTCTGTGCCGCGGCCGATCTGGGGACGGCGGATGTGCTCCGCTTCGACCACGGGCGGAAGACCTATGCGCTGGTCCGCGACGAAGAGGGCCGGCTCCACGCCACCGACGGCATCTGCACCCACGGCAACACCCACCTGGCCGACGGCCTGGTGAAGGGGAAGGTCATCGAGTGTCCGAAGCATAACGGGCGGTTCAATCTGGACGACGGTTCCCCGGCTCGCGCGCCGATCTGCCGCGGGCTCGCCACCTATCCCCTCGAAGAGCGGAACGGGCGGTTGTTCCTCAATGTGGTCCGTGCGGGCGGTGCGGGAGCCCGCAGCCAGAAGACCCTGGCTTTCCGCGTGGTCAGCAATCGCAGCGTGGCGACGTTCATCAAGGAATTGGTCATCGAGCCGGCGGATGCGGGCGAGACCGTGGCTTTCACGCCCGGCGATTACCTGCAATTTGACATTCCCTGTTACGACACCATCCGGTTCCGGGAATTCGACATCCCCGAACCCTATGCCCAAGTCTGGGAGGCGCAGCATACCTTCGATCTCCAGATTGGAAACCGGGAGGCGGGACGGCGCAACAATTACTCCATCGCGTCCAACCGGGAAAAGGAGCGCACCCTTCGTTTCAATATCCGCATTGCCACGCCGCCGCCCGGCCAGGACTGCCCGCCCGGTGCGGGTTCGGCCTATATGTTCCATTTGAAGCCCGGCGACAGGGTGACTGCGATCGGTCCATTCGGGGATTTCCACATCAAGCCGACCCAGAAAGAAATGGTCTATATCGGCGGTGGCGCCGGCATGGCCCCATTGCGGGCCCACCTGTCCCATCTCTTCGAGACGGGCAAGACCGCCCGCCGGGTCAGCTATTGGTATGGGGCGAGGTCGAAGCAGGAACTGTACTACCAGGACTATTTCGAAGGGCTGGCCGCGGCCCATCCGAACTTCCATTTCCATCCCGCGCTTTCCTCGCCGCTGGAAGGCGATGCCTGGACCGGCCACACGGGTTTCATCCACGAGGTGGTTTTCCAGGAGTACCTGAAGACCCATTCCCGGTTGGAGGCGGTGGAGTTTTATCTCTGCGGCCCGCCGATGATGATCAAGGCCTGCACCCAGATGCTGTCGGGGCTCGGCGTCCAGCCCGGCCAGATCGCGTTTGATGAGTTTTAAATAACGACTTTTTCCGGCCGGGGTGACCTGCTGTTTCCGGGGGCAAATCGCAGGTGCACGGCGGGGAATTCGGTGGTAGTCTGTTTGTCCTTTGGTTCACGGAAACGGTCTGAAAACCTGTTTGGACAGCGCCTTGGCGCGTCCGGTTTGGAGGAAGGCGTTGGAAGCCTTCAGCCGGGAGGAGTTGTGCACCGTGGGGTCGCTTCCCGCGCCCGCCCGGGCGTTTTTCCTCGCCAGCCTGCACGCCGCCCAACCGCAGCGGGGTTTGTTCATCATCGCCCCCGACATCAAACACCAGGAAGAACTGGCCCATGACCTCGATGCCTGGGGTTGTCCGCCGTGTTTCTTCCCCGAACTGACCTTCCCGGCCGACGATGGTTCGCCCGATCCCGACCTGGCGGCGGAACGCCTGGCGGTGCTGAAAAAAATCTCCGGGGATCCCTCCGCGGTGGTCCTGGCCACGGAGGCCGCCGCCGGCCAACCGGTTCCCGATCCCAAGACGCTCCTCGACTCCATGAGATCCCTCCGCAAGGGCGACCGGATTTCCATGGACCAGTTGGCGGAGGATTTGGTTGCGGCCGGCTATGTGGAGGAACGGCTCGTGGCCCAGCGGGGCCAATTCGCCCGCCGGGGCGGGATCATCGATGTGTTTTCCTGGCACGCGGAACTTCCCCTGCGCGTGGAATGGTTCGGCGACGAGATCGACGGGCTGCGTGATTTTGATCCTGCGGAACAACAGTCCGTCAGGCAGCACGAGGTCTCAGAAATCCAACTGGCCGATCCTTCCCATTCCACGGAAGGAGCCTCACTCGCTGATTATCTATCAAAGGGTCACCTGCGGGTCGTTTGGGATGGGGACGATGACCTTGAGGAAGAGGACGATGGGAAGCGGAGCGCTTCCCCTACAGGAGAACCAGGCCTGGACCCGGCCGGATCCCTGGGGGTATTTCTGGAACACGGATTCCTCCAATCGATCTCCCCCGATCCGGTGTTGCAGGAAAACCGCCGGAAGCTGCTGGCGGAACACATGGAGGACTGGGTCGAGGAAGGTTGGTCGGTCTGGCTGAGTTGCAACAACGAGGGCGAACAGCAGCGCCTGCGCGAATGGATCACGGAGTCATTCCCCCGTGGGAACGACTGGCTCGATGGGGCGGTGCGCTTTGTGCTTTCGCCGCTGCTGCGGGGTTTCGTCTGGCCCGCGGGGCGGATGGTGGTCCTGTGCGACGCGGAAATTTTTGGGCGCTACCAGAACCTGCGTGCGATGCGGCGACAGGACCGGCTGGCCGCGGTGCGTTCGCGCAAACAGGCGATGGATTTCAGCGACCTGTCCGAGGGGGACTATGTGGTCCACGTCGAATACGGGGTGGGCCTTTATGTGGGGATGTCGCAGATCCCCGCGGAAAGCGGCGGGGGCACGCGGCAGGTGATGGTTTTGCAGTTTGCCGAAGAGGCGAAATTGTACGTCCCGATCGAGCAGGCCTTCCTGGTTTCGCGCTATGTGGGGGTGGGCAAGCACCGGCCGGTGTTGGACGCGCTCGGGGGCAGCCGATGGGACCGGGCCAAGGCGCAGGCCGAGAAGGCGATCATGGATTACGCCGCCCGCCTGCTCAAGGTGCAGGCCGAGCGGCAGCTCACCGAGGGGTACTCTTTCCCCGCCGACACGGCCTGGCAGAAGGAATTCGAGGGCTCCTTCCTTTACGAGCCGACCACCGACCAGGCCTCGGCGATCGAGGAGACGAAGGAGGACATGGAAAGCCGGCGGCCGATGGACCGGTTGATCTGCGGAGATGTGGGCTTCGGGAAGACCGAGGTGGCGATCCGGGCGTGTTTCAAGGCGGTGATGGGGGGCAAGCAGGTGGCCTTCCTGGTTCCCACCACCGTATTGGCCCAGCAGCATTACAATACGCTGTGCGAACGCATGGCCGACTATCCGGTACGGGTGGCCATGCTCAGCCGCTTTGTTCCCAAGAAGCAGCAGAACGACACCATCCGCAGTCTGCGCGCGGGGGAGGTCGACATCGTGGTCGGGACGCACCGGGTTATTTCCTCCGACATCCAGTTCAAGGACCTGGGGCTGGTGGTGGTGGACGAAGAACAACGTTTCGGTGTGCGCCAAAAAGAGGCCTTCAAGGAGCGGTTCCACCTGGTCGATGTCCTGACCCTTTCCGCCACGCCCATCCCGCGCACGCTCTACATGTCGCTCATGGGCGCGCGGGACATGTCGACCATCGAAACCCCGCCAAAGAACCGGTTGGCGGTGGAGACGAGCGTGTGCGCCTACGACGAGCGGATCATCCGCGAGGCCCTCCAGCGGGAACTGGGACGCGGGGGCCAGGTGTTTTTCCTGCACAACCGGGTGCACAGCATCGAGCAGGTGGCGGATCGCATCCGGTTCCTGGTTCCCGGGGCCCGGGTGGACGTGGGCCACGGGCAGATGGAGGAGGACGAACTGGAAGACGTCATGGCGCGCTTCGTTTCCGGGAAAACCGATGTGTTGGTTTCGACCACGATCATCGAGAGCGGGATCGATATCCCGAATGCCAACACGATCATCATCGACCGGGCGGACCGGTTCGGGCTGGCCGATTTGTACCAATTGCGCGGCCGGGTGGGCCGGGCCCAGAACCGGGCCTATGCCATCCTGATGTTGCCGAGGGATCTCATCAAGGGGGATGCGGGCAAACGGGTACAGGCGATCCGGCAGTACAGCCAGTTGGGGGCGGGGTTCAAGATCGCCATGCGCGACCTGGAAATACGCGGGGCGGGGAACCTGTTGGGAACCGCCCAAAGCGGGCACATCAGTGCGATCGGATTCGACCTGTATTGCCGCCTGCTCAAACGGGCGGTGGCCCGGATCAAGGGCGGCCAGGAGGTGGCAGACCGGGAAATCCAGTTCCGGCTCGATTTCCTCCGGGTGGGGGAATCGGTGGAGGAGGCGGGGATTCCCTCAGCGGCCATCCCCGGATCCTATATCTCGGACACTGGCTGGCGGATCAGTGCCTATCGGGAATTGGCCGAGTTACAAACTTTGGACGAATGGTCCCGGCTCCGGGTACGGTGGAAGGACCGCTACGGCAAATGGCCCGAATCTGTGGAGTTGCTTCTGATTTATAACCGTGCTAGGATCAACGGCTTAAATGGCAATTTTACGCGCGTTGAGACCCAGGGCGAAAAACTCATGCTCACCCGGAATGCAGATTTCGTCATGGTGGCAGGCAAGTTTCCGCGGTTGACCGCCAAGACGGCCAAAGCCAAATTGTTGGAAATCGAAAAATGGCTAAAGTCTTTCAGCGCACCGCATTCGGCGTCCTCTTCCTGACCGCTTTTCTCGCCGACATCCGGGCGCAGGTGGTGGACGGGGTGGCCGCGGTCGTCAACGACAAGGTCATCACCTTTTCCCAGGTGCGCAAGGAAGTCGATCCCACCGAGGCCCAATACCGCGAACTCTATTCCGGTGTCGAATTGGTGGAGAAGGTGAAGGAAGCCCGCCTCGCCGCGCTCAAGTCGCTCATCGAGCGCGAACTCATCATCCAGGAGTTCAACACCAAGGGCTTCTTCATCCCGGAGAATGTCATCGAGGAACGCATCCGCAAGATCGTCAAGGACCAGTACGAGGGCGACCGCACCGCGCTCATCCGCACCCTGCAGGCCAACGGCATGTCGGTGACCAGTTTCAAGGAGCAGATCCGCAACCAGATCATTGTCGCCGCCATGCGCACGCGCAACGTTTCGTCGTCGGTGATCGTTTCCCCCTTTCAAATCGAACAATACTACCAGGACAATGTCCGCCAGTTCGTCCAGCCGGACCAGGTCAAGCTGCGCATGATTTTCCTGCGCAAGGGCCTCTTCAAGGAGAACCGGACCGGGAGCGACGGCAAGTCGCGCGAGGTCGATCCGCAGCGCCTGATCATGGAGGACATCCTTGCCAAGGTGCAGACCGGGTCCGATTTCGGCAGTCTGGCCCGCGGGTATACCGAGGGACCGCAGCGCCAGAATGGCGGCGATCTGGGCTGGGTGTCGGAGAGCAGCCTGCGGCCGGAACTGACCAAGGTGGCCTTCGCCCTCATGCCCGGCCAGAACAGCCGGATCATCGATACCGACGACGGCTACTACATCCTCCAGGTCGAGGAACTCCGCAAGTCGACGGTGATCGCCCTTTCCGATGTGCGCGAGCGGATTGAGAACACCCTCCTCCAGCAGGAGCGCGAGCGCCTGCAGCAGGATTGGCTCGACGGCCTGCGCTCCAAGGCCTTCATCAAGATGTTCTTCTGATTCCCCGCTGGGCGGCGAGGAATTGCCGCGCTGCAAGGGACCCTTTTTTATGCCCTCCATCCTTGGCATCACCCTCGGCGACCCCTCCGGCATCGGGCCGGAGATCATCGATTGTGCCCTGCCGGAATTCCAACGCGAATTTCCCAGGATCGCGGTCCGCCTAATCGGTTCCACCGCGGGAGTCCGGCCCGGGTGTCCCACTCTGCGCTCGGCGCGCCTGGCCTTGGAGGCCCTGGAGGAATCCGCGCGCCTGCTGAAGGGCGGGGAAATCCAGGCGGTGGTGAACGGGCCGGTGCACAAGGCCTGGCTCATGCGGGCGGGTTTCCGGTTTCCCGGACAGACCGAATTTTATGCCGCGCGTACCGGGTTGAAGCCCGACGGGGTGACGATGCTGATGGCCTCGCCGCGGCTGAACGTGGCGCTGGCCACCACCCATGTTTCCCTGCGGCATGCGGTCACCCGCCTCCGTCCCGGCATGATCACCACGGCGGCCCGGCGGGTGGCGGAATTCCTCCGTGCCTCCGGGGTGGCCCGCCCGCGCATCGCCATCTGCGGCCTCAATCCGCATGCGGGTGAGGATGGGGCATTCGGCAACGAGGAGCGCACCGTGGTGGTGCCGGCGCTGAGGGCCCTGAAAAAAATCCGCACGCTGAGGGCCGAAGGTCCCGCGGTGCCGGATGCGGTTTTCCGCCATGCACTGGAAGGCCGGTATGATGCGGTGGTCGCGCTTTACCATGACCAGGGTTTGATCCCCTTCAAGCTGGCGAGTTTTGAGGACGGGGTGAATGTGACCCTCGGGTTGCCGTATCTCCGTTGCGCGCCCGACCACGGCACGGCCCATGATATCGCGGGCAAAGGCAAGGCTTCCCATGCCAGCCTGCTTTCCGCCCTCCGTCTCGCCGGGCGGTGGCTGGGAAATCAGAAGACAGTGGACGGAGCGCGGAAGGCGGATAAATTGTCGCGGCCCTGCGGTCGCTGATTGCCGCCCACATCATGAATCCCCGCGTCCAGCAAATCCTCGATGCCATGCCGCCCGGCGGGTTGTTTGACGCCAAGACCTGGATGGTTTCGCCCGAGGCCTTCGCCCTTTCGCCCGGACAAGTGGATGAGTTGGAGCAACTCGGCCAGCGGCTGTGGGTATTTGTGAAAGCCTGCAACCTGCTCTACCGCCAGAGCGTGCAGGGCAAGGCCCCCGCTTGGATCGCGCAATGGCTGGATGCGGGGAAGCCCGCGGATTTGATCGAAATCTCGCGCAGCCAGGCGTTGAAAAACGAACTGCCCCGCGTCCTCCGCCCGGATCTCATCCTCACGGAGTCCGGCTGGGCGATGTCGGAGCTGGATTCCCTTCCGGGCGGGATTGGCCTCACATCCTGGTTGAACCAAACTTATGCCGCACTCGGGGAGGATGTTATTGGCGGGGCGGACGGATTCCGCGGGGCGATGCACCGGTTGCACCCCGAAGGCCCGGTGGTGATCGCCCGGGAGGCCGCCACCTACCGGCCCGAGTTTGAATGGCTGTTCGGCCCGGAGCGTGTGCGCGAGGCCGAATCATTCACTTTCGGGAGCGAGCCGGTCTACCGTTTTTTCGAGGCCTTCGACTGGCCGAACCTGCCCTCGGTCCGATCGAGTTGGTCGCCGGGGGTGAAGATGACCCCGCCCCTGAAGCCCTTCCTTGAGGAAAAACTCTGGCTGGCCCTTTATTGGATGAACCCCCTGCGCGAATTCTGGCGGAGGGAGTTGGGTGAGCGTTACCAGAAGGATCTGGACGCGGTTATCCCTCGGGGATGGGTGGTGGATCCCACGCCGCTCCCGCCCCATGCGGTTCTTCCCGGACTCGAGGTGCAGAGCTGGGAGGAAGTGAAGCGGTTCTCGCAGAAACAACGCGATCTCGTGTTGAAGATTTCCGGTTATTCCGAATTGGCCTGGGGTTCGCGCGGGGTGGTCATCGGATCGGATGTCAGCCAGGACGACTGGGCCGGGGCGCTGCAACTGGCGCTGGACGGGTTTGACCGGGCGCCTTATGTCCTCCAGCGCTTCCACAAGGCAAAGGTGGTGGGGCATCCCTACTGGGATGAGGCCAAGGGGGAAATCCGGACGATGCAGGGCCGTGCAAGAATTTGCCCCTATTATGTGGTGGAGGATGACCGTGCGGTGCTGCGCGGCGTTCTGGCGACCATCGTGCCCGCCGACAAAAAAATCATCCACGGGATGAGCGAGGCCATTTTGGTTCCGGCCAAACGCCCGGCCGACACGACCTGAGTTTGGCTTGGAGTGCGTGTTGTGAACTTTCATCATCGGGAAGAGTGACTTGTGCCAAGGAGCGGCGGTTTGCAACCGCCGGCAGTTTCAAAGGGCGGTTGCAAACCGCCCCTCCCTGTAAACCCAACTCGAATGCGAAGCCCGGGTGCATTACCTGCTCTGGATAAAAGCCCCCTTCTTGACTTTGTGTCTTTCCTCCCTTAATTAGCACGTATGTCCTCGATCCGCTCCCGCATTGCGTTGATCAGCCTCGTGCTGCTCACGGCATTCATGGGGCAGATGGCGGTGCATACCGCCGAGCAGGCGGGATGGTTCTGCTGCGGGACCGCGGTGGAATGCCAGCAGGACAGCACGGAATCCCCCGGGGACTCCCATGCATCTTTTGGCGGATGCTGCCAGCATGTGCTGGCCCTTCCCACGGGTCCCCGGGAGATATCCGCCCTTGCCAGTTCAGAGATCCAATACCCCCCGTTCTCGAGCCTGAGGCCCGATGGTCCGGTTTTTGAGATCGAAATTCCTCCCCAAGTAGGTTGATCCGGCGGCGCGTCCGCCATGCCCGGGCATGATCCGACCCTTGTCGGCGTGCCCATTCATCACCCCCCGTTCCGGCGGGAAAACCATCCGGAAAAACTTGGAGGATTTATGTCAAAATGGATTCTGATTTTCATGCTGGGGCTGCTGCCCGGCCGGTTGCCGTCCGCGGTTTCCACTGACGGTGCGGTGCAAGGCTTTGTCCGGCGCCCCGTCGCCGCCCACCGGGCCCCGGGAGCCCATGTTCATGTCCAGCTTCTCGATGCGCACGGCAAAGTGGTCGCCGAGCGCATGGCTGCATTGCCCCCGACGGCCCCGCGCAGGGATGCTTCGGCCAACTACCGTGCGGCCTACCGCGTTCGTTTCGGGCAGGAAGAAAGGGTCTGTGCCGTCGCGAAACGCACCATACTCCACCTGAGGGACTGCCGGTCATGAAATGGTTCATCACTGTCACAGCCGGTACCATGGGGCGATTGGGCGTGGTTATCTCTATCTTGACGCTCCCGCTTTATGGCGTGGAAGAACCGGGCTGGACCGTGGATGGCTTGGTGCGGCGGGCCCTGGAGAACAACGCGGAACTCCGCTTCTATGAAGCGGAAGCCGACGCCGCAAAAGGCAAGCGCACCCAGGCCGGACTCTGGAAGAATCCGGAGTTTTCCGGCGAATACGGGGAACGGCGCATCAAGGGTTCATCCGGCCAACTCCTGGACGAAGGAACCACGCGCAATTTTTCACTGGCGCAGACCTTTGAATTTCCCGGAAAGGGATCCCTCCGCAAAGCCATCGCAAACAAGGATGTCGAACTGGCCGAATTGGGGCTGAGTCAATTCCGGTGGGTCCTGGAGGGGAGGGTTCGCAGCCTGGCGGTCCGTTACCAGGGGGCCTCGGCCAATGCGGATACCGCCGCTGAAATCAACGAGCGGAGCACGGGGTTGGTCAAACTGCTGCAGTCTCGGCCCGCCGCCGGCACCCGGCAATTGTTGGAACTCCGCGTGATCGAAGGCAGCCTGATGGAAATCCAGCAATCCTCGAAGGAGTTTGTGATGGATCGAGAGGAAGCCCGGATTGAGTTGAATACGCTGCTCGGACTGCCGGCCAAGCAGCCCCTGAAGATCCAGACCCCGCTCCGCTCACCCCAATCCCCGCTGGCGGATCTCAATGGAATCGTTCTCGCGGGTTTGTCCGGGAATCTGCAGTTGAAGATGCGGACCGTGGAACTGGAAAAAGCCGCGAGGGAAGTTTCCTCCGCCCGGCTGGAGGTGGCACCGGATTTTGCGGTCGGCCCGTTTTTCAGCCAGGACAAGGCCGGAGACCGGGAGGAAAACCTGGGAGCCACATTGTCGGTCACACTTCCCCTCTGGAATTGGAACCAGGGCAACATAGCCGCCGCAAAAGCCCGTCGCGACCAGGCCGATGCCCTGCTGCTCGTTGCGCGCCGCAAGGTGGAGGCGGAGATCGCCCGGCGCTACCGGGCCTATGAACTCAACCGCCAACAACTGGAAGAGATTCCGGACAGCGTCATCGGCAACCTGCGCGACGCCTCGGATCTCGCCGACCGGCAATACCGCACCGGCGCGGTGGATGTTCAGCTTTTTCTGGGAGTGCAGCGGGAATTTCTCAACGCCCGGAAAATCCGCAATGCCGCGGTTTTGGAGGCATGGAACCATTGGTTGGATCTCGGGCTGTTGACCGGCGGAGCCGGAACAGGGAAGGAACCCATCAAATGAAACAAGGTTGTCGGCAGATTGTTGGGCTGCTTCTGGTTTCCTGCGCGATGGCCCTGGCCGGATGCAAGGATCCACACAGCGACGGGGACGGCCATGGTCATGGAAAAACATCCATAGAAAAAGATACCACCCCGGCAAGCGGGGAATCCGGTGCGGAAGAGGATGGACATGGGGTGGAGGCTGCCGGTGCGGCTTACCGGGACGGGAAGGGAATAGAACTTCCGGAGGAGACCCGGAAGTCCATCGGCCTCGAGTTGGTCGAAGTGGGTGAACGGGAAATGTGGCCCCGCCAGACGCTGACGGCCCAAGTGTACCGCTCGGCTGCGGAAGCCTCACGGACCTATGGGCGAGAGCGTGAGGGCAACGCCTATGCCACGGCCCTGATTTCGAAAGAACAGGCCGATTTGTTCAGGCCGGGCCAGAAGTTCACCTTCCGTTGCCGGGAGGGGGAGGATTCCACCCATGACGGCGTCATCTGGAAAATCGACACAGTGCAGCTGTCCTCCCTGGGAAAAGCCGAGGCCCTCTTGGAATTGCCTGATGGGGACCGCAGCCTGGCGGTGGGCGCCTTTATCGAGGCAAAGGTGTCTATCGGCAGTGCACCGCAAAAAGGGATCAGTGTTCCCCATTCCGCCATCTTGGAAACCTCCACGGGAAAATACGCCTACGTCCAAAACGGGGGCCACCTGCTGCGCACGGAAATAAAGACCGGTGCCGGTAACGAGGAGTACGTGGAAGTCACGGAGGGTCTTTATGAGGGGGACACCATTGTCGTGAAACCCGTGGAAACCCTCTACCTCATCGAACTGCGCGCCACCAAGGGTGGCGGGCACAGCCACTAGTAATGAAGTGATGAGGTGATTGAGTGATTAATTTGTAAAACAAAAAAATGTTCGCACGGCCACCGAATCACCTCATGACCTAATCCCTTAATCACCATCCTCATGATTGATAAAATTCTCACATTCTCCATGCGCCAGCCCGTCTTTGTGTTGCTGGCTTCGCTCGCGCTGCTGGGCGGCGGCATTGGGTCGGCCTTCCACCTTCCCATAGATGCCGTGCCCGATATCACGAATGTCCAGGTCCAGGTGAATACGGAGGTCGAGGGGCTTGCCCCCGAAGAAATTGAAAAACTGGTCACCTATCCCATTGAAATGGAAATGTCCGGCATCCAGCACATGACGGAACTGCGGTCCCTGTCCAAGACGGGCCTCTCGCAGGTGACCATGGTTTTTGAGGATGGCACGGATATTTACCGCGCCCGGCAGCTGGTCAGTGAGAGATTGATCAATGCGGCGGACGAGTTGCCCAAGGGTATAACGCCGAAGCTGGCGCCCATCAGCACCGGATTGGGGGAAATTTTCTACTACGTGGTGGATTACAAGGAACGTTACACGGGACCGGACAAGCCCGCCACCCGCCAGGCGCAACTGATGGAATTGAAGCTCATCCAGGATTTCATCATCAAGCCGCAGCTCCGCACCGTACCCGGTATTGCCGAAGTCAGTGCCTCCGGGGGGTACGAAAAACAGATCGTGGTCCTGCCCCGCCCGGAGAAGCTCCTTGGCACAGGTGTCACCTTTGCCGATGTGGTGGAAGTGATCCGGGAAAACGTCGACAATGCCGGCGGCGGCTCCGTGCAGATGGGGGGTGAGCAAATCAGCATCCGGGCGGATGGCCGGGTGCAGACGGCGGATGAAATCGCCCGCTTGCCCATCAAATTCAGGGCGGGTTCGGCGCCCTTGGTTGTCGGGGATATCGCGGAAATCAGCATTGGATCGAACATCCGCACCGGATCGGCCACCTACAACGGGAGGGAAGCCGTCCTGGGTTCCACGCTTATGCTTGCCGGCGAAAACAGCCGGATCATTTCCAAGCGCGTGGCGGCCAGACTGGAAGAAATCAAACCCAGGCTTCCGGAAGGGGTGGAAATCACCACGGTCTATGACCGCACCAACCTGGTGGACCAGACCATCGGCACCGTGGAAAAAAACCTGTTCGAGGGAGCTTTGTTTGTGGTGGCGGTATTGCTTCTGCTGCTGGGCAACTGGAGGGCCGCGTTGATTGTTTCCGCGGCCATCCCGCTTTCTTTCCTCTTTGCGTTGACGGGAATGGTCCAAACCAAAATATCCGGCAATCTGATGAGTCTCGGCGCGGTTGATTTTGGCCTCATCATCGACGGAGCGGTCGTCATGGTGGAGAATATCGTGCGCCGTCTGGGCCTGGCCCGGCACCATCATGGACGGGCATTGACCGTCCAGGAGCGGAACCACACTGTGCTGGCGGCGGCCAAAGAAGTGGGCACGCCCACCTTCTTCGGGGTGTTCATCATCACGATTGTGTACATTCCCATCCTTACCCTGACCGGGGTGGAGGGGAAAATGTTCGCGCCCATGGCCTGGACCGTGATTTTTGCCCTGGCCGGTGCGCTGCTTCTGGCCCTGACGCTCATGCCGGTGCTTTGTTCTTATTTTCTCACCGGGGAAAACAGTGAAGAGGACAACTTCGCCATCCGCTGGATGAAGTCCCTGTACCGTCCCTCACTGGAGTATGCACTGCATGCCCGCTGGGTTGTGGTGGCCGCAGCAGTGGCCCTCTTCGCCCTTTCGGTTTTCGTCTTTTCCAGATTGGGGGCGGAATTCGTGCCGCAACTGGATGAGGGATCTTTTGCCACCCATATGATCCGCACCACCAGCGTGGGCCTCGATGCTTCCATTGCCATGCAGGAAAAAACAGAGCAAGTGATTTTGGAACAATTCCCGGAAGTGATTTATACCTTTTCCCGTATCGGTACGGCGGAAGTCGCCACCGACCCCATGGGGGTCAATGTGGCGGACACCTACATTTTCTACAAACCGCAAAGTGAATGGACCCGTGCCGGGAGCAAGGATGAATTGGCGGACAGGATGAGCGCCGTACTTCAGGTCCAAGTTCCCGGTCAGGCTTATCTTTTTTCCCAGCCCATCGAGATGCGCTTCAATGAAATCCTTGAGGGCACGCGCGCCGACATTGCCGTGAAAGTTTTCGGCGATGACTATGCGGAGATCGAGCGCATCGCCTCGGAAACCCGCGAAGTCCTGGAAAAAGTTCCCGGTGCAGCGGACGTGGAGTTTGATGCCCTGGGCAAGGCCCCCATGCTGGAAATCAAACTGAACCGGGAGGCCATGACCCGATACAATGTCCATGCCGCCGAGATCAACGAAGCCGTGGAGGCGGCGCTGGCCGGGCGGGAAGCCGGACGGCTGATTGATGGAAACCGCCGTTATCCGATCGTGGTCCGGATGCCGGAGCATCTGCGCAAGAAGGTGGATGAAATGAAACTGCTCCCCATCCGGACCTCCGATGGGGGCATGTTGACCCTGGGCCAGGTCGCCGACTTCCTGGTCAGCGAGAAGGTCAACGCCATTTCCCGGGAATCAGGGCAACGGCGTGCCGCCATCATGGTCAATTTGCGGGGGCGTGATGTGGAGAGTTTCGTCCTGGAGGCCCGCGAAAAAGTGCGGGAACAGATCCCATTGCCCGCGGGGTACAGCATCGAGTTCGGCGGGCAGTTCAAAAACCTGCAGGAAGCCCGGGCTCGTTTGGGTGTGATTGTGCCGGTTTCCCTGGTGGTTATTTTTGTGCTGATCTTCATGGCTTTCGGCAGCCTCCGACAGGCGGTGCTGGTTTATACCGGCATACCGTTGGCGGTCACGGGCGGCGTGTTTGCGCTTTGGTTGCGGGGCATGCCCTTCAGCATCAGTGCGGGGATCGGATTCATCGCCCTTTCCGGGGTGGCGGTGCTCAACGGGGTGATGCTCGTGACCTACTTCAACCAACTCCGGGAACAGGGGCACTCCGTGCTGGAAGCCGTGCGGGAAGGCTCGCTGACCCGTCTCCGGCCGGTGGTGATGACAGCCATGGTGGCCAGTCTGGGCTTCCTGCCCATGGCCCTGGGCTCCGGGGCGGGGGCCGAGGTGCAAAGGCCCCTGGCCACCGTGGTCATCGGAGGCATTGTCAGTGCCACGTTTTTGACGCTTTTGCTCCTGCCCACCCTGTATGCCTGGGTGGAAAACAGGTTCGGAAAGCGGACATAGCTACACTAACCAAACATTAAATAATAGTCAGGAATCCCCCATGAAAACCCTCCTCCATTGCCTCCTTGCCATGATGATCGCCGGCCCGGCCTCCATGGCCGCGGAAAACCACCAACACAAAACCATCCCCGGGCCCCAAGGGGGCAGGATCCTGGAAAGCAGCCCGTTGCATTCCGAATTCTTTGTCAGGGCTGACCGTAAAGTCAGCGTGACCTTTTATGATGCCGCGCTGAAGCCCGTGGCCCCCGGCGGGCGTGAGGTCAAAGTGATTGCCGAGGCCAAGACCGGCAAGGCCACATTGGAATTTGAAAAGACCGGCGACGCTTTCGTTTCCAGGTCAGCGCTCCCTGCGGGCGACGGCTACCGGATCGTGGTGCAGATCAGGAATGATCCCGCCGCCAAACCGCAGAATTTCCGGATCGATTACCACACGGAAATTTGCGGGGAATGCAAACGGGCGGAGTATGCCTGCATCTGCGGGCATTGAAGGCCCCGGGCCCGTGAGCACCAAACCTGGGACGCCGGCTTTCCGGGATGAGCCTGGCACTGACTCCTTGTCTTTGTTTCGAAGTCGGGAAAGATGGCATGCGTGGGGAAAAGTTTCTTGAGGATTTGCATGGACCGGCGTTTCCCATTATTGCGTGGGGGTGGGCGGTTGCGTGGCATTTCGTATGCCCTGGCTTCGGCCATTCTTTTTGGAGTCAGCACCCCGTTGGCGAAATTGTTTCTGGGCGAAATATCACCCTTCCTGCTGGCAGGTTTGCTCTACCTCGGATCCGGGTTGGGGTTGGCGCTCTGGAAGATATTGGGGCATGGAACCGGCGTGGTTTTCACCCGTGAAGCGGGATTGAAGGGGCGGGACTGGCCGTGGTTTGCCGGGGCTGTTTTTATTGGGGGTGTGATTGCTCCGGTGCTGCTTATGCTGGGGCTGCAAAGAAGTGCCGCTTCCAGTGCGGCCCTTTTGCTCAATTTGGAGGCCGCAGCCACAGCCGGTATTGCCTGGTTTGTGTTCAGGGAAAACGTGTGTCGGCGGGTTGCGTGGGGTTTTGTCCTCATCCTGATGGGGGGGGTGATCCTGGCCTGGCCCCACGGGGGCGGCATGAGTCTGTCCTGGGGTGCCGGATGGATTGTCCTGGCCTGTCTGGCCTGGGGAATCGACAACAATCTGACACGCAAAGTGGCCGCTTCCGACCCAGTGCAAATAGCCATGCTCAAGGGCCTTATTGCCGGATGCATCAATACGGTGCTGGCGCTGGTTCTTGGTTCAACCCTCCCAGCGCCGGGTTCCCTGTTCCTGGTCGGGTTGGTGGGTTTTTTGGGCTATGGAATGAGCCTGACCCTTTTTGTCCTGGCCCTGCGCCACATCGGAACCGCCCGGACCAGTGCGTATTTCTCCACGGCGCCCTTTGCCGGGGCGATCTTGGCCATGTTGATCTGGCCGGAAGGATGGAGCCTCTCCCTGTTGGTGGCAGGGGTGTTCATGGCTGCGGGAGTTTGGCTCCATTTGACGGAAAACCATGAACATGTGCACGTCCATGAACCCATGGAGCACGCCCATCTGCACAGTCATGATGAACACCATCAGCACACCCATACTGCCGGTGATCCCCCCGGCGAGCCGCATTCCCATCCCCACCGCCACGAACGGTTGGAACACCGGCACCGCCATGACCCGGACATCCACCACCAGCATCCGCACCTATAAATCCACAGGGTGGGGCGGGCGTCCCGCCGCCCCCGGTTTCTGGGGGGGTGGAAATAACCTTTGACCCTGTAGTTTGCTACAGGGTGTAGACTGGTCCCATGGTCAAGGAACCCGAAAACCATTGGAACAGGAAGGCGGCGGCGCAGGCCTCCGGGGTGGGGGCGGAGACGCTCCGCTTTTACGAACAGCAGGGATTGCTTCCCGGATTGAAGCGCACGGGTGGAGGCTACCGGATGTATACCCGGGAACATCTCCAGCGGCTCCGGTTTATCAAACGGGCCCAGGAGTTGGGATTTTCCCTGCGCGAGATCAGGGACCTTCTCGCCCTGATTCGCACACCCAGGGGGACCCCGGCCCGCATCCGCAGGCTGGCACAGGAGAAGTCCCGGGCCGTGAGTGCCAAAATCAGGGACTTGGAAGCCATCAGAATGGTATTGGGACGCCTGGTGCGCCAGTGTACGGGAACCGGATCCTTGAAAAAATGCCCCATCGTCCATTTTTTGGAAACGGATGCCGGAGCGCCGGCCCGGAAAGGAAAACATCATGAGTAATTGCTGCCACGGGAAACAGGATCCGGAAAACACCAAGGATTCTTCGTGTGAACACGGGGATCACCCCCGCACAGCGGTGGTGCCTTCGGCGGGTGCTAAATACACTTGTCCCATGTGCCCGGGCGTGGAATCGGACGAACCCGGGGCCTGCCCGAAATGCGGGATGGCGTTGGAATGGAACCCTCTGTGGAATTCCGGGAAGAGAACGGTCTATGTCTGCCCGATGCATCCGGGTGTGGAGCAGGATTATCCGGGGACGTGCCCGGTATGTGGCATGGCTTTGGAGCCGGTCATGACGGACGGCCCCGTAGAGATTGGGGATACCGAACTGCAGGACATGTGGCAGCGGTTCCGGACCGGGCTTGGGTTTGCCCTTCCCGTGGTTGTTTTGTCCATGGGGGAGAATCTTCCGGTGATCCGCGATATGCCCGCAGGGGCGTCGAGTTGGATCCAATGGGTTTTCAGTTCGCCCGTGGTGATCTGGGCAGGTGCTCCCTTTTTCGTCCGGGCCTGGAACTCCCTGAGGCACCGCAGCCTGAACATGTTCACCCTGATCGCACTCGGTACAGGGGCGGCTTATCTCTACAGTGTGGTGGCGGTCCTGGCTCCCGGAATTTTCCCGGAAACTTTCCTGGAACACCATGGCGCTGTCGGGGTCTATTTCGAGGCTGCGGCGGTCATTGTGCTTCTGGTGCTGTTGGGACAGGTATTGGAACTGAAGGCCCGATCAGGAACCGGAGCGGCCATCAAGGCTCTCCTTGGGCTTGCGCCCAAAACCGCCCACCGCATCCGGAACGGGCAGGAAGAGGATGTGCCGCTGGACCGGGTGGCCAAGGGGGATCTGCTGCGGGTGAAACCAGGCGAAAAAATCCCCGTCGATGGATTCGTTGAAGAGGGCGGTAGTTCGGTGGATGAGTCGATGGTAACGGGCGAACCCGTGCCGGTGGCCAAGGGCAAAGGGGATCCGGTCACGGGGGGCACGGTCAATGGCACCGGCAGTTTTGTCATGAAGGCGGAAAGGGTCGGTGGCGAAACCCTCCTGGCACAAATCGTGGAGATGGTGGCCAAGGCCCAGCGCAGCCGCGCGCCCATCCAGCGTCTGGCGGATGCGGTATCCGGTTGGTTTGTCCCGGCGGTGATCGTGTTGTCCCTGCTGACCTTTTCGGGCTGGATGGCGTGGGGGCCGGAACCGCGGTTGGTATACGCGCTCATCAATGCGGTCGCTGTTCTGATCATCGCCTGTCCTTGTGCCCTGGGTTTGGCCACCCCGATGTCCATCATGGTGGGGTTGGGCCGCGGGGCCCGCGACGGGGTGCTGATCAAGAATGCGGAAGCGCTGGAGATCCTGGAAAAAGTATCCGTACTCGTGGTCGACAAAACCGGAACCCTGACTTGTGGAAAACCCACGGTGACCGATGTCCGTCCGGCGTCCGGATGGGATACCCGTTCCCTGCTTGCCCTGGCCGCGTCCGTGGAAGCCCGCAGTGAGCATCCCCTGGCCGGAGCCGTGGTGAATGCCGCCAAAGAAGGAAGTTTGGCAATCGCCGGGGTGGATGATTTTGAGTCCATCACCGGCGGAGGGGTGCGGGGC
>Ga0209066_10000553_pt1 | contig 53731 bp, 44 predicted proteins | sample All_14_2_FD_187198 | JGI IMG/M metagenome (GOLD analysis project Ga0209066, IMG submission 187198) | Freshwater microbial communities in response to fracking from Pennsylvania, USA - Allegheny Zone_MetaG_DW_15 (SPAdes) (version 2) ...
GTTTTATATTAGTGTAAAAGATTTTTATGAAGATGGTACTTCAAGTGAATATTCAGATTCTTATAGGCTTAATATTATACCAAAAATTGTGTCTAATGTTACAATTAAATAAGATTGAATCCATCGTATTTGTTTAAAATATTATAAAAAATCTTCAATACAACAAAACGCCCTCATGATGTTGATCATGGGGGCGTTTTTATTTTTGTGGTGGTACCGGAGGTCGGAATCGAACCGACAAGGAGTCGCCTCCGGTGGATTTTGAGTCCACTGCGTTTACCAATTTCACCACTCCGGCAATTTAGGATTATTTATGAAATATCGGCGCAATTGTCAATTAAATATCAGGTCAGGGCTTTAAAAACAGCCTCTGAAGAGATCGCGCCTTCACGGAGGATGCGGACGGGATGGCAGGTTGTGTCAATGACGGTTGAACCTGGGCCGCCTTTGAGGGGGCCGGCGTCGAGGATAAGGTCTGCGTTTGTCAGAATTGAATCGGAGAGTGATGAAATATCGTTGCATCCTTGTTCGCCTGAAATATTGGCGCTTGTTCCGGTGATGGGACAGGAGAGTGACTGCACAAGGGCGTCTGTTACGGGGTGGCCGGGAACGCGGATACCGATTTTACCTGTGCCGGCTGTAAGGATATGGGAAAGGTGAGACTGGGCGTGAAAGATCAGGGTGGCTTTTCCTGGCCAGAAAGCGGCCATGAGTTTCCTGGCGTCTGGTGAAATATCGTTAACCAGTGTGTCGAGAATTCCGCTATTTTTGATGAAGATCAGCAGTGGGTTGGTTTCCGGGCGGTTTTTGAGATCGAAAATTCTTTTTAAGGATTGGGGGTTGAACGCGTCGGCCGCCATGCCGTAAAGCCCGAGGGTTGGGATGACGACGATGCCCCCTGATTCGATTGTTTTGGCCGCTTTTGTGATGATTTCAAACTCAGGGGCCAGTGGATTGGTCTTGAGAATGTTGGGGAGTTTGGATTTCGTCAGGGACATGGCGATATATTATTATTGTTATGCTATTTCACTGTTCGTTAAATTGGACGAAATGGTTAAAGAAAAAATTTGGACTCGGCAGGGTTGAATCTGGCTTACAGAAGGCCACCCATCCATTTGATATGTGTTCTTAAACGCGTATGTAAAGGTTCAACAGGGTGTGTCAAATTTAAAGGATGGGGCCATTTGTCGGGTTTCGTTCCTCAACCCGACCTAATAGAGCCTCATCTTCACACCTGATTGGGACGAACGGACGGGGGCGAGAGCACCCGTCCGTAACGTTGGTTCTATTTCAATTTGGCTTCAAGGGCCGCAGCTTTCTTGATCACGCTTTTTGCCATGTCTTCCTTGTATTCCGCCAGATAGTTCGCGATTTTGGGATCGGCGATGGAAATGATCTGGGCGGCGAGGATGCCTGCGTTGGTGGCGCCGGGTTTTCCGATGGCCACGGTGGCCACGGGGACTCCCGGAGGCATCTGGACCGTGGAAAGAAGGGCGTCCAGTCCGTTAAGGGACGAGGAATCGATGGGAACCCCGATGATGGGAAGGGTGGACTGGGCGGCCATGGCTCCGGCGAGATGGGCGGCCTGTCCTGCGGCGGCGATGATGACTTTGACGCCTCGCTCACGGGCTGTGGAGGCGAACAGGGCGGCGCGCTCGGGTGTCCTGTGGGCGGAGGCCACGGTGATTTCGTAGGGAATCCCGAATTTCTTCAGAATGACCAGCGTCTCTTTCATCACGGCGAAATCCGAGTCGCTGCCCATGACGATGCCCACCTGAGGCGGGGTGTTCAGACGGTCCAGGGCCTTTTTCCCGATGTCTTTCCGGTAATGGACCTTGTCCCAGGAGATTTTTCCTGCGGCCTGATACGCTTTTTCGATGGCTTTTTCCACGGTGTCCCCCAGGGCGGTGACACCTAAAACTCGTCCTCCGGAGGTGACGACCTTGTCTTTCTCAAGGCTGGTTCCGGCGTGGAACACCACCACATCTTTCACTTTGGCGGCGTCGTCGAGGCCTGAAATGACTTGTCCTTTGGCGTAGGAATCGGGGTAGCCTCCGGCGGCCATGACCAGGCAGACGGCGGAGCGTTCGTCGATGTCCATGGTGTGGCGGTCCAGGTTTCCGTCGATGCAGGCCAGCATCAGCTCCACCAGATCGTTTTTCACCCGCATGAGAAGGGGCTGGGCTTCAGGGTCGCCGAAGCGGGCGTTGAATTCCAGGACTTTGATTCTGTCACGGTCGATCATGAGGCCCGCGTAGAGAATGCCTTTGTAGGGTGTTCCCTCGGCTTCCATGGCTTTCACGGTGGGGATCATCACCTCGTTCATGATTTTGTCGTGAAGGATGCTGTCCACGAGAGGTGCCGGTGAATAGGCTCCCATGCCTCCGGTGTTGGGGCCTTTGTCTTCGTCGAATACGCGTTTGTGATCCTGGGACGAGGGCAGGGGGAGAACGGTTTTTCCATCGGTAAGGGCGAGGAAAGAGGCTTCTTCTCCCTGGAGGCATTCTTCGATCACCACTTTGGAACCGGCGTCACCGAACGCTTTGTCTTTCATGATGGTTTTGAGGGCAGCCAGAGATTCTTTTTCCGTTGAGCAGATCAGAACACCTTTCCCGGCCGCCAGACCGTCGGCTTTAAGAACAAGGGCTTTCCCATTCTGGCTTTTGATGAATTTTTCCGCCTGCTCCATGTTGGTGAAGCTTTTTCCGGCGGCTGTGGGGATGTTGTATTTCGCCATCAGGTTCTTGGAAAAGGATTTGCTGGCTTCGATCTGGGCCGCTTTTTTACTGGCCCCGAATACCTTGAGTCCTTTCTTCTCGAAAAGGTCCACGATTCCCATGGACAGGGGGGCTTCAGGGCCCACCACGGTGAGTCCGATGTTTTCAGCCTGGGCAAAGGCGAGAAGGCCGTCAAGATCATCGGCCTTGATGTCCACGCAAGTGGCCATCTTCGAGATACCGGCGTTTCCCGGAGCGCAATACAGATTTTTGACCAGGGGGCTCTGGGCGGTTTTCCAGATCAGGGCGTGTTCTCTTCCGCCGCTTCCGATGACAAGGATGTTCATTTTGCTCATATCGTTTCCTTTGGGTTTGAATTCAAATGGTAGTTGGTCATTTTTTTTCAAGGGCCAGGTCGATCAGCCGGTCCAGAAGGTCCGGAAAGGGTATTCCGGCGGTTCCGGCGGCCAGGGGCAGGAGGCTGGTCCGTGTCATCCCTGGAATGGTGTTGGTTTCAAGGATGTAATACGCATCCCCGGAAAGAATCATGTCGGTCCGGCTGTATCCCCGGAGCCCCAGGGCCTTGTGGGCTTCGACGGCAAGAGCCTGCATGGCTTCGGTGTGCTCTTTGCTGAGGGGGGCCGGACAGATTTCCCTGGCTCCGCCGGGCGTGTATTTGGCTTCGTAGTCGAAAAAGGTGCTGGTGGGAATGGAGGGGGTGATTTCCACCAGGGGAAGGGCGGATGGATCGTCGTTGCCGATGACGGCCCCGGTGATTTCCCGGCCGTCAATGAATGTTTCCACCAGAACCAGATCGTCGTACTCGAAGGCTTTGGCTATGGCCGCTTCGAGTTTTTCTTTTTTGGTGACCCGGCTCATGCCGATGCTCGATCCGCCTGAGGCGGGTTTGACGAAAAGGGGCAGGCCCAGGGTCTGGACGCAGTTTTCCACATCAAAAGCCTTTCCTTTGCTGGCGGCTTTGTAAGGCGGAACCGGGAGCCCGCTTTCCCGGTAAATTTTTTTGGAGGCCAGCTTGTTCATGGCCAAAGCGCTGCCGAGAACGCCGGAGCCTTGATAGGGGATGCCCAGGAGTTCAAGGAGACCCTGGATGGTACCGTCTTCTCCGTAAACACCGTGGAGGATGATCAGGGCCACGTCGATATCCGGGGCGTCCTGGACCAGCTGGCCAAGGTCCATGGCGGGATCATAGCGGCGGATGGTGTATCTGTCTTTGTTCAGGGCTTCGAAGACCTGGTTGCCTCCGTTTAGGGAAACTTCACGTTCGGAGGATCTGCCGCCCGAGATCAGGGCCAGTGTTTTTTTTGTCATGGTTTTGTGTTCCATATTATTCAACCCGGTTCGTTTCCCGGATCTGCGATCAGAGGTTTTTCTTTTCCACGCGCTCCACCAGTTTGTCCACGTAGGCTTCGGGTACGTGAAACGCGGCGGCGGATTTGGATTTCAGCATGGTCTGTTTCAAAACGCCGAGTTTCTTCATGGCCCCGTATTTGGCGGCCACATCGGTCATTCCGGCGATAAGGTCTTCCATCTTCCTGATTTCAAAATTGATTTCAAGCTCTTTGGGGATACAGCCCGCATTCTTGAGAATTTTGTGGCAGAGTTTGAGGTCATCGGGAACGTGGCCGTCCTCTTCAAGGTCAAGGGGTTTGCCGTGGCCGGGAAGGTTGTCGAATTTTCCCTGCTCCTGGGCTTCCCGGATTCTTTTTTCAACGATGCTGTCGAATCGCGTGACGATGTCCAATGCCTGAACTCCCCGATTTGCTCGCCAGTCTGTCACCACTTGGCAGAAATCAAATGTTTTTAATGAGATAACCCGTATCTCCGTCCTGATGAAATCTGGGACTATATACCATTTGAAAGCTTCGGGTTTCAAGGGGTTTCAGAACGTGCCAGAATAAAAAAGCCTTTCCGAAAAATTCGGAAAGGCTTTATTTTTTGGTAGCGATGCTCGGAATTGAACCAAGGACACTGCGGATATGAGCCGCATGCTCTAACCAACTGAGCTACATCGCCATGAATTTTAAAATAACATCATTTCACGAATTTCGTGAAAAAGACAAAAGGTTTTTAAAGTATTTGTCTGAAAAGGTCAAGGGTTTATTCGCGGGCTGTTTGAAAAAAGGCTGTCGGGCTTCAGGTGGATGGAAAATGCAGGGTCACGGACTTCAGGGGAACTTTTTTAACAACCGTCTTGACTCGATTCTGAAATTTGTATATGTGGTGTAACGCCGTTAGGCATTATGAATAGCATTGGGGATGGGGTTCGCCGTTCGTTCTTTCAGTGAAGATGTCAAACATTCAACAGAAAACAGGACCGGATGAGGAACCATGAAAAAACAGCCATATCTGAAACATCTTTTATTTGCCGTCACACTTTGCCTTGTGACACTGACGTCCATTCAATCCCATGCCAAGGGCATTCAGCCCTATGAAAAATCAAGCCAATGGGTCTGGAATCTTCCCATAGACGGTTACGGATGGTGCGGCCCCACGGCCCTGTACCATGTGATCAACTATTACGGGGACTTCGGGTCGTACCACTACCGTGTCAAAACACTTTTCCGGACATACTGGGGCCAGGGCACCCTCGAACTGCCTGAAATCAGCATGGGGAACCTGATGCTGATCAGTGAAACCGCCTTTGGCCTGTTTATCCAGCCGTCACAACGGGGGGCCGGCTGGTCGCTGCTCGACAACATCGGTGACCTTTATTATACGAAAGATTTGAACGACAACCTCTACAACGTCTATGTGTGCTCCAAATTCACGACAACAGGTGAGACCGAAGTTCGGCGTAAACGGCTGGAATACATTCTTGAAAATCTTCTTGAAAAGGACATTCCCGTGATTCTCCACCTTCACAGCGGGTACTACGGCATGGGTCACTACATCACCCTGGTGGGCTACGACGAGAAACGCGGTGAAATCTACTACGTGGATTCTCTCCAGAACGAGGAGGGGCTTCTTGTGGTGAGCGTCGATGATTTTCTGGGGTCACGTTTCTACAAAAGAGGCCTTCTGTATTCGGCCCGCTGGGACGGTGAATGGATGGCCTTCTGGCACCGGGAGTACGGAACCCTCTGTGACCAGTGCGGGGAATGATAGCACGCTTGAAGATAAACAACGCCCATGGGCTGGCCAAAAGGCACAGCCCACAACGAATCATGAAAGATGTTTGACAAGGTTTCCGTCCTTGTCATTCCGGGCGGCCGGGGTCATTTCGACAGGTCTTCAGCTGACGGTTATCTTGCGAATTGAAGGTGCCCGCTATGCAAGCCGACCCTTAAATCCATGACCGCAAACGATATGACGCATGAATTTTGGGGAACGGTTGCTCATGCCGGCGTGGATTCCGGGTCGGCTTCGGAATTCGGGCCTGTGGTTATTGCCGGGTCCGAAGCGGGTTCAAATGCCCGTCATGTTGGAGACCGCCCGGAATGACAGGTTGGGGGCTGGAGACTTGGTTCGGGCACTGTTTCCTCAGTGTTTCAGCCGCTTAATTGTCAACCGAGCACGGAAAAAATTCCCTGGTTCTCCTTGAGGTAGACCCGTGCGTCGGACACAATGGCGTCCATGTCGTCATGGGCCAGGTTCTGGCAGGCTTCGGTGAGGATCTGCCAGTGGCCGTAGGTGAGACGGGGCGGCGAACAGGGCGCGGCCAGCTTGGGATCTTCCGCAGGGAAACACCGGTGGTACAGGAAGTCCGCAAATCCGATAAAGGCGGCCAGGGTGGCGTGTTCTGTGGCGAAGAACGGCTGGTGATGGAAGGCGGCCGCCTGGATCAGGGGCTCGGGCAGGTTCCAGGCCGCCCCGAGGTGTTTGCCGATCACCGCATGGTTGACACCGAAACACTCTTCTTCCAGCTCATAGAGGGGGATGTCCATCTCGACGGATTCCAGATGGAGCCGGCCGTAGGCGTCGGGATAGTGTTCCACCAGAAAGATCTTGCCGAAATCGTGCAGGAGGCCTGCGGTGAACAGGACCGGATCGTCTTTCCGGTTGTAGCGTTTGTAGAGGAAACGGCAGATCAGGGCTGTTCCCATCAGGTGATGCCACAGGGCTTTGGGCTGGTAGAGTCCCCGGGAATCGCTCCTGTCGATGGCCTTCATGGCACCAAGCCCCAGGGCCAGGTTCACGATTTCGTCACGTCCCAGAATTACCACGGCCCGTTCAATGGAGTCCACTTTCTGGCGGTATCCGTAATACGCCGAATTCACCATTTTCAGGATCGAAAGGGTCAGGGCCGGGTCGTTCCGGATTACGGTGCTGAGTTCTTCCAGGGAAGAATCCGGTTTTTTGGCGATATCCATGATGGCCACCACCACCTTGGACAGGGTGGGGAAGGATTCCACTTTTTTCAGATCACGGCTGATATCCTGTTTCATGCGCTCATGATCGCCCGCGTGGTCGAATCCGCTCAAACGGATCAGCATTTCTTCGGTCAGGCGGTTCGTGGATGGGGAGGTCTCGGGTTTTCTGTTTTTACGGATTGCCTCTTCCAGGCCCGGAATAAGGGGGGAATCCAGGGGCAGCCGGTAGAGAAACTCCCGCTGCCTGACTTTGGGCAAAAGGCCCAGGCCGTGCCAGAGATCGTCGAGACTCCGTTCCGTGAGCCATTTGAAAGCCTTTCCCCGGGAGCCGATCAGCATCTGCTGGAACAGGTCCATGGCCGTTTCCCCGTCTTTGATGATGGATTTCAAAGAAAGGCGGCCCTCTTCATCTGTCCTGGATCCAGGGCTCACCTGCGGGGCTTCGACCCTTGATGCGGTTTTTTCCCCGTGCATCATCAGTTCAAAGGCGTTGGTTCCGTTTTCGGGAAAAAGGGCGAGGCCCCGGAACACGCTGACCTTGTCACCGAAAAGATCCCGGCAGGCCTCGTCGAATTTCGACAGGCGGCTGTATTCCCTGTGATCTTTGGAAAGAAAGTCCAGGACGAGAAACCGGACCTCGTCCATCACCAGAACCACGGCGCATCCGCTGATTCTGTTTTCGATTTTTTCTTCCCATCCTTCGTCGAGAAGGGAGGGGATGGGGGCACCGTCGTTGTTGGGAACAATTTTCGCACAGATCAGGGTCAGCCTGAAAAAGCCCATCACCGACTTTTTCATTTCAGAGCAGATGCGGCGGTAATTCCCGGATGTGATGGAAAAGGGCAGGGAATCGTCTTTTTCAACGGGTTCAACGATGACATCTCCCCCGTACTCCTCCACAAGCCGTGAGATGGCAAAGGCCGACTCCTTTTTGTCAGCACGCCTCAGCACACGTGGAGGAGACAGCAGGATATTGCGGATCTCCATGTCAGACAGGCCCAGGCCTTTTTTCAGGTAGGCGATCAGTTTGTCGGATAGGGTGTCGTTCTTCAGGCCGGTGAAAATGATTCTGTAGTAAATACTGTCCATGACATTGCCCCTGTCTGTAGGGTGTGGCCCTTGTAGAAAAACGGTGAAGGTCTGCTGTCCCGGGTTTGTCTGCGCCCCGGATGACCGTCGAAATCGGAACAATCGCGATGATCTTTATTTTAGATGATCCTTATTATTTAACGGTCAGTATACGTAAGTCTCAAAATGATGTCAAACACACTGAGCGATCATCCAGTGATTGACCAAGCAGGCTACTGAAGCATGAAGGTTTCGTATTCAAGCCGGTGGAAATCGGTGTCAAGGAGGCCCATGCCCACGGAAATGGTGACAATCAGGGCCAGGGAAAACCCGTAGCCGTAAAAATAAGGACCCAGCCAGATGGAAACCAGGGTGGCCACGAGATTCAGTGCGGCAAAAAGGGCTGTCAGGAAAAACACACGGCCGCGTTTGTCTAAGTAGAAGAAGATGTTCAAAATGCCCAGGAGAACCACCTGGAAACCGGTGGAAACCACGTGGACAGACAAAAGGGGCAGGTGGATTTCCGAGATTCCGGCCCAGGCCAGAAGCTGACGGCCAGCCACGATCACGGTGATGGTGGCGATGGCCTGGATTTTGATGATATCGTAGATGCCTTCCCGGGCGACCCTTACCATTTCATCTTTCATTTCCTGGATGTAGGACAGGGAGCCGCCTTCCCGGACCGCGTCGTAGAACCGTTCGTAATACTCCACGAAATCTGTTTCCATCCGCACCAGAAACACCGCCATGCCCGGGATGATGGCAAGATAGGCCAGGAACACCGGAAGATCGTAAACCAAAGAAGCCCTCAAGGGGCCGATGACATCGGAGCCTGTCAGGGGGTGGAACCAGAAAATCAGTTTGTCTGTCCAGATTCCCAGATTGTAAAGGAAGCCGGTCATCATCAGAGACCGGTACATGCGACGGGGTCTGAGAAAATCGAATTCGATGAAAATTTTTGAAGGATACCCCCGGAACACCACGCGGAACATGCCCAGAAGAAGAATGAACTGCCCGGCAAGAAAAGCCAGGAGAAGACCTTCGAGGTTGCCGTGACGCATCAGGAATGTGAACAGAAGAGACGAACCGTAACCGAGAAAGAAGTTGATCAGGATGGCCTTGTAATCCTTGAGCCCGGACAGGAGGACGGCGGTGACCCAGACACAGCAGAGAACCACGAAACAGGCTGCGAACAGAAGGCGGAAAAACAGGCTCTGCTCAGGAAAGGTCAACAGGGCGACGGGGTAAGACAAAATGCCGCTGACGGCGATGACCACCAGGAGAAGGCCGTTCAGGTTGGGAAGGAGACGGTGGTGCTCCCGGTCGAAAATTCTGTCGGCCGCATAGCGGGTGAAGGAAAGCTGAACAAACCCCGTGAGCATTAGACTGAAGGCGATCAGGTAGGTGACCACGGTCTGGAAACGGGAGACCAGGTCAGGGGGGACCACCACCGGAAGGGAGATCACGCCGATCATGAGAACGGCGATGATCGAGAGAATCCAGGGCCCGGAGCTGATCACCCCCGCATAGGTATAGGCCACAAGAAGAGAGCTGTAGCTTCTGCCCTTCATCAGTTTTCTCAGCTCGAATCCGATACCGGCCATTTATTCCAGACCCTCCCGATACAAAGCCCCGTAACGTTCGAACATCCCTGGCTGGGTGTAGTAGGTTTCGACACGGCGGACAGCCGCGTCCCGGGCATGGTCCCACGCGGCTCTGTCTCCCAGGAGCCGGCTGCAGGCGTCGGCCAGGGCCTGGGGGTTGTTGATGGGCACCACGCCTCCGGCAGATCCGAGAGCCCGGTCCTCATCGTCCCCGCCTTCCACCAGCTGGCGGCAGGCTCCCACGTCGGTGGCCACCAGGGGCACACCGGCGGCGAATCCTTCCAGGGCCACCAGGGGCAGGCCCTCGCTGATCGATGAAAGCACCAGAAGGCCTATTTTCGGAAAAAGTTCCACCGGGTTCATGAAACCGGTGAAGCGGACACGGTTTTCAATGTCCAGGCTGCGGGCCAGAGCCCTGCATTCGTCGGCGTAATCCGGGGCCTCTCCTTCGGGGCCCACCACCCAGCCTTCGATATCCGGAAAGTAGGCGGCCAGGATACGGATGGCCCTGATATAGGTTTTCACGTCCTTGATGGGGACCACACGTCCAAGAAGCGCCAGCACCATGGGTGGATCGGCAGGCCGGGTGTTTTGGAGAGGCGCGAACCGGTCCAGGTCGATTCCGTTGGGGATCACGGTGATTTTGTCCGGGCTTGCCCCGTCACTGATCTGTCTGTCCCTGACCCCGTCGTACAAGGAGACGATCCGGTCGCTGGCGTCGTAGCAGAAACGTCCCAGGGTTTCGAAAAACCTGATCCAGAGATCCCGGAAATAGCTGACCTGGGTCAGGTCCCTCTGAAGGGCGTTGCGGTTGTCCTGGATCCAGTCGTTGTTGAAGATGTCGATGCGACGTTCCTTGGTGTAGATCCCGTGTTCGGAAAGAATCAGGGGGCGGCCCGTGTGGTGGCGGAGAAGGCCTCCCAGAAAACCCGCGTACCCCGTGGACACGGTGTGGTAGGCCCGGGCCGGTATCAGATTCCCGGCAATGGACGCCAGCTGCCAGATCGGGGTATGCATGTTGCGCACGGTCCAGAAGTAGTCCACGAACGAGGGGTCTTTGCTTCGTTCTCCGTACAGCCGGCAGATGTATTCCCAGGATCGTTCCGAGTAGAGAAACTGGGTGTAGTCCACGCCGTTTTCCCGGTTCAGGTAGAACGACACTTTTTTCAACTCGTCGGGCAGGCCTTCCGGCCAGGGATTGGCGAACCAGTTGTGCAGCCTTTCCAGGATGGCGAATCCTTTTTCGTCTCCCCGCAGGGGGGCGATGGGCGGCTTGCTGTGTTCATCCTGGAGATAATAGGTTTCCAGGTGTTTCAGATTGTCGGGAAACGGGTACTTGATGTCCCCGTAATCCTCTCGCCGGCTGCCGATGAAGACGGCGCCGAAGGTGTACTGGGGGAAACCCCGGATGATCTGGTGGACCCAGCTGGAAACACCACCGCTCACGTATGGGAAAGTCCCTTCGAGGAGCAGCATGATGTCCACATGGTCGGAGACTGGCAGTTTTTCAGTCATGGGCGATGCTCCAGAAACGGGCCACCGGTCCGATACCCGGTTTGAGGCGCAGGGCTTTTTCCTGGGCCAGCAGGCGGCGGACTTCCTTGAGATCCCGGCTGTAAAAGGCCAGCTCAGCCTGGTAGGGCAGAGCCCTGGCCGAGTCGGCCCCGGCATCCACGGCGGCCTGGATAGACTCCCGGGCTTTTTCCAGATCTCCACGGTAAAGGCTGATCCGGCAGATGAGAAGACGAAGCTCGGAAGAGCCGCTTCCGTGCAGCAGGGCCTGGTCGGAATAATAGGCCGCCTTTTCCATAAAAAAATCCCTGAGATCCTGTTGGACCAGGGAACGGTAAATCATTTCCCAATAGGAGAAAGCCAGACCCTGGCAGAGGATGCCTTTTCTTTCCGGAGTATCCGCTGTTTCCAATTCGGCCAGCTGGCTGGCGATCACCTTCTGGATCGTCTGTTCCTGACGCTCACAGAGGTTGAAGGCCAGAAGGCGGATTTCATCGTCGTGGTCAGCGGTGGCCTGCTGGAGAAAATTTCCCGCGTTGCCTCCGCCCACGGCCCCAACGGCAAGAAGAGCCTTGAGGCGTTGTTCCCGGGGCAGGTTTCCTGCTCTGAGACGGGACCAGGCCCCACCTTCTCCCATACCGGCTCCAGGGTCCGCCGCTTCCGACATGAACGGGGGAAGAGGGGCGTGGAAAAATTCCGGTCGTACCTTTTTCTCGTAAAATCTGAGAAAGTAGAGCAGGACGGTGAGGGTTCCCACGGCGCCCAGGGCTGGAATAAAAAAATTGAAGCAGAAAAAAAAGGCCAGAAGCCATGGCCTCGAGCCGGTAAAACGCCGGGGCAGGGCGGCTGTGACCAGCATGGAAAAAAGAATCGAGGAGATAAAATGCCCGGTGAAGAAAAGGACCGCCCGCTGCCAGACCGGATGGGAGCTGAAAACGGCGAGAAGGGCCGACTGCTCACTGAAAAAGGCGTACATCAGCAGCTTGATGTTGCTCATGCGTTCTCCTCCGTCAACAGTTTGTCCAACTGCTTCAGGGGATCTTCCCCGGTCATGATCACGTATGTCAGGCTGATGCCTTCATTGTCAAAAGAGGTCTGGAACTGTTTTTTCAATATGTCGTTGAGTCTTGACCGGTATCCTTCAAGGGCGGCCGGACCTGAAAAAGGCAGCAGGGTGATGAACTGGATGTCGTCCAGTCTGTCACGCCGCCAACTGTGGTCAAGTCCGCGCTGCTGGCGTTCCAGGGCAAGACAGATGGACTCCCGTTCCGGTCCGGGTTTCAGGGTGATGACGGCCAGGATGCTGATCACATCAAGATCACGGTTAAGGCGCGACATTTTGAAAAGCTCGGCTCCGAACAGGGGCGGGCAGTCCGGATAGACGGCGAGAATGCTTTTCGCCAGGTTGGCGGCTTCCACCTGGTCGGCGGCGTAGGCCATGAGCACGGCCAGAATCTGGAGAGTTTCTCGGTGCAGAGCCATGAATGGCATATCGTTCACCAGGAGCAGGGCGAGGATCCTTCCGCTGCTCGTTCTTAGAGGCACCACGGCAAGATAGCTGCTGGCCTGGTCATCGGAGAGCTGATTGACGGCCTGGAAAGCCGCAGTTCCGGATTCCAGGGCCGACCTGACCAGAAGGTCGTCCCGGCGGAACGGGGTCCCCTGACCGCAGGTCGCAAGAGGCTCGGGTGACACCCGTCCGTTCTGGACCTCATACAGGGAGGCGCTCGAAAGGGAGCAGTAATGGGAAAGGAGAACCACAAGGTCCCGGGCCAGGTCCCGGTTGACCTTGCCGCCCACGGATGTGAGCAGGGTGCGCAGGTCGATCATGGCCTGACGCAGGGTGATCGGACGGCTGATCAGGTTCTGTTCCAGTCTGTCGTGGGAATGGCGGACCATGAAATAAGACAGGGAAAGCTGTTCGAAACGCTCCTCCACATGTCGGTTGAGCTGGTCTTCGCGTCTTAGTCGTGTGGACCAGATCGAGCTGAACTGGCCGGCAATCAGAACGAGCAGAGCGCCTCCCATCATGAAATGCAGGGGCGGCCCCCCCATGACAAGACCCGGCACGGAGGCGGCAAACCAGAATGCGGCCAGAAAGGTGACGGAACCGAGGGCAGGAGCCATGCCGTAGCGTAACCCCGCAAGCAGTGGTCCGAACCAGAGCCATGGGAAATCGGACTGGACAAAGAAGGGATCTTCCCTGTTCAGCAGGAGGCCCATGGCCGGGATGACCAGGGTCAGGCCCAGGGTCTCCAGCCAGACGGTTATCCGTGACGAGGATTTCATGTCAGTTCAATCCGATGGTTGCGATCAGGTTTTCAAGAACCTGCTGGGCCAGGGCGCTCACCGATTCACGGCTCCATCCGCTTTTCCCCGAGGTTCCGGACCAGAGTATCGCGTCCTCTTCCAGATCCATGAGCTGAAGCGTCACGCCAGCCACAGGTTCTCCATCAAGTCCCACTTTGTACCGCCACTCGGTGACCGTTCCAAGAATTACATACCGGATCTTCTGCTCTCTGGCCCATTCAAGACCTTCCATACGGCGTTTGAGCCCCCGGTCTCCCAAGGCTTCCATGCCGGTGGCCGGTTCCTGGGGCATGACGGCGACTTTGTCGATGCCCCGTGCGTAGAGAAGGGCCTGGGTGATGGCTTCGGCCCGTTCTCCGGCGTAGGGTGTCTCCGTATTGTTGACAAAGGGAAGGACGGCCCATGTGGCTTTTTTCGGGGCTTCACCCCGTGATCCATGGTGCAGCGTGCTGCAACCTGTGAAAAAACATACCGCAGCGAGCAACATCAAAACGCGTTTCATTTTTTTCCTCTCCGTTAAAATAGATACCGATAACTCACCCCGAGGGTGGTGCTCAAGTCATTTTTTCCAAATTCCCCGGTCCCCTGGCTGATTTCCAGGACAAGGCGGTCCAGACCCGTCACACTTCCACCGGCTCCAAGGCTGTAGTTGAACCCGATTCCTGACCGGCTGTTCCAGATCAGGCTGAGGTCGGCAAAAGGAAGCCATGTCCTGGTCAGGGAAGCTTTGTTGGCCTGCCCCCCATACAGACCCACCCCCACCTGGCCGAAACTCCGTGGAATGAAAAAAGAGGGGGACGGATCGGCAGCCTGGGGAATCAGGGTGGCAAGGGTCGGCCCCACGGTTCCGTCGGCATCGTAGTCGTTTACGCCGCCAAAAACGCGCATGCCGGAGTCGGGCCAGCCGTGGGTGATCTGATGGCGGAATTCCATCTGAACAGACCTCATCCCGCCCAGATATTCTCTGTCTTCATCGTGGAATCGGCCTGCCGCAAGCTCTATCACAAGGGAATCCCGGCTGGTGATGGAGCTTGAAGCCGTCAGGCGCAGACGGTCCCTCCGGCCTCCCACGGCCAGGGCGGCCGTTTCCTCGGCTTTCCCGTGTAAATCCAGCACGGCTTCCAGGTTCAGCCCATGGCCCGGTTGCCACAAACCGGCAAGGGAACCTTCCGCCGAAGGCTTGTCCAGGCTTTCCCTCAGGCCAAGTTTCAGGGCCAGATGGCCGCCATCGTGGAGTCGGGTCAGGGTCAGGCTGCCACTGGCGTCATGCCCCGGAAGGTTGACAAGGGGTGTGCCTTCAAGAAGAGTGTATTCCCGCTCCGACATGTCGGCAAGGAGGCTGAAACGATGGGTCAGGGGCTGCGATACGGCCAGTCGCGATTCCATCCAGCCCACTCCGGACAGATCCTGAAACGTCAAGCCTGCGAGGAGATAACCGGGTCTGGACTGGGCGAGGTACCGCATCATGGACGCCGCCAGATGATCCCCGGAGTTGAGTTCCAGGCGGTCGAAGGCGTGCTGCTGGGCAAGGTTTGTCCAGCCTGTCCGCCGGGCCGCCTCAATGGCGTCCCGGTAGGGAAGCAGGTCCAGCCGGTTGTCAAGGAGATCTCCCATGAGAGGTCGGTCGTTGATTTCAAGGGCCAGCCCCAGTCTGGCCCACTCAGGGCCAGATGCGGCCCTGGCAAAATGGTTCCAGTACCAGAGTCGCGCCAGATCGTTCTTGCCCGTGGCCATGGCCCAGCCGATGATCAGTTCATGGGCCGCTTGATCGGGGGCTGCTGCGGCGATGTTGCGGATCAGGACCGAAAGATCGTCTCCCCGGCATAAACTGAGCAGAAGGCGGGCCTGGGTCGCAAGGGTCTGGGGCGATATGGTCGACAGGGATTTCCCGGTGGACTGATGCCGTAGCAGAAAAAAGGCCCGACGTCGTTCCTGCCAGGCGGCTTCGAGGTCACCGGCCTGTTCCAGTACATCGGCGTAGGTGGCCAGCCAGGCCGGATCGTTCTGTTTCTGGGGGGCCAGCATGCGGTAATGGTAAAGGGCCCGGGAGGTGTCTCCCAGCATCAGAAGGGCCGCGGCGAGGGGTTCCCGGAGTTCCGGGCGTTTCAGGTCGATCCGGCCTTCCTGGGTTCGGACCTGGTGTCTGAGCTCGTCGAGGTGCTTCAGGTCGATGAGAAGCCAGAGATAGGCGCTGTAGATCTCCGGATCGGAAGGGGCGAGACGGACAGCCTGGCGCGCGCTGTCCAGGCTGGCATGTGTTCTGCCGACACCCCGGTATACCTGGCTTCTGGCCAGCCATGACCGGGCGTCACGGCTGAGGATGGCATCTTCTTCCGGTGTCAGGGTCTCCATGAAAAGAACCAGGTCCTGGGTGTGACCGCTTCGAAGTCCGGTGTCCGAAAGGGCGTGCCAGAAATAGGGCTCTTTGAACTTCCGCCATCCATCCCTGGCGTAAGTGTAGGCCCGGCCGGGGTCTGTTTCGGAGTGGAGGTCCAGCATCAGCTGGTAATCGGAGACCCCGGCGCTGCCGGAGTTGATCAGCATTTTCGATGCCTTGCCCGCTTCGGCAGTTTTGCCAAGGGCATAGGCCAGGGATCTGTAGGTGTCCCAGAACACCGTGGCGGATTCCGGGGTCTGGGAAGCGCTCTGTTCCATGGCGTCAAAGGCTTTCAGGCTGTCTCCCTGTCCGTACCAAAGGCTGGCCAGGTTCAGTGACTCCTGTGGATTCAACGGCTTCAAGGCCGCCCTCTTTTCCCATGCTGCTGTGGCAGCCTCGGGCTTTCCCAGAAGTTCGGCCAGGCGGGCCTGTTCTGTGAAACTCCACACAGGATCCACGCCCAGTATTTTGTTTTCCGCCAGAAGGTCGTAGGCTTCCCGTGGCAGACCCATGATTTCAGTGACCTCCAAATACTCTTTGTGAAGGTCCGGGCCTGTTTTTTCCGTGGTCACCTTTTTTTTGAGCAGCAGGTGTCGTGACGGGTATTCGTTCAAGGCCCGGGACAGCCTCAAGGCCGGATCTTCGGCGGTCCTGTCTCCTGATTGAACCAGGTCGAGCCAGTATTCCAGGGCAAGGGTCGGGTTCCCGGACCACTCGGCGCTCTGGGCCGCCTTTTTTTTCCAGGTCCTGTCCGAAGGCCTGGCAAGGAGGGCTTTTCGGGCCACGGCCAGGGCGTCTTTGGGGTTCCCGTTGGCCAGGAAAACCGAATAGGAAAGGTCGAACAGTTCCTGGTCAAAGGGTGCCCTGATGTCAAGGACCGGTCTGAGCGTGGCGGCCTCGAAACTGGCCGGTAAAAGTGAAATGGCCAGGACAGCCAGCAGGCATTGGGCGAGGCATCTTCGTTTCAAAGGTCCCTCCCTTTCACCGATCGGGATGATGGAAGAGACAACGCCATGCGGCTGTATATTTGAGCCAGATCCGGCCGGCCGGCGGCCAGGGACAGGCGTATCAGAAAAAGCAGGGTGGCCCGGTCGTTTACCAGATCTCCCCGGTGACGTCTGGCCGAAATCATGGCCTGATCCAGAAGGTTGCCCGCCTGAAGGGTCTTGAGGCCTTTTATGAACAGGGTTCTTCGGGTGTCAAGGTCTTTGGCTGTTTTCATGGCCCTGAAATAAAAGGTTGCGGCCCCAAGGTAGTTTCCCTGACCCAGGGCCAGTTTCGCTTTTTCCGTGGTCGTCAGATTTTTAGGGATCTGTTTGATGTCCAGTCCGAGAAGATTCTCCAGCCGCCCGACGGTTTGTTTGTCACCTAAATGTTTGGCGTCGTACAGACAGGACGAAAGATCACGGGACGTGGCTCCGGCTTTGATCCATGTTTCGATCTGATCGGCGTATCGTTGACGGGCCTGATGCCATGACGGGTCTTCCGGCGAAAGACGGGCCAGTTGCTGCCGTCTCAGTTCGTAGACAAGACTGGCGAAAACCCCGGCTTGGTCGGCGTTTTTTGCATCATACGGAAGGGCCAGGACCCTGGCCGCACGATCGGTGGACCCGGCGGCCAGGTAGCTTCGAACGAGAATGATCAACAGTTCCGGGTCCACTCCGCGAAGATGGATCAGGGCCTCCAGGTAACGCTGCTGGGCCGGGGTGTTCACTTCAGGCGCCGAAAGAAGCCGGAGCAGGCTTTTCTCAGGGTAAAGCACCAGCAGCATGAGAAGACCGATCCCGGCCAGTCCCGAAATCACCACCGGGCTGGCGAAACGTTCACGGTTCTCTGATTTTATTCGGGCATTCAAGGTCGAGTTCATGGGATCCTGCCGAGAGTGAGTACGAAAATGAACCGTTTACCCTTTTTATCGGACTTTGTCTTCCTTTTATTAAGAGACGGCAGCTATCCGCGTTTTGGAAAACCATCTCAGTTTCCCGGTGGGCTTGCAACGTGAGCTTCAACCCCTTTTCCGTCCACTGGTGAGTGACGATCCGTGCTGCAACGGCCGAGAGAAAGGGACGGTCCGGGGGCGTGTCCTTGAGTTTCAGAACAGCGTCACCTCCCGGGCCCAGATGGATGTATCGCTGATCCAGGTGGTCTGAAAAGCCGATCACGTTACGGCTTCGATCCAGGTCCGGGTAGCCGGCGTTTGCGGGGATCCGCACCTGCCGGAGTTGGCCGTGGTTCCGGATCAGCCAGCCGTCTTCGAACCGGGCGATGACCGTGCGGTTGAAATCCAGCACTTTTTCCACGTATTCCGAGGTGTACACGGCATGGAGGTTCTGGGCCACGGCCCAGTCATACACATCTTCAAGGGCTTTCCGGCTCGCTTCTTTGGTCGCCGAATAGGTGTGGTAGTAGATATTGACAGGTTTGAGACGTCTGGGGCTGTCGGTGAGACGGAAGGTCTCGATCACCCGGCTGTAGCCGTAGAACGGCCCGGTCCAGTTGTTGGTGTAGACGTTTTCATTCTGGTTCGGTGCGTAGACCTGAAACAGTCCGTTTCTGTATATCCCAAGAGGGGCCACATCGGTGACAAAGGGGTTGGTTTCCTTGATCAGGGTGTCCCCGCCGTTGATGTTTCCCACGCCGATTTGATAGCACAGGCCCAGGGCTTTGACATCGGGCAGACAGTTCCCGGTCCACTGGAGAAGTTTCACTTTCCGGCCAGGCGGCAGAAGGTTCTCTTCGATAAAGCGGATGGACCCGGCGATTTCCGTTTCACGGTTGAAAAGGTATCCGGGGATGGGAAGGTACTGCTCTTTGTACTCCTTCCGGGTGAGTTCGTTCTGTTCCCAATAAAAAGGATGTGAATAGGTATGACTGCCCGCCTCGATCCAGGGCAGTTTGAACACAAGGCGGGCCTCGTTCTGGTAAACGGCGGTTTCCGGGGTGGGGTTGCCCAGGTGGCCCAGGGTGCTGGTGATCACCGAATAGGTGGTGGGCAGTTTGTATTTCATCAGGATCCGTTCCCGGAGTTCGGTGACGGCCAGGGGCCTTGCCGCGTTTTCCACACGGCTTTCGAAACCATCGGCGTCGATATGGACCATCAACAACCGCACCCCGTTTTCCGTGGTAACATCCGGTGCGGGGCAGGCCGGGAGGCGCAGGGCCTGTCTGAAAAATTCGAAGGGGTTGATCACCCAGCAGGCTTTTTTATCCACGAGCTCGTTGATCACATAAGGGTACAGGGCGTACCCGCCCCATGGGGTGATGGCCACCGGGTCACTCTGGAACCCCTGGCCAGCAAGAGTCAGGAGAGGGCGGCTTGAGTCGAAACGCAGCACGGGCATGTACTTTTTCGGTGGCATGACCATGGTTTCAAAACCCATGATGCTGTCTTTTTTCAGGATGGTCATGGGCCCGGCTTTGGGTTTTGGAGGGGTCAGACGACCGCCCATGGCTTTGAGAAACGGTTTTATGGAAACCCCGAAGCGGTCCAGAAAAATTAGGGGGACCCCGTCTTTCTGCTGGCGCAGGGCCCAGGTCAGCAGGTTCTGTTTTACACCGGAACTTTCGGAATTGGGCCAGACAATGACCCCGGCGTAGCGGCCTTTCAGACATTCCTGAGGAAGGGGTTCCCGCATGTCGTGTAGAACGACCTGATATCCCAGGTAGTTGAGGGGCATCACGGCAAAGCGGTGAAGGTTGGTGTAACTGGGGTCCGGGGCTTCGCTGCCGTCGTAGAGGCCCAGGACAGTGCGGGGAAGGACGTCCACGGTTCCCACGCCCACGGTGGAGAGATCCTTGTCGGTGACCCAGGGGATAAACCCCAGGGCGCTGATTCGGGAAGCGGTCTCACGGGCCAGGTCCCGGTCTTTTGGAGCCACGTAATCAATGGATATGGCGGGAAGTCCGGCTTTTCTGACTTCTTCGAATTTCGCCAGAAGCCAAAGTCTGTCCGATTCCTTCACCTGGCCGTAAATCCCGGTGGCGGGATCGAAGGTTCGGAACAAAGATTCCGCCGCCACGGCAAAGGCCACATCTTTGACCTGTTCCAGAATCTCGAATCCCCGGTTCAGAATCAGGCGGGCTTCGGGATGCTTCTGTCTGATCGACCGGATGGTCTGCACAAGGCCTGCCTGAAGTTCGGCATGACGCTTTGTGTCTTTGACCAGAAGGAACGAATCCAGGGTGTCGAGGAAAAAACCACGGTAACCTGAAGCCCAGAGCGGTTCCACCACATGGTCGAGGAAAAAACGCCTCCAGTTAGGATCGGCCAGGTTCACCAGCCGGCTCTTCCATGCCGGGTTGTCCCCGATCAACCATTCCGGCTTGATGTCCGCGTAGAATGAACGGTTCGGATCGGCTTCCCCGACGCTCACGTAGGCAAACAGGTCGCATCCTGCCTTTCGGCTGGCCCGTGGATCGATTCCCCTGGCGTCAGGATCGATCACCGCGATGTCGAAGGCCTGAAGCTCGTTTATCGGGGGGGAGCCATGGTAGTTGAAGGCGATGGAAAAGGGGAGGGCCGGTCTCACCTCGCCGCCCATGGCCGAAACAGCGGGAAACATCAGGAAAATCAGGCAGTAAAGGGTCTTTTTTTTCAGCATACAGGGTTCATCCGGGTCTTTTCCGTGACGGGATTAGGGAAGGAAGAATCATTCCATGATAAATTCTTAAATTTAAAACTGATTTTATGGGAAAGAGGGTTTTCTGTCAACCGGGTTATCGATGCAGCACAGGGCAAACGCATGCAACATGGGCATGAATCATACAATCGCTATCGCCATCGCCATCGGGTTCGATATTCAAAACATTTCCATAGCGATGCCGATCCCGATAGCGATGGCGATGGGGGCATGGTTCTGTGTGACTGTGTGGTTGTGCTCCCCCGATTTTTGTAATACCATGGCGGCGTCTGATTTAACCATGGACGATGATCGTTACAACCCAGAACCCTACGGAGTGCAGTACCTTGGAGATCTCACAGCTTGACGTCAGCGACATCCGCATCGAGCGGCCTTTTTCCGTTTTTTTTCCGATAAACGACGACACCTTGAACGCCATCCGCATCGACATGAAGACCAACGGATTTGACGCCGGTTTTCCCCTGATCGTCTGGAAGGAAACGAACATTCTGGTGGACGGCCACACCCGGTTCATCGCGGCGAAGGAAATGGGCGTGGAACGCCTACCCGTCCTTTTCAGGGAATTTGAAAGCGAGGACGACGCGGTGCTCTACGCGTTTCACATTCAGAGAAACAGGCGGAACCTCACCGACGACCATATCATCCGCTGCCTCGAGGTGCTGGACAAGATCGGATCGAAGAAAACGGCGGACAGCGGCAAACCCAAGGCTGAAAAAAAAGAACCTGCTGAAAAGATCGCCAAAGAGCTGGGCACCAGTAAAAGCAAGGTCGAAAAAGCCCGGAAGATTATCGAAGCCGGAGACGAAGAGATCCGGGAACGGGTGGAGTCGGGGAAAACGTCGATCAACAAGGCGTATAACGACATCCAGGCCCAGCGTCGTGAAAGCAGCGAACTGAAAGGAGCGACAACCACAGCCCTGGCCTCGGACGCCCGCTACGTCAAGTCGCTCAGGGCGCTTGCCGCTGAGATCGGCTTTCTCCGGGACGAGGATTGGTTCCAGGTGAGCCGGGAGAAGGTGGTGGCCGATCTGGAAAACCTGATCACCCGGATTCTCGACGGGTCGTCGTTGCAGTGACCCCCAATACCATGACCGACCAGCTCCCCATCCTTTCCCATATTCCCGACATCCGGGAAGCTTTGCTCACCCACAAAAAAGCTGTGGTGGCCGCAGCCCCGGGAGCCGGAAAAACCACCCTGGTTCCTCTGAAACTTCTCGAAGAACCGTATCTTGAAGGGAAGACCATCCTGATGCTGGAACCCCGGCGTCTGGCCGCCCGAATGGCCGCCATGCGTATGGCCGACCTTCTTGGGGAACAGCCTGCGCAAACCGTGGGCTACCAGATCCGGCACGAGCGGGTGGCGGGACCGTCGACCCGGATCATCGTGATGACCGAAGGGATACTCACCCGGAAAATCCAGAACGATCCCGAACTGTCGGATGTGGGGCTGGTGATTTTCGACGAGTTTCATGAACGAAACCTCCATTCGGACCTGGGGCTGGCCCTGTGCCTCGAGGCCGCCGACGTGCTTCGGCCGGATTTAAGAATTCTCGTGATGTCCGCCACCCTGGACACAGCGGCTGTGGCCGGCCTTCTGGGCGATGCCGGGGTGATCCAGTCTGACGGAAGATCCTGGCCGGTTAGCACGGTTTACAGGCAGGTCAAAAGACAGGATCGTGCCTGGGGCGCCTTTGAACGGGACTGCGCGGCCCAGGTGATGCGGGCCCTTGAAAACGACGAAGGCGACATCCTGGTGTTCCTGCCCGGAGCCGGCGAGATTGGCCGGGTTTACGATCTTCTCCGTCAAAGGATCACGAGCGATTCCATTTCCATCCATCCCCTCTACGGCAACCTGACCCGGAAAGACCAGGACGCGGCCATCCAGCCATCGCCTCCGGGATGCCGAAAAATCGTCCTTGCCACGTCCATCGCCGAAACATCCCTCACCATCGAAGGGGTCCGGGTGGTTGTGGACGGCGGGCTGATGCGGGTGCCCCGTTACGATTCGGGCTACGCCATGGGCCGCCTGGAAACCGTGCCTGTTTCAAAAGCCTCGGCAGACCAGAGGCGGGGAAGGGCTGGCCGTCTCGGTCCCGGGGTGTGCTACAGGATGTGGACCGAGGACGAGCAGGCCCTTCACCCCGAATTCAACACGCCGGAGATCCTCCAGGCCGACCTCACCCGGCTGGTGCTGGAACTGGCCCTCTGGGGCGCGGCGTCGCCTGACGAGCTGAAATGGCTGGATCTCCCTCCGAGAGGGGCCTATGCCCAGGCCCGGGACTTTCTCATGAAAATCAAGGCTCTGGATGAAAAGGGCCGGATTACGGATCACGGCCGGACCCTGGCGGGACTGGGAGTTCACCCCCGGCTCGGCCACATGCTGGTTCTGGGAAAGGATAAGGGAAAAGGCTATCTGGCCTGCCTCATTGCCGCCTGTCTTGGGGAACGTGATTTTTTCATGGGGAAAGACAGCCGGGAACGCGCGGATATCCGGCTCCGCCTGGCCCATCTAGAGGATGTTCGAAACGGGAAACGGCCCGAGGCCGGGAGCTTTGCCGTAAACCAGGGAACCGTTGCCGTTGTGCTGAAAAACGCCGGGATCCTGGCCCGGGACCTGGGTGTCAAGGAAACCTCATTTCGCCTGGACAACGTGGGGGAACTGCTGGCCCTGGCCTACCCCGAACGGATCGCCATGGCGGCGGGCGGTGCTTTTGGCTCGTATAAAATGGCCTCGGGTACGGCGGTCACCCTCTCTGAATCCGATCCTCTGGGCCATGAACGTTTTATCGTCTGTGCGGAACTGGACGGGCAGAGGAAACGTTCCCGGGTCTACCTGGCCGCGGCCTACGCCATGGAAGATCTTGAAACCGACTACGCCCAAGCGGTCCAGCGACAGGAGGTTCTGGCCTGGGACGACAAAACCGGTTTTGTGACGGCCGAGATCCGCCATGTCTACGACCAGCTGGTACTTTACACCGAAAAAATGGCCGCCCCCGACCCGGAAAGCGTGAAGGCCCTGATCCTGGACGAGATCCGGAAACGGGGTCTTGACCTTCTTCCCTGGACACCGGCCCACCTTGATCTCCGGGCCCGTTCGGTGTTTCTCCGGGGCGTTGAAGGAGTGGGGGATTTCCCGGATCTGTCCGACGAAACCCTGCTTGAAACCCTGGACCAGTGGCTCGGCCCTTTTCTTGCCGGTGTGAACAGCCTGAGCCGTCTGAAAAAAATCGACATGGAGCAGGCTTTGTCCGTTCTCCTGCCCTGGTCCGCCCGCAAACGCCTGGAGGATCTGGCCCCCACCCACCTGGTGGTTCCCAGCGGGTCGCGGATTCCCCTGGATTACACGGTGGTGGATTTCCGGCTTCACCAGGCCCCGGTGCTTTCCGTGAGGCTTCAGGAAATGTTCGGCTGCGTGGAAACGCCGAAAATCGCGGGAGGCCGGGTGCCGGTGACTGTCCAGCTTCTGTCACCGGCAGGCCGGGTGATGCAGGTGACAAAGGATCTTGAAAGTTTCTGGAAAAACACCTATGAACAGGTCAAAAAAGATCTGAAGGGACGTTACCCGAAGCACTACTGGCCGGACGATCCCTATCACGCCGTGGCGACGAGCCGGACGAAAAAGAATATGGACAGGAAACCATGACACACGACCCAGACACCTTCACGGTCATGACCATGAACCTCAGGTTCGGTCTCGCGGAAGACGGCGAGAATTCCTGGGCGAACAGGAAAAAAGCCTACCCCGAACTTTTCACGATCCATGAACCCGACTTTATCGGGTTTCAGGAAGCCAACGATTTCCAGACCGCCTATCTCTGCGATATCCTGAAAGACCACCGTCATATCGGCGAACGGGAAAATCTCCAGGACCCGCCGGTTCGTTCCTGGCAGGACAACCTGATCTTCTACCGGCGTCCCTGGACCTGTTTGACCCACAGACATTACTTCTTAAGCGACACCCCGGACATCGAGAGCAAGTTTCCGGAAAGCCAGTGGCCCCGCCAGTGCATCATCGGCCATTTCAGGAACAACGGAAGGAGCCTGGTCCATGTGAACACCCATTTTGACTTCGCAGCGAAGGTCCAGGAACGGAGCGCCTGCGTGGTCCTGGAGTTTCTGAAGGATTTTCCGGCGGATGCGCCGGTCCTGATTACCGGCGATTTCAACACCTCGCCATGCAGCCGCACCTACGAGCTGTTCCGGGAAAAAGGGTTTCGGGATCTTTTTGAAAACCACCACAGCTCCACCTTCCACGGCTTCACAGGCAAGGATCTGGGCGGCCACATCGACTGGATTTTATTCAAAGGCCCCATCAAAGGGATGGAACACCGGATCATCCAGGACCCCTTCAACGGGATCTACCCCTCGGATCACTATCCGGTGAAAGCGGTGTTCAGGTTTGTGTGACAGATGGACAAGGGATGTTAAGATTTTTTTCAGTAACGGCCATGAGTCAGCCATTAAATGGCTCAGCCCACAACGACGAATGAAAGAGGGTTGACAAGGTTCCCGTCATTGTCATTCCGGGCGGTCTCCAACATGGAGGAGAGTTTGAACTATCTTCGAACTCGGCAAAACCTTATGCTCGAATTCCGAAGCCGACCCGGAATCCATGCCGGTATCTGCAACAGATCCGGATACATTCATGCCTCGCCTCTGACTCGGGCATGGATTCCGGATCTCCGCTTTGCTCCGTCCGGAATGACAAGTTGGGAGCAGGGCAACGGGTTCGGGTATTTTTTTCTGAGTTTAATCCGCTTCAGTCATATTACCGGTCATAGACCTCTCGCCGGTGGGCGATGGCAAGGACGAGCACCACAAGCTCTGTGTCGTTGAACGTGTAGAGAACCCTGTATACCCCGACCCGGAAACTCCAGATCTGTGCAAGGTTGCCTTTCAGACGTTTACCCGATGAGGGGTCCGGCAGAAGTTTCTCTTTGATGGTCGAAAGGATTCTCTCGCCTTCTTCCTTTCCGATCTTTTTCAGGTCCTTTGCCACGCTCTGCTTAAACGTCAGGCTATACATCCCAGTCAAGCTCCTCGCGGAGAGCCGCCTCATCGATCACCTTGTCGGACGGGTTCAATAGACGATCCACGGCGATCCTGTAATCGGCGGCTTCTTCACAATACCATTCGAGAGCCTCCCTGATGATTTCAGCCTGCTTTCTGTTACGCTGAACGGCAATTTCCTGTATGGCTGACATGATATTTTCCGGTAATCGTAAAGACATGACTTTGGTCATCATACACATCCTGTGGTTAAATGTTTCTTTTGTAGTCTATTGTAATTCATTGTGCCGTTCATGCCAACTTGTTTTTACCCTTTTTCCTGCATGACTTCCCTTTTGCCATTCCACGGGCATTGGGGTATAACAGGAATGCTTCTCACAATGCCAACGTCGGCTTTGGTTTATCTGCCGATAACCCGACATAACGGAAAAAATACGCCTGCGGCCTGCAACGAAGAGGATCGGGGATGGAGGACATCACATGGAAAATCCCATGGAAAACTACTGGAACAAGCGCCTTGATCTTGTGAAGGACGCCCTTAAAAAGAATCATTTCAACGTAAAGGTGGTGAAAAACGCCGCCGAGGCGAAACAGTTCGTCATGGAGTCCTGGCTTCCGAAATCCGCTGTGAAAAGCGTGGCCTGGGGAGGCTCGGTGACCTTTGTCCAGACCGGACTGTACGAAGCCCTGAAAAACAGCCAGGACCTGGAGGTTTTGGATACTTACGACAAGAGCTTTTCCCCGGAAGAGGGGCTGGAAAGGCGGAGAAGGGCCCTTCTCACCGATCTCTTCGTAACCGGAACAAACGCCGTGACCGAAGACGGCTGCCTGGTCAACCTGGACATGATCGGAAACCGGGTGGGGGCCATCACCTTCGGTCCGAAACAGGTGCTGATCCTGGTGGGCCGGAACAAGATTTCATCCGATCTCGAAGACGCCATGAACCGCATCAAAAACTACGCGGCTCCTGTGAACACCATGCGGCTCGACAAGAAGACACCCTGCGCCACCACCTCGGTGTGTGCGGACTGCAACAGCCCGGACAGGATCTGCAACACCTGGGTGATCACGGAAAAATGTTTTCCCAAAGGGCGGATCACCGTGGTCCTGATCAACGAGGACCTGGGTTTCTGATATCGGACGGGAGGTGAACTATGCCGGAGAAGGCGGGGAAAAAGCCGGTGCTTCAGGAATTGAGAATCAACCGGGCCTGGTGCAAGGGATGCGGGATCTGCGTTCATTTCTGCCCGAAACAGGTGCTGGAGCTGGACGAACGGGCCAAGGCCAGGGCCGCTTACCCGGAACGCTGCATCTGCTGCATGATGTGTGAACTGAGATGCCCGGATCTGGCCATCGAGGTCATTGTGGACACAGAAAAAGGAGACCGGTCATGACAGGGACGCTGGCTTTTCTTCAGGGAAACGAGGTCACAGTTGAGGCAGCCCTTTACGCCGGCCTTGAATTTTTCGCCGGATACCCCATCACACCGTCCACGGAAATCGCCGAAACCCTGGCCAGGAAGTTGCCGAAAATCGGCGGGAAGTACATCCAGATGGAAGACGAGATCGCCTCGGTCTGCGCCATCGTGGGGGCCTCCCTCACCGGTCACAAAGTGATGACCGCCACCAGCGGCCCGGGGTTTTCCCTGATGCAGGAGGGGCTGGGTTTCGCCGTGATGGCGGAAATTCCCCTGGTGATCGTGAACGTCCAGCGGGGCGGACCTTCCACGGGGCTCCCCACGGGCCCGGCCCAGGGTGACGTGATGCAGGCCCGTTGGGGAACCCACGGAGACCACGCCATCATCGCCCTGACCGCCTCCAGTCACCAGGACCTGTTTCAGATGACCGTGGACGCCTTCAACCTGGCGGAAACGTACCGGACCCCGGTGATCCTGCTTCTGGACGAGGTGACGGGCCACATGCGGGAAAAGGTGGTGCTGCCGGACAAAGATGACATTCCCGTGATCGAGCGGCTCCGCACCTCGGTGAAGGCCGGGGTGGATTACCGTCCCTACCTTCCCCGGGAGGACGGGCGGCTTCCCATGAGTGATTTCGGCGGCGAACACCGGTACAACGTCACCGGACTGTACCACGACATGTGGGGGTTCCCCAGCACCAATCCCAAGGTGGTTCACGGCCTTATCCGGCATCTCACCGACAAGATCCGCCACCATGTGAAAGAGATCACCCGGTATAAAGAATACTTTCTCGAAGACGCCCGCACTGTGATGATATCCTACGGAAGTTCGGCAAGATCGGCCCTTCACGTGGTTCACCACCGGCGGGCACGGGGAGAGCGCATCGGGCTGTTGGAACTCCAGAGCCTCTGGCCCTTTCCCTATTCCATGGTGGCGGAGAAATGCCAGAACGCCCGGCTGATCGTGGTGGTGGAAATGAACCTGGGACAGGTGCTGCTCCAGGTGAAACGGGCCGTGTCCAACCCGGACCGGGTGATGCTGGCCAACCGGGTGGACGGTGTGTTCATCACCCCCACGGACATCCAGAACATCCTGAGGCTGATCCAGGGAAAGGGGGTCTGACATGGCGGTCAAGGACTACATCCGGCAACGGTTTTTTCCCCATCTCTGGTGTCCCGGCTGCGGTCACGGCACCGTGCTGAACAGCCTGCTCCGGGCTTTCGACCAGCTGGCTATCCCCAAGAACGACATCGTGATGGTGTCGGGCATCGGCTGTTCGTCCAGGATCACGGGCTATGTGGACGTCCACACCCTGCACACCCTCCACGGACGAGCCCTGGCTTTTGCTGCCGGGGTGAAGCTCAGCCGTCCCGAACTCCAGGTGATCGTGCCCATGGGAGACGGGGACGCCCTGTCCATCGGCGGAAACCACTTCATCCACGCGGCCCGGCGCAACATGGACATCACGGCCCTTGTCATGAACAACCAGGTCTACGGCATGACAGGTGGACAGTTTTCCCCCATGTCCGGCCTGGACACCAAGGCCACCACGGCCCCTTACGGCAACATCGACCGGTCTTTTGACGCCGCCGCCCTGGCCATGGCCGCCGGGGCCGGTTTCGTGGCCCGCACCACCACCTTCCATGTCCGGGAGATGACCGAGCTGATGGTGAAGGCCATCAGGCACAAAGGCTTTTCCGTGCTGGAGATCATGACCCAGTGCCCCACCTATTTCGGCAGACACAACCAGCTGGGCTCGGCGGCGGAGATGGTGGAGCATTTCAAGGACATCACGGCGCCTCTTTCTTCGGATAAGGAAACGGACAATGGACTGATCCGGCGCGGGATTTTTGTCGACGAGGACCGGCCTGAATACTGCCGTGAATACGACCGTGTCATCGAGGCGGCCAGGGAAGGGGGGGCATGATGGAACGATTGAGGCTTGTTTTTTCAGGTTCAGGCGGGCAGGGGGTGATTACGGCAGGCATCGTGCTGGCCGAGGCGGCCGTGCTCCACGAGAACAAGAACGCCACCCAGACCCAGAGCTACGGACCCGAGGCCAGGGGCGGGGCCACCCGCTGCGATGTGATCGTCTCTGATTCGGAGATCTTTTTCCCCAAGGTGATCCAGCCCAACATCCTGGTCTGCCTCACCCAGGAAGCCTACATGAAGTACCACGACATGATCCGGCCCGGCGGCATCCTTCTCACCGACAGCCGCCATGTGACATCCCTCCAGAATGTGGACTGCCGCCAGATCGAACTTTCCATGCAGCAGGCCGTCACAGAGGCCATGGGCCATGACAAAGCTTATAACATCTTCGTGCTGGGTGTGGTCCTGGGGCTCACGGACCTGGTCCGGCCCGAATCGGTGATGAAGGTTCTGGATCGGAAATTCCCCGGCCAGGATCCGTCGGTGAACGGGCGGGCGCTGGAATTGGGGGTTGCGATGGGGAAAACCCGGGCGTGAAGGAGGAACCATGATCGAGATCATTAAAGCGTCAAAACGTCATTTTTCGGATTACGGCTGGCTTCAGACTTACTGGCTGTTTTCCTTTTCGGATTACTACGATCCCAAAAACATCCAGTTCGGGGCCCTGAGGGTTTATAACGACGATGTGGTCCAGCCGGGCATGGGGTTCCCCACCCATCCCCACGAGGAAATGGAAATCGTCACCGTGGTGCTGGAAGGGGAAATGACCCACAAGGACAGCATGGGCAACCGGACCGTGATCCGGGCGGGTGATGTGCAGCGCATGTCCGCCGGAACAGGGATCACCCATTCCGAGTTCAACCTGGGTGAAAGGCCCGTTCATTTTCACCAGATCTGGATTTTTCCGGATCAGAAAGGGCTGGTCCCCTCCTACGACCAGAAGTCCTTTCGGGAAGAACAATGGAAAAACCGTCTTTTCCCCGTGGCCTCGGGACAGGACATCCCGGAGACCGTCTCGTTCCATACAGACGCCACGATCTACCGCTGTTCCCTGGATGGAGGGCGGGAGGTCGCGCACGCAAAGACCGAAGGCCGCAGGATTTTTGTGTATCTCACCCAAGGAAAGGTCACCGTGAATGGCCTGGGGCTGGGAACGAACGACCAGGCCCGTGCGGATATCGACAGGCCCCTTGTGATCCAGGCCGAAGAAGATTCGGAGCTGATCCTCATCGACGTGCCGTCCTGCAGGGGCTGGGGTTACGACGGGGAAACCCTGAAAGGGGAACGATCCCGGTGACCGGACTCAGGCGGTAGAAACTTGGCTCAGGTCCAGAGTGTCCAGGACCCTGTGCTTCGAGAGCTCCAGCAGGTGAATCACCCCGTTTTCCACCAGGGCGTATCCCGGTGCGCTTTTTCTGGGACGTGACGGGGAGCCGGGGTTCAGGAAAACCATGTCGAACAGGGTGTCGAGACGCGGGGTGTGGCTGTGACCTTCGATGATCACATGGATGTCTGTAAGATCCGGGAGATAGATGTGGCCGTGGTTCAGGAAAAAGGAGTGGCCCTGAAATTCGAAATGGGTCCGGGGCAGGAAGTCGTCGAGATACCCCGGATCGTCACAGTTGCCGTAGACGATATGGGTTTCGATGGATTCCGGGCCAAGGCAGAGGAATTCCTTTCGGATCTGTTCGGGATCGTAATCCGGAGATGAACGGTCACCGTAGCGGGTATCGAACAGGTCCCCTGCCACGGCAAGGGTATCTCCCGGTTTCAGGATTTTCCGGATGCGACGCCAGGCGCTCAGGCTGCCGTGGATGTCGGCTGTGACGAGAAGTTTCGACATGGTCAGGCCACAGAGATGCCGTTTTTTCTGCTGCTTTTCACTTTGAAAAGGGCGTTGTCCGCCGCGATCAGCAGTTCTTTCTTCTCGGTGGCGTTTTCCGGGGCTGAAGCGATGCCGAAGCTGGCTGTGGTGTGCACCGTTTTCCCGTCTTCCACCTGATAAGCTGTGGTGCTGATTTTCTCCGAGACGGTTTGCGCCAGTTGAAAGGCCTTTTCGTTGTTCCGTCCGGGAAGGAGGATGATGTACTCGTCGCCTCCGTACTTGATCAGGATGTCCGTGTCGGAAAGGGCGGCCTTGATGGTGAGACCGATCTGTTTCAGAATTTCCGATCCCTGGAGATGGCCGTGGGTGTCCACGATGGATTTGAAATCGTCCATGTCGATAAAAACCACGGCAATGCTGCCGCAGAGGTTTCGGGGATGGCTGAAGTGACGGTCCAGGTAGTCGTGCATGTAACGGGAGTTGTAAAGGCCGGTGTACTCGTCCGTGATGCACATGGTTTCGATGCGTCGCAGGGTCCTGGAATTTTCGATGGCGATGGCCGCGTAATCGGCCAGGATCTGGAGAATGGGATAGTTCTTTTCGCTGAAGAACTCCATGTCCTCGATGTTCACGATTTCGATGACCCCGGAGATTTTTCCATGGGTTTCCAAGGGGATGCAGATGATCGAATGGGTCACGAAGCCGGTTCTTTCGTCCACCTTGCTGTTGAAAAGCGGCTCTTTGGTCACGTCGGGCACGAACATGGGAACGCCGGTCCGGGCCACATGGGGGGCGATGCCCTCGTCAGGGCACAGAACGATGGGATCGAACAGGGTCTTGTCGGCTCCCACGACAATCTCGAACCGGAGAGCGCCGGTGGTTTCATCCTTGATCAGCAGGGACCAGTGCTGGGCCTTGATAAGTTCGCTGCCCCGTTTCATGATATGCTGGAAGATCGTCCTGTGATCCAGGGAAGATGTGAGAAGTTTGCCGATTTCCAGGCAGGCGAGAAGCTCATCTTTCCCCGTTCTGGAATGGTCGTTGTTCATGCTTTTGATTTTGTTCATGTGCCTGCCTGTCGATTCGGATCCTGATCGAAGATTTTCCGACATAATATACACAAAGAGGCATGAAGCCAAGTGGTTTTAAGGAGATCAGAGAAGGGAAGGAGAAAACAGCCGGTAGATCACCGCGGGAAGGGCCGTTTCCACCCGGAGAATCCTCTGACCAAGTTGAACGGCTGTAAATCCAGCACGTTTCAGCAGGTCGACTTCATAGGGAATGAAGCCGCCTTCGGGGCCGATGGCCAGGGTCACCGGCGTGGTCAAATCCACCGGAGGGACCGTCTCGCCCGAGGGATCGGCCACAAGGGCCAGGGTGTCTGCCGCGATGGCGGGCAGTTCGTCTTCGACAAACGGTTTGAACCGTTGTTTGACCGCGATGGCTGGAAGCACCGTGTCCCGGGCCTGCTCCAGGCCGAGAATACTCTGGGCCACGAGGTTTTCAGGAGAAAGACGGGGACTCTGCCAGTAGCTTTTCTCCACCTTGTACGCGTGGATCAGCCAGATGTTTTTCACCCCCATGGATGCGGCGGCGGCCACCACCCGGTTGAGGACCTTGGGCCGGGGAAGGGCGAGAACCAGATTCAGGGGAAGGGGAGGCGGAGGTTCAAGGTCCAGTGAAACCTCCATGCTGAGCCGTTGCCTGTCCATGGACGTGATCAGGCCCTGGCCGGTCAGGCCGTTGAGCATGCCCACCTTCAGGGTGTGACCCGGAGAAGCTCTGTGGATGTCCCTCACATGACGGAGCCGCCGTCCTTCGAGAACCGCGGTGTGGGAACCCGGGATGAAATCGCTTTCAAAAAGAACGACGAGGTTCATGCCCGCCCGCCCAGGCTCCGGGACAGCTTTTCCAGAAAAGGTTTGATGGCCCTGAAATCCAGGGGCTTCTGGAGCACCAGATCCATGAGGCACCGGACTTCGTAGAGCCTTTTCTGTGAATCGTCCGCGCCGGCCAGGTCGCCCTGGTTGGTGATCACCACGATGGGCAGTTCCCTTTTACCATAGATGTTCCGGATGTTTTCCACGAGATGGAGTCCATGGACCCCGGAAATGTTGAAAGACGTGGTGATTAGGTCGGGTTTTTTCTTTTTCAGCGCGGCCAGGGCTTCCCCCGGTGTTTCGAATCCAAAGGGATGGTGACCGGCGTTGTGGAACAGCTTGATGTAATGCCGGAGACAGATGGCCGATTCATCCACGCAGAAAATGGTCATGGGGTTGTCGTTCTGTTTGGCCCTGGTGTTTTCCCGGATGGTGATGGCCAGGGATTTGGAACCCCGCCTGACCAGAATGTCGGTGAAAAAGGCCACGGTGCTTTCATGGCTGTTTGTCAGATGGTCCGAAGCGAGAAACACGAAAGCGTCCGAGTCCAGAAGTTTCCTGAACAGCATGTCCGAATGGCTGTCGATGATGGCGGAGGTGATGATGGCTTTTTTGGATTTTCGCCCTGCTGTTTCGATCATGCTTTTAAGGCCGGCGATCATAATGTCCGAAGGATTCTTGTTCATAGCCGCGGCCGCCGCGATACGGACCAGTTCTTCGGGATCGGTGATGCCGTCCATCAGGGCCAGTGGGGCATGGGGCATGGGAAGCCGGGCCATGGCCTCACAGGCGGCGAAACGGACATTGGGGTCGGGGTGCCGGTTGTTGAGAATTCTGAGAGCGGCTGGAAGCGCCGCTTCACTGCCGATTTTACCCAGAATGGTCAGGCCGCTGACAAGAGAAGGCGGATGGTTGTCGTCCATGCTCTCAATCACCGCGGGAATGGCTCGGGCGCCTTTTTCGACAAGGCCGTTCATGGCCTGGAACCTGTCAAGGGGGGAAGGGGAATTCAGCTGGGTGATCAGCCGGGCCAAATCGGAATCTTCGGCAAGCTGTTCCAGCGTGTCCTGTTTCGAGGCGAACTGCTCTTCGGGAGGCGCGTCAGGGGTCTGGGCGGCGGACAGACTGGCTTCGAGCTGGCTGAGTGTGGTCATGAGCAGGTCGTCGGCCTTGCTGGTCCTGCTGGCGAACCGGAGACGTTCAAGGGCCTGGGTTCCTCCGATTTTTCCAAGGGCGAGGATGGCTTCCTTTTTCAGGTCGGGATGATCGTAAAAAATGAAGTCGCCGATAACGTTCACACAGGATTTTTCAGCAGTTTCCCCGATGGCCCGGATGATTTTTTTGAGGATGCGGGTGTCGGTTTCATTGAGCAGGAAGGCGGCGAAAAGGGGGACCGCTTCTTTCAGCTGCTCAATGTCCGCATGGTCGATGAAGGGAACGATGAACTGACTGTCGGTTCTGGCTTTGTCCAGAAGCAGGTCCATCAGGGATCTTTGAAAATCCTCTGTTCCAGATTTATCCGAAAGAAGCCTGGACGTTGCGAAAAGGACACTTTTGTCGTCTGCCATGCTGAGTTCGAAAAGAATCCGTGTCCGGGTCTGTTCGTTCTGGTTTCTGAAAGACCCAAGAACGGTGTCCAGGGCTTCCAGGTTTTTTTGACCCAGGGACTTGACGACTTCCTGGACGTAAACTTCGGCGATCTGTTTCGAATGGGTGTTTGTCATGTCGTTCCAATTCAAATAAGGCGGCATGGCGCGTGTCCTGGTGCCGGTTCAATCACATTTGCAACGGTTTTTCGGCCATATGGGGCTGCGGGTTGTCCGAATCGACACCCCAGCTTCAGGTCGGATCAATCGCAGGATTATAGATAAAAACAGCCGGAGTGTCAAAACGTTATCCGGTGCTTGTGATATCTGTGTTGACAAGGTCGGGACACATGGTGTTAAGTCAGATATCATTAAACTCAATTCCTGAGCATCACCATCTGGTTTGCCGGAAGATACGCGGCTGAACCAACGATCCGGGGGGCATCTATGGGCTGGTTTGGCAAAGTTATCGGAGGAGCGATCGGTTTCGCCCTGGGAGGCCCTCTGGGCGCTGTGGCGGGAGCGGTTTTCGGTCACAGTTTCGACTATGACGTTAAGGAAACGTCCGACCGTTTTTCCGAGGAAAGGAATCGGCTTTCAAAAAACGAACAAACCCAGATGACTTTTTTTGTCGCCGCGTTTTCCATGCTTGCCAAGATGGCCAAGGCCGATGGAACAATATGTGACAGTGAATTGGACGCGGTGGACCGGTTCATGCGTAAAGACCTCCAGCTGAACTCGGAAAGCCGGAAAGTGGCCATGTCGATATTCAGGACGGCCGCAGATTCACCGGAGACCTTCGAAGGGTTTGCAGGCCAGTTCTACGAACAGTTCAAGTCCCAGGCCCGTTTTCTTGAAATCATGCTCGACGTGCTTCTCCGTGTTTCGGCGGCCGACGGAACGGTGACAGACGAGGAGGAAACCCTTCTTCTTTCAGCGGTGCACATATTCCATTACAGGACCGAGGAATACCTGAAGCTGAAATCCCGTTACATTGACAAGTCGGACGCTTTTTACGCGATTCTGGGCTGTGACCGGCTCGATACGGATGAGTTCGTGAAATCACAGTACAGAAAATTGGTCAGTGAATATCACCCGGACAAGATCGCGTCCAAAGGACTTCCCGAGGAATTTTCCAAATTCGCGGCAGACAAGTTTCGAGAAATCCAGGAGGCATACGACATGGTGAAAAAGGAAAGGGGCATGACCTGAACATGCTTTGTTGAAGTCCCGTTTACAAGCCGTTTTTTAGCTTGATATTCCCCCTGCTCTGTGAAATAGGTTGTGTATCGAAAAAATTTCAATGAAAAAGATGTCTTATGATGCCGATTCCAGACACGACAACAATGGGATTCCATGAGTAACCGACCCGAAGAAACAATTCCACCGCTTATTCCGAGCGATGAGGGGATGAATCTGCACTCCCTCACCCTTTCTTTCCAGGGTCACCAGGCGCATCTTGAGGAATCTTACAACCGAAGCGTCTATGAAAACGTCAAGTACCTGTTCGAAATCAGGGCCGTGGTTTTCTTTGCCGGAGTGTTTTACTCCCTGTTCGGCATCCTTGACTTTCTCCTGGTTCCAGATGGTTACAAACCGTTGCTGTTCATCCGTCTTGGCGTGTTTCTTCCCTTGGTGGTCTTTGTCATTCTTTTCTCCTACACCCCATATTTCCAGAGATTCCTCCAGTTTACCCTGGTCTCCCTGATTTTCGTGGCCGGAGGCGGCATCATCGCGATGATCGTCATCACCCCGCCTCCGGCGACGTATTCCTATTACGCCGGGCTGATCATCGTTTTCATGTTCCTCTACACCTTCGGGAGAATCCGGTTCATCTGGGCCACTCTTGCCGGCTGGCTCCTGGTCGCTCTCTATGAATTCTGCGCCATCACCTTTACCTCGGCGCCCCTGGCCGTGATGATCAACAATAATTTTTTCTTCATCTGCGCCAACTTTGTGGGCATGGCGTCCTGCTACATGATCGAGTTTTTCGACAGAAAAAATTTCTTCATCAACGGGCAGCTGGAAAGCGAAAAGGAAAAGACCAAACAGATCAACGCGGAGCTTGAACAGCGGGTCCTTGACAGAACGGCCAGACTGAACGATCTGAACAAAAATCTCAAGGAGGAAATTGAAAGACGCCGGGCGTTCGAAGATGAACTGACCAGGATCAGGGACGAGCTGGAAATCCGGGTGGAAAAAAGGACCACCGAACTGATGAAGGCCAACAGGGAACTGGAAAAAGCCAAAGAGATCGCCGATGCCTCGGCCAAGGCGAAAAGCCAGTTTCTCGCCAACATGAGCCATGAAATCAGGACTCCGATGAACGCCATCATCGGCATGTCGGATTTGGCCATGAACCGGGGAATCACCCAGGAACAGCGGAACGAGTATCTGGGAATCATCGGGAAATCGGCACGGTCGCTCCTCGGTATCATCAACGATATCCTGGATCTTTCCAAGATCGAGGCCGGCAAACTGGATTTCGAGATCAAGCCATTCCGGCTCAGGGAATACGTGGAAGGGGTCACGGACATGTTCTTCGAAACCATCCACGCCAAGGGCATCGAGTTCATCGTGGACATCGCGTCGGATATTCCCGAGACGGTCAAAGGCGATTCCCTGAGGCTTCAGCAGGTTCTGATCAACCTGGTCAGCAACGCGCTTAAATTCACGGACCATGGAGAGATCTGCGTCCGGGTGAAGCGGGGTATGATGACCGAAACCACGGTGGAGCTCTTTTTCGACGTCATCGATACGGGAATCGGCATCGACCTCTACAAGAACTTCAACCTGTTTGACGCCTTTTCCCAGGCCGATGGGTCCATCACCCGAAAATACGGGGGAACGGGCCTGGGGCTTACGATCTGCAAACGGATCATCACCATGATGGGCGGTTCGATCCATGTGGAAAGTGAACCGGGAAAAGGAAGCACCTTTGGCTTCAATGTGGTTCTCGAGCGTGATCATGAAAAAAAACATGTGCTGGACATGATCGGTTCCCAGAAGACGGTCAAGGGGCTGACCGTTCTTTCGGTGATGCGGAACAGGAGTCTCCAGGAAGTCCTTGTCAGGATGCTCACGATGTTCGGGATGAAATGCCGGATGACCGACGGCTTCGAGCAGGCCATGGGCATGCTCGAAGCTTCAGGGTTGTCCGCCGACGGGAAACCGGCTTTCCAGATTCTTCTGATGGACGAGGAATCCCTTGGGACGGATCATTTCGAAAAATTGAAAATTCTTAAAGACCAGGGAAAGCTGGCCCTTCCGGTGATTCTGCTCGGCTCTCCGAAAACCGAGTCCGACCTGGAAAACCTGGGCAGGAAAGGCGTCGACGCCCTCGTGACCAAGCCTTTGAAGTCTTCCACAATCCTTGATTCGGTCATGCAGGTGGTCTATGGGCCCCAACTCCATTCGGCTCCAAAAGAAACCTGGCATTCACGGACCGACGAATTCCAGGGCATGAAAGTCCTGCTGGTGGAGGACAACCCGATCAACCAGATGGTGGCCATCGAAATTCTCCTCCTGGAGGGGATCCAGGTCAGCCGGGCGTCCAACGGTCTGGAAGCCCTTGAGATGATCCGGGAAAACACGTTTGACGCAGTCCTGATGGATGTGCAGATGCCGGAGATGGACGGCATCGAGGCCACTCGGATCATTCGCGGCCAGATGAACATCCGTCCGGACGTACTGCCCATCATCGCCATGACCGCCCATGTGATGCAGGGAGACCGGGAACGGTGCCTGGACGCGGGGATGAACGATTTTGTTTCCAAGCCCATCGAACGCCACAAACTTTTTTCCGTGCTGGGGAACTATGTGCATAAAGAAAAGGCGGAAAACCGGGACGCCAGGGAAGCGGGAAAGACCCAGAAAAATGTGGAGGGATTTCCTGAAAAACTCCCAGGTCTCGACGTGGCAGGCGGTCTGAAACGTTTGGGATGCGACGCGGACGGCTATGTGGATATCATCCATCAGTTCTGCCAGTTTTTTGAAGATTACGCCCAGAAATTCATGGAAGAAACCCACGCTATTTCACCAGAAACCCTGGCCAGAGACCTCCATTCCATCAAAGGCTCCGCGGCAAACATATCCGCCATGACGATTCATGCTATCACCAGCCGTTATGAAACGATCCTGGAGAAAGAGGAACGCTGTGACGTAAGGGCCATGGCTGCCGAGCTTGAAGACGCCTGTCGGGAACTCCGTCATTCCTGCCACCTTCTGAACGATTTCCACCAGAACCCAGATTTCCGGCATTAAATTTGACCTTCTGATAAAATTTTGTTGACAAACTTTAACGCTTGTTGAATATTAAAACTGACATGTCAGTCTAGTTTTAAAAATCAAAAAAATTCAACGAACATCTAAAGGAGATTCAACAATGCAGAACATACCAGCCGACATCAGTATCAATGACCTTCTCACAGACCTCAGCCCCCGTCTTGCCAAAGAAGGCATCGAAAAAGGCGGCAGGCTCGCGGAACTCGAAGGCACCGAGTTCACCCTTGTTGTGGATGTGACCGGTGAAGGTGTTTACAGCTACATCGTGAAAGACGGCAAGGATTTCACCGTCAAAACCGAAACCCTCGACAACCCCATGGTCAAAATTGCCCTGAGCAAGGATGATCTTCAGAAAATGATCGCCACACAGAACCTCGATATGCTTCTGGGTATCCAGCAGGACCTGACCAAAGTCAAGTACAACGCCCTGAAATCTCTCAAGGGAACCTTCAAAGCCGAGCTGAAGAACAACGACGGCAGCGTTTTCAATATCCAGACGGTTTGCAACGGTTCCGCCTCTCCCAACTGCACGTTCAAAATGAAAGTGGAAGATTCCGCGAAAATCGCCAACAAACAGGCCCATCCCGTGAACCTGTTCATGAGCGGCGCGATGCAGATCGAAGGGGACATGGCGTTCGCCATGCAGACCCAGCCGATTTTTACCTGATCAGATAAGATCAAGCTATTCCGTCTGAGAAACACCTGTGGGAGCACCTGAGAGCCGGTCGTCACACGATCTTTTACTTTGATTTCCCGAAGGTTTTCAGGCATAGATAAAGCCAGTGCCCTGGCGTGAAACAGAGGCACTGGCTTTTTGACGTTTTAACAATCCTCCGTTTGCGAAAATTCGCGCCGTGTTCCATCTGAACTCTGCCCATGAATGTCATGGGCTGAAAAAGGTTTTTTCTCTAAATCCATGAAGACTGACCCGTCAAGGGTATCGTCGATTTCAACATCCCCGGAACAGGATGAAAAAACATGACCGATAACGCCAATAATCCGGATTTTTCCTGGGCCGACCTTCTGGCCCAGATGGTGGAGAGCACGCCCATTCCAACCTTTGTCATTGATAAAAATCATGTGGTCACCCATTTCAACAAGGCTTGCGAACGGCTGACCGGAATCGAGGCCCATGCCATCGTGGGCACGCGGAACCAGTGGAAAGCGTTCTACGCTGAACAAAGGCCGGTGATGGCGGATGTGATTCTACAAGCCTTGAACGCAGGCCTTCCCGAGGATCTTGAAAATCATTATCCGGGAAAATACAGGATGTCTGCCGTGAAACCCGGCGCCATCGAAGCCGAGGATTTTTTTCCCGCTCTTGGCGACGATGGGCGGTGGTTGTTCTTCACGGCCTCTCCACTTAAAAACAGCCGCGGTGACATCATCGGGGCCATGGAAACCCTCCAGGATATCACCCGGGAAAAGAAAGCCCACGAACTGACGGTCTCCATGCTGAAAATCAGCAGGGCTCTCCAGAAATTCGCCTACCTGGAGGACCTGCTTGGTTTCATCGGATCGGAAATCCGGAAACTTCTCTCAACGGAAGGGGCGCTTGTGGTGCTGTACGACAGGGAAAAGGAGGAACTCTTCCTTCCCGGAATCGCCTACGACGACCCGGATCGGGAACGCCGGCTGAGGGATCTGCGGTTTTCCCTGGATGAGGTGGTGGCGGGCCAGGTGATCAGGACGGGCCAGGCGGTGATCCAGAACGAGATTGCCCAGGACGGACCGGCCCTGGAACGGGACAGAAAGCTGGGATACACGACCCGGAACCTGGTGGAGGTCCCGGTGTTTGCCGAGGACAGGATCATCGGGGTTCTCTGCGCCATCAACCGCAAGGAAGGAAAATTTACCGATTCTGATGTGGAGAGGCTGTCCACCCTGGCGGGAACCGTGGCCCTTGCCATCGAGAATCTCCGTTACGCGGAAGACCTGAGGAAAGCCTACCGGGAAGTGCGATCCCTGAACACAGCCAAGGACAAAGCCATCAACCACCTGTCCCATGAGTTGAAAACGCCGTTGACCGTTCTTGCCGAGGTGTTGAACCTGCTCGAGGAGGAACTTTCGCCGGTGCCCGAAGAAAACTGGAAACCCCTGACGGACATGGCCCGGCGACATATGAAACGGCTGATGGACATCAAGGAGGAGGTGTCTGACATCATCGGGGGAAAAGATGAAAAAACCCAGGCCATGGTGGGTCTCCTGCTCGATCAGTGTGCCGATCTCCTGGCCGTGCTTGCCGCCAGGGAGTGGGGGAAGGGCGAGGTGGTGGGCCGTTTGAAGCAGCATATCGAGGGTCTGTTCAAACCACGGGACATTCATGGAGAGGATCTGGACCCGGCAGATTTTGTTGAGGAGCGCCTGGAGACCCTAAAATCCGGCTTTGCCCACAGGCTGCTGCGCATTGAAACATGTTTTGAAAAAACACGGACCATCCACATGCCCCGGGAAATCCTGGCTAAGATCATCGACGGTCTGATTCGTAACGCCGTGGAGAACACCCCCGATCACGGCCTGGTTTATCTGGCGGTCAGGGAACAGGGGCGTTTGGTGAACATCACAGTCAGAGATTATGGAACAGGAATAGCCAAAGACAAACAGGCCCGAATTTTCGAGGGATTTTATCCGACACAGTCCCAGATTGCCTATTCAACCAGGAAACCGTTCGATTTCAACGCCGGGGGCAAAGGGGCGGATCTTCTGCGAATGAAGATCTTTTCTGAAACTTACGGATTTTCACTTTCCATGTCTTCCACACCCTGCGTCCATTGCCACGGAGCTAACCCGCCATGCCCCGGAGACACCGGCCGTTGCCCGGCTGTTCAAGGCGGCTTGTCCTGTGACGGGTCAGGCGGCACCGAATTTGTCTTGTCCCTGAATTAAAATTACCTCACAACTGACCGTTCACCCAGGCCAGGAGATTTTTCAGGTCCATGGCCCCGGATTTTCGTGCCGCCTCCCTCCCGTTCCTGAACAGGACCAGGGTAGGGATGCTCTGGATATGGTAATGGGCGGCTGTACGCTGGTCTTCCTCGGTGTTCAGTTTGACCAGCCGGGCCCGCGGTTCGAGTTTGGCGGCCGCATCAAGAAACACAGGGGCCATCATTTTGCACGGGCCGCACCAGGGTGCCCAGAAATCCACCACCACCGGAAGGCTTGTCTTTTCGATGTGTCGGTGAAAAGAACTTCCCGCCAACTCAAGGACCTTGCCTTGAAAAAAAGGTTTCCTGCACTTCCCGCAGATCGGCTTGTCCGCCAGTTTGGCAGACGGGATCCGGTTCACGGCCCCGCAGCTCCCGCAGACCAGGGTGTGTGTATCGCTCATCTTCGTCTCCTTGTCACCTGTGATTCATATATTTCGATGAACATAAGGCATTATCGGCATGCTGTCCACTACCTGGAGGAATCGCCGCCCACTTCGAGGAATTCACGTCTCAGATCGACGGTGGATTCCACTCCGATCCGGTCGTAGTTTTCTTTGAGCCACAGGTCGGCTGTATCCCGCCCCCTGTCCCGAAGATCGGTCAGGAAACCCCAGTCATTGTTGAACTTGCTGGCCACCTTGAGGTCGGCCAGGACCCTGTCGGCCCGGATGGAGTGCACCAGGATTTTTTTCAGGCGGTTCTTGAATTCCTCTTTCAGCCAGTCTTCCTCGATGAGCTTCGTGACAAAGGCGATGGCCCGCATTTCCCGGATCAGGGACGAGTTGAACGTGATTTCGTTCAGACGGTCCATGATGTCTTCGGCGTCGGTGGGCAGGGTGTCCCGTTCCAGGGGGTTGATGTGGATCACCAACACATCCCGGGTGTCTGTGTTGTAAAACAAAGGGAAAATGGCCGGATTGCCCATGTAGCCACCGTCCCAGTAATGTTCCCCGTCGATTTCCACAGCCTGGAACAGCTGGGGAAGGCAGGCCGAGGCCATGACCACGTCCAGGGTGATTTCATCGGTGGTGAACACACGGACATTGCCGCACCTGACCCGGGTGGTGCTGATAAAAAGTTTCGTGTCCTGGCAGCGCCGGAGAACGTCGAAGTCCACGCAGTCCTTCAGGATATCCCTTAAGGGATTGATGTTCATCGGGTTGAACTGGTAGGGGGAAAATATCCGACTGGTGATGTCAAACATATGGAAGGCCCAGGAATTTTCTGGCATCAGGCGGCCCAGCCATCTGCCCCAGGGTGTTTCGCGAATGGGGTTGTACATGGCCCCGGTGTCGCTGATCTTTTTCCAGAAATCCTCAAGGGCCTGCCGCGCCCCTTCCGGTCCCCCCATCATGTTGCCATAAGCGAACACCACGGCATTCATGGCACCGGCGCTGGTGCCGCACAGGCCGTCGATCTTCAGGCGTCCGTCTTCGATGAACCGGTCCATCACACCCCAGGCAAAGGCCCCATGGGAGCCCCCGCCCTGAATGGCCACATTGACGGTTTTCCTGTGGCTGGAAAGGGTTGGCGTGTGGGGGCAGCCGCATTCGGGCTTTTCCTCGACGGTTTTCTTCTTTTGAACCATGACAGGTCCTCCTTGAAAACGGCTATATAATAATGAAGACAGGGTGACGTTATTGAACGTTGAAGACGTGGTGATTAAAGGCCATTATTATGTCAGATCTCTTGGATTTGGGCAATGAAAAGGAATGCGGAGGGAACGTTTGTGTCTGGATTGAACGTCTCTGATCCGGAAAGACGGGTGACTTTCCGGATCAGGGCGTCACGCACAACCTGAATTCGTCAGGAGGGTCATCCGATCTGGATCATGCCCTGGAAAACGGTTCGGGCCGGGCCGGTTTTGAAGATGTGTCCCGATTCTTTGTCCCAGGTGATGGAAAGGTCCCCGCCGTCCAGATGAACAGTCACGGTCCGCCCGGTTTTTCCGTTAAGCACCGAAGCCACCACGGCGGCGCAGGCGCCTGTTCCACAGGCAAGTGTCACACCGGCTCCCCGTTCCCAGACCCTCATTTTGATTTCGGAATCGGAAAGAACCTGGATGAACTCCACATTGGTTTTCTGGGGAAAGGCGGGGTGGATTTCCACCACAGGGCCGGTTTCAAGAAGGGGCGCGACGGAGATGTCGTCCACGAAAATCACCGCGTGGGGGTTGCCCATGGAAACGGCGGTGAAAGACACGGGGCCGGAAGATGTGTCGATGGTGTGGACAGAACCGCCCTTCGATGAAGGGATGAAGGGGATTTTTTCCGCGTCAAGCACAGGTTGCCCCATGTCCACGGTCACCGAGACGATCCGGCCTTCGTCGTCGAGGTTCAACCTTGGAACGATGACGCCGGCCAGGGTTTCCACGGTGATTTCCGTTTTATCGAGCATTCCTTTTTCGTACACGTAGCGGGCCAGGCAGCGCATGCCGTTGCCGCACATCTGGGCTTCGCTGCCGTCGGAGTTGAAAACCCTGAAGCGGATATCGCAGGTTGATGATTCGAGAACCACGATAAGGCCGTCGCCTCCGATGCCGAACCGCCTGTCACAGAGTGTCCGGGCCAGTTTGTCATAAGAGATGACAGAAGATACGGTCTTTTTCCTGTCGTCGATCATGACGAAGTCGTTGCCAAGCCCTTCCATTTTCGTAAAGGTAAGATCCATAAACAGCCTCCGGATGTTTTTTTATAGCTACCTTACGTCCAAACGAAAGGTCATGCAATCTTTATCACCATCGCCGCTGAAAAACAGAAGGCGGACCCGGTAAAAGTCCGAGGATAAAAAAATTGAATTGCGCCCCATATGCAGATTTGATAAATATTTTTCAAATTTTCCGAACAGATAAACGAATGCTCGGACAATGCGTCGGCCTGTTTTTAAGGGGAGGTGGTTTATGCGAAAAATGAGTCTTTACGAAGAAGCCCATGTGCTTGTCTCGGCCATTCGGGTCATCGAGTTCAAAAAAAGAATGACACCCTCTCTCAAGGATGTGAGCGAACTCCTCGGCATGAACATCGACCGGGTGACCCGGATCAGCAACGATCTGAAAGCCCTTGGAATCCTCAACATGGTGGACGGTCCTTTCGAAACCGTGAACCTGGTCATTGAGGATCACCGGAAAATCGAGGAGATCTCACGGGAAGTCAAAGAAACGAAGATGGAAGACGAGATCAGGAAATTCCAGGAAAAGTCGAAAAACGCTTATGAGGACAAGGTCAAGGCGTTTACCCTGGAAAGCAAGATGAAGGAAAAGGCCCTGTTCGAGTCCCTTCAGAAGAAACTGAAAGAGGAAGTGTCACGGGATTGATTCAAGAACATCCATCATGTGCTCATGGTGGGAGCCTTTCCAGAAAATCTTGTCGCAGGCCGGGCACAGGCTGAACTCATGGAAATACAATTTCGTTTTCGGCTCGAGACGATGGAGAATGCTTGATTTTGAAACAGGCACAAGGGGCATGTTGCAGACCAGACATCTTGAAAAAAGCCTGAAAGGCCTTTCCAGGTCAAAAAAATCCGCCACTTCCCGGACCTGGTCCACGGGGTGGACGGCCCGAACATACCTTCCGTAAACAATAGCCTTCCTTTTGAAAAGACCGATGTCCTTTGAAAGAACCACCCGTTCTGTTTTTTTCGCGATGTCCGCGATCTCCGAATCTGTCGCTCCCGGATAAAAGACGGTGTCCAATCCCAGCATTCTCAGGAAAGTCCCCAGTTTCACGACATTTTCATCCACAAGGAACCGGAAGACCGGAAAGGGTCTGGGCCGGAGGAAACTTGCCTTTCGGATGTCGAACGGTCTGGGGACAGGGAACACAAAAAGAGGGTGGTCAGGAGAAGGGCGGGATTCGAAACCCAGGTTCTTTCTGTTCGAGACCAGGGCTCCGACTTCCGTATGTGGAACACCCAAAGCCTCCAGGATGTCCTTCACCGGGGCGATTCGGGTGAGCGGATAGTCGACCTCGAGGTCCTGTCTTTTCTTGCGAAACACCAGGAATTCGTCATGGAACACGATGCGGAGAGATTTCATGGAAGGACCTGACCTTTCACGCCGGAAACACGCCGGGAATCTTGGTTCCGCAGAATGGGCAGGTTCCGTTTTTGATGCGGAAGTCACGGACAGTGAAACCGTCCCGGTGAATGATCTTCTTTTTACAATTGTGGCAGAACGTGTGGCAACCCTCGTGGCCCGGAACGTTTCCGATGTACACGTAGCGTATGCCCTCGGCCATGGCCAGGGTGCGGAAGCGGTCCAGGGTGGACACCGGGGTGGGGGCCAGCCGGTCCAGTTTGTACATGGGGTGGAAACGGGAAAAATGCAGGGGGTGGTTCGGTCCCAGGTTTTTCAAAATCCAGCCGCTCATCCGTTTGACCATCTCCGGATCGTCGGTATAACCGGGAACCACCAGGTTGGTGATTTCAAGGTGGACTTTTTTCCGGTTGAGGTGTTTCAGCGTTTCCAGCACGGGGGCCAGGCGCCCCCCGATGAGTTTCCGGTAGATGTCGTCGCTGAAAGCTTTCAGGTTGATGTTGGCGGCATCGAGGACCTTGCACAGCTCAGCCAGGGGGCTTTCATTGATGTAGCCATTGGAGATGTAAAGGTTCGAGACGCCTTTTTTCCTGGCGATCCTGGATGTGTCCAGCATGTACTCGAAAAAGGCGGTGGCTTCCGAATAGGTGTAGGCGATGGAGGCGGAACGGTTTTTTATGGCTTCGTTTACCACCGCGTCCGGGAAAAGTTCGACATGACGAACCTCATGGGGCCTGGCCTGGGAGATTTCCCAGTTCTGGCAGTTGAGGCAGCGGAAATTACAGCCGGCGGCGGCGATGGAAAAGGATAGAGACCCAGGCATGAAGTGGAACAGCGGTTTTTTTTCAATGGGGTCCACGTGGACGGCGCAGGGGTTGCCGTAAGTCAGGGTGTAGAGAACGCCATGGTGGTTGACCTTGGACCGGCAGACGCTTCGGTCTCCATGGTCCAGAACGCACTGGTTCGGGCAGATCTGGCACTGGACTTTGTCTCCGTCCAGGGGGGTGTATGAAAAAGCTTCTCTTGTCCATTTCCACAAGGTTTTCGGGGCGTCGTTCCGTGCGACAGTCCCTGTGATGTCCGAAGGGCCGGAACCCAGGAGTCTGTTTCGGAAGGTGCTGAAATCAAATGCGTTCGCGGAAGACGCCCATGCGAAAAAACCGATTCCCGAACAGATGAACCGACGGCGGCTGAGATCTGCCATGGCTTTCTCCTCATCCTGGGGATCAAACCCTTCTGTTTTCAAGCTGTGTTCCATGCAAACCACCCGGAATGCCAGTGACTTCAGTGTTTTCAGTGGGCCGCATCACCATTTTTAAAATTGATGTTTCACATGAACCATGTTACCATACCTTCAAAAAAGATCGGCAAGAAAATATTCCAGTGGTCAGAACCGTTTCCTAAACGCAGCAGTGATTCATATCTGTCATCAACCTCATCTCCGCGGTTTTGGAGATCCGCGACACATGTCCCTGATCTCAAGGCCCAGGCTTACAGGATGGCTATGGTATCTTTTCTGAAGAATTTCGACAGGCAGAAGTTTGTTCAACGAACACGGGCGACATGGACATCCGCAAAGAAAACAAGTGAAAAAGTCATCGATTATCTGATGTCCCTCAAACGAACGGGGCAGCTCATCCAGGCCATCGACAATGCGAAACTCGGCCCCAAACTCATCGGGGGATTCGGTTCGGTTCTCGGCCTGTTTATCCTGGTCATGTTTCTCTATCACTATTCGGTCCGGTACACCATTTCAAATTTCAGGGATCTCCTGGACGTGGAACAGTCCATCAGCGACCGTTCCAACCGGATCAAGATGTACATGCTGATGGCCAGGACCGAGGAAAACAGTTTCATGAAACTGCTGAAGCTGGACCACCAGAAAAACCTCCACCGCTATATGGAAGACCTGATGGCTGAAGCGAAGGTCGTGGAGGAACTGGCCGACGACACGGACAACGAACAGGCACTGGAACAGGTCCGGGAGGTCCAGAAGAACGCGAAAACCTATCTGGACGATTTCAACCAGGTGGTGGAGGCCATGAAAATCAAGGGGCTGGATGAGGAATCGGGACTCAAGAAAGAGTTCAACGATTCGGTGGCCAAATTCATGGATGATATCAGTATCCTCGACGTGGAAGCCATTTACGACGAGCTTCTTGTGCTTGAAAAACTCCAGGCGGAGTACATCATCACAAAGAACGCCGGCCTGAAGCCGGAAATCGCCAAAAGCCTGGAACGGATGGCCCGGGCGGCCGAATTATCCAGGAATACGCCGGTCCAGGAAATGGTCGCGGACCTGGTGGTCACCATGCTTCCTGCGTACCGGGAGGGTATCGGCCGGGTCTACGCCAAGGGACAGGGCGCGGGTATCGGAGATTACAGAGCCCTTGAATCCATACTTACCGAGGTGAAATCCACGGTGACATCGTCGAATTTCAAAGGGGCCAGGGCCTACAGCCTGGACATCCGCTACAACGAGAAAAACTACCTGATGACAGGAGATCCGGCCTACGTGGAAGGGACTAAGAAAGCCGTGACCACCGTGCTGGAAGCCATCAAGGTGTCCAAAGTGGCCCAGGAACTGATCGATATGGTCACCGCGAGCCTGGACAGTTATATCAAGGCCTTCGACACCCTGGTGGAGGTGGACACGAAAATCGCGGGACTGACGAAACGGATGCAGGAGTCGGTGAACCGGATCGTACCCGTGGTTGAAACATTGAGCGCCAACGCCCAGAAAGAGTCGGACGAAAAGATGAAAGGCTCGGAAAAAATGGTCGGGCGCCGGGCGAACCTGGCGTTTTTCATTGGAATTATCGCCGTGGCCGTCGGCCTTGCCCTGTCGGTGATCATCACCCGGGGTATTACCGGCCCCATTGTGGAGACCGTTGACTTCGCCAGAAAAATGGCCCAGGGTGACCTTTCCCAGCATCTGTCCATCAACCGCAAAGACGAGGTGGGCATCCTGGCTGAAGCCCTGAACGACATGGTGACCCATCTGAACACCATGTTTTCCGGCATACGGGACGGTGTGGGGGAACTGACCGCCTCGTCGTCGTCCCTTTCCGATATTTCGGTTCAGATGATGGCCGGTGCGGAAAAGACGTCGGAAAAATCAAGCTATGTTTCCAACGCCTCACGGAAAATGAACGAGAACATCACCCGGGTTGCCGGAACCATCCACGAGGCCGCCGACAACATGGGCCTGATCACCCACACCACCGAAGAAATGAGCAGCACCATCGGCGAAATCACCCGCAGCACGGACAAGGCGCGGAATATTTCCGAGACGGCGGTGACCCAGGCGGAAAGCGCCAGTTCGAAGATAGGGGAGCTGGAAAAAGCAGCCTTTGATATCGGCAAGGTCATCGACACGATCCGGGCCATTTCCTACCAGACCAACCTTTTGGCCCTGAACGCCACCATCGAGTCGGCAAGGGCCGGGGAGGCGGGAAGGGGCTTTGCCGTGGTGGCCGGAGAAATCAAGACCCTGTCCCAGCAGACAGCGGCGGCAACCAAAGAGATCAACGCAAGGATCGAAAGCGTTCAGCGAACAAGCCGGGAAACCATGGACCAGATCCGGGAGATCTCGGAGGTCATCACCACCATCAACGATATCATCGTGTCCATTTCCACCTCCATGAAAGAGCAGGACAGAACGACGAAGGAAATCGCCTCCAGCATCATCGGCTCATCCCAGGGCATCCGCCAGATCAACGAGATGATGGATGAAAACCTTTCCATGACCCGGGGAATCGCCGACGATATCGGCGAAGTGACTCAGGCGGCCGGAGAGATGACCCTGAGCAGCCAGAATGTCACCCTGAATTCCGAGGACCTCAACCGCCTCGCAGTCCGCCTCAACGAGATGGTCAGCCGGTTCGTGCTATAGTTTGTTTGTTCGGGCCGCATTTCGTGGCTCGTTATCTAAAAAACGGACATCATCACCATTGCTTTCGGGATCGTTTTAACCATCGGCAGAGATCCCGAAAGCAACGAAAACTCCGGTTTATTCCGCTCGAAAAACACCTTTTTCCCACCTCGTCTTTCCCCTTGACAAATCCAGTTCATATAATTAAAGTTGGCTTTAACTTTATATTGACGTTAACGTTAAAGGCATAAGAAGGGCTTGGGGAATCACAGGTTTTCCATAGGGATCTCACACCAACACAAAAGGAAAAGAAACATGGCGCAATTGATCGCAGACAGAAGGGACATCGACTTTGTACTCCACGAACAGCTTGAAGTGGAAAAACTCGGCAACCATGACGTTTATGCGGAATTCAACCGGAAAACCATGGACATGGTGGTGTCCGAGGCCCGGAACCTGGCGTTGAAAGAGGTGCTGCCCACCAACGCCATCGGGGACCAGAAGGGGTGTGAGTTCCAGAACGGCCAGGTGAAAGTTCCCGAGGAATTCCAGAAAATATGGCAGCTTTACCGGGATGGTGAATGGATCGCCATGACGGAAAAACCCGAGTGGGGAGGACAGGGCATGCCCCATGTCCTTGCCAGCGCTGCCACCGAATACCTGAACGGCGGCAACATGGCCATGTTCATGTACGTGGCCCTGACCCACGGGGCCGCCAACCTCGTCGAGGCTTTCGGCACGGACAAGCAGAAAAACCAGTGCCTGCGGAACATGTATTCCGGCAAATGGGGCGGAACCATGCTCCTCACCGAACCCAACGCCGGTTCCGACGTGGGGGCCCTGGAAACCACGGCCAGGAAGAACCCCGACGGAACCTACTCGATCACCGGCAACAAGATCTTCATCTCCGCCGGCGAGAACGACCTGGTGGAAAACATCATCCACCCGGTTCTCGCCCGCATCGAAGGCGCTCCCGCCGGAACCCGGGGCATCTCCCTTTTCCTCGTTCCCAAGATCCGGATCAACGACGACGGCAGCCTGGGCGAGATGAACGATGTGGTCTGCACGGGCATCGAACACAAGATGGGCATCCACGGCAACTGCACCTGTTCCCTCGCCCTTGGGGCCAAAGGTGCCTGCATCGGAACCCTTCTGGGCGAAGAGAACAAGGGCATGAAAGCCATGTTCCAGATGATGAACGAAGCCCGTATCTACTGCGGAATCCAGGGGCTCTCCCTGGCCTCCTCGTCCTACATGAACGCGGTGAACTACGCGAAACAGAGAATCCAGGGCGCCAACCTCATGACCATGATGGACAAGAACCCCCAGGCCGTTCCCATCATCCAGCATCCTGACGTGCGCCGCATGCTCATGAACATGAAAGTCTACGTGGAAGGGATGCGGAGCCTTCTGTACTACCTGTCCTACATGACCGACCTGGCCAAGGTCGCCGGTTCGCCCGAGGAAAAAGAGCGGCTCCAGGGCATCGTGGACGTCCTGATCCCCGTGGCCAAAGGCTACGTGACGGACCGCTGCTTCGACGTATGTTCCCACGGCGTCCAGGTGTTCGGCGGCTACGGGTTCATCGAGGAATACCCCCAGGCCCAGCTTCTCCGTGACTCCCGGATCACCATGCTCTACGAAGGAACCAACGGCATCCAGGCCATGGACCTCCTGGGTCGGAAGCTCGGCATGAAAAAAGGAAAACCCGTGATGGATCTTTTCGCCGAGATCCAGAAAGTCACGGCCGAAGCCAAGGCCAGCGACGCCCTGAAAGATCTGGGCGAGGACCTGGACGACGCCCTGGCCAAACTCGGAGAAACCGCCATGCACATGGGGAAAAAGGCCATGAGTGCCGACGTGATGAGCGCCTTCGCCTTTGCCCATCCCTTCCTCGAAGCCACAGGTGACGTGATCATGGCCTGGCTGCTGCTGTGGCGGGCCAACGTGGCCTCGAAAAAAGTGGAATCGGCGAAAAAGGACAGGGATTTCTACATCGGTCAGATGAAGTCCGCCGAATTTTTCATCGAAAGCATCCTGCCTGTTTCCATGGGCAAAATGAACGCGATCCTGAAAACGAGCCGGGCCGCCATCGAGGTTTCCGAGGAAGCTTTTGGTTAGCAGATAAGAAACAGATCATCGTGAGTTTCGGGCGGCCCTTCTTGGGCCGCCTTTTTTTCAGGGGCCATGGTGTGAAAGCCCTTTTCCAATCGGTCCTGTTGCATTACAATAACGTCTTTTCAAGCCAACGAACCAGACCGGGAGAAGGGCCATGTATTATGCGGGAATCTGTTGCGACGACGAAAAAAAGGAATGCCGGGCCGTCGTCGTCGAAAAGGTGCTGAGAAACGCCAGACGGGAGTACCATGTGACGGAGATCCGTGACATCTCTTTCGACCATGTGGCCCAAGATGCCAAAACCCTGTACGAAGATCCCTCTTTTCTCAGGAAAAAGAAGGTGTTCAGCCAGGACCGGCGTCCCCCGAAAAACACCTTCACCCCGCCCCAGCTGATATTCTGGGCTAAAAATGGCCGTGGCGATCTGGTTCAGGCGGTCAGGGACCAGGCTGTTCCCGTGGACGGTTTTTTCCTCCGGGATGAACCGGGCTGGGACAGGGAAGAACCCAAGATCCTCCGTTTCGGAGCCAACCTACACGTGGGCCGTGACCGTCTGGACAAACTGGCCAGCGTGCTGTCCTCTTCCTCCATGGTCTGGCCCGAAACGGACAGCCCGGAGACTTCAGAACTTCGTGAGGAGGTCTCACGGTGCCTGAACGACAAAAACCACAAGGGGCGTTACCCCGCCGATATGTCCCCGGCCATGGGTGCCCTGATCGCCGCCGTCTGGCATTGCGAAACCATCCGGCCGATTAAACGCTACGGCGGCTGATGGTTTGTGCGGCTGTTTCGGTTAATCAAAACCTTCAATGTGAGCGTGCGATGAAATTTTCGGTCTTCATTCTTTTATTTTGGATTCCATCCATAGTATTTTGCGCTGAACGAGTTGATTCGGCTCTGGTGGTCAAATCAAAGTCAGCACTTTACCTGATAAAAGACGGCAAAACACTTTCCTCGTTTCATATTGTCTTTGGGGCGAATCCCAAGGGGCATAAAATCAAGGAAGGCGATGAGCGGACACCTGAGGGCCATTACATTCTTGATTATAAAAAAAGTGACAGTGCATTTTACAAAGCGATTCATATTTCATATCCAAATGACCATGACAGGAAGCGCGCGAAAGAAGCTGGTGTCAATCCTGGCGGCTCTATCATGATTCATGGTCAGAAAAACGGCTTCGGCTGGCTGTCATGGTTATCCCAGAAATTCAATTGGACAAATGGCTGTATCGCCCTGACAAACGCCGAAATGGATCAGGTGTGGGAAAGGGTTGAGGTCGGAACACCCATAGAAATCCGGCCATAGCACAAAATATCCGGCCGTCACCCCGCAATCCGGTCCGGACCCAGTACTGATTTGTCACCATTGCAGAGTCAGCCAATGTTTTGCGGCATCTGCCGGTCTGTTGATGGGACTCTTGGCAGCACTCGGCCATTGCAAAACACCGTTTACACCTTTGTCTTGACTTTGCCTGTTCGACACACTACTATCCCTTAAAAATTCAGCGTTCAGGTATTTGGCAAACGCCAAAAGGGAACCCTGTGAGAGTCAGGGACGGGCCCGCCGCTGTAAACCCTCTTTATATAAAGGAACTCTTCCGGCAACATGCGCCACTGATTCTGAGAAAGGATCGGGAAGGCCGCCGGAAGAGGGGGGAAGTCAGAAGACCTGCCTGAACGACCGGCTTTATCCTCGTGGAAAGGGGATGGCCTTGTCACATTCGCATGGATTGAAAACGGAAATCCCGCATACGGCTCAAGGCCTGTGCGGGTTTTTTTATTCTTCGCAAGAGACGGGTTTTTTTCATGGCAACAGACAAACCACGGGCGCGCACGGGAAAGGGACTAGGATTCGGGTGGCTGCTGTCCGGGTCTTGTCTGGCACTCGTTTTTCTCGTGATGGTTTCCGCCGGACTGGGTTACATCCGCATTACTATGGCAGACGTGGCCCGGGCCATCTTTTCCCTGGTCTCGCCGGACAGCATGGTCAGCGAAGAAATTCGCGCTGTGATCGTGGATGTGCGTCTGCCCCGGATTCTGGCCTCGGTCCTGGTGGGGGCCGGGCTTGCCGTGTCCGGCGCCGTGTTCCAGGGCATCCTTTTGAATCCCCTTTCAGACCCTTATACCCTGGGTATCTCCGCCGGAGCCGCGTTCGGGGCCGCCGTGGCCATTGTCCTGGCACCTGGTTTTTCCCAGGTGTCCATTCCCCTCTCGGCCTTTGCCGGAGCCTCGGCCACGCTGTTCGTGGTGATATTCCTTGCCGGGTCCGGCCGGGAAGGGCGGGGGG
>Ga0209066_10000554_pt1 | contig 53727 bp, 51 predicted proteins | sample All_14_2_FD_187198 | JGI IMG/M metagenome (GOLD analysis project Ga0209066, IMG submission 187198) | Freshwater microbial communities in response to fracking from Pennsylvania, USA - Allegheny Zone_MetaG_DW_15 (SPAdes) (version 2) ...
GGGCCTGTGATTGGGTGGGAAGGGCTGGGCGCACAATAGGAACCCTCGGGTGAGCGCGTTACCGATCTGGCATCGTAGCCCTGTTCTGCCACTTCCAAGAACACGCAGGCCGGCACGGAGATGTTTTTTGTCTGCAGTGTGACATTTGCCACGCTTTCTGCGGGCGGTTTGTGTGCGTGTCGATCGTTTGGGGTGAGCGGTACAATGCGCAACCTAGTGTCCGGAGCCTGCAATGGCCGAAGCGTTTTTCTCTCCTTGTCCGCGTGGCCTCGAGGCGTTGTTGTCCGACGAACTGCAGTCGTTTGGCGCCAAAGGCGTACAGGTGGTGCATGGCGGTGTCGCCTGGCAGGGCGATTGGGCGGTCTGCCACCGCGCGAATCTCGAAAGCCGGCTTGCCACCCGTGTGTTGTGGCGAGTGGCGCAGGGGCGTTACCGGGCTGAGGTCGATATCTACAAACTCGCCTACAGCGTGACCTGGGCGAAGTGGTTCACCGCCGATGACACCCTTCGCATCCACGTCACGGCGCAGAAATCGCCACTGAAAAGCCTGGAGTTCATCACGTTGCGGGTGAAGGATGCCGTGTGCGACCACTTCCGTACCGTTGCTGGCCGGCGGCCCAGCGTCGATACCGCCAATCCGGCGGTGCGCATCCACCTGTTCCTGACGGTCGACACGGCGACGCTGTACATCGATACCTCGGGCGAGCCGTTGTACAAGCGCGGCTTCAAGCCCGCTGCCGTCGAGGCGCCGCTGAAGGAGAACCTCGCGGCAGGCATCCTGCGCCTCGCTGGCTGGCAGCCGGGCGAGGTTCTTCTCGACCCGATGTGTGGCAGCGGCACCTTCCTCATCGAGGCAGCGATGATGGCGCTCGATATCGCGCCAGGCCTGGGGCGCAGCTTTGCGTTCGAAAAATTCCGCCACCACGACCGTGCAGGCTGGGCCTCCGTTCGGCGCGGCGCCGAGACGCGCCGGCAGGCGCCGCGTGCACTGCCGATTTTCGGCTCTGATATCGTCGGTGAGTGGGTGCGCCGGACGCGGGTGAATCTGGAGGTTGGCGGGCTGGCGAAGTGTGTGACGCTCGATCGCGCCGATCTGCTCGACCGGACGCCGCCCGCGCCCGAAGGCGTGATGGTGACGAATCCGCCTTATGGCGTGCGTCTGGGTGAGGCCGAAGAGCTGGCTGCCTTCTACCCACGCCTGGGTGATGCACTCAAGCAGCGCTGGGGTGGGTGGCGCTGTTACTTCTTCAGTGCGGATGCGGCTTTACCCAAACTGATCGGCCTCAAGGCAAGCAAGCGGACGCCACTGTTCAACGGTGCGCTGGAATGTCGTCTTTACGAATACCGCATGGTGGCCGGCAGTAACCGGCGCAAGCCGAGCGAGGAGCCCGCCGCGGACTGAGCGGGGCGGGTTCCTGTCGGTGGCTCAGACGATGCCGAGGCTTTCCATGCCGCTGCCGAGGTCGCGCTCACCCAGCTTGCTGTAGAGCTTGATCTGGAGGCGCAGGTCGTTGATCGAGTCGGCGTTGCGCAGCGCGTCCTCGTAGGTAATGACCTCGGCTTCATAGAGATCGAACAGCGACTGGTCGAACGTCTGCATGCCCAGTTCGCGCGAGCGCTTCATGATCTCCTTGATCTCGGGCACGTTGCCCTTGAAGATCAGGTCCGAGATCAGTGGCGAGTTAAGCATCACTTCCACCGCTGGCACGCGTCCCTTGCGGTCCTTCAGCGGCAGCAGGCGTTGCGAGATCATTGCGCGCAGGTTCAGCGACAGGTCCATCAGCAGTTGCGTTCGTCGCTCTTCGGGGAAGAAGTTGATGATGCGGTCGATCGCCTGGTTGGCGCTGTTGGCGTGCAGTGTGGCCAGGCACAGGTGGCCGGTTTCGGCGAAGGCGATGGCGTAGTCCATCGTCTCGCGGTCGCGGATTTCGCCCATCAGGATCACGTCGGGAGCCTGGCGCAGGGTGTTCTTGAGCGCGGCTTCCCACGAGTCGCTGTCGATGCCGATTTCGCGCTGGGTGACGATGCAGTGCTTGTGCGTATGCACGAATTCGATCGGGTCTTCGACAGTGATGATGTGGCCGTAGCTGTTTTCGTTGCGGTAATCGACCATCGAGGCGAGCGAGGTCGTCTTGCCGGTACCCGTGCCGCCGACGAAGATGACCAGGCCGCGCTTGGCCATTGCGATGTCGGTCAGTACCGGCGGCAGGCCCAGTTCCTCGAAGTTTGGAATGCGTTGCGGGATGGTGCGCAAGACCATTCCGACCTTGCCCTGCTGAATGAAGGCATTGGCACGGAAACGGCCGATGCCGGCGGGCGAAATGCCGAAATTGCACTCCTTGCTGGCTTCGAAGTCGGCTGCTTGACGGTCGTTCATGACCGCGCGTGCCAACTCCGCCGTGTGTTGTGCCTGCAGGGCCTGGTTCGACTGCGGAACGATGCGGCCGTCGATCTTGATCGCTGGCGGAAAGCCCACGGTGATGAAAAGGTCCGAGCCGTTTTTCTGCAGCATCAGCCGCAGCAGGTCGTGCATGAACTTGAGTGCCTGGTCGCGTTCCATCTGTCTGTGCTCCTGCCGGGTCGGGCGTGATGCGGCGTGTGGCGGGTGCCGCTCAGGCGGCAAAGTTGTCCTTGTTCTGGGCACGGATGCGCGCCTCGGCGGCGGACACCACGTTGCGTCGGACCAAGTCGGCCAGGCACTGGTCCAGAGTCTGCATGCCCACATTCTGGCCGGTCTGGATCGACGAATACATCTGTGCGATCTTGTTCTCGCGGATCAGGTTACGGATTGCCGGTGTGCCGATCATGATCTCGTGTGCGGCGACACGGCCCTGGCCGTCCTTGGTTTTCAGCAGCGTTTGCGAAATGACGGCGCGCAGTGACTCCGACAGCATCGAGCGCACCATGTCCTTTTCGGCTGCAGGGAAGACGTCGACGATACGGTCGATGGTCTTGGCGGCGGACGAGGTGTGCAGGGTGCCGAACACCAGGTGACCGGTTTCGGCCGCGGTCAGCGCCAGACGGATGGTTTCCAGGTCGCGCATTTCGCCCACCAGGATCACGTCCGGATCTTCACGCAGGGAAGCACGCAGGGCGTTGTTGAAGGACATCGTGTCGCGATGCACTTCGCGCTGGTTGATCAGGCAGCGCTTGGACTCATGCACGAATTCGATCGGGTCCTCGACGGTCAGGATGTGGCCGTATTCGTTTTCGTTGATGTAGTCGATCATCGCGGCCAGTGTGGTCGACTTGCCCGAGCCGGTCGGGCCGGTCACCAGCACGATGCCACGCGGCGTGTCGGCGATTTCCTTGAAGATCTTCGGGCAGTTCAGTTCTTCGAGCGTCAGCACCTTGGACGGAATGGTCCGGAACACCGCACCCGAGCCCCGGTTCTGGTTGAAGGCGTTGACACGGAAGCGTGCAAGATTGGGTACGGCGAAGGAGAAGTCGCACTCCCAAGTCTCTTCATACTGCTTGCGCTGCCCGTCGTTCATGATGTCGTACACCATGGCGTGCACTTCCTTGTGCTCCATGGGCGGCAGGTTGATGCGGCGGACATCGCCATGCACGCGGATCATCGGCGGCAGACCCGCCGACAAGTGAAGGTCGGACGCCTTGTTCTTCACAGCGAAGGCGAGCAGTTCGGTGATGTCCATCGTATTCCTTTGCCGGGCAGGGTCCGAACGGACCGGTCAATGCCCAATGTTATACTTTTCGCGGCTTTTGCCAGAGGAAAAAGACCACGGACATGACGACAATCTCCGATCGCTTGCGCGCAGTACAGATGCGCGTCGCCGACGCTGCGATTGCGGCCGGGCGCGACCCGGCCTCGGTCGGATTGCTGGCTGTCAGCAAGACTTGGCCTGTCGATGCGGTACGTGCAGCCGCAGCCGCTGGACAACGCGCATTCGGCGAAAACTACGTGCAGGAAGGCGTCGACAAGATCGAGGCGCTACGCGAGCTGGGTCTGGAGTGGCATTTCATCGGTCCGTTGCAGAGCAACAAGACACGCTCCGTGGCGAATGCCTTCGACTGGGTGCACAGCATCGACCGATTGAAGATTGCCGAGCGCCTGTCCGCGCAGCGCGATGCGCATCGGCCGCCGCTCAATGTCTGCATCCAGGTCAATGTCAGTGGCGAAGACAGCAAGAGCGGTGTTGCGCCCGACGCGGCGATTGCGCTGGCCAGGGCGGTGGCCGCGTTGCCACGCCTGCGGGTGCGTGGCCTGATGTGCATTCCCGAGCCGACGGACGATCTCGTGTTGCTGCGTTCCCGTTTTGCTTTGCTGCATGGGCTGAAAGACGCGTTGGTGGCGGATGGCTTGGCGCTCGACACCTTGTCGATGGGCATGTCTGACGATCTCGAGGCGGCCGTGGCTGAAGGCGCGACCCTCGTCCGCGTGGGGACGGCGATCTTCGGGCAGCGCAGCCGGCCTTTGAGTGCAGGCGATTGAGCACGATGACCTGGGCGCGCGTTGCGATGCGGGCTCCCAAATTTACTGGAATACAGGCATGAAAATCACTTTCCTGGGCGGCGGCAACATGGCGGCAGCCCTGATCGGCGGCATGGTGGAACGGGGTTTTGCCGCGGCGGACATCCAGGTCGTGGAACTGGGCGACGAGGCGCGCGCGAGATTGAACGACCGCTTCGGCGTACGTGCGGTGGCGTCCTTCGATGCACAGGCTCTGGCTTGTGACGCGCTGGTTCTGGCGGTCAAGCCGCAGCAGATGAAGGCCGCGCTGGCGCCGATCGCGGGCAGTTTGAGCGGGCAACTCGTCATCAGCATCGCGGCCGGCCTGCGTCTGGCCGATCTCGGCCGCTGGCTCGGCGCGGCCGGTCAGCCCTACACCCGTCTGGTGCGCTGCATGCCCAACACGCCCGCACTGATCGGTGCCGGCGTCACCGGCCTGTATGCCGATCCCAGCGTGGATGCATCGGGGCGCGATGCGGCAGAACGCATCCTGGCCGCGGTGGGCAGCACGGTATGGGCGGCGTCCGAAGACCAGATCGACGCGGTGACCGCGATTTCCGGTAGCGGTCCGGCCTACGTGTTCCATTTCATCGAGGCACTTGAAGCCGCGGGACGCAAGCTGGGGTTCGACGAGGCGGGCGCGCGTCAGTTGGCGATCGACACCGTGCTCGGTGCGGCAAAGCTTGCGGCGGGCTCCGAGGATTCGCCAGCCGTATTGCGGCAGAAGGTGACATCCAAGGGCGGCACGACCGAAGCGGCGCTCGGTAGCCTGGCGGCATCGGGCTGGCACGATGCGCTGGTCGCTGCCGCTGAGGCCGCAGCTGCCCGTGGGCGTGAACTGGGTGCAGAACTGGGCAAGGACTGACGCATCATGATGGCCAACATTCTGCTGCTGGTGTTCGACACCGCGGGCGGCTTCCTGACCCTGATGCTGCTGGCGCGCTTCTACATGCAGTGGCAGCGTGTTTCCTTCCGCAACCAGATCGGTCAGTTCGTCGTGACCACCACGGATTGGGCCGTACGGCCGCTGCGGCGCTTCGTCCCCGGGCTGTTCGGCCTGGACATGGCCAGTCTGCTGCCGGCCTGGGTGGTGCAGGTCATGCTGGTGGCCATCGAACTCAGCTTGCGCGGCGCGGTGTTCAGCGGCAACGTCGGTGCGGTGCTGCTGGGCTTGTGGGGCGTGGGCCTGATCGAGCTGATCCGGATGATGGTGTACCTGGTGATTGCAGTGGTGCTCGGCTCGGCGGTGTTGTCCTGGGTCAGCCCGCATGCGCCCATGGCGCCCGTGCTGCATTCGCTTGCCGCGCCCTTCTTGCGGCCCTTCCGCCGCGTGGTGCCGAGCATCGCCAACGTCGACCTGTCGCCGCTGGTGTTGCTGCTGGTGCTGCAGATCGTGTTGATGGTGCTGGGCGGTTTGCGCAACAACTTCGCGCCGCTGTTGTTCGGTGTCTGAGTCGCACAGGCGCCTGTAAACAGAAAAAAGGGCGGCCGTCTGGCCGCCCCCGCTGCGCAGTCATGGGCGACTGCGCAACCCGTTTTCCCGACTCAGCGCCCCTCGTACATCACCTGACCTTCGACCAAGGTGTAGCGCACCTTGCCGGGCAGTTCCATGCCCAGGAAAGGCGTGTTCTTGCCTTGGCTCTTGAGGCTGTCGCGCGTGATGGCGACATGGGCATTGGGGTCGAACACGCAGATGTCGGCACGTGCGCCCACCGACAGGTGGCCGGCCTTGGTGATGCCGACGATCTTCGCCGCATCCGACGTGATGCGGGCCAGCCCGTCCATCAGCGACAGGCCGGCGCGGTCGGCCCACTTCAGCGTTAGCGGCAGCAGCAGTTCCAGGCCGGTGGCTCCCGGCTCCGATTCCGAGAACGGCGCCTGCTTACCGTCGTCATCCACCGGGGTGTGGTCCGAGCACAGTGCGTTGATGCGGCCCTCTGCCAGGCCCTTGCACAGCGCCTCGCGGTCGCGTTGGCTGCGTAGCGGCGGGATCAGGTGGCAGTTGGGGTTGAAGTAGCCGATGTCCATGTCGCACAGGTGCACATGGTTGATCGACACGTCGCAGGTCACGTCCATGCCTTCGGCGCGGGCCTGCTCGATCAGCGCCAGGCCGGCGGCGGACGACAGGCGGGTGATGTGCAGGCGGGCGCCGGTGATCTTGGCGAGTTCCAAGTAGGTGTACAGCGCCACGGTTTCGGCGGCGACCGGAATGCCGGCCAGGCCCATCCGGGTGGCCACCTCGCCGTCGTGGGCGTTACCGCCGCGGGCGAGGAAAGGCGCGATCGGCTGCAGCCAGACACGGAAATCGAAGGTGGCGGCGTATTGCAGGGCCCGCATCAAGACGCCGTTATCGACGATCGGAACGTTGGCTTGCGAGAAGGCGACGCAGCCGGCTTCGACCAGTTCGGCCATCTCCGACAGGCGCTCGCCCTTGAGGCCGATGGTCAGTGCGCCAACCGGGTAAATGTGGGCGCGGTTCAGCTTCTTGGCGCGGTAGGTCAGCATCTCGACCAGGCCGGGCTCGTCCAGCGCGGGGTCGGTGTCGGGCGGGATCGCCAGGCTGGTGACGCCGCCGGCCATCGCCGCTTCCATCTCGGATTCGAGCGTGGCGCGGTATTCGAAGCCCGGCTCGCGCAGGCGTGCGGCGAGGTCGATGAAGCCGGGGGCGACCACCAGGCCGCTGGCGTCGAGCGTGCGCTCGGCTATGAAGCCTTCCGGGGCGGCGCCCAGCGCTACGATCTTGCCGCCTGAAACATAGACGTTCTGCACCGCGTCGCTGCGGTTGGCCGGATCGACGACGCGGCCGTTGGAAATCAGGATGTTCATGCGTGATTGCCTATCGTAGTGGGCGCTCAGTGGCTGCCCAGCATGCTCATCACCGCCATGCGCACGGCGATGCCGAAGGTGACCTGGGGCAGGATGACCGCCTGCGCGCCGTCGGCCACCGCGGAGTCGATTTCGACGCCGCGGTTCATCGGGCCGGGGTGCATCACGATGGCGTCGGGCTTGGCGAGCGCCAGTTTCTCGGCGGTGAGGCCCCAGATCTTGTAGTACTCCTGCGGCGTGGGCAGCAGCGCGCCGTTCATGCGCTCGTTCTGCAGGCGCAGCATCATCACCACATCCACGCCTTTCAGGCCTTCGTGCATGTCGTGGAATACGCGCACGCCGAGCTTCTCGACCTCGGTCGGCAGCAGGGTCTTGGGGCCGATCACGCGCACCTCGGGCACGCCCAGCGTGGTCAGCGCGGCGATCTGGCTGCGCGCCACGCGCGAGTGCAGCACGTCGCCGACGATCGCCACCGTCAGGTTGGTGAAGTCCTGCTTGAAGTGGCGGATGGTGTACATGTCCAGCAGGCCCTGCGTCGGGTGCGCATGGCGGCCGTCGCCGGCATTGACCACGTGGATGTGGTCGCGGCCGGTGTTCTGCAGGTGCTGGGCGATCAGCATCGGCGCGCCGCTGGCGGCGTGGCGAACGACGAACATGTCGGCCTGCATCGCGCACAGGTTGTCGACGGTGTCGAGCAGGCTTTCGCCCTTGGCCGCCGAGCTGGTGTTGATGTTGAGGTTCACCACGTCGGCAGACAGGCGCTTGGCGGCGATCTCGAAGGTGGTGCGGGTGCGTGTCGAGTTCTCGAAGAACAGGTTGAACACGCTCTTGCCACGCAGCAGCGGCAGCTTCTTGACCTCGCGCTCGGCCACTTCGGTGAAGGGCGCGGCGGTGTCGAGGATGGCGGTGAGGATGTCGCGCGGCAGACCGTCGAGCGTGAGCAGGTGCTGCAGTTCGCCGTGCTGGTTGAGCTGGGGGTTGCGCATCGGGCGGGCCTCGGAATCAGCGTGTGGCCGGTTTGGCCTGGGTGAGCTTCAGGGTGAAATGGCCATCGTCGTCGCGTTGCAGTTCCAGGTTCTGCTCGCGCGGCAAGGGCTGGGGCAGGGGGTGGGCGCAGTAGCGCGCGGCAATCGGTAGCTCGCGGCTGCCGCGATCGACCAGCACCGCCAGTTCGACCGCCGCCGGGCGGCCAAAGTCGAACAGTTCGTTGAGTGCGGCGCGGGTGGTGCGGCCGGTGTACAGCACGTCGTCGACCAGGATCACATGGGCGCCGTCGACATTGAACGGGATGTCGGTCTTCTGCGGTCGTGCATGCAGGCCCTTGCTGCCGTAGTCGTCGCGGTAAAACGACACGTCGATCGCGCCCAGCGGCTGGGCAATGCCGAGTTCGGCATGCAGGCGCTCGGCCAGCCACAGGCCGCCGGTGTAGATGCCGACCAGTGCAGTGGTGGGGGTGACATGGGGCCGGATCAGTTCGGCAAGCTGCCGGCACAGGGCTTCGGCATCAAGTTCTTTCATGGCGGCGGGCGTCCAGGAAGGTTTGCAGGATGATCTGTGCAGCGGCCGCGTCGAGCACTGCCTTGCGTTCGCGCCAGCCCTTTAGGCCGGCGCTGGAAAGCGCGGATTCGGCGGCAAGCGACGACATGCGCTCGTCGGCGGGGAAGACGGGCAGGCTGAAGCGGCCGTGCAGCTGATTGGCGAAGCGGCGACAGCGCGTGGTGAGTTCGTGTTCGGTGCCGTCGGCGTGGGTCGGAATGCCCACGATCAGCGCGACCGGGCGCCATTCGGCAATCAGATGGGCGATGGCCTTGAAGCGCGCGTCGTTCGATTCGTCGTGCAGCGTGGTCAGCGCACTGGCCTGGCCGGTTTCGAGTTCGCCGGTGGCGATGCCGATGCGCGCCAGGCCGAAATCGAAACCGAGCAAGGTGCCACGCGCAGGCAGGGGAGGCAGGGCGGCGGGTGCCGCGTCAGGCATGCCCGGCAACCTCGCTGAGATTGGCGAAATCGACGCCCAGCTTCTGCATGGCGGCCACCAGCCGCTCTTCGGGCGGCAGATCGAACACGATCGACATGTCTGCAGGCACGGTCAGCCAGGCGTTATCCATCAGCTCCTGTTCGAGCTGGCCGGCGGCCCAGCCGGCGTAGCCGAGCGTGACGAGCACTTCGCGTGGTTCGCCTTGGGCGCCAATCGCCTGCAGCACGTCGCGGCTGCTGGTGAGGCCGACTTCGTCGCTGACCTTCAGCGTCGAATGCCAGTCGCCCAGCGGACGGTGCAGCACGAAGCCGCGGTCGGTCTGCACTGGGCCACCAAAATACACCGGCTGCGACGCGAAGCCTTCGGCCTCGAGCGGGACGTCGATGCGTTCGAACAGCGTGGCCAACGTCATGTCGATCGGGCGATTCACGATGATGCCGAGCGCACCTTGTTCGTTGTGCTCGGCGATGTAGGTCAGCGTGCGCGCAAAATGAGGATCGGCCATGTTGGGCATGGCGATCAGGAAGTGATGCGTGAAGTTGGCCGTAGGTGTATCCATGGACGGCATTTTACGCGCTTCGCCCGGCTTCTTGGAGGTGATGAGCAGGAGGCGCGGTGCAGGATTCCGCTGGAGGAGAAATGGACTCGCAGGCATCGAGAGGCTGCACTGTCTGGCACAAGCCTGGGCCATAATTGCGTGCTATTTGTCCAGGACAAAAAATGACTTCTGCCCTTGTCTGGTTTCGCCGTGATCTGCGTAGCTTCGACCACGCGGCGCTTCATCACGCGTTACGTTTCGCCGATCGCGTGCACTGCGCTTTCGTCTTCGATACCGCCATTCTCGATGCACTGCCGTCGCGCACTGACCGCCGCGTCGAGTTCATTCACGCCAGCGTGGCCGAACTGGACGCAGCGCTCGAGGTGATGGCAGGCGCGGCGGGGGTGCCGGGCAGCGGGCTGATCGTGCGCCATGGCCGGGCTGAAGACGAGATCCCGCGTCTTGCGGGCGAGTTGGGCGTGGACAAGGTGTTTGCCAATCGCGACTACGAACCGGAGGTGATCGTGCGCGACAGCCGGGTGGCGCAGCGGCTGGCCGAGGCGGGTATTGGCTATGAAGACTTCAAGGACCAGGTGGTCTTCGAGCGCGACGAAGTACTGACCCAGGCCGGCAAGCCGTTCAGCGTGTTTACGCCGTACAAGAACGCCTGGCTGAAGGCGCTGGATGATTTTCAGCTCAAGTCCTACCCGGTGGAGCAGTACGCCCGCCACCTCGCGCCGAAGCCGGCGGGCGAGCACGTGCCCAGTCTTGCGCAGATCGGGTTCGAACCCACCAATCTCGTCGAACTGAAGATGCCGGTCGGGATGAGCGGCGGGCAGCGGCTGTTCGAGGATTTCGCCGCGCGTATCGACCGCTACAAGCGCGCACGCGATTTTCCGGCGGTGAAGGGTGTCAGCTATCTGTCGACGCATCTGCGCTTTGGCACGGTGTCGATCCGCCAGTTGGCGGGCCATGCTCATCGACACGGGGGAGAAGGGGCGGAGACCTGGTTGTCGGAACTGATCTGGCGCGACTTCTATCACCAGATCCTGTGGCATCACCCCAGGGTGGTCGGGCAGGCGTTCCGTCCGGAATACGAGGCGGTGAAGTGGGATGAAGCGCCCGAGCTGTTTGCCGCCTGGTGCGAGGCGCGTACCGGCTACCCGATCGTGGATGCGGCGATGCGGCAGCTGAACCAGACCGGCTACATGCACAACCGGCTGCGGATGATCGTGGCGTCTTTCCTGACCAAGGATCTGGGGGTCGATTGGCGCTTGGGCGAGCGTTACTTTGCCCAGCATCTGAATGACTTCGACCTGGCTGCCAACAATGGCGGCTGGCAGTGGGCCGCTTCCACCGGCTGTGATGCGCAGCCCTATTTCCGCATCTTCAATCCGGTGACGCAGTCGGAAAAGTTCGACCCCGAGGGCCGCTTCATTCGCCGCTACCTGCCTGAGCTGGCACGGGTGCCCGACAAGTTCATCCACGCGCCATGGACGATGGGCGGCATCGACCAGACGGCGTGTCGTACCCGGATCGGCGTGGATTATCCGGGCCCGATCGTGGACCATGCCGCGGCGCGTGAGCGCACCTTGCAGCGCTTTGGAGTGCTGAAATGACTGAGACCTTCGATTTCGACCGCGTCATCGACCGCCGCAGCCTGCCGAGCGAGAAGTGGGGGCGCTACGCCGGCCGCGACGTGCTGCCCTTGTGGGTCGCAGACATGGACTTCGCCGCACCGCCGGCGGTCATCGAGGCCTTGCACCGGCGCATCGACCATGGTGTGTTCGGCTACACGGATGCCTGGCCGTCGCTGGTGGCGGCGGTGGTCGACGGCCTGCAGCGGGACCACGGTTGGACGATCGAACCCGACTGGCTGGTGTGGTTGCCCGGCGTGGTCACCGGTTTCAACCTGGCCTGCGCGATTGCCGGCGCGCCGGGCGATGGTGTTGTCACCGCGGCGCCGGTGTATCCACCCTTCCTGTCGGCGCCAGACAACGCCGGCCGCGTGCTGCAGCGCTGTGAGTCGATCCTGCAGGGTGGCCGCTGGCAGTGGGATTGGGATGCGCTCGAGCGCACCGTGGATGAGCGCAGTCGCCTGCTGTTGCTGTGTTCGCCGCACAATCCGGTCGGGCGGGTGTTCGACGAGGTCGAGCTGCGGCGCCTGGCGGACTTTGCCGAGCGGCATGATCTGCTGATCTGTTCGGACGAGATCCATTGCGGACTGGTACTCGACGCCGATCGACCGCATCGGCCGATCGCGGCGCTGGATGCGGCTGTGGCGAAGCGGACGATCACCCTGATGGCGCCGTCCAAGACCTGGAACATCCCGGCCTTGTACTGCGCGTTCGCGATCATTCCGGATGCGGCTTTGCGGCGGCGCTACCGTCATGCGATGCGGGGCCTGATCCCCCATGTCAACGTGCTGGGCATGGTGGCGACGGAAGCCGCCTACCGTGACGGTGATGCCTGGCGCCACGCGCTGCTGGCCTACTTGCGTGGCAATCGTGATCGTGTGGTGGACGCGGTGAGGGCGATGCCGGGGCTGTCGATGACGGTGCCGGAGGCGACTTATCTGGCCTGGATCGATTGCCGCGACATGATGGCTGCGCGTGGCATCGATGACCCTGCCGCGTTTTTCGAGGCGGCAGGGGTAGGGCTTTCGGATGGCCGCTTCTTCGGCGCGCCGGGCTGGGTGCGCCTCAACTTCGGCTGTTCGCGCTCGACGCTCGACGCGGCCTTGCGGCGTATGGCGCAGGCCTTGTCGGGCTGAGGGTCAAGCGGCTGGCCCGGGCGCCTTCCGCGTGTAACCGGCCAGCAGCGCCAGCAACTCCTCTTCCTGGTAGGGCTTGCCCAGGTAGTGGTTGGCGCCCACTTCTTCGGCATAGCGGCGATGTTTGTCTGCCAGGCGCGAGGTGATCATGATCACCGGTACGTCGCGGGTACGGGCGTCGGCGCGGATGTTGCGGACCAGATCGAAGCCGTCCATACGCGGCATTTCGATGTCCGACAGCACCACGTCGGGCACGCTGTCGACCAGGTGCTCCAGCGCATCGACGCCGTCCTTGGCGGTGATCACGCGGTAGCCCTCGCGTTCGAGCAGGCGGCCGGTGATGCGGCGTACCGTCAGCGAATCATCGACCACCATCACGGTGGGTTGATGCGCCGGGGTGGGCGGCGGTTCCATCCGCTCGCCGGATTCGTCGTCGATGCCGCTGCCCAGGCTGCGGCTGGCGAGTGCCACCGGGTTGAGGATCAGTGCCACCTCGCCGTCGGCCAGCACCGTGGCACCGGCCATACCGACGATGCGGGTGAGTTGCGGCCCGGCGTTCTTGACCACGATTTCCTGGTTGCCGCGCAGGCCGTCGACGTGCAGCGCCAGCGTTTGTGCGCCGGCACGTAACAGCAGCAGCCAGTTGTAGCGCTGCTCTTCGGGCTGGGTGTCGCGGTCGCCCAGCAAGCGCGGTAGGTAGCGATAGGCGTAATGTTCGCCTTGCCAGTCGATGCCGTGCTCGGCCTGCACCCGTCGCAGGGCGTCGGGCTTCAGCTCCATGGCTTGCGCCACCATGTTCGAGGGGATCGCCCAGGTTCGGCCGCAGGCTTTCACCAACAGCGCCTGCGTCACCGCGAGCGTCAGCGGCAGGTAGATGCGGAACTGCGTGCCCTGACCGCTGTGGCTGGAGACGTTGATGCGCCCGCCGACCGCGGCCGTTTGCGACTTCACCACGTCCATGCCCACGCCACGACCGGAGACGGCCGACAGCTGGCCGGCGGTGCTGAAGCCCGCGAGAAAGATCAGGTTGGTCAGGCGCTTGGTGTCGGGGTGCTCGTCGGCAGCCAGCAGGCCGCTGGCGCGTGCACGTTCGGCAATGCGTTCAAAGTCGAGGCCTCCGCCGTCATCGCTGAGTTCGATGGCGACTTCATTGCCTTCCTGCGTCACCGTCAGAATGATCTGGCCGGTTTCGGGCTTGCCCGCGGCGGCGCGCTCCAGCGGCGCTTCGATGCCGTGGGCGACGGCATTGCGCAGCAAGTGCTCGAGTGGCGCCGCCATCTGTTCGAGCACGCTGCGGTCGAGTTCGATGCGCCCGCCGCGCAGATCCAGCGTGGCGTGTTTGCCGAGTTCCTTCGCGCTCTGGCGCACGACACGGTAGAGGCGGTCGGCGAGGCTGTCGAAGGGCAGCATGCGCACGCGCATCAGGCCTTGCTGCAGTTCGCGGGTGGTACGGGCCTGGCCGTTGAGCGCCATATCGGCGCCGTCGAGGTTGTGCAGCAGGGTCTGCTGCACGGTGGTGACGTCGTTGACACTCTCCGCCATCATCCGCGTCAGTTCCTGCAGGCGGGTGTAGCGGTCCATCTCCAGCGGGTCGAACTCGGCGTGATGCGATTCGGCCTGGGCGATGCGCGATTGCATCTGCACTTCGGCCTGGATCTCGACCTCGCGCAGCTGGTTGCGCAGGCGGATGACGTTTTCGGTCAGGTCGAGCAGAGACCGGCGCAGGGTGCACAATTCGCCGTCGATGCGGGTGCGGGAAATGCCGATCTCGCCGGCCTGATTGACGAAACGGTCGATCTGCTCTGCACGTACCCGCAGCGTGGCGGCGCCGAGGGCCTCGGCTTCGGCCGGCTCAGCGCTGATCGAAGCTGTCTCAGCATGTGCTGCGGCAATCGGCGGGCTTGCTTCGGCTGCCTGTGGTGCTGTGGGTGTGGGCTGCGGCAGACCGGCGATGCCGTCGATCATCTGCTCGCCGACATCGAGTCCAAAGGCGAGATCGTCGATCAGGGCGTGGAGATCGAGTTTGTCCGCCAAGCCGTCTTCGAGACGCGATTCCAGTTGGTGCAGGTGACTACCCAGCGTCATCGCCCCGGCCATGCGTGCGCTGCCTTTGAGCGAATGCAGCAGGCGAGCGAGGTTTGCAGGATGCTGGGCGGCGTCGGGCGAGGTCCGCCAGGCGCGCAGGGTGGCGTGCAAGGTGCTGAACAGCTCGCCGGCTTCTTCGAGGAAGACCGGCAGCAGTTGCGGGTCGAGTTCGTCCTGCGGTGGCGGGATGAACTCGGCCATCGGGGTGGGCGCCGGCGCTACGGGGGTTTCGGCGAGCGCCTGGGGCTCGGGGCTGGACGCGGCGGTCGGCGCAGGGCGGCCATGACCGCATTCGTCCAGTGCGGTGACGAGCGTGTCGGCGTGGTGTGGCAGCGTGTGCGCGCAGATTGCGTCCAGCATCGTCTGCAATGTGCTGCTCGCATCGCGCAGGACGATGGTCTCATCGGGCGTCGGGCTGTTGCCCCGCTCTCGCATCCGCTCCAGCGCGTGCTCCAAAGCGCGTGCAAGTTCTTGCGGAGCGTGCAGGCGCGCCGTGCCCGAGATGCCGGCCAACGTATGCGCGGCGCGCAGCGAGGCCTGGGTGGGCAGGGCCTCGGGGTGGCGAGCGAGACGCTCGATGTCCTGCGTCAAGGTATCGAGATGCTGCTGGGCTTCAGCCTGGTATAGCGCAAATAGCCCCGAAGAGACCTCGACGTCGCCGATCCAGATCACATCGACTGCAGGTTGTGCAGGCGTTTCGTCGCGGTGCGATTCGTCCGGTTCGAGCGTTGGCTCTTCGAGGTCGAAGCTGGCGGACTCGATGACGAAGTCCGGTACGGCATCGGCCAGCGCTTCGGGGAGCGCGGGCGCTTCACCCAGCAGGGGCAGGATCTCGCCGGTTTCCGACAGGTCGAGCGTGGCGAATTCGGGCCACTCTTCGACGCGTGCCGGCGCTTCCGCTGCGGCAGCCGGTGTTTCGGTGTCAGCGGGCTCGATGATTGCCGTGTCGCTGTTTCGCAGGCGTTCGGCTTCTGCGAGTAAGGCGTTCGGGTCGGGAAGAGCACCTTGGCCCGACTGCAGCACCGCAACCCAGGTTTCGAACATCTGGTGCGCGGCATCGATCAGGTGTAGTACGGCCGGTGTCAGCGGCCAGTCGAGCTGCAGCCAGCGGTTCAGCGTTTGCTCCAGGCCCCAGGCGGCTTCGCCGAGTGCGGCCAGTCCCACCATGCGGCCGCTGCCTTTGAGCGTGTGGAAGCCGCGCCGGATCGTCGTCAGGTGTTCGAGTTGTTGCGGCGCGCTGCGGGCGAGCTCGAGCTGTTCGCGGATTGTGGCCAGGACTTCTGTGGCTTCTTCGATGAAGATGCCCAGCAGTTCGGCGTCGATCTCGGCCGCGCTGTCCGGCAGGGGCGTGCTGGGCGTCGCCTGCAGTGGCGCAGGCAGGCTGGGTTCGGCCTCCAGGTCTTCCAGTTCTTCGACAACCAGGGTGTCGTCTGCCGCCGGCTCTTCGATGTCGAGGGGCGCCAACGGCGTGAGTTCGATGGGCTCAGGCGCTTCGGGCGGGGCAGCGGCAGCGGCAGCGGCTTCGGCTGTGGGGGCCACCGCTTCGGGTTCGAGCGCAGGGCTGAGCTGCGGCGCGGGCGCCGGGGGCATGAGTGCCTCTGCGCGCGGCGCGCGTTCGTGTCGCTGCCCGGGGTGCAGGAATGCGTCGAGGTCCGCGTTGCCGCGGGGCAGGGCCTCGAGATAGAAGCCCAGCGCGGACAGCCGGTGGGCCAAGGCTTCGAAGGCGGAGAGGTCTGCCTGGTCGGGGGCACTAGCCAGGCGCGCGATGCGTGTGCTGGCGTCGCGCACCAGCTCGAGGGCATCGGTTTCGCCGAGCAGGCTCAGGGCGCCGACGATCTGCTGCAGCGGTTGATGAAGCTGGGTGAGGGGTTCGTGTTTGGCCTGGTTGCGGAAATAGTCGTCCAGCGTCTGCTCCACCTGGGCCAGGCTGCTGCGCATTTCGCGGCACAGCTGCGCCAGCGCTTCCTTCTCCTGCGTTTCGTGGGCACTGCCCAAGCCGGGGGTTGCGGTTTCGGCCGCAAGGGTTTCGCCACGCAGCAAGGCCTGGAGCCGTGTGCGGCGTTGGTCCATCTGTGCCGCCAGCCCGGCGTCAGCGAAGCGATGGCTGAAATCGGTTTCCAGCAGCAACAAGGCGGTTGCCACTTCGATTGCGAGGACGTCCGAATGCTGCAGCGGATCACGGCGCAGCCACTGCGTCACCGCCTGCAAGCCTTCGAGCAGTGCGCGGGTCGCCGGTCGTGCGAGCGGGCCTGCCGTTTGCACGAGGTCCGCGAGGCGCAGGTCGAAATCCCCCAGCGCAGCGGCCTGGCCGCTACTGAATGCGTCCCAATGCTCACGCACGTCGCCTAGCATGTGCTGCAGCGACTGCAACAACGGGCCGAGTGGAATGTCGCTGACGCCGGCGTCGTCCGGGGGGAGCAGCGCGTCCAGGGCCCAGCACTCGCGCACTGCGCGCTGTTGGTCTGTCGATGCGGGCAGCGTGGCGACGCGGTAGAGGATGTCGCGCAACAAGCGGTCCGGCGCGGCTGGCGTGCCGGCGACCAGACGCCGGAACTGAGCGTCGATCTGGGTACACAGACGCTTGACCGTGGCATCGACCGGCAGGCTGCCGTCGATCAGGCCATCGTAGAACGCCAGTGCCGCCCACCACAGGCTGCGTTGGGCAGGCGTGGCTTGCAGGCTTTCGACTTCGGCAATGGCGTCGCGCATGGCCTGGGCGCCTTTGCCGGCACTGCCGCGCAGCCATTCGAGCAGGCCGCGCTCGAAGCGCGTCCGAGCCTGGCGCAGTGCAGCCTGGCTTGCTGAGGTGTCCTGTGTGACGGGGGGTGGATCACGGCGCGGCGGTCGGCGCGACAGGTCAGGATGGAACAGGTCGGCGGCACAGGGTAGCGGCAAGCCGCGAGCACGTGCGATGTCCTCGTAAAGCCGTGCCAACCGCAGTGGCTGGTCGGGCTGACCCTGTGCAATTTCGTCGAGGTAGTTGCCAATGCTGGCAACCGCGCGTGACGCAAGGGACAGCGATGCGGCGTTGAGGAGCACTTCGCCACGGGACATCTGGCCGAACAGGTGTTCAGCGGCCTCGGCAAACTGGGTCAGACCGTCGAGGCCGACGATGGACAGGGCGCCCCGCACCTGGTGCAGGTGCGTCTGTGCAAACTGCACCTGGCTGGCTGCGTCTGCGGCGTTTTCGGCCCCAGCGAGTGCATCGGCGGCGCGCTGCAGGGCGGCGTCGATTTCGCCCTTGACCCAGGTGAGTGGGCCCAGATCCGTCTCGGTGGCGTATGTCATGGCGTGCTTCCCGCAGTGACGGCGTTCAGACCTTGAAGCCCGACACCGAGCCTTTCAGTTCGACCGCGAGGTCGGCGAGCTGGCCGATCGACACCGCAGTCTGTTGGGTGCCGAGCGTGGTTTGTTCGGTGACGGTGAGAATGTCCTTCATCGTCGCCGCCACGCGTCCGGCGGTGGCGGCCTGGTCCAGGGTATCGGTGGAAATCTTTTCGATCAGGCGGGCGGCCTCGAGCGAGACCTGGTCGATTTCCGACAAGGCCTGACCTGCAGCGTCGGACAATTGCGCGCCGGCTACCACGTCGCGGGTGGCGTTTTCCATTGCGCTGACCGCGTCCTGGGTGTCGGTCTGAATCGTCTTGACGATGGCGGCGATCTGCTTGGTCGCCTCTGCCGAGCGTTCGGCCAGGCGCTGCACTTCTTCCGCCACGACGGTGAAGCCGCGGCCCGCTTCGCCCGCTGTTGCGGCCTGGATGGCGGCGTTGAGTGCGAGCACGTTGGTCTGCTCGGTAATGTCCGAAATCAGCTCGACGATTTCGCCGATTTCCTGCGAGGACTCGCCCAGGCGCTTGATGCGCTTGGAGGTTTCCTGGATCTGGCTGCGGATGCCGTTCATGCCGCGAATGGTGTTTTCCACCGCGGTCGCACCTTTGCGTGCGGCGTCCAGCGAGCGGCGCGAGACCTGGGCCGATTGCAATGCACGCTCGGACGAGTCGGTCATCGATTGGGCCATGCGTTGCACCGTGGTGCCGGCGTCCTCGAGCTGACGCGACTGTTGTTCGGTGGCAGCGAGCAGCTCACGTGAGGTTTTCTGCGCGGATTCGGTGGCCGAGGTGACGCGCGTCGCCGCGTCGTTGATGCGCCGGACCAGCACCGACAGCTCTTCGACGGTGTAGTTGACGGAGTCGGCGATGGCGCCTGTGATGTCTTCGGTGACGGTGGCGCGCACGGTAAGGTCGCCGTCGGCGAGATCGCCCATTTCGTTCATCAGGCGCAGGATGGCCTGTTGAGTCAGGTTGCGTTCGTTTTCGGCTTGCTGGCGCTGTTGTTCGGATTCGGCCCGGCGGCGGGCGGCTTCGAGACGGTAGGCGCGGGCCATGGCCAGCAGGGCCAGTACGCTGGCCAATGCACCGACTGCGATCAGGGCGTGAATCAGGGTGAAGCCGCTGTAGCTCTGCTTGAGAGCGTGGGTCAGGTCCGTGCTGCGCGCGAGCAACGGTACCGAGTCGCCGAAGATGCGGCTGCCGGCCTGCTTGGCCTGTACGGTTTTCTGGATGTCGCCGAGGATCGTGGCCGCTGCGTCGAAGGTGGGGCCGGCGGCGCTGGCCAGTGCCGCCACCTGGTTGCGCAATTCGCCGTTGCCGCCGCTGCGTGAAAGCGTATCGATCTCGTTGCCCAGAGACTCGATGTCACGACCCAGCACGAAGGCGACCTCCGGGTCGATGGCGTCGGCCACCAGCAGGGCGTTCGCATTCTTGGCGATGCGTTGGGTCAGCATCATGCTGCGATTGGCCGAATTCAGCGTGGCGAGGCTGGCGCCCGCGTCGATGGCCTCGCGGACGACCTGTTCACTGAGCTCCAGCAGTTCGGTGTTGCCTTTGTCGATGGTCGCAACAGCCGTGTTCAGTGCCACCAGGCTCTGGCGCTGCGCCAGCAATTGGGCGGCATTGGCCTCGGTGCCTTGCCAGGCTGTCGCCAGGGTATCGAGTTGCGGACGCACTGAAGCCGGTACCGGCGGCACGGTGGATGCATCGATGTCGCCGCCCTGTTCAAGCGCCTGCAGCAGCATGGCAAAACGGTCGCGTCCGGCATTCAGTTCGACGAAGGCTGCGTTGTTGCCGCGCAGCGCCAGTTGCGCCGACTTGGCGATCTGCTGCGACAGCATCTGCATTTCGCTGGAGGCTGTGACGTGCAGCGTGGCATTGGCGGATTGGCGCTGTTGGAACACGACCAGGCCGGCGGTCGCCACGGCCAGAACGCCGAACAGGATGCCGTAAGTGCGCAGCCCGCTCGATGCGCTGGCGGGCTGGGTCGTCGGCCGGGATGCCGCTGTCGGGGCGCTGCTGCCGTTGCGTGCGGGATGCGTCTCGATGATCGTGGTGCTTTCGCTGTCCGCCGTTTGCGCGGCGCTGGTCTTCTTGCTGAAAAGCTTCAATGCCATGTTGCGTGCTCCACCGTGTTCGTGGGGTGTGCGGGGGTCGGACGCAGGATCCGAGTCATTCGAGTCCTGCGTCGAGGAATTGCGGCTGTGCCAGCAGTTTGGCGGGGTCGAGTTGCAGCCAGGACCGGCCTTGGGCGTCGCGGAGGCGTCGTGCGACCCAGGGGCGGGGGTCAGCATCCGGATCTGCCTCGAAATCGTCGATGCTGCGCAGCCCGACCGAGTGGGTGACCAGCAGCGCGCAATGGAGGCCGAGACGGGCACCGACCAGCAGGAGGCGGGCCTGACCTGCGGTGGGGGTTGGGCGCTCGCCGTGAAACTGGGCCAGGTCGGCGACGCTGTACAGCGTGCCGCGGACGTTGGCCAGGCCGCGATACCACGGGTGTGTGAGCGGCACGGTGGACAGCGGCGGTGGCGGCAGGATTTCTCCGGCTTCGGCCAGGTCGATCAGCCAGCTCTCGCTGCCGGCCTGGAAACCCAGCAGGCCGCGACGGTCGGCAGTGCGCGCCTCGGCCAGGCGACGGGCAAGGTTTTCCTGGAATTCCCGCAGGCTGCTGCGTCTGGCCATGATTGCCTCAGCCGATGGCCCGGATGCGGGCGAGGAGTTCGGTATGGTCGACCGGCTTGACCAGGTAGGCATAGGCGCCTTGACGCATGCCCCAGATCTTGTCGGTTTCCTGACCCTTGCTGGTGCACAGGATGATCGGGATGTTGCGCGTGTCGTCGTCGCGCGAGATGGTGCGGGTGGCCTGGTAGCCATTCATGCCGGGCATGACCACATCCATCAGGATCAGGTCGGGCCTGGCTGTTTTGCTGCGCTCGACGGCTTGCTCGCCGGACTCGGCGGTCAGCACCTTGAAGCCCTCGCGCGACAGCAGTTCCTGAAGCGCGAGGCGTTCGGTGGGAGAATCGTCCACCACGAGAATTGTGTTGATCGGCATCGTCGATGTCCTGCAGAAATCGGGTTCAGCGCGGCGAGGCATGTCGAGCGTGGGTCGCGACCGCCTTGAGCAGGCTGTCCTTGGTAAAGGGCTTGGTGAGATATTCGTCCGAGCCCACCATGCGGCCGCGGGCGCGGTCGAACAGGCCGTCGCGCGAGGACAGCATGATCACCGGCGTTGCGGCCAGGCGTGCGTTCTTCTTGATCAGTGCGCAAGTCTGGTAGCCATCGAGGCGCGGCATCATGATGTCGACGAAGATCACGTCGGGATTGTGGTCGGCGATTTTCGCCAGGGCGTCGAAGCCGTCTTCGGCCAGCAGCACCTGACAGCCCGCCTGGCCGAGGAAAATTTCGGCGCTGCGGCGAATGGTGTTGCTGTCGTCGATCACCATGACTTTCAGTCCGGCAATGTCCATTCGATCGATCCTTGTGTGTTCATCGGGCAGGACGGTGGCTGCGCGGCTCAGATCTCGACCAGCTCGAAATCTTCCTTGCGCGCCTTGCATTCGGGACAGGTCCAGTTGGGTGGGACGTCTTCCCAGCGGGTTCCTGGCGGGATGCCTTCGTCGGGCAGTCCGGCAGCTTCGTCATAGATGAAGCCGCAGATCAGGCACATGTAGGTCTTGTACGGGGCGTCGGCCATGGTTCGACTCAACTTGAGGCTGAGGGTAAAATCCATTACATCTTAACCCATCCCCAATGCCACCTTGGTGGCGGACTTTTTCTCCATGCCGATCGATATTCCGGACACGCCGCCGGCCGTGTTGTGCTTTGGCGCTGGCGATGCGACGGCCGGTAGCGGGCTCGCGGCCGACGTGCTGACGCTGTCGAGCATGGGGTGTCACCCATTGCCCGTTCAGACGGCGGCCATCCTGCGTGATACCCGCAGTGCCGATGAGGTGTGGCCGCAGGACGTTGAAATCGTGGTTGCGCAGGCCCGTGCGGTGTTGGAGGACATTCCCGTCGCCGGCTTCAAACTGGGCTTCTGTGGCAGCGTGGACAACGTCTTCGCCATCGCCGAAATCCTGTCCGATTATCCCGAGCTGCCGCTGGTCGTCGAGCCGGCCTTGTATGCCGCGGGGGATCTCGGCGAGGCCGGCGAGGAGATGGGCGCTGCGCTGGCGGATCTGATCCTGCCGCAGACCACGCTGCTGGTCGTTGGTCGGCATGAGTTGTGTCGGCTCGCGGGTGTGGGCGACCCCGATACCGATGAAGAGGACTTGCCAGGGTTGGACGATGCGATCGAGCGCGTGATCGAGAGGGGCACTGAATACATCCTGCTCACCGGCGGGGGGGAGCACGGGCCGCAGGTGGTCAATAGCCTGATCGGGAAGGAGGGTGTGGTGCGCACCGATGCCTGGCCGCGCCTGACCGAACGCTTCCTCGGTGCCGGGACGACGCTCGCCGCGGCGGCAGCGGCTGCGCTGGCGCACGGCATGGCGCTGCCCGAGGCGGTGCGTGAAGCGCAGGAGTTCACTCAACAGACCTTGCGTCATGCCTATCGCGCCGGCATGGGACGTGCGCTGCCGGATCGCTTCTTCTGGGCGCGCGGCAAGGGCGATGGCGATGCCGATGCCTGAGGGGAGCGCGATGTCCGAGCCGAAGGGCGCTTGCGCAGCGCTGCGCGGGTTGTATGCGGTGACACCCGACGAGACGGATGACGCGCGTCTGCTGATGCATGTCGGGCGGGTGCTGGCCGGCCAGCCGGTGCTGCTGCAGTACCGCAACAAACAGGCTGCTACAGCCCAGCGCCGTGCCCAGGCGGGCGCCGTGCTGGCATTGTGCCGTGCCGCGGGTGTGCCGCTGATCATCAACGACGACCTTGCGCTGGCGCTGGACATCGGTGCCGATGGGGTCCATCTCGGTCGCGACGATGGCGATATCGTGGCGGCGCGGCGTGCCTTGGGTACGGGCCGCCTCCTGGGCGTGACCTGCTATGCCGATTGGGCGCGGGCCCAGGCGGGAGCGCAGGCCGGTGCGGATTACGTCGCCTTCGGCGCGATGTTCCCGTCGACGACCAAGCCCAACGCCCCGCCCGCGCCGTTCGCGCTCATCACACGGGCGAAGCGCGAACTGCAGCTGCCGGTGGCGGCGATTGGCGGGATCACGCTCGACAATGCGGCCGAGGTGGTTGCCGCAGGGGCCGACTTGATCGCGGTGGTCAGTGACGTGTTCGGTGCCGAAGATCCGACGGCGCGTGCGGCAGCCTATCGCCGCGTGTTCTGATTCGCCACTGGCGTTCTTGACCCATACGGTGGACCCGGGCCCGCAGGGGACGCCACAATGGCGCCTTTCGAATGCAGCCTAGGACGATTGCCCATGACCAGCCGTAACGAAACCCTCTTCCAGCGTGCCCAGCAAACCATTCCCGGTGGCGTCAATTCGCCTGTCCGCGCCTTCCGCTCGGTCGGCGGCACACCGCGATTCCTCGAGCGGGCCGAGGGCGCACGCGTGTGGGACGCCGATGGCAAGGAATACATCGACTACGTCGGCTCCTGGGGCCCGGCCATCGCCGGTCACGCTCATCCGGCCATCGTCGAGGCGGTGCGCGAAGCGGCGCTGAGGGGCTTGTCCTTCGGTGCGCCGACCGAGGGCGAAATCGAGATGGCCGAACTGATCCGCGGCCTGCTGCCCTCGGTGGAGATGGTGCGCCTGGTCAGCTCGGGCACCGAGGCGACGATGAGCGCCATCCGTCTGGCCCGTGGTTTTACCGGCCGTGATGCGATCATCAAGTTCGAGGGCTGCTACCACGGCCACGCCGACAGCCTGCTGGTGAAGGCGGGCTCCGGTCTGCTGACCTTTGGCAATCCGTCCTCGGGCGGTGTGCCGGCCGATTTCGCCAAGCACACCATCGTGCTCGACTTCAACGACCTGCAGCAGGTCGAGGAGGTGTTCAAGGCGCGTGGTGATGAGATTGCCGCGATCATCGTCGAGCCCGTGGCGGGCAACATGAACCTGATCAAGCCGCAGCCCGGCTTCCTCGAAGGCTTGCGCCGGATCTGCACGCAGTATGGTGCGGTGCTGATCTTCGACGAGGTGATGACCGGTTTTCGCGTCGGCCCGCAGGGCGTGCAGGGTTTGTACGGCATCACGCCCGACCTGACCACGCTGGGCAAGGTGATCGGAGGCGGCATGCCGGTGGGGGCTTTCGGGGGGCGGCGCGACATCATGGAAAAGATCGCACCGCTCGGCAGCGTGTATCAGGCCGGCACCTTGTCGGGCAGTCCGGTGGCGGTGGCAGCAGGGCTGGTGTCGCTGAAGCTGACGCGCGAGCCCGGTTTTTACGAAGGCCTGACAGCGAGCGCCCAGCGCCTGGTCGACGGCTTGGCTGCGGCTGCCAAGGACGCGGGCGTCACCTTCAGCGCGGATGCGATCGGCGGCATGTTCGGTGTGTATTTCGCCGACACCGTGCCGGCGTCGTTTGCCGACGTGATGGCGGCGGACAAGGACCGCTTCAACCGCTTCTTCCACGCCATGCTCGACGCTGGCCACTACTTCGCGCCGTCGGCGTTCGAGGCGGGCTTCGTGTCGGTCGCGCATGGCGCGGCGGAGATCGATGCCACGATCGCCGCCGCAGGCAAGGTGTTTGCGGCGCTCGTTTGAGCCGCTGCAGACCGCGCGTGCGGGGTCTCAGGCTGAGATCCGCAGCACGTGCAGCAGATTGGTGCTGCCGCTGTGGCCGAAGGGTAGCCCGGCGATGACGATGACGACGTCGCCGGGTGCGGCAAAGCCCTGGCCGACCGCGGTGGTGCCGGCGTGTTCGACCATTTCGGCGATGTCGTGTACGTCTTCGAAGGGCACCGGATGCACACCCCACACCAGCGCCAGTCGGCGCGCGGTGCCGGGATGCGGGGTCAGGGCGAGGATGGGTGTCGCCGGGCGTTCGCGGCTCGCGCGCAGCGCACTGAACCCCGACGAGGTGTAGGCCACCGTAGCCGCCGGTTCGAGCAGCGCGGCGACGCGACGCAGCGCGCAGCAGATCGCGTCGGGCGTGTTGGCCTCGGCCGGAGTATGGCTGGCCTCGAGTCCGGTGCGCCAGGCGGGATCCTGTTCCACCTCGCAGATGATGCGATGCATGATCGAAGCCGCCTCGACCGGATACTGGCCCGAGGCCGACTCGGCCGACAGCATCACCGCGTCGGCGCCGTCGTAGATTGCGGTGGCGACGTCCGAGGCTTCGGCGCGCGTCGGGACGGGTGCTGTAATCATCGACTCCAGCATCTGCGTGGCCACCACCACCGGCTTGCCGGCGGCGCGCGCGGCGCGCACGATCCGGCGCTGCAGCACCGGCACCTGCTGCGGCGGCAGTTCCACACCGAGGTCGCCGCGCGCCACCATGATGCCGTCGGCCAGTGCGACGATGGGCTCGAGCTGTTCGATCGCCGCGGGCTTTTCCAGCTTGGCCATGATCCAGGCGCGGTCGCCAATGATGTCGCGCGCTTCGCGGATATCTTCCGGGCGCTGGACGAAGGACAGCGCCACCCAGTCCACGTCGAGAGACAGGCCGAATTCGAGGTCGGCGCGGTCCTTGGCGGTAAGCGGTGAGATGGGGAGCACTACGCCAGGCACGTTGACGCCCTTGCGGTCGGACAGCGCGCCACCCACCAGGATAGTGGTGTCGGCGAAGTCGGGGCCGAAGGCGTCGACCCGCAGGCGCAGCTTGCCGTCGTCGAGCAGCAGTTCGGTGCCGGCTTCCAGTGCGGCGAAAATCTCCGGGTGAGGCAGGCTGACGCGAGTGGCGTCACCGTCGGCAGTCGTCAGGTCGAGGCGGAAACGTGCGCCCGGCGCCAGCGTCACCTTGCCGTGGGCAAAGCGGCCGACGCGCAGTTTCGGCCCTTGCAGGTCCATCAGCACGCCGATCGGGCGACCGAGTTCCTGTTCGACTTGGCGGATCTGGTTCAGGCGCTCGGCGTGATCGGCGTGGTTGCCGTGGCTGAAGTTCAGGCGGAACACGTCGGCACCGGCTTCGGCCAGCGCCCGGATGCGTTCGAGGGTGGAGCTCGCCGGCCCCAGCGTGGCGAGAATGCGGGCGCTGCGTTCGCGTTTCATGCTGCAGTCTCCATGTCGTGGGACAGGGTCTGGGAGGGGAGCCTTACTGGCCGATCTCGAAGTTGGCCATTTTTTCCAGCGCGCGCACCATCCCCGAGTGATCCCACTTTTCGCCGCCGTGCGCGGCGCAGGCGTTGAACAGCTCCTGCGCGGTGGCAGTGTTGGGCAGCGACACGCCAAGCTGGCGCGCGGTGGTCAGCGCGAGGTTGAGGTCCTTCTGGTGCAGCTCGATGCGGAAGCCCGGGTCGAAGCTGCGTTTGACCATGCGCTCGCCGTGCACCTCGAGGATGCGTGAGTTGGCGAAGCCGCCCATCAGCGCCTGGCGCACCTTGGCGGGATTGGCGCCGGCCTTGGCGGCGAGCAGCAGGGCTTCGCCCACCGCCTCGATGTTGAGCGCGACGATGATCTGGTTGGCGACCTTGGTGATCTGGCCGTCGCCGTTGCCACCCACCAGGGTGATGTTCTTGCCCATCAGTTCGAAGATCGGCTTCACTTTGTCGAAGGCGGCCTCGCTGCCGCCGGTCATGATGGTCAGGCTGGCGGCCTTGGCGCCGACTTCGCCACCCGACACCGGCGCGTCGAGGTACTCGCAACCGAGCGCGTTGATGCGCTTGGCGAATTCCTTGGTGGCGACCGGCGAGATCGAGCTCATGTCCACCACGATCTTGCCCTTCGACAGGCCGGCGGCGACGCCCTCGGGGTTGAACAGCGCGTCCTCGACGTGCGGCGTGTCCGGCACCATGGTGATGATGATGTCCGCCTTGCGTGCGACCTCGGCGCCGTTGGCGCAGGGTTGGGCGCCGGCGTCGATCAGTGCTGCGGGCGTGTCGCTGCGGGTGTGGGTGAAGACGGTGTGGCCGCCCTTGATGAGATGACCCGCCATGGGGGCGCCCATGATGCCGAGGCCGATGAATCCGATGTTTGCCATGATCTTGTTTCCAGAATGTGGTTGAAGCTGGGTCGATGGGTGTGGGGGTGCCGCCAGGCGCGACTGCGGCTCAGCCGGCGAGCGCCTTGATCCAGCCCAGGCCCTCACAGGTGCCGGCAGCGGGCTTGTATTCGCAGCCGATCCAGCCGTCGTAGCCGAGCTGGTCGATGTAGCGGAACAGCCAGGCATAGTTGATCTCGCCCGTGCCCGGCTCGTGGCGGCCCGGGGTGTCGGCGATCTGCATGTGGGCGATCCGGGGCAGGTGTTTGGCGATGGTGTTGGCCAGTTCGCCCTCCATGCGCTGCATGTGATAGATGTCGTGCTGCAGCCACAGGTTGTCCGAGCCGACTTCGTCGATGAGTGCGATCGCCTGTGCGGTCCGGTTGAGATGGAAACCGGGGATGTCGAAGGTGTTGATCGGCTCGACCAGCAGGCGGATGCCGACCGCCTTCAGCTTGGCCGCGGCGAAGCGCAGGTTGGTGACGAAGGTTTCGTGGATCTTGTCGGCATCGACACCGGTAGGTGTGATGCCAGCCAGGCAGTTCAACTGCTTGCAGCCGAGTGCCGCGGCGTAGTCGATGGCGCGTCCGACGCCGTCCTGGAATTCGCCGATGCGGTCCGGATGGCAGGCGATGCCGCGCTCGCCGCCGTCCCAGTCGCCGGCGGGCAGGTTGTGCAGCACTTGCACCAGGCCATGCCTGTCGAGGTGCTCGGCGAGCGCGTGCTTGTCGAAGGCATAGGGAAACAGGAATTCCACGCCCTTGAAGCCCGCATCCGCGGCGGCCTGGAAACGGTCGAGGAAAGGCACTTCGTTGAACAGCAGAGTCAGGTTGGCGTTGAACTTGGGCATGGCTTCATCTCCGGTTGTCGGTTGCGGGCTTTGAGGCCCGCTGTCGTGTAAGCAGGTTCAGTCGAGCATCGAGATGGCGGTGGGGGCATCGGCAGCCGTTTCGGCGAGGTCTTCGAACTCGTTGATGGCGTTGATCTCGGTGCCCATCGCGATGTTGGTGACGCGTTCGAGGATGATCTCCACCACCACCGGCACGCGGAACTCCTCCATCCACTTCTTCGCTTGAGCGAGGGCGGGCGGGATCTCTTCCGGTTTGCGCACCCGGATCGCCTTGCAGCCCAGGCCCTCGACCACGCTCACGTGATCGACACCATAGCCTTCGGTTTCAGGCGCGTTGATGTTCTCGAACGCGAGCTGCACGCAGAAGTCCATGTCGAAGCCGCGCTGCGACAGCCCGATCGTGCTGACGTAGCAGGTGTCCTTGCCGCAGGCCTGGTTCATCTCTTCATACACGCGCTGCGGCTTCATCGGCGTGTTGTCGAAGTGGGTCTTGCGCTGCAGCGTGCGCTTGCGCTGCTGGCATTCGGCGACCCACATGCACGAACTTGCGCCCTTCGGTATAGACCTCGACCGAGCCGGTGTGGCGGTTGGCCCAGCGGTTGCCGATGGCGAACACGAAGTCCGACGCCAGCATGGTCGCGTTGCCGTAGCGGTTTGAGGTCTGCAGGCCCACCATGCCGGCCATCAGCGGATGGTCGTCGGGGATCGTGCCCCAGCCCATCAGGGTCGGAATCACCGGCACGCCGGTGAGCTCGGCGAACTCCTGCAGGCGGGCGGCGGCGTTATGCACGCCACCGCCGGCGATGATCAGCGGACGCTCGGCGGCGTTCAACATCTCCATCGCCTTCTCGGCCTGGGCGCGGGTGGCCGCCGGCTTGTAGGCGGGCAGCGGCGCGTAGGTGTCGGTGTCGAACTCGATCTCGGCCATCTGCACGTCGAAGGGCAGGTCGATCAGCACCGGGCCCGGGCGGCCCGAGCGCATGATGCTGAAGGCCTGCTGGAACACGCGCGGCACCAGTGCCGGCTCGCGCACGGTCACCGCCCACTTGGTCACCGGCTTGGCGATCGATTCGATGTCGACCGCCTGGAAGTCCTCCTTGTACAGGCGGGCGCGCGGGGCCTGGCCGGTGATGCAGAGGATGGGGATGGAGTCGGCCGCGGCCGAGTACAGGCCGGTGATCATGTCGGTGCCGGCGGGGCCCGAGGTGCCGATGCACACGCCGATGTTGCCGGCCCGGGCGCGGGTGTAGCCTTCGGCCATGTGCGAGGCGCCCTCGACGTGGCGGCCGAGGATGTGCTTGAAGCCACCGTCCTTCTTCATCGCCGAGTACAACGGGTTGATCGCGGCGCCGGGCACGCCGAACACGGTGCTCACGCCTTCCTTGCGCATCACCGCGGCTGCGGCATCGACTGCTCTCATGCGGGCCATTTTCTGTCTACTTGTGGGGATGGGGTGTGGATTCGATGGTTGCAGGATAAGGAGCAGGCGATGGTGGATGAATGGATGTATAAATCGTTTCTGTCGATACTTTTGGTATTGAATAAAGATGGGTGCTGGCTTTTGATGGCCTTATTTGCCGTTGGTGATGTGCACTATCGTGTTCTGTAATAAGGTCCAGGTATGTGCTGGACCATCCCGAGTCTGTAATCATGGATCGCTACACCGAACTGCGCAGCTTCGTGCTGGTTGCCGAGAAGGGCAGTTTTGCCGCGGCGGCACTGGTCGAGGGGGTGACGCCGGTCGTCATGGGCCGTCGCCTCGACGGGCTTGAGAAGCGGCTGGGGGTCAAACTCATGCACAGCTCCACCCGCGGTCTCGCGCTGACCGATCTGGGGGAGCAGTTCCTCGAGCAATCTCGGCAGCTGCTGCGTGAGTTCGACGAGGTCGAGCGCGGTATCAGCGCGGGGCGCAACGTGGTGCGCGGCCATCTGGTGGTGTCGGCGCCAGCAGCTTTCGGCCGGCGGCACGTGGCGCCGCATGCGCCCGCGTTTCGCGCCCTGCATCCGCAGCTGAAGATGTCGTTCAACTTCACCGACAGCGTGGTCGATCCGGTGCGCGAGGGCTATGACATGGCGATTCGTATCGGCGACGTCACCGACCCCAACTACGTGCCGGTGCGGCTCTATCCGAATCGCCGGGTGGTATGTGGCACACCGGACTATTTCGAGTGCTATGGGGTTCCGCAGCAGCCGGAGGATCTGGCGGACCACAACTGCCTCGCCTTCAACCTGGCGGGCGGGCAGCAGCGCGGCTGGAGCTTTGTGCGCGAGGGCAAGCTGTTCGCCGTCCGCGTCGAGGGCGATCTGGCCTGCAACGACGGCGAACTGCTGTATGGCTGGGTGAAGCAGGGCTTGGGCGTGGGCTGGCGTTCGACCTGGGAGATCCAGGCCGAACTCAAGCGCGGCGAGTTGGTGACGGTGCTCGACGCGTTCGCCGTGCCGAGCTACGACATCCAGGCGGTGTATCCCCAGCAGCGCTACCTGCCGGCCAAGGTGCGCCACTTCATCGACTACCTGAAGGCCGTCTACAACCGGCCCGGATACTGGGAAACGCCCCCGGGCCGGTAAGCGTGTGAGCGGTCGTGCGATCCGCTCAGAAATGCCACTCCATCTGGAAGGTTGGCGCCCGGGTGTCGATACCCGGCTTTTCGACCCCACTGGCATACGCGTGATTGCCGAACTTGTTGCGCCAGTATTCGTAGCCAACGCCCATCAGCACCGTGTTCTTCCTGACCCCGGCCAACTGGCCGACATCGACCATCAGCGAGGTCCGCATCAGCGTTTCGGTGTGCGTTTTCACGCCCGCGTAGTCCTTGCCCTTTTCGCCATTGACGTTGATGAAACCCTGGAATTTCAAGGGAACTGAGCCAGCGTTGAACGGGATGCCCCAAACATGCAAAGGCCGTGCCGTCTGTCGAACGGCACGGCCTTGATGGGACCGAGAGGTGAGGTGTGTGGGGGATTGCGCTAGCGCATGGTCCCGGTCAGCAGCAGGTAGCCGGGTACCCACGCGGTCAGCACGCCTTGGCCGATCGCTGTCCAGGCCGTCAGGCGCGCGATGGGTTTGTGCATCGCCAGCATCAGGAAGAACAGCAGCCACAGCACTGACCATGCCGCCCAGGAGGCGCCCAGCCACCAGTCCCAGGGCGTCGATGCGATCCGCAGGGCGTCGATTGCGACGGGGACCGCGGTGATCGCCACGAACAGGCTGAACCAGCCCAGGCCACGCCCGTCGGCGCCTGTCAGGCGGTTGAATGCGACCCACAGGTACGTGAGCGAAAACAGCAGGGACAGCGCCGCTGCCTTGATCGAGGTACTGTCCGCAGCCTCGCCAAAGGCGAGCTTGAACGACACCAGCAGGGTCAGCCCGCCGGTGAAGAGATTGATCACCGGGATCTCGCGGTCACCGATCCGGCCAAGCATCCACAGGCCGTTCAGGATCAGCACGGCGCCGACATAGAGCAGCGACAGACCAAGCAACATTGCGCACTCCTTTGGTGCATTTTGAGCTGGGCGCAGTGTAGGGCGGTCTCCAGGGCTTGCCTATCGTCATGGCGGATAGTGAATATCAGCCTTCGGATACAGAGGTGTCGATCGTGGATTCGGGGGCGAACATCCTGTGTCGCTGCCCCGATGCGGTCGTTGACGTGTGTGTCGTGCCTCGGGTCAGGCGCGAACGCCGAACATCGCATCCAGCCGGAAGCGGGCGATCTTGCCGATCTCGTTGAGGCAGGTGCGGAACTCGGTGTCGCGCGCGTTGGCGAGCCTCGCCTCGACGCGGTCCATGATCTGGTAGCGCGTAAGGCCTTTGACGGCGACCACGAACGGAAAGCCGAATCGCGCGCGATAGTCCTGGTTGAGCTGGCGCAGGCGCTGGAGTTCTTCCTTGCTGCACTGGTCGAGCCCGGCGCCGCGTTGTTCTCCGGTGGAGGCGGTGGTCAGCGTGCCGGCTTCGGCTTCCTTGCCGGCGAGCTCCGGGTGGGCGCAGATCAGCGCGAGCTGCTCTTTCGGGTCGGCCGCTTCCACCACCAGGCACATCGCGGCATGCAGGGCGTCGATGCTGTCGAAGGGGCCCGCGCTCCAGGCGCGCTCGGCGATCCACGGCGAGTGTTCGAAGATGCCGTCCAAGCGAGCGACGAAGCTGTCCTGTGGCAGGCGCGAAAGTTCGTCCAGCGCGGCGGCGGTGAGATTGGGGGTAGCGGTGTGGGTACTCATGGTGTCTCTTCCCGTGTTCGAGTGCGTGGCGAGTCAGTCCGCGGTGCGGGCGCCCTGGGCGAACCAGATGGCGATCGCTTCGCGTTCCCGCTCGGTGATCTGGGTCAGGTTGCCAAGTGGCATGTAGCCGCTGGCAACGGTCTCGGCCACCTTGGCCGCGTGCTGGGCGACCTGTTCCGGTGTCTGCAGCAGCACGCCTTTGGGGGCCTGGGCAAACCCTTCGTAGGTGGGCTTGTCTGCATGGCAGCTTACGCAGCGTTGGTCCATCACCTTGCGGATGGTGGCAAAGCTCACCGTGTCGCCGCTGGCGTCGACCTGCTTGGGCGCCATCAGCACCATCAGCAGCGCGATCAGCGCCACGCCGGCCGCCGGCAGCCACCACTTGACCTGGCCGCGGTGGCGCAGCACGAAGAACTGGCGGATCAGCACGCCGGCCACCATCAGCACGCCGAGCACCAGCCAGCCGTTGGTATTGGCGTAGGTCATCGGATAGTGATTGCTGATCATGATGAACAGCACCGGCAGCGTGAAGTAGGTGTTGTGCACCGAGCGCTGCTTGCCGACGATGCCGGGCATCGTGTCGACGGGCTCGCCGCGGCGGATCTGCTCGACCATCTTCTTCTGGCCGGGAATGATGTGGAAGAACACGTTGGCCGCCATCATCGTGCCGAGCATGGCGCCGACGTGGATGTAGGCGCCGCGGGCCGAGAACACCTGGTGCAGCACGTAGTTCGCCACCATCACGAACACGAACACGATGGCCGCGAGCAGGCCGTCCTTGCCGATCATGTTGCGGCACAAGAGGTCGTAGAACACCCAGCCGGCGACGAGGAAGGCGATCGAGATGCCCACCGCGGCGGCGGGCGACAGCGCCATCACCTGGCTGTCGATCAGGTAGCTCGAGGCGCCGATCCAGTAAACGATGGCGAGCATGCCCATGCCCGACAGCCAGGTGGTGTAGGCCTCCCACTTCGACCAGTGCAGGTCCTCGGTGAGCGGTTCGCCCTTGGGGCCGGTGAGGTATTTCTGGCTGTGATAAAAACCACCGCCGTGCACCGCCCACAGTTCGCCGAACACGCCGCGCCTGGCGCCGTTCGGGTTCTTTGGCGGCTTCAGCGAGTTGTCCAGCATCACGAAGTAGAAGGACGCGCCGATCCAGGCGATGCCTGCGATCAGGTGTAGCCAGCGGACCAGCAGATTGGCCCAGTCGAGCAGATAGGCTTCCATGATCTGTTCTCTTTGTCGGGGTCGGGGTGGGCGCGCGCGCTTCAGCTGCCGCGGTAGGTGGAGTAGCTCCACGGCGAGACCAGCAGTGGCACGTGGTAGTGCTGGTCCACATTGGCGATGCCGAAGCGCAGCGCGACCTCATCGACGAAGAGCGGTTCGGGCAGGTTCAGGCCCATGGCGCGGAAGTAGTCGCCGGCGGCGAAGACGATCTCGTACTTGCCGGCCTCGAGCGCGGCGCCTTCGAGCAGCGGCTTGTCGCAGCGGCCGTCGTGGTTGGTGACCGTGCGCGCGACTTCACGGCGCTCACCGTCGAGGCGATGGACGGTGACCGCAATGCCTACGCCGGGCTTGCCGTTGGCGGTGTCGAGTACGTGAGTGGTGAGGCGTCCCATGCTGCGGTCTCCTGATCTTGTTAGGGTGTGCGGGGATTGTGTGAGGTGCAGTGTAAGGCGGCACTGTGTTAACGGATCGCATATGACTTTATAAGTGATATATGCTTTCGCGTATCTTAAGCCGTGTCCCAATCCGTCCGGCGCGGGTCCCCAGAACGACACGATGAGGAGACCGACCATGACCTTGCGGCGCACTGACGATCCGCTGGATACCTATCTGTTGCGCATTTTCGTGCTGTTGGTGACCGAGCGTAGCGTGTCGCGCACGGCGCTGCGAATGAACCAGTCGCAGCCCGCGGTGAGTGCCGCGTTGAAGCGTCTGCGCGAGATACTGGGTGACCCGCTGCTGGTACGCGAGAAGGGTGGCATGGTGCCGACCGAGCGCGCGCTGGCCTTGATGTCGCACGCCAAGGGTGCGCTGGCCGAAATCGACCGAATGACTGATGCGCCCGAATCTTTCGAACCGCACAGCACTCGGCAGGACTTCCGTATTGGCTCGCCGGATTATCTGGCACCGGTGTTCGTCGCCAGTGTGGCCGAGCGTTTCCGCCGCGAAGCGCCGCAGGCGCGCTTGACGCTGCATGCGCTGGGGCCGAATTTCGATTTCGAGCGCTCGCTCGCCGAGGGCGATCTGGATGTCGTGATCGGCAACTGGCCCGAGCCGCCGCATCGCATGCATCTGTCGATGCTACTCGAGGATGAGATCGTATGTCTGGTGGCGGCCAACCATCCGCTGGCAAAGAAAGGCATGACGACCGAGGATTACATGCGCGCTGCGCATGTGGTGCCGATGCCGTACTCGATCAGCCAGCGCGGGGTGATCGACAGCGTGCTGGCTTCGATGCGCATCAGTCGTGACGAGCGTGTGGTGGTGCAGTCCTTCACCGCCGCGCCCTACCTGCTCCAGGGCACCGATCTGGTCTTCACCACCACGCGCCATTTCGCACAGTTCTACGCCAGCCTGCTGGCGCTGGCGATCATTCCGTCACCGATCGCCTTTCCGCCGATGCGCTTCTACCAGCTTTGGCACGAACGCAATCACCACTCCACCGGCCATCGATGGCTGCGTCGGCTGCTGTCGGATTGCGGCCGGCGCATCGTGCTGCCGACCGCTTAGGGATGTTCGCGCCGATCAGCGGTCGATCGGCACCAGCATCACCGGGATGTCGGCCTTCATCGTGACCTTGTGCGCCACCGAGCCGAGCAGCAGCTCGCCGATCGTGCTGTGGCCGCGCGAGCCCATGACGATGATGTCGGCGAGCACATGCTTGGCAACGTCGAGAATCCGGCGCGAGGCGTCGCCCTCGAGCGCACGCACGCTGGCGAGCACGTTCTTGACGTCGAGCTCTGGGTTGGCTTCGGCGAACACATCGATGCGGTGACGCAGCAGCGCCTCGGCCTTCTTGTGTCCGGCCAGCTTGATCTCGTCCATCTTCTCTTCGCTGATGAACTCTTCGTAGGGCAGGCTGCTCGACGGCAAGGTGACGGTGACCGCGTGCAGTCGGGCGTTGAACTTCATTGCCAGCCCCACGGCATGGCGGAACACCGCCGGTGAACGCGGGGTCAGGTCGGAGGCGTAAAGAATCGAACGGATTTCGTAGCTCATGCGGTTCTCCCGGTCGGCGGTTTCCATTGCGGGGCCGATGCGCTTCACCGCCCCTGTGCGCGGCAGTGTAGTGCGCACCGGCTTGTCACCACGCCGGTGCGCTTGATAGCGCTTATATGGGAAAGCTGATGTTGGCGCCCGTTGTGGGCAGCGCATCCCGCAGAAGACGCCCTTACAGCAGGAACAGCGTCGCCAGTCCGAGGAAGATGAAGAATCCTCCGGAGTCGGTCAGCGCGGTAATCATCACCGAGCCCCCGATCGCCGGGTCTGCCCCCAAACGGTGGCGCAGCATTGGAATGATGACCCCGGCAAAGGCGGCCAGCAGCAGGTTCAGCGTCATCGCACTGGTCATGACCGCCCCCAGCGAGGCACTGCCGTAAAGCCACCACGCCAGTACGCCCAGCAGCCCACCCCACACCAGGCCGTTGAACAGCGCCACCCCGAGTTCCTTCTTCAGCAGCCGCTGCATGGCCGATTGCTCGACTTGGCCCATGGCGATCGCACGCACGATCATCGTTGTCGTCTGGTTGCCCGAATTGCCGCCGATGCCGGCCACGATCGGCATCAGCGCCGCCAGCGCCACCAGCTTCTCGATCGAGTCCTCGAACAGGCCGATCACCCGCGAAGCGACGAAAGCCGTCACCAGGTTGATCGCCAGCCAGGCCCAGCGGTTTTTGACCGAATCCCACACCGACGCAAAGATGTCTTCTTCTTCGCGCAGACCCGCATTGCCGAGGATCTCGGCTTCGGACTCCTCGCGGATGTAGTCGACCACGTCGACCACCGTCAGGCGGCCAATGACGCGTTTTTCGCTGTCGACCACCGGTGCGGAGATCAGGTCGTAACGCTCGAAGGCCTGCGCGGCCTCGTCCGCTTCGTCCTCCGGAGTGAAGCTGATCACCGTCTCCGAGCGCATCACTTCGGCGACGCCCAGCTCGGGGTCGCTGATCAGCAGGCTCTCCAGCGTCAGAATGCCCTTCAGGTGGTCTTCGCGATCGACCACGAACAGCTTGTCGGTGTGGTCCGGCAACTCGTCGAAGCGGCGCAGGTAGCGCAGCACCACTTCCAGGGTGACGTCCTCGCGTACCGTCACCATGTCGAAGTCCATCAGTGCGCCCACCGAGTCCTCGGGGTAGGACATCGCCGCGCGCAGCTGCTCGCGGCCTTCGGTGTCGAGCGACTGGAAAACGTCCTGGATGACTTCGGGCGGCAGGTCGGGTGCGAGGTCGGCGAGCTCATCCGCGTCGAGCGATTCGGCGGCGGCCTTCAGCTCTTCCGGCGCCATCGTCTCGATCAGCGATTCGCGCACCGCATCCGAGACTTCGAGCAGGATTTCGCCGTCGCGCTCGGCTTTCACCAGGTCCCAGACGTACAGGCGCTCCTCGAGCGGCAGCGCTTCCAGGATGTAGGCGATGTCGGCTGGGTGGAGTTCGTCGAGCTTGGCGCGCAGCGTGGCTTCGTGCTGCTTGTGCACCAGGGTTTCGACCAGCGCGTGGCGCGGCATGTCCTGGCGGTGGACAAGGTCCTCGACAACCTTTTGACGTGCGAGCAGCTCCTGCACTTCACGCAGGTGTTGCTGGACGTCGTCGGGGTGGAGTTCCTCTTCCTGCGTCATGAGTGCAGCCGGCTGGGGGGCGAAACCCGAATTCTACGGGCTTGGTGCGCCGCATGCGACCTTTGGATGCACGCTTGCGGTGTTTTTGCTGCATTGCAGCGAGCGACGCATGAAAAACTGCGTCAAGGCACCTGCGACGCGAACATTCTGTGCTGGATGCGGTCTGCGTGGGCGGCCAGGCGAGGACCGTAGTTGCGCTCGTAACGGCGCGGGTTGGGCAGCATCACTGCCAGGCGGGCGGCCTGGGACGGCCCCAGGCGGGCAGCGGTGGCGCCGTAGTAGCGCTGTGCCGCAGCCTCGGCACCGAAAACCCCATTACCCCATTCCACCACGTTCAGGTAGACCTCCAGGATGCGGCGCTTGTCCCAGGTCCATTCGATCATCACGGTCAGTACGGCTTCCTGGCCTTTGCGCAACCAGCTTTTGGATGGAGACAGGAAGAGGTTCTTGGCCAGTTGCTGGGAAATGGTCGAGCCGCCGGCCGCGAAGCGGCCCCGGCGTTCATTCTTCTCCAGCGCACGGCGGATGCCTTCCCAGTCGAAGCCCTCGTGGTCGAGGAATCGGTCGTCCTCGGCGGCGACCACGGCACGCTTGAGATGGACGGAGATCTGATCGTAGGGCACCCATTGGTGGCTTAGCGTGGCCTTGGGGTCTGTCTCGCGCAGTTCGGCCAGGCGCATGCGCATGAAGCTGGTGCTGCCGGGGTCGAAGCGGCTCCACCAGATGACTTGGGTGAACAGCGCTGCTTGCCAGAACAGCACCAGCAACAGCAGTGCGAGCAGGCCGCGTCCGAGCCAGTACAGCCAAGTGCGCGGAGTCGGCATCCTGTGCTCAGGTGGCACCGAGCTGGCGGCGCAGGTCAGCGAGCACGGCGGCCCCGTCAGGCTGTACGCCGCGCCACAGGGCGAAGCTTTCCGCTGCCTGTTCCACCAGCATGCCAAGCCCGTCGGCTACACGCGCGGCGCCATCGGCACGTGCAGCCGCCATGAACGGCGTGTCGGCACGGCCGTACATCATGTCGTAGGCCAGCGCGCCGTCTGCATACAGTCCGGGCGGCAGGGGCGGTACTTCGTCGGCCAGGCTGGAGGCGGTGGCGTTGATGACGACGTCGAACTGCTGGCCGGCGAGGGATTCGAACCCGCAGGCCGACAAGCGGGTGTCGCCAGCGTCGGCAGCGAACAGGGTGGCCAGTTCTTCAGCCTTGCTGACCGTGCGGTTGGCGATGGTCAGCAAGGCAGGATGCTCGGTGAGCAGCGGCAGCAGCACGCCACGGGTGGCGCCACCCGCGCCCAGCAGCAACACGCGCCGGCCCGCCAGCGTGCAGCCGAGGTTGACGGTGAGGTCGCGCACCAAGCCTGCGCCGTCGGTATTGTCGCCGAGGATGCCGGCAGCGTCGAAGGCCAGCGTGTTCACTGCGCCCGCTGCCTTGGCACGCGGCGTGTGGCGATCAGCCAGGGCGAAAGCTTCGAGCTTGAACGGCACCGTCACGTTCATCCCACGCCCGCCTTCGGCGCGGAACGCCTGCACCGTAGCGACGAAGCCGTCGAGCGGGGCGAGAATGGCCTCGTAGGACATATCCTGCGCGGTCTGGCGCGCGAAGGTCGTGTGGATCTGTGGCGACTTGCTGTGGGCGATCGGATGGCCGGTGACGGCGTAGCGGTCCATGGCGGTGGTCTCAGTTGGCACGCACTTGGTCGGCGTTGGTGAAGGTCCAGGTGCGGGTGATCTCGATGATGTCCGTGTCCTTGCGGATGTCGGGGGGGAAGGGCGCATAAGGTGCGGCCATCTTCACGATGCGCACTGCCGCTTCGTCCAGCAGCTTGTGTCCCGAACTGCGATGCACGCCAACCGTCTCGACGCTGCCGTCGGCGCGAATCGTGACCGACAGCAGCAGACTGCCATACATCCGGCCGCGCGCGGCCTCGGGATAGTTCAGCGTGCCGATGCGCTCGACCTTCAGTCGCCAGTCCTCGACATATTGTGCGAACCGATATTCCTTGGCTTTGGCACCGATGAACTTCTTGCGCGGGCGTTTGGCGAGGTCGTCCAGGTTGCGGTCGATCTCGGCTTCAAGGCGTGCGACTGCAGCCGCGCTGTCGAGCAAATCGAGGCCGCTGACCTGGGGTTCGGGCGTTGGCTGCTCGGCCTTCTTGGGTGCGGCGGCCACCTTGGCGGGCGACTCCTTGCGGGTCAGGACCTGCTTCTGCTCACGCACGGATTCTTCGGTGCGACGCTTGGCCTCGATCAGGGCGTCGCCTTGGCGCTGGCTGGGTTGCGGTGGCAGCGGAGACTTGGGGCGGGCGGCTTGCTCGGACGTGCCGCCGCCGTCGACATTCGCCTGCGCCAGCACCTCGGCTTTTTCCGGCGCCTTGGCATGGCGGGCATTCACCAGCACGACGTCCAGCCCCTTGTCCCGGGGAGGCTTGGCCTCCGGCATGCGGAACTGCAGGCTGAGCAGCAGCGCATGCACGCCGATCGAGAGCGCAAACGCACCGGCCAACACCGGCCCCCCCCTGCGGCGAATGACCTGGTGCAGCCGACCCGAAGTACGAGGGCTGGCTGCAGGGCGCGCGACAGGAGGAGCGTGGTGGACAGCAGCCATCAGCGTGGAGTCAGAGCGGACCGAAGGCGTCGGCCGCCTGGCTGTCATCCTGGCGTTCAGGTTCGGCCAACGTGCGCTGGAAGCGGGCTTCGACCTCGACGTCGAGCAGATCGGTGTGCTCCACCACCAAGCGCACCAGGCTGCCTGGCAACTGCAGCGGCATCGACGGCACCTTGAACACCAGCGGGATTTCGCTCAGGCGCACGACGTTCTCGCGCAGCACCGTGGCATCTACTTCACCACGGCCATGCTGGCGCAGCCAGCGCAGGCACCAGTAGCGTTCCATGCCACGCTGGAACTCGGCGTATTCGGCATAGGTGAGCTCGAAGTCGCGCAGCGCCGCCATCAGATCGGCCGACTTGGGCGCGAAGGCGGGTGTGGTGCCTTGCAGCACGGAGATGATCTGCCACTGGTTGACCAGGTCGACGTAGCGCCGCAGTGGCGAACTCGACCATGCGTAGCATTCCACGCCCAGGCCTTCGTGCGGGGCGGCCACCGTGGTCATGCGCACCTTGCCGCCGCCTTGCGCACGGTAAAGTCCGGGCACATTGGCTTCGTCCAGCAGGCGTCCCCAGGTGACGTTGGCATGGATCATCAGTTCGGCGACGAGCTTGTCCATCGGCGAGCCGCGCAGGCGCCGGCTGATGCTGACGAAACCGGGGCCGTCTGCCGTCTGCTGCGTCCAGTCCACGCTGAAGCCGAAATCGATGCGGTCTTCATTGCCACCTGCCTTGCCGCGGCCGGCTTCGAGCACCGTGGCCAGATCCCACAACAGGGTCAGCTCGCGCTTCCACGGAAAATCCGGGCCGTCGCCATGCACGGTTTCATCGTTGAATACCGGCTCGATGTCGTGATGGCGCAGGTTGGCGACGATGGGCACGATCTCGACACGGCTTTCCTCGCCGACGATCGCTAGCCCGGGCGTAAGGTCCAGGTACAGCGATACCGCAGGGCAGTCGCGACCTTCGGCCAGGGTGAAGGTCTGCACCAGCTCGTCGGGCAGCATGGTGATCTTGCCGCCGGGCATGTAGACGGTGGACAGTCGGCGGCGCGCGATCGCATCCAGGTCCGTGCCGCGGGCAAAGCCCAGCGCCGGTGCGGCGATGTGGATGCCGATGCGCCAGCCGCCTTCGGCGCGCGGGGTGACCGAGAACGCGTCGTCGATCTCGGTGGTCGAGGCGTCGTCGATCGAGAACGCCGCGACATTCGCGCGCGGCAGGCTGTCGGGCAGCGTGGCTGGCGCGAAGGCGGGAAAGCCCGCTCCTTCGGGGAAGTGCTCGAACAGGAAGCGGTTGTAGTGGAAGTCGTAGCTTGAACCGAGTGCGCCGCATTTCAGCAGCAGGCGCGCGGCCGACAGTCCGGTGTCCACGCAGGCGGCTTCGAGCGCCTTGATTTCATTGCGGTTGCGGTCGGGGCGGTACAGCGCCTGCGGCAGCAGTGCCGCCAGTTCCGGCGGCAGGCGGCCTTCGACCAGTTCACTGCGCATGTGCTCGATCGCGGCGGCTTGCTGGCGCTTTTTCTCCAGCCCGGCGAGCGCGGCTTGCAGGATGTCTGCGGGGGCCTTGCGGAAGCGCCCTTTGCCTTTGCGGTGAAACCAGATCGGAGCCGAGTGCAGGCGCAGCAGGATGGCGGCTGATTCGACCGCACTGGGCTTGTGGCCCTGGTATTCGGCGGCGAAGTCGGCAAAGGCGAATTCGTCGTCGCCGCAGACTTCCCACAGAAACTCGGTGTCCAGCTCTTCTGCGGCCGCTTCGGCGCGGCTCAGCAAGTCGGCGGGTCCGGGTTCGCGGAATTCGAGCAGCACGTTGGCGCGTTTGAGCTTGACCCGCTTGCCGTGGGTATTCTCGACCTGCAGCGTGGCATCGTTATCGGTGAGGATCGTGCCGGCCTTGAAGGCCCCGTCCTCTTCATACAGCACGAACATCGGCATCCGCCTGGAAAAAGCAAGTCGCGTAGTTTACTGGATTCGGGCGGCTTGCCCTAAAACCGCGTCAACGGTCCGTGCGTGCCGTTTTCGGGTGGATGGGTGAAGGCGGCCTTCAACTGCGTGCGTGCGCGGCGCGCACCATATCCACCGAATAGATTGCGAGGGCGGCCCAGATCAGCACGAAGCCGATGAGTTGCGCGGTATCGAAGGGTTCGCGGAAGACCCAGATGGCGAGGACGAAGTTGAGGCTCGGCGCCAGGTATTGCAGGAAGCCCACCGTCGCCAGCGGCAGGCGGCGGGCACCGACAGTGAACAGCACGAGGGGTAGCGCCGTGATGACGCCGGTCAGCGGCAGCAGCCAGTCGGTGTGGGCGCCGCTGCCGAAGCTGAGCGTACCGTTGGCGGACATCCAGGCCAGCCCGGCGAGCGCGAGTGGGGCGACAAGCGCGGTTTCGATGAACAGGCCACTGACGGCTTCGACCGGTGCGCGTTTGCGCAGCAGTCCATAGATGCCGAACGTGCCGGCGAGGAACAGCGGAACCCAGGGCAGTGCGCCGAGTTGCCACATGCGCCAGCCCACGCCAGCCAGCGCGACGGCCACCGCAACGCGCTGCAGCGGGCGCAGGCGCTCACCGAGAAAGAGCGCGCCGAGGGCCACGCTGACCAGCGGATTGATGAAGTAGCCGAGACTGGCTTCGATCAGGCGGCCGGCATCGATGGCCCAGATGAACACCAGCCAGTTGCTGCCCGTCAGCAGCGCGGTGAGTGTCAGCAGGCCAACCAGGCGCGGTTGCCGACAGACCTCGCGCACCCGCGCCGCGCCGCCTGTGAACGGCAGCAGGGCCAGCAGGCCAGCGAGGAACAGCACCGACCACAGGATGCGGTGGGCGACGATCTCGAAGGGGGGGACGGTGCCGATCGCCTTGAAATACAGCGGCGACAGGCCCCAGATACAAAAGGCGGACAGCGCTGCCAGGGTGCCCCGGCGGCGCTCAGCCTGTTCGGCGGTGAGGGTCATGAGTTACGTGGCGTGATCGGGGACGACCCACTAAGGCATGGGCTACGGCAGGAGTTCAGGATCGGCGCCGTGCAACGGCGACCAATGTGCGGGCAGGTACGTCGAAGCCCGCGCGACCGTCTGTGCAGGCGTGCGCGCCGAGTTCGTCCACCACTGCAGTGCGCAGGGCCTGCTGAGTGGCTTCAGGCAGGCGGCCGAGCGCTTCTGCTGCGCCGCCGGCCAGGTCAAGGAAAGCCTGCCAGTAGGCATCGGCGTCGGCAAAGTGGCAGCTGAATTCGCATGGACGAATGTCGATGTCGACAAATCCGGCCGCGGCCAGCGTGTCGGCCAGCACTTGCGTCTCGCCGTAGCGGAACACCGAGGGGCGCGCCACCTTGGGGGCGGGCAGCAGGCGCGCGATGCAGTCCTGGGCGCGGTGGATCAGCGGCACGCTGTCACGTGGACCCCACACCGACAGGGCGATGCGCCCGCCGGGGACGAGCACGCGGTGCATCTCGGCCAGCGCACGCTCGGGGTGCGGGAACACGAACAGGGCCAGTCCGGCCAGCACGCGGTCCATGCAGGCGTCGGGCAGGCACAGGTGTTCGGCGTCGGCTGCTGCGAAGCATGGCGTGTCCGCATCTGCGCCGCAGCGACGCGCACCTTCGGCCAGCATGCCTTCGGCGATGTCGGTGGCCAGCACGCGGCCGCCGGGGGCAACGCGCAGGGCCGCATCGCGTGCCAGCAGACCGGGCCCGCTGGCAAGGTCGAGCACGCGCAGGCCGGGGGCGAGCGCGGCTGCGTCCAGCAAGGCAGCGGCTAGATCGGTGCGCAGGTGGGCGCCGTCGGCGTAGCGTGCGGCGATGCGGTTGAAGCCGGCGCGCTCCATGGCCTTGAAGCGGCGGGCGTCGAAGCCGGCGGTGCTCGATGTGCGGGTCTGCGTGTGTTGCGTGGTCATGCGTTTGCGTCCTGCAAGGCAAAGTCGATCACTGCGTCAAGGTAGTCGTTCCAGCACGAAAAGCCGTGATCGCCGCCTTCGAGCACGGTTTGCCGGGCGCCCGCGTAGCGCTGCACGGCGTGGCGGTAGTCGAGCACTTCGTCGCCGGTTTCCACCAGCAGCCAGTAGCGCGCGGGGCGGGTGATGGATGGGACGTCGAGCGCGCGCAGTTCGTCGATGTGCGCGTGGGTAAAGTCGAATGCCTCGCCGGTGTAGAGGTTGGTTTGGGTGCCGACGTAGGCCTCCAACGATAGCGGGGCGACGACGGCCGGGTTCACCAACACGGCGCGGAGGTCGTGGCGCTCGGCCAGCCAGGTGGCGTAGTAGCCGCCGAGCGAGCTACCGATCACCGTGGGTGCCCGTCCGGCATGGTGCGCATGGGCAATTTCGGCCTCGGCCAGTGCGATCGCCGCGCGCGGGGAGGTGGGCAGCTGTTCGCACCAGAAGTGCTCGGCCAGGCCACGTTCGGCCATCCGGGTTTTAAGGGCTTGCGCCTTGATCGAGGCGGGAGCGGAACGGAAGCCATGCAGGTAGATGATCATCGGGTGTGCGCCATCAGGGTTCGGACCATTCCACCCAGCCGAAGTACCAGGTCGCGAGCACGAATAGGCCGAAGACGATGCGGTACCAGGCGAAGGCGATGAAGGTGTGGTTGGAGATGAACTTGATGAAGCTCTTCACCGCCCACATCGCGGCGACGAAGGAGGCGACGAAGCCGACCGCGAACACCGGCAGGTCCTCGATCCTCAGCAGCGCCCAGTTCTTGTACAGGTCGTAGGCGGTGGCGGCGAACATGGTCGGGATCGCCAAGAAGAAGGAGAACTCCGCCGCGGTCTTGCGCGACAGGCCGAAGATCAGCCCGCCCATGATGGTGGCGCCCGAGCGCGAGGTGCCCGGGATCATCGCCAGCGCCTGGGCGAAACCGACCTTCACGGCGTCGGTCCAGCGCATTTCGTCCACGTCGTTGATGCGTGGGTGGTAGGCGCGCTTTTCCACGTACAGGATGATCAGGCCGCCCACCACCAGCGCGGTCGCCACCGTGATCGGGTTGAACAGCAGGCCCTTGATCGTGGAGTGGAACATCAGCCCAAGCACGGCTGCGGGCAGGAAACCGATGAACAGCATCCACACGAAGCGCTGCGCGCTCGGCTGCGTGGGCAGGCCGGTGGCGACCTTGATCAGGCGCTCGCGGTAGTCCCAGCACACGGCGAGGATGGCGGCGAGCTGGATGACGATCTTGAACACCTTGCTGGTGTCGTCGTTGTAGCCGAGCAGGTCGCCGAGGATGATGAGGTGGCCGGTGGAGGACACCGGCAGGAATTCGGTGAGACCTTCGACAATGCCGAGGACGAGTGCGACGAGGAGGAGGGAGAGGTCCATGCGGCTGAGCGAGAAAGAGGGCGAAGAAGGCGCCCGGATTATAGCGGGCGGAATGTTGCACTGCGGAGCGCGTACCGACGGCGCTAGGTCGATGTCATGGCTTCCAGCTGCGTCAGGAAGTGCATCGCCTGGGTGCGATCAGCGCCGCACATTTCGGCTGAAGGCATCAAGCTGCCACACACTGCGGGCCGACGTGGATCGCCGAAGAGCTTGCAGCGGTCCATGTCGTCGAGCTGGATGCAGCGCTCGCCCGCCGGTTTGCCATGCTCCATTCCCGGAATCGGAGACGAGATGGACGGCGCGATGCAGCAGGCGGCGCAGCCGGGGCGACAGTCCATCGTCAGGCTGCGGTCTGGCGTTGATTCCACCATGCCAGGATTGCGTCCAGATCGGGCGGCAGCAGGTCGCACTCGCCGCCGGTGAAGGCTTTCCAGTCGCCCAGGAAGCGCTCGCCGACTGCGGTCAGCAGGGGCACGCCGGCCAGCACGGTCTCGCCCATTTCATCGCGCAGGCCGGCGCCGGAGACTTCCTGGGCTGCGAATTTGTTGATGATGACGAGATCGACGCCGCGTTCGATCGCGCCGCGTACCGCCATCGAGCCGCGCGCCAGGGCGTCGGGGTCGACCCGGCAGGACACCGAGCCGCGACCGAGTTCCTGCGACAGCGGGATGCTCTCGCCGGTCTCGAGGTTTTCCAGCTCCATCGCGCACGGATCATCGATCACCGTGGCGATGTCGTGCTGCAGCACGCCGCCCAAGCGTACGCCCCGCGCGGTCAGCGCCTTGGCTGCACGCGCGAGCAGGGCCTCGATGTTGTCGGTGGGCTTGTAAACAACGGCAGCGATGGCATGGGCGGGCATGGTCGGGCTCGGCGGTACGGGTCTTACGCGGATGGCCGGTATTGTCGCACCGCAATGCCAACAAGGCGACGATGCGGAGGATAATGCGCGCCCTGACGAACCCGAAGCGGATCCATGAGGGCTGAACACCGGGGCGCACGCCGCCCGCACGAATTGCCGAATGTCGACGATTGCCTGAGCGCCGACCGGCCACGGCTGCGCCGCATGGCACGCGATCTTGCGCGTCCACCCAAAGAGGATGAACGCGCGGCAGCGCAGCGTGCCCGCCTGCAGGCCGACTTCGATGCACTGCTTGCGCGTTCGCGCACCGCCTTCGCTGCCCGTCGCGCGGCGCTGCCGGTGCCGGACTTTCCGCCCGAGCTGCCGGTGTCCGCACGGCGCGACGAGATCGCCGAGGCGCTCGCTGCACATCAGGTCATCATCGTGTGCGGCGAGACCGGCTCGGGCAAGACCACCCAGCTGCCCAAGATCGCCATGACGCTGGGCCGCGGCGTCGCCGGGCTGATCGGCCACACCCAGCCGCGCCGGTTGGCTGCGCGCGCTACCGCCAGCCGCATCGCGCAGGAGCTGAACAGTCCGCTCGGCCAGGTGGTGGGCTACAAGATCCGTTTCACCGACAAGACCAGCGAACGCAGCCACATCAAGCTGATGACCGACGGCATCCTGCTCGCCGAGACCCAGACGGACCCGCTGCTCGCCGCCTACGACACCCTGATCATCGACGAGGCGCATGAGCGCAGCCTCAACATCGATTTTTTGCTCGGCTACCTCAAGACCCTGCTGCCGCGTCGGCCGGACCTGAAGGTGGTGGTGACCTCGGCGACGCTGGATGCCGAGCGTTTCGCGAAGCACTTTGCGGATGCTGCAGGCAAGCCGGCGCCGGTGATCGAGGTGTCGGGGCGCTTGTATCCGATCGAGATGCGCTACCGCCCGGTGGAGAGCGAGGAGCTAGACCCTGCTGCCGCTGCGCGTGCGGCCGCGGCGAAGGGCGACAAAGCGAAAGACAGGAGCCGCGACCTGATGGACGCGCTGGTCGATGCGGTCGACGAGGCCCAGCGCTGCGGCCCGGGCGACGTGCTGGTCTTCCTGCCCGGCGAGCGCGAGATCCGCGAGGCCGCAGAGGCCTTGAGGAAGGCCCACCACCTGCCGGGCACCGAGATCCTGCCGCTGTTCGCGCGCCAGTCGGCGCAGGAACAGGCGCGCGTGTTCTCGCCCTCCAACGGGCGCCGGGTGGTGCTGTCGACCAACGTCGCCGAGACCTCGCTGACCGTGCCCGGCATCCGCTACGTGGTCGATACCGGCCTGGCGCGCATCAAGCGCTACTCGCCGCGCAACAAGGTCGAGCAGTTGCAGGTGGAGAAGGTCGCCCAGTCGGCGGCACAACAGCGCGCCGGCCGCTGCGGACGGGTGATGGACGGCATCTGCATCCGTCTGTACGACGAGGACGACTTCAATCGTCGTCAGCCGCACACCGACCCCGAGATCCTGCGCTCCTCGCTCGCTGGCGTGATCCTGCGCATGAAGGCCTTGAAGCTCGGCGCGGTCGAGGACTTCCCCTTCATCGACGCGCCCGGCTCGCGCCTGATCGGTGACGGTTATGCGCTGCTTGCCGAACTCGGCGTCGTCACCGATGACGATGAGCGCAAGCTCACCCCGACCGGCATCGAGCTCGCCCGGCTGCCGCTCGACCCGCGCATCGGCCGCATGATCCTCGCCGCGCGCGACCGCGGTGCGCTCGCCGAGCTGCTGGTGATCGCCGCCGCGCTGTCGGTGCAGGATCCGCGCGAGCGCCCGCAGGACAGCCCAGGCGCGGCCGACCAGGCGCACGCGAGGTTCCGCGGCGGCGAGCAGGACCAGAAGTCCGAGTTCCTGTGGTACTGGCATCTGTGGAAGGCCTGGGACGAGGTGCAACGCCACGAGTCGTCCAGCAAGCAGAAGGCCTGGTGCAAGAAGCACTTTCTAAATTACATGCGCATGCGCGAGTGGCGCGATGTGTTCACCCAGCTGCATTCGCTATGTGCGGAGCACGGCTGGAAGGAAAACGAACAGCCGGCGAACTACGAGGCGATCCACAAGGCGCTGCTGGCCGGCTTGCTCGGCAACATCGGCTGCAAGGTGGACGATGGAGAGCACGCAACCAAGGGCCCGCAGGCCGGTTCCTACCTGGGCGCGCGTGGCATCAAGTTCTGGCCGCATCCCGGCTCGGCGCTGGCGAAGAAGGCCGGCAAGTGGATCATGGCTGCCGAGCAGGTCGAGACCTCGCGCCTGTTTGGCCGCTGCATCGCGCGCATCGAGCCGGAGTGGGTGGAGGAGGTCGGCGGCCACCTGATCAAGCGCCAGGTTTTCGAGCCGCACTGGTCGAAGTCCTCGGGCGCGGTGCGCGCCTGGGAGCGCGGCACGCTGTACGGCTTGGTGATCTACCCGCGCCGTGGCGTGGCCTATCGCGATATCGACCCGGCGCTGTGCCGCGAACTCTTCATCCGCGAGGGGCTGGTGCAGGGCGAAATCGCAGAAGGGCCGGCGCGCGCAATGGCCTTCCTCGCCCACAACCAGCGCTTGGTGGCGGAAATCGAGCGTCTGGAGCACAAGTCGCGCCGGCCGGACGTGCTGGTGGATGAGGCGCTGATCGAGGCGTTCTACGACAGCAAGATTCCGCAGGACGTCTGCGATGTTGCCGGCCTGGAGAGCTGGCGGAAAAAGGCTGAGAAGACCGAGCCGAAGCTGCTGCATCTGTCGCGCGAGCAGCTGATGCGCCACGAGGCGGAAGGGGTCACCACCGACCGCTTCCCGCCGACGCTGGAGGTGCTCGGGCAGAAGCTCAAGCTCACCTACTTGCATCAGCCAGGCGAGGCCGACGACGGCGTCACGCTCACCGTGCCGCTGGCGATGCTCAACCAGATTCCCGCCAACCGCTGCGAGTGGCTGGTGCCCGGCCTGCTCGAAGAGAAGGTCGCGGCGCTGATGAAGACCGTGCCGCAGAAGCACCGCCATCGCCTGCAGCCGGTGGCCGAGAGTGCTGCGGCCTTCATGGCGGCCTTCGAGGCCGGCGAGTTCGACACCGACGAACCACTGCTGAAGATGCTGCAGCGCTTCGTCGAGGAGCGCGTGCAGCTGAAGCTGCCGCTGGAGAGTTTTCGCGCCGAGAACCTCAAGCCACACTGTTTCATGAATTTCCGCGTCATCGACGAGCACGGCCGCGTCATGGGCCAGTCGCGCAACCTGATGGAACTGCGCGCGCGTTTCCGTGAGCAGGTGGCGGCCCGTTTTTCTGCCGCGAAGATCGGCGGCGCGCTTGCCGGTGCGCTGTCGGCAGCGGGTGTGGCCGCAGACGGTGCGCGCGTCGCGGCCAGGTCGGGGCGTGGGCCGAATGAAGGCGTGCGGGAGGTGGCTGAGCGTCATGACGGTGTTGCGTCCGCAGGTGCCCAAGGGCGGGCCGGCAAAAAGGCCGACGGTCGCGAAGGCAAGGGCGACGACTCGGTAGCAGCGGCGCTGGCCTTGTCCGGCTTCACCGCGTGGACGTTTGGTGCGCTGCCCGAACTGCTCGAAATCCGTGTCGCAGGTCGCGAAGTGATCGGCTTTCCGGCCTTGCACGATGATGGCGAAAGCGTCTCGCTGCGTCCCTACGATACGCCGGAGGAGGCGGCTCGAATGCATCGGCGCGGGCTCGCGCGCTTGTTCGCGCTCAACCTGAAGGATCAGGTAAGGGCGATTGAGCGTTTGCCAGGGCTGCGCGAGCTTGCATTGCAGTACATGAGTTTCGGCACTGAAGTCGAGTTGAAGGCGCGGCTGGTCGAGGCCACGCTGACACGGTGTTGTCTGCTCGAGCCGCTGCCCGAGACTGCCGATGCATTTGCGACGCGTTGTGCGGAGGCCAAGACGCGGGTGAGTCTCGTCGCCCAAGAATTCATGCGCTTGATCGCTGCCTTGCTCGTGGAGCATGTTGCGCTGCAAAAGCGCTTGTCGGGTCTGAAGACTTTCCCGGACGTGGTGGCCGATATCCAGGCCCAGCTTGCAGCCTTGCTGCCGAAGGATTTCCTCATCGCGTTCCCGTGGGAGCGGTTGGCGCACTTCCCGCGTTATCTGAAGGCTGCGTCGGTGCGCCTGGACAAACTTCGCAACAATCCAGCGCGTGATGCCCAGGCGATGGCCGAGTGGAAGGGGCTGGCGCAGATGTGGGAGCGCGAGCGTCTTGCGCGTCGCCGCGCGGGCGTCGAGGACCCCGCGCTGGAGGAGTTTCGCTGGTTGCTGGAGGAGCTGCGCGTGGGTGTTTATGCGCAGGAACTCAAGACGCCGATGCCGGTGTCGGTCAAGCGCCTGCAGAAAATCTGGGAAAGTCGCCCGCGCTGACTTGCTGTATCAGCGCAGCGGAATCACCAGCGGCGGGATGTCTACGCCAATCACCACAGCGGGGGAGCGGCTGTAGCTGTAAGAACGGTAGGGGCGTTCGTAATAGTGGTTATGAATCTCCGGCTCCCGGTAATAGCGGGGGCGCTCGCGGATGATGACCTTCTCGCGATAGACGGTGCGCTCGTCCCAGTGACGGCGATGCTTGTGGTCGTGCTTGTAGTGCTTCTGGTGGCCCCAGCGCGGGCCGCGATCATCCCGGTCAGCGTATGCGGCAGGCGCGGCGGCCAGGATGCCGCCACAGAGCAGGGCGGTGACGATCTTGTGGGTCAGGGTCGTATTCATGGTCTGCCTCGTTCGTAGTCATGTCAGGGCAGGGCCCCGATGCGTCGGATACTAGGCGAGGCGTGCGCTGCCACGCTTCGGCAGAGTGTAAGCAGGCTTATGTAACAGTGCCGGTTGCCGGGTGCTGAGTTTGCTCAGGCTTTGATTTTTTTCAGAAAGTCTTGTTAAAATGATCGGCTTACCTTGCTCCACCGGACCGCATGCCGGGGGGCTGCCTCAACCAACCGCAAGGAGTTTGCATGCGACATTATGAAATCGTCTTCATCGTCCACCCTGATCAGTCGGAGCAGGTGCCGGCGATGGTCGAGCGCTACAAGACGCTCGTGACCGGCCGCAACGGCCAGATTCACCGCCTGGAAGACTGGGGTCGCCGCCAGATGGCTTACCCGATCCAGAAGGTGCACAAGGCTCATTACGTGCTGATGAACATCGAGTGCGACGGCGAGACGCTGGCTGAACTCGAGCACGCTTTCAAGTTCAACGATGCCGTGCTGCGCCACCTCACCATCAAGATGAAGAAGGCTGTTACCACGCCTTCGCCGATGATGAAGGAAGAGAAGTCGCGTTCGCTGAACACCGCGTCCGACGAAGCCAAGCCGGCCGACAGCGAAGCGGCTGCTGCCTGAGTTGCCTGACCCGGGGTTGAATGAATTGCGCCTCGATGCGCGTGTGGCCGAGTTGCTGCCGCTGCGTCGAACGCCTGCCGGAGTGCCTGTCGCAAGTTGCGTGCTGGCGCACGAATCGAAGCAGATTGAAGCGGGTTTATGCCGCGATGTTTCGGTGGAACTGCAGGCGGTAGCCGTCGGCGATCTCGCCGGCGTGTTGGCGGCGGTCAAACCTGGGGCAGCGGTGCGGATCGGTGGCTTCCTTGCAGCAAGAAGCTTGCGGAGTCGAAGCCCGGTGTTGCACCTGAATACAATCGAATTTCTCGAAGGAAACTGAAATGGCTTTCAAGCCCAAGTCGAAGTTCAAGAAGAAAGATGATCGCGGTGGTCGTGGTCTGTTCAAGCGTCGCAAGTTCTGCCGTTTCACGGCTGAGAAGATCGAAGAAGTCGACTACAAGGATGTGGACATCCTGAAGGACTTCATCACTGAAAACGCCAAGATCATGCCGGCGCGCATCACCGGCACCAAGGCGGGTTACCAGCGCCAGCTGTCGGTCGCCGTCAAGCGCGCCCGCTTCCTGGCTCTGATGCCTTACACCGACCTGCACCTGTAAGAGGGGAGCGAACTCATGCAAATCATTCTTCTCGAAAAGGTTGTGAACCTCGGTGGTCTGGGCGATGTGGTCAAGGTCAAGGACGGTTACGCACGTAATTTCCTGATCCCGCAAGGCAAGGCCAAGCGCGCTACGCAAGCCAACCTGGCTGAGTTCGAAGCTCGTCGCGCCGAGCTCGAGCGCGTTCAGGCTGAAAAGCTGGCTGCCGCGCAGGAGTTGGCTGCCAAGCTGGAAGGCGTTTCGGTGCAGGTTTCGCGCAAGGCGGGCATGGACGGCCGCCTGTTTGGTTCCGTCGGCAATGCTGATGTATCCGAAGCGCTGGCTGCGCAGGGTTTCGACATCGACCGCGCTGCCATCCGCATGCCGGATGGCCCGCTGAAGCAGGTCGGTGATGTGCAGCTCGAGATCGGCCTGCACGCCGATGTGGTCGCCACCATCACCGTTTCGGTGGTTGGCGAGCAGTAATTCCGCACGCTTCTTGTGCGCTACAAAAAGGGCTGCTTCGGCAGCCCTTTTTGTTTGTTGGTGCCCGTTAGAATGCGGTGCTTGGGTCTCAAAGGGTGTTCGTGATGAGTTCGTCGTCTTCCCGTTTTTCCGATTATCCGGCTGATCCGCAGATTGCGCAGATCAAGCTGCCGCCGCACTCGCTTGAGGCTGAGCAGTCTTTGATTGGCGGCATCCTGCTCGACAACCAAGCTTGGGAGCGGGTCGCTGACTTGGCGAGCGAGTCGGACTTTTATCGGGATGACCACCGCCGCATCTATCGCCACATCACCAAGCTGATCGATCAGGGAAGGCCTGCCGATGTCGTGACGGTCTTCGAATCGCTGGAGAAAAATGGTGAGGCCGAGCAGGCGGGCGGGCTCGCTTATCTGGCTGAGATTGCGAACAACACGCCGTCTGCGGCGAATATTCGGCGCTATGCGGAGATCGTGCGCGAGCGTGCAATCCTGCGCAAATTGGTTGCGGTTGGTGATGAAATTGCCGCTAGTGCGTTGAGTCCGTCGGGCAAGGATGCCAAGGCGCTGCTTGATGAGGCAGAAGCCAGGGTATTCGAGATCGCCGAGGCGGGTGCGCGCCACACGAGCGGCTTCGTGTCCATCCAGCCCATTCTCAAGCAGGTCGTTGATCGTGTGCAGGAGCTTTACGATCGAGACAATCCCTCGGAAGTGACTGGCGTGCCCACCGGCTTGGTGGATCTCGATGAGAAGACTTCAGGTTTGCAGCCGTCGGACATGATCATCGTTGCAGGTCGTCCTGCAATGGGTAAGACGACTTTTGCACTTAATCTTGCCGAACACATTGCGATCGAGCAGCGTCTGCCGGTCGCGATTTTTTCGATGGAGATGCCCGGGACTCAACTTGCGACGCGTTTCATTTCGTCAGTGGGTCGTATTGATATGCAGAAGATTCGTAGCGGCCGATTGACTGACGACGATTGGCAGCGTCTGACCATGGCGATGGGCAAGTTGTACGATGCTCCGCTCTATATTGACGAGACTCCTGGCCTCAATCCGATCGACCTCCGTGCACGAGTTCGTCGCTTGGCGCGGCAATGTGGGCGACTGGGATTGGTTGTCATCGACTATTTGCAGTTGATGAGCGGTACCCGTGAGGGTGACAACCGCGCCTCCGAGTTGTCGGAAATCTCTCGGTCGGTGAAGTCTTTGGCCAAGGAGTTGCACGTGCCAATCATCGCGCTGTCGCAGCTGAACCGTAGTCTGGAGCAGCGACCGAACAAGCGCCCGGTGATGTCGGACCTTCGCGAATCGGGCGCCATTGAGCAGGATGCTGACATCATCATGTTCATTTACCGTGATGAGGTGTACAACCCCGATTCGCCGGACAAGGGGACGGCCGAATTGATTATCGGCAAGCATCGTAACGGTCCGACCGGTACGGTTCGCCTCACCTTTATTGGCGAGAACACGCGGTTTGAAAATTACGCAGGTGCGCAAGATTTCTGATCTTGATGTCTCGATAAATTTTATCTCTTAATTTTTTCTTGACGAATTGTGTGGTGTGTTTATACTGCGCCCCTCTTCAGCGCTGCGGCGGTTTCTTCGGAATCGGTGGTGGGGCTGGAGGCGAGAAGCGGCGGGTGTTTTGGGGGTCTTTAGCTGG
>Ga0209066_10000555_pt1 | contig 53627 bp, 51 predicted proteins | sample All_14_2_FD_187198 | JGI IMG/M metagenome (GOLD analysis project Ga0209066, IMG submission 187198) | Freshwater microbial communities in response to fracking from Pennsylvania, USA - Allegheny Zone_MetaG_DW_15 (SPAdes) (version 2) ...
GGCGGGGGGCGGGAGCGCGAGTCCGGGTCGGGGCGTCGCGGACGCGTCGAAACTTCCTCGCCGGCCTCGTAATGGTTCCCCGTCGCGTGCAGGGCGCGGAGGTTGCGCTCGGGGCGGTTGACGACGGGGAACCAAACGATGCCTGGTTCGGTCGGACAGTCGACGCGCCCGCGACGCCCCGACCCGGACTCGCTTGGTGGTGCGGGGCAGCTTTTTTCTCAGGACGTGAAGAGAGCGCAGCGAGGTCGCGGCGGCATGAGGCTTTTCATCGGCATTCCCATTCCCGAGGAGTACGCGAGGGGCATCCGCGAGGTGCAGGGCGCGTGGAGAGGGCGGCTCAAGTCCAAGGTGTCCTGGGTGCGGCCCGAGTTGGCGCATCTGACGCTCAAGTTCCTGGGGGAGACGGACGAGGCCAAGGTCGGGGGCATCGTCAAGGCCATGCGGGCGGCGACTCGGGGGCGGTTCGAACTGCAGGGCGGGGCGGGTGGTTTTTTTCCGCCCCGGGGCGCGCCGCGCGTAGTCTGGTTGGGATTCGCCGAAGGTATGCGGGAGTGCGCTGAATATTTCGCAGCCCTGGACGTTGAACTGTCCAGTGTGGGCTTTGCCGCCGAAACCCGGCCCTTCGCCGCCCACGTCACCGTGGCCCGGGTCAGGGAGGCTGTCAGGGGGGACGATTGGCCGGGCTTCGCCAGGGCGCTGACGCGGGACTGGCCCGCGTTCGGTGTGGACAGCGTCGTGCTCTGGCAGAGCGTCCTGCTCCCGTCGGGTCCGGAGTATCGCAGGGTGGCGGAAGTGTCGCTTGATGCCTGAAACAGAGGGGCCGGGTCGAAGGAATTCTTCAACCCGGCCCTGGTTCGTTTCAGGTCGCGAAAATCAGTTTTCCGGGCCGCACATCTCCCGGATGGCCCCGGCGTAGGCCAGGCGGAGTTCTTCCAGGTACTGCGGGTCGGTGCGGCCCTTCCAGGTTTCGACCTCCAGGAAGCGCTTGGGGATGCGTACGTTCATGGGATCGTAGCCGCCGGAGGCGCGGGCCTGCCAGCGCAGTTTCTGGATGCGGGCGGCGGCCTCGTCCAGCCCGTCGGCCAGGGCCTGGCCGCCGAGGACCGTCAGGCATTGGCGCAGGGTCTCGGGGTCGTAGACCTTGCGGGCGAAGAGGCAGGCCACCATGGAGGTCAGGATGACGCGCTCGCGTTCGTCCTCCAGCAGGAAGGTCAGGGCCTTGTCCACGTCCTTGGGGGCCTTGGACTGGTCGTAGGTGTAGGCGCCGGTGTCCAGGTGCGAGTGGCGCAGGCCCAGGCCCTGGGCCACGTAGAAGACCTCGCCCGTGGCGTAGCCCGCCATCTCCTGGCCGAGCACGCAGGCGAAATCCCCGCCGCCGTAGCGCGCGGCCGCGGCCATGGTCCCGCCGGCCAGAGTGCGCCAGAAGTCGTTCACGGCGCCGCCGAGCATGTGCACGGCCCGCATGTAGCCCTGGGCGTCGCCGAAGCGCAGATCGATCCCGGTCTGCTCCTGCGTGACCACGCCCTTCTCCAGGGCCTCCGTGGCCCAGGCCAGGGCCACGCCGCCGCTCATGACGTCGAGGCCCGCCTTCTCCACCTCGTCCATGACCGTCAGCACTTCCGGGGCGTGGGTCAGGCCGAGCATGGAGCCCGTGGCGAAGATGGGTTCGTAGTCGTAGCCCACCTGGCGGTAGAGGTACTGGTTGTCCTTGTGGAACTTCTCGCGCACGAAGCCGATGTGGATGCAGCCTACGGGGCAGCCCGAGCAGGCGGCGTTCCTCAGCAGGGTGTCGTCGGCGAAGCGTTCGCCCGTGATGCCGCCGATGCCCGGGTCCGACGTGGCCTGGAGGTTGCGCCAGGGCAGTGCCTTGAGCTCGTTCAGGGCTTCGAGGTTCGAGGCCGTGCCGAGGTTGTGGTACTTGCGCATCATGTCCGTGTCGGTCAGCTTGCGGAAGATGTCGGCGAACAGGGCAGAGTACTCCTTGCCCGGGGGCAGGTCGCAGGAGCCGTTGCCCTCCACGGCGACGGCCTTGAGGTTCTTGGCGCCCATGACGCCGCCACCGCCCAGGCGTCCGAAGTGGCGGTAGGTGTCGACGTTGATGCAGGCCATGGCCGACTTGTTCTCGCCGGCCGGGCCGATGCGCATGATGGTGCGGTGGCCCGAGCCCTTGAGGATGCGGCGCAGGAGCTTGCCCGTGGTCAGGGCGTCCTTGCCCCACAGGTAGCCGGCCTCCATGAACTCGATGACGTTGGCGCCGAGATGCAGCACGGTCGGCCGTTCGGATCTGCCAATTATCACCAGGGCGTCGATCCCGGCGAAACGCAGGGCCAGGGCCGAGCGGGCCCCGGCGTGGGACTCTGCATACTGGCCGTGCAGGGGCGAGGTGAAGGCGCAGACCGTCTTGCTCATCAGCGGGAAGAAGCCAGTCAGGGGGCCGATGGCGAAGACGAGGGGCTGGGACGGGTCGTCCCAGGCCAGGCCGGGCCGGGAGTATTCCATGTGCAGTTTCGCCGCCAGACCCGATCCGCCGAGGACCGTTTCCACTCCGGGCACGTTCCTGATGGCCGAACGCCCCGTGGACAGGTTGACTTCGAGGACTCTGAAATTTTCGGTGATCATCCTTCGGCCTCCCTCAGTTCCAGGCAGTCGTGAGGGCAGAACTCCACGCAGCTGCCGCAGTGGATGCAGACGTAGGGGTTGCCCTGGCGGTCCTGGGCGATGGCGTCCACGGGGCAGGCGGCGGCGCACTTGCCGCACTGGATGCAGAGCTTCTTGTTCTGCGTCACGCCGCCCCCCTTGCGCTGTTTGAGGCTGCCCGTGGGGCAGGCCGCGGCGCAGGGCGCCGGGTCGCAGACGAGGCAGAGTTTGGCCGTGAAGCCGGTGGACAGCCCGCCCGAGGAGAGGATGCGGATGCCCGCGTTCTCCCAGGACAGGCACTTGTGCACCAGCCGGGCGCAGGCCAGGGAGCAGGAGTGGCAGCCGATGCAGCGCTCCATGCGCGAGGCGATGAGGTGTTTCATGGCGTGGTTCCGTCAGAAGATGTTCAAAAAAACAACGATACCGGTCTTCGGGCCGGTTGTGAAGAGCACTACGGACGGTTTACAAGGCGGCGCAAACGTGAAAGCTAGGGGGACAAGGAGATCGACATGGCGGAACGCGTATTTTCCATCGTCACCAGGCCGGACACGGGCGTGGAACTGTACGAGATCATCACGGCGCACGTGAGGGACCTGCACGGCCGGGGCATGGCCAAGGTGGTGGGTTACGAGGTCATGAGCAACGGGCGGGTCATCCTGCTCAAGGTGCGGGGACCGGAGGAAGACGTGATGCCGTCGGACGAGACATTGGAGAAGGTCCTCGACGATGCCTTCGTGGAGCGGCTCGAAGCCCTGGCCCAGGAACTGGTCGACGGCTTCCACGTCCCGTCCTTCGCCCACTGCGCATCTGAAACCGGAGAGTAGCACGCTGCCTTCAAACTGAACTGGGGTGCAGGGGATCATCCCCTGCCCGCCGGAGGCATTCTTCCCCCGTCCGATCATTCTGCACCGAACTTCCGGACAGCCCCCGGCACGCCCCATCCGATGGGGTGCAGGGGATCATCCCCTGCCCGCCGGAGGCACTCTTCTAAACCTTCCCCATCTTCTTGAGCTGGATCTCCAGGCAGGACAGCGCCGCAGGCGTGATGCCCGAGATGCGCCCGGCCTGGCCCAGGGTGCGGGGCTGGATGCGGGTCAGTTTTTCCACCACTTCGCGCGACAGGCCTGGAATGCCGGTGTAGACCATGTCCTCGGGCAGGGCGGTGCGCTCCATTTTTTCGAAGCGGTCGACCAGGTCCTGCTGTCGCTGCAGGTATCCTTCGTACTTGGCCTGGATCTCGGCCTCTTCCAGCGCCTCCGCGTCGAAGTTCGCCAGCTCCGGCCACAGGGGCGCAAGGCTCCCGATGGACAGTTCGGGCTGGCGCAGCAGTTCCTTCAGGCTGACGGCCTTCTGCGGGATGGTTCCGCCCATGGCCTCGACCGCGTCTTTGGTGGCGGCGTCGGGGCGCACGCGGATGGATTCCAGACCGGCCATGATCTCCGCAAGGGCATCCTGCTTGGCCGTGAAGCGCTTCCAGCGGCTGTCGTCCACCAGGCCGATTTCCCGGCCCAGGGGCGTCAGGCGTCCGTCGGCGTTGTCCTCGCGCAGGAGCAGGCGGTGTTCGGCGCGGGAGGTGAACATGCGGTAGGGTTCCTGGGTGCCCTTGGTGACCAGGTCGTCCACGAGGACGGCGATGTAGGCCTGGCTGCGGGTCAGGATGAACTCCGGCTCGCCGCGCAGGGCCCGGACCGCGTTGATGGCCGCCCACAGACCCTGGCCCGCGGCCTCCTCGTAGCCCGAGGTGCCGTTGATCTGTCCGGCCAGGTAGAGACCGCGCACGGCCTTGGTTTCCAGGGTGGGGCGCAGTTGGGTCGGGGGCACGAAATCGTACTCGATGGCGTAGCCGGGACGGATGATCTGGGCCTTCTCCAGGCCGGGGATGGACGCCACCAGGGCCTTCTGCACGTCCAGGGGCAGGCTCGTGGGGATGCCGTTGGGGTAGACTTCGAAGCTCGTCAGGCCTTCGGGCTCGACGAAGATCTGGTGCCGGTCCTTGTCGGGGAAGCGGGCGATCTTGTCCTCGATGGACGGGCAGTAGCGCGCCCCGGTGCCCTTGATGACGCCGGTGAACATGGGCGAGCGGTCGAAGCCGGAGCGGATGATCTCGTGGGTGCGCTCGGTGGTCCAGGTCACGAAGCAGGGCAGCTGGGGCAGATTGATTCCCGGCGAGTCGAAGCTGAAGGGGCGGGGCGGGTTGTCGCCGGGCTGTTCCTCCATGACCGAGTAGTCGACGGAGGATTTGAGCAGTCGCGGCACGGTGCCGGTCTTGAGGCGGCCGAGCTCCAGGCCCAGTTCCTTCAGGCGCGGCGAGAGGCCCTGGCTGGCGGGGTCGCCGTAGCGGCCGCCGCTGAAATTTTTGAGGCCGACGTGAATGAGGCCCTGCAGGAAGGTGCCCGTGGTCAGGAGCGCGGCGCGGCAGGGGATGGTCTCGCCCAGGGTGGTGACCACGCCCGTTATGCGGCCGTCCTCGACGGTGAGGGAGGCCGCCGTTTCCTGGCGCACGAAGAGGTTCGGGCAGGTGAAGATGTCGCGCTGTACGACCTTGAGGTACTCGGCGCGGTCGATCTGGGCGCGGCTGGAGCGCACGGCCGGGCCCTTGCGGGTGTTCAGGATGCGGAACTGGATGCCGGCCTGGTCGGCCCACTTGCCCATCATGCCGCCCAGGGCGTCGATCTCCTTGACCATGTGGCCCTTGGCCAGGCCGCCGATGGCCGGGTTGCAGGACAGGTGGCCGATGCGGTCGGCGTTGATGGTCAGAAGCAGCGTCTGCATGCCCATGTGCGCCGCGGCCATGGCCGCCTCGCAGCCGGCATGGCCGGCGCCGACGACGATGATGTCGAAGGTTTCGGGCACGGTCGGGATGCTCATCTCAGTCCTCGCTGTCCAGGAGCAGGCGGGCGAAGACCCGCGCGTCGGCGATGGTGTTGGCGATGGAGGAGTGTTCGTTGGGCTGGTGGGCGGTGTTCAGCAGCGTGGACCAGCAGACCGCGGGCAGGCCGCGCTTGCGGAAGGCCGCGGCCACGGTGCCGCCGCCGATGCCGATGACGCGCGGCTCGATGCCGCGTTCGTCGCGCAGAGCTTTGGCCAGGCGGGTGACGGCCTCGCAGTCGGCCGGTGTGCCCGGCGCGGCCTGTTCGCGCACCACGCGTTCGAAGGCGATGCGTACGCCGTGTTCGGCCTCGACCGCGTCGCTGATGCGCCGGATTTCCTGTTCGACGTCGTCCAGAGGGTAGTCGGGCAGCACGCGGCAATCGAGGTAGAAGACGTCCTGGCCGGGGATGGTGTTGACGTTGGGGACGTTGGCTTCCTTTTTCGTCGGCGCGAAGGTCGAGGTCGGCGGGTCGAAGAGGGCGTCCGTGCGTCCGAAGACGTCGTTCAGACGCCCCAGGGCCAGGATCAGGGCCGAGGCCCCGACCAGTGAGTTGACGCCTTCGGCCGGGGTGGAGGCGTGGCACTGTCGGCCCAGGACCGTGAACTTGAGCCACAGGACGCTCTTCTCGGCCACCTCGATGGCCGAGCCGTCCTTTGTCCCGAAATCCGGGATGACGACGAGATCGTCCGCGGAGAAGACATCCGGCCGCTCGCGCAGGATGTGCTCGATGCCCAGGGCGTTGCCCGTCTCCTCGTCGGCGGCCAGCAGGATGCCCAGGGAAAGGTCCGTTGCGGCCCCGGTCTGTTCCAGGGCGCGCAGCAGGAGCAGGGCGCTGACCAGGCCCTGATGGTTGTCCTCGACGCCGCGCCCGTAGATGAGATCGCCTTCCCGGCGCAGGACGAAGGGGTCCGACTGCCACAGGGACAGGTCGCCGGTGGGGACCACGTCGGTGTGGGCGATGAGCCACATGGTGCGCTGGTTTCTGCCGGGGCGCCGGACCGCGAGGCTCGGCCTGACGCCGCGCTCGACCCTGGCGTCCGGAGCGTCGATGCGCTCCACCGTGACACCTTCGAAAGCGGACAGGTATCCGGAAAGCCATTCGGCCTTGGCCGCCTCCCCCTGGCCGCCGTTTGTGGGACCGAGGGCGGGGATGGCCACCAGCGCGGTCTGGAGCCGGACGAGCTCGTCGGCGCTGCGGTCGATGATGTCGAGAGTGGCCTTGAGCATGGCTGTGCTCCTTGCTGGTCTCCGGGCGCAATGCCCGGAATTTTGAGGAAAAAAAAGGCAGGATGATCCTGCCTTGTGCGTGAACTCTGGTGCTGGACCTAGCGGCCTTTGGCAGCGCGCTTGGAAGCCTTGAGGGGGTTGACCTTGGCCTTGCCCTTGGCGGGCGCGGACTTGGTGTGTGTCGCGAAGTTACAGCTTCCCAGCTTCCACTTGACGGCGGGCTGGGGGTAGCTGCCGCAGTACTTGCCGCCTTCGAATTCCTTGATCCGCTCGCAGCCTTCGCACTGTTCCACAATCTGTTGCATGACAACGCCGTTAACCTGAACGCCTTCGTCGGTCTTGACGGCATTACTGAAATCTACTGCCATGAGGCTCCTCCATAATTTTGACCTGAAATGCTGCCGCGCCTTTGCCCGGTGGAAACGGCGGCTGTTCGCGAATCACCGGAAACTCGTTTTCTTTTTCGAATGGGTGACAAAAGTCAAGACTTTTTTTCCCCGTGCAACTGGCGCAATTGCTGATTCGTATTGCACTCTTCACCGTTGCGGGGGCCGTCATGAACGATCTGCAGACCGGCTGTCTTCTGCTGCACGGCTATGCCGGGCGGCCATTTGAAATGAGCTTTCTGGCGGCCGATCTGCTTGCCGCGGGGTACGAGGTCGAAACCCCGTCCCTGCCCGGGCACGACGGCGACCTCGAGGCCTTCGAACGCAGCCGCTTCGAGGATTGGCTGGCCGGGGCCGAGAGGGCGCTTTCGGCCCTGCGGACGCGGTGCCCAAGGGTATTCGTGGCCGGATTCTCCATGGGCGGTACCCTCGCCCTGGCCCTGGCGCAGCGGCATGATCTGGCGGGCGTTTCGACCATCGCCGCACCTGTCTTCCTGTGCCGGCTCTTTCCCTATTTCTCGCCGGACCCGCTGCTGTTTTGCAGCGGGCTGCTGCGCTTCTGCCGCCCTCGTCTGCAGGCCTCCGAGCCCAGGCCGGAGTCCAGGCGCATCGCGCCTTGGCAGGGGTATGAAGGCGCACACTTCGTCCGGCCCCTGCACTCGTTCAAAGTCGCGGCCGGCAGGGTGCGGCGGGGGCTGGGCCGCGTCACGGCGCCGATCCTGGTTTTGCACGGCGCCCGTGACCGGGCCGTTCACCCGGACAACGCCTGGGACATCCTTTCGCTGGTGTCAAGCGCGCGCCGGGAACTTCATCTCCTGCACATGCGCGAAACCCTCACCAGCGGGCATCTGCTGGTCACACACGAAGAAACCAGGGCCTCGGTGAGCGCCCTGGTTCTCGGCTTCGTGGGGTCCCTGGGGTAAGCCCGATATCACGAAGGCTTGATCGTGTCTTCCAGGGTGAGGAAGGGAATGTCTTCTTTCGTGTTGCCCTTGGAGGAGTCGTCGCCGAAATCGAGCAGAATCTCCGTTTCTTCGGCCATGGGGGATTTCTTGGCCGGTGCCGGGTTCTGTCGCGGCTCTTCGGTCAGGGGCGCGAGCATTTCCTCGAGCTCGGGAATGAAGAGGTCCTCGCGCTTGGGCTTCGAGATGGGCGGCGCGGGTTGTGCCGGCGCATCGAAGGACGCGCTGAAGTCCAGCTCGGGCATGTCCTCGACGGGCATGGAATCGAGGAAGAGATCATCGTCCGCCTTGGTCGGGGGCTTTGCTGCGGATGGGGGCGACGGCTTGGCTGTCACCTCTTCGGTGGAAAAGTCCAGTTCAGGAAAGAGCGAAACGTCGATGTCGGCATCCTTGGAGGACTGCGGCTTTGGGGCCGGGGCGATGAGGCGGGAGAGTTCGTCCTCGTCGCCGGAGACGTCCATGACCATTGCGGGAGTGGCCGCGGAAGCAGCGGGGGCGGCCTGGGCTGAGATCGGAGCCACCCAGTTTACGCCGCTGGCGGTGATCCAGCTCAGGTAGAGGGCCTTGCGGGTTTCTTCCCAGTCCGCTCCGCACTTGGGGCAGGCCGCGACATGGTCAAAGGAGTGAAATCTGCATTTTTTACAGTACATGGCGTGTCCTGAATTGGAATTGGTTCATGTTTGCACTTGGATGTCTATACCGAAAAGCTTCTCTTATGCAAGCCGATTGACCCTTCCTGAAAAAAGAAAAACCGGGACGGCAGGGCGGTGCGTCGATGCTGTGCGAAGCGGACGGGGAGGACGCAGGAGTACATGCATCATGCGCGGCTGCAGGGGAAAAAGAGAGGGGCGGAAGAAGTCTTTTCTTCCGCCCCTGATCAACCGGAATGTTGTTAAACCAGATGCGATGTGATGCTTGTGAACCGTTTCCGCGCCGGATTGGGGCCGGCGCCACGAATACTCCTGTACGGATTTACCGGAATAAACGCCTCAACAGTCTGTTTCCTGGTTCACTTCGGGGTTTCCTTCCAACGCGCCATGACCACATTACTGGTTCACGGTTTCCAACCAACGCGCCTCGATTTTCGATTCGGAAAGATGTTCCCTGATTGTGTTGACTGCCTACACACCTGTGTTTCGAGGATTTTTTCAGGTTACCTAGCAACACGCCTCTGTTCTAGAGATGTTGTCGTCAGTTTCCTACAAGACATCGCCTTGGGCCCAAGAACCTGTTCAGTCCGCATGCGGTGGTTCTTGATTTGGATTAATAGTCCCGCTGCTGAAGAAGTCAAGGATTATTTCTTGCGCAGCCTGTCCGCCATGATTCTGGTAAAGGCCGCGAAGATGCCGCAGACGATGCCCATGAAGAAGGCCTTGACCGGTTCGTATCCGAACCAGCTGGCGATCATCCCGATGGAGCCGCCGACGATGACGCCGCGCAGCACCGCGTGGCTCGGTGAGTTTTCCTGAGATCTGTCGCTCATGTCTGTCCTGTTGCCGGGACGGAGTCCCTTTTTTTTGCATCCATCAGCGCGTGAAGTTGGCGCAGGATGCGTTGTTTGTAGAACTGGACCACTTCCTCGCGGTTCATGATCATGTCAAGCTGCCGGGTGTGGATGAGGATGTGGCCGAGGATTTCGAGGTGGTCCTCGACGAATGTCTGGTCGCAGTCGTCCAGCCGGGCAAAGAGGGCGTCCTCCCGCACGCGGGTCTGAAAGCCGAATTCGTCGAGAACCTCTCCCACGAACCGGGCCCGCCGAACCCGCCGGTGTTGGTCCGCCGCGCCTCCCTTGAACTGGAAGCGGATGTAGTTCTCGCGCGGCCTCGGCCCGGCCAGGGCCTCGACGGACGTGAAATGGTAGCCGAACCTCGACTGCAGGTTGCAGAAATGTTTCGAGATCATGAAATAGTTCTTGTCCGCGAAGTGCGACGCCCTGGCCGGTTCGAGGTTGGCGTTGGTGGCGGATTGGAACAGGACGGACATGAAGCCCTTGCCGTCGAGGCCGGGCGGCCCCTCCCAGGGGAAGGCCACGATGCCGCGCCACAGGGCCAGCATGGGCACGGAGGCGATGTTGTCCAGGGGCACCATCTTGCCCGGGGTTTCCTTCACGAAGCCGTCCTCCAGGTTGATGATCCACCACTGCATGGGGATCACGGTCTTGAGCTGCTTGCTCGACCTGGGGGAAAAGTCGTGGTCGCGGCCGAAGCTGAACATCTCTTGCACGGACTTCTCGTGGCAGAACCTGGTGATGTCGTGCAGGGTTCTGCAGTTGACCGCCGTGAAGTCCAGGGCGTCCGGGTCCAGGAGGTTCAGGGGGGTGATGTGCCGGATGACGCGTTCGAGGGTCTGGAACACGGGGCTGCCGGCCATCATGTTGGGCCGCTGGGGCTTGCGCACGAGCAGGTCCTCCTGGCGGCCGGGGTAGATCGCGGCGCTGTCGGCGTCGAGGGTGATCTCCTGGCCGGGAGTCAGGAGGGACGTGGCCGACGGCACGCCGAACAGCGCCGGCACGCGGAACTCCCTGGCCACGTTGGCCAGATGCCCGGCCACGCTGCCCTGCTCGGTGATGATGCCCTGACACCTGTTCAGGACCGCGGCCCATTTCGGGGCGGCTTCGACGCAGACGAGGATGGCGTTGTCCGGGAGCACGAGGATGTCCACGTCCTTGCGCACGATGTGCACCACGCCGAAGGCCGCGCCGGGGCTGGCCGTGCGTCCGCCGTGGATCAGCGGGGAAACGTCGGACAGCAGGACCGGCGCGGCTTCCGGCGCCCGCACTTCCAGGGGTCGCGTCTGCAGCAGCACGAGACCGCCTTCCGGGGTGCAGGCCCACTCGATGTCCTGCGGCTGCCCGTAATGCTCTTCGATGCGCATGGACATGAGCGCCAGATCGATGACCTGGGAGTCGGCCAGGGAAGGCATTTCGCAGTGCTCCGGGTCCAGCGAGACCCGGCACACCCCTTCGGTGGGCGAACAGATCAGGGCCGACTCCTTGCGGGGCACGGTCCTCTCGACGATCCGGGGCGCGGGCCCCTTTTCGAGCACGAACTCGTCGGTGGTGGCCGTGCCGTCGACCACGCCCTTGGCCACGCCCCAGGCTGATGTGATGCGCATCCGTTCGTCCGCGGCGTTCAGGGGGTTCGTCGTGTAGGTCACGCCGCCGGACCGCGAGGTGACCATGCTCAGGCACCCCACGCACATCAGCACGTCGTCGTCCCGGATGCCGAGCATGTAGCGGTAGGTCATGGCGTGGGCGGAATACTTGCTGGCCACGATTTCCTTGTAGCCGTCGATGAGGCTCTCCCGGTCGAGGTTCAGCATGGACTTGTGCTGCCCGGCGAAGGAGGCGCCGGCGCTGTCCTCGCCCAGGGCGCTGGAGCGCAGGGCCACGTGCACCTGCCGTCCCTCCTGCTCGCACAGCCGGTCGTAGGCCGCGAGAATGGCTTTTTGCAGTTCTTCGGGCACCTCGGCCGCGAGGATCATGCCGCGGATCTTCGCGCACAGTTCCAGCAGCGCGATGGGTTGGTTTGTCGCCTCGTCGTCCAAATCGGTTTCCGGCAGGGGGCAAGCGCTGAAATGCGCGGCCATGGGGTGGCCGAGGACGAGGCAGTTGATCTCCTCCCAGAGCCCCGTGTGCTGCATGAAGGACTCGTAGGCGTGGGCGGTGATGGCGAAACCGCGGGGCACGGAGATGTGCAGGGTGTTCCGGAGTTCCCCCAGGTTGGCCATTTTTCCTCCGACATCCCCGACGTCTCCGGCCGTGATGTCCTCGAGGTCCAGGATCAATTCGCGGCGGCGGACGGCCTGACCGGTCGCCAGGCTTTCCTGGATCCGCTCCTGGATGTCGCGCAGGGTGTCGCGCAGGGCCAGGTACTTGCCTGGGGCGAGATAGAGCAGGTTCTCGACGATGTTGAAGACCTTTGTGGTCGCGCCGGTCACCCGCGAGCGCACGAAATGCATGCCGAAATGGCGGCGGCCCATTGCCGCCTCTTCCAGTTCCGTCATGAAGTCCAGAGCCCCGTTGTTGGCCGAGAGCAGACGCCGGAAGGCCTGGTACCTGGCCCGGAACATGTCCTCCTGTCCGTTGTCCTGGATCGTCACGGGAGGCGGAGGCGGGGAAAAGATGTTTCTGATGCGCTGGATGAGGTTCATGTGACGCTCCGCGATGCAGGACCGTATCCGTGTCCGGAAGAACCGGCCTGATCGTCCTGGAGTTTCTGTGACACGTTACGGCACCGGCCCGCAACAGTCCGGCGAAAGGAAAATCAGTGGTACACTTCCGCCATGAAGTTGTCGGCCATGGCCTTCACGGCGCTTTCGTTGGTCATGAGCATGTCCATCTGCCGGGTGACGATGAGCAGCCGGCCGAGTTGGTCCAGTCGATGCGCCGTGTCTGTCCGCGAGTATTTCTGGAATTTGGCCTGGGTCATGTCGCCACGGACATCCGTGACAAATCCGAGCCTGCCCAGAATTTCCGCAATGCACCTCACCCTGCGCTCTCTCCTGATCTCGTCGGCCGCCCCGCCCTTGAACTGGAACGTGATGTAGTTCTTGGACACGGTCTCGCCGCAATAGGCGTCCACGACGCTGTAATGATAGCCGACACGTGAGCTGAAATTCAGATATGTGTCGGAGATGATGCCGTAGCTGCGTTCGCCGAAGCGTTGGGCCTGGACGGTCGGGGGTTCGAGCATGTGCTGGCTCATGACCGAGAGGAAGCCGCCTACATCGACGGGTCGTGGACCGCGGACGTGAACGTCGGGGCGGAGCATGCCGGACAGCAGGGCGGCCAGGGGAGCCGAGGTGATCTGTTCGGGGGAAACGTACGGGCCGTCGACATCCCTCAGGCCGCCGCCGAGGTCGATGAGGTGCAGGTCGATGGGCAGCTTGGCCTTGAGCTGACAGGATACGGACCCTGCGTCCGAGGCCCTGTCGCTGATGCGGAACATCTCGGTGTAGCAGAGTTCATGCACGAAACGCATGACATCGTGCAGAGTGGTGCAGGCCTCGGGCTTGAAGACCGGGGACTTGGGGTCCAGCAGATGCAGGGGTATGATCTGATCCGCGACCTGGCGCAGGACGGCGTGCACGGGAGTGTCGGCGACACGGACGTTGCGCGAGGACTTGAAGGCCATGAGCTCGGGTACCTCCCCGGCATAGACGCGGCCGGTGATGGCGTCCACCGTAACCTGGCTGCCGGCGGCGATCAGGCTGACGGCGCCCTTGGCATTGAGCAGTGTCGGCACGTTGAACTCACGGGCCAGGGACGCCATGTGCCCCGTGATGCTGCCCGCCTCGGTCACGATGGCCTGGGCCCTGTTCATGACCAGGACGTAGTTGGGCAGGGAGTGGGGTGCGACGAGGACGCCGCCCTCGGGGAAATCGGCGAGGCTGGCCAGGTTTTCGGCCTTGACCGCAGCCCCTGCGCCGATGCCGGAGCAGGCGATCTCCGCGCCTTCGAGAATGAGCTGGGCGCCCTCGATGGCCTGGGTGGCGAGGCCGCCGTGATGGGCGTGGGCCAGGCGCATGGGCCTGCTCTGCAGGATCAGGATACGGCCGTCGGCGTCCAGGGCCCACTCGATGTCCTGGGGATGGTGGTAGTGGGCTTCGAGGCGGGCGGCGATGTCCGCAAGCTCGAAGACGTGGTGCGGTTCGAGGCAGGGCGCGCGGCGCAGATGGTCGGGCACGCTTTCCTCGTGCTTGCCCGAAGCGTCGGAAACGAGTCGCACGGGCTTGTCGGCGATGTTGCGAAGCGTGATGCTCGGGGGATCGCCGGGTTTGATCTGCCAGGTGTCCGGCTCGATGATGCCGTCCACGGCGTAGGCGCCGAGGCCCCAGACGGCGTTGAGGACCATTTCGTCGGACAGCGGGTTCACGGGGTGACGCGAGAAGACGATGCCGCTGGCCGCGGCGTCGACCATGCGGATGCAGGCCATGCCCATGGCGCACTGCTCGAAGGATACGCCGTGGTGGATGCGGTAGGTGATGGCCCGGGGGGAGAAGAGGCTGGCCAGCACTTCGCGGAAGGCGCTTTCGAGGCTGTCCCGCCTGACGCCGAGGATGGTCCGGTACTGCCCGGAGAAGGACAGGATGCCGTCCTCGCTGATGGCGCTGGACCGAAGGGCCGCGCGGGTCCCGGCGGGATCGTCGAAGGTCGAGTCCCAGGCCCGGAGCAAGGCGTTCATGACGTCGCCGGGCACGGCCACGCCATCGATGGTTCTGTTGATGGCCTCGGATACGGACACGACTGAGGCCGGGGCGTCGGGGCGGGCCTCGCGCAGGAGCTTGAGGATTTCGTCACGCAGCCCCTCGCTGTTGAGGAAGGCCTCATACGCGGCCGTGGTTACGGCGAAGCCGGGTGGAGTGGGTATGTTTGCGCGATTGCGCATTTCGCCGAGATTTGCGCATTTGCCGCCGACGACATCGACGAGATCCTTGTCCACGGAGTCCATGGGGAACGTGTAGTCCCGGATGGAGGGTTGCGGCTTGCTGTCAAGGATGCCGGTGATGCGCGAGTTGATGTGCTCGACCATCTCCGGCAGCACGGCGTATCGGTTTCCGGAGATGGCGTTCAGGGCCGTGACCATGCGCATGGTGTGGAAGACGCTGCGGGTGGCCAGGGCGCGTATCTCGCTCATGCTGAACAGGTGCGAGCCTTTGAGTTTCTCGTCGATCTCGGCCATGATCGTCCCAAGTTCGGCGTTGGACAGGAGCAGATCCTTGAAATGCATGTATTGCAGGCGGAAGGAGCGCAACAGCGCCTCGCTTTCGGGCTGCTCCTTCTTCCGTCGGATCAGCGAATCCAAGAAATTGCGCAATCCCATGACACATCCTCGCGGTCTGCCGTTATTGTTCTCTGCCGGTCAGGACATACCGTGAGGACGGTCCCCTCCCGGTCTTTTTCAGCAGGCCCCTAGAAACCAGTTCCTGCAGGTCATATTGCGCGGTTCGGATGGAAACTTCCTCGCCGACCGCTTCCTGGTACTGTGCACGGTTCGTGCCACCGTTTTTCAGGATCGTCGGCCATGCCTTCCGTTGCCGGGCGTTGAGTTCCTGTATCGCGGACATGGTGCGCGCGCTGTTGCGCGTTTGCGCGACAGGGGGCGGTGAGGCCTGTTGCGCTGCTCTCATGTCTTCTGCGGCGGCCTGTGTCACGGTTGCGGGTTCGGCAGCAGGCTGCGGAATCTGGGTCTCATGCTGGCCGGCATTGTCAGGAGCAATCTGCATGCCGGGCTGGCCCAGCACGATGTGCTCCGCAAGCAGGATATTGCCCTCGGCAAAGGTCAGGGCTCGCGTGATGGAGTTCCTGAGTTCGCGGATGTTCCCCGGCCAGTCGTGGCCCATGAGCTTGTCGAGGGCCCCTCTGCTCAGTTCGGGCGGATTTCCCCCCGCGGACTGGGCTTTGAGGAAATGGCGGACCAGGGCCGGGATGTCCTCCTTGCGGTCGCGCAACGGCGGGGTGGTGATGGTGATGACGGCCAGCCTGTAGTAGAGGTCCTCCCGGAAGGACCCGTTCCGGGCGCATTCGAGCAGGTCAACGTTGGTGGCGGCGATGACCCTGGCGTCGAAGGGCTGGTCCTGGTCGCTGCCCAGGGGTCTGATGGTCCGCGCTGCCAGGGCGCGCAGCAGCGCCTGCTGGACCTTGGGCGAGGCGTTGCCGATTTCGTCCAGATGGAGGGTGCCGCCCGACGCGGCGAGGAAGGCGCCCTTGCGGTCGCCCTTGGCCTCCGAAAAGGCCCCTTTGACGTGGCCGAACAGGGCGTCCATGAGCAGATTCTCGTCCAGCGCCCCGCAATTGATGGAAATGAACGGCCGCGAAGCCCGGATGCTGGCCCGGTGGATCGCTTCGGCCGTCAGTTCCTTGCCGGTGCCGGTCTCGCCGATGACGAGCACGTCGGCCATGACCTGGGAGGCCTTCTGAATCATGGCGTTCAGGTTACGGACGGCCTGGCTGGCGCCTACGATGCCGAAAGGCGCCCCGCTTTCGAACGATTTGTCAACGTGACGTTCGGTCTCCACGAGCGAATCGAGGCATACGGGTTGCCGCTGCAACTCCTCCAACGCCTGGATTTGTCTGATTTTGGTCTCTTCGCGCGCCGCATGCAGCTGCAGGACGAGCACATTCATCGCGTTCTGGAGATGGCGCAACTCCTTGGGCAGGGGCGAGAGGCCGAGGATGGTGGAATCTTCTCCCAGGGCCAGCTTCTCCGTCGCCGCGGTCAGGGCCTTGAGGGGCCTGCTGATGCGTCGATTGACGTAGAAAAAGGCGGCCACCGTGAGCACGAGTGCCGCCATCCAGGCCACGGACAGGGCCAGGGCTATCTCGTAACGCGATGACTTAAGCATGAAGCTGCTGTCGATGCAGCCGAGGCCCCCGACGATGACGGGGTTCTGTTGCTCCTCCTCCTGGAAGCGGATGGGAACGTAGTACAGGAAATGGTCCCGCTCGGGGTTCGCCGGGTCGCTCAGAAAGTTCGAGAAGTCCGCTTCCCCGTCCCGTCCCGACTGCACCGCCGAGACGACGGCCCAGTACTTCTCGTATTGGGGGCTCGGGCGGAACGCGCTCGCGAAGCCGGGCCGGCCCACGTCCCCCTGCAGGCCCGTGCGGATGGCGTCCACGGAGACGTGGCCGCGCCCGGAACCCAGGGGGCCGGTTTCGCATATGAGCCAGCCGGAGAGATCGAAGAAGAAGCTGCTGACGCGCTCCTTTTCCTGCGGGAAAATGTAGAGCGGGGACTGGTTCGAGGAGAAGAGGGTCATGATCCGCTGCATCTCGATGATGTCCAGAGACAGGGTCAGGTAGCCGAGGAAGGTTCTGGTCGAGTCATATACCGGGGTGCTCAGCCGGATCACCGACAATTCGATGTTCTGGGGCGTGCCGGCCACTGGTACGGAATTGTAGTAGACCTGCACCGGCTGGTCGATCTGCACGTAGCTCTGGACGGTCCTCCCCGCTCGCTCCCTCTTGTGTATCGTCCCGAACTTGATTTCCGAAGCCTTGTCGTCCGGAACCCTCCAAATCTGCTCCCCCGTGTTCAGCAGCAGGAAGTTCTGCTTCGTTTCCACGGCGTGGAACGCGATTTCGGCGTACTGCTTCCTCTTGGCCTCGGGCTTGCTCGCCATGTACCTCTGGATCGAGTCCGGGGTCGGATCCATGCCAGCGAGATGCTCGAGCTCGAAGCGGGCCTCCAGGAGCAGGTTTTCGATGGTGTGGGCCAGGGCCAAGGTCCTCGTGTGGGCGTTCCGCGCATAAGCGCGGCTGAGGTAGTGGGTCGTGATGCGGTAGGTGGACACGGTCATGGCGAGCATAACCGCGGCCATGAGGGGTGTTCCCACCAGCAGCAGGAGCCTGGTGATGCTCCACTCCTTGAGTGGGCGTTCGAGATTGAGGACTGGGTTGAGTATCGGCGGGTACGAGTAGCGCATGCGGGCTCCTGGCCTGTCGCGGAAGATGCGAAATGTTTTGTGCATTTTTTAACATGACGCGAAAAATTGCGCAATATCTTTTTTTAATAATCTGGAATGTAATAGCAAATTGGTGCGCGAAGTGTAGTGGCACACTCCTTGCCTGACAGGGGATGACAGTGCGTGACTGACGCTGGTCCCGAACAAGAAGTCGCCCCAAGGGGCGAAGTCGGAAAGAGGCAAGGCCGCCCGGGCAGACGGGCGGAGTGGGGTTGAAAACATTCTGGAGGTTACAATGAAAGCGAAATTGAGCAGGCTGTGGTGGTCACTCATGGCAATGATCGTGCTGTGTCCGGGCTTCGCCCTGGCCGCAGGCGGAGGCAACGAGGCACCCATCGTGATCGTGGCCGACACGCGCAAGCTGACGGGCGTGTTGGCGTGGTGGGCCAATCTGTACAACGAGAGTCATCTGCAGTTCATGCTCCTGACGATCGTTCTCATCCCCGTCACGGGCGTCGTCTTTGGCGTGATTGCAGACCTCATCATGTCGAGGATCGGCATCGACCTGAAGTCCAAAGACCTTCCCGGCCACTAAACCCCACTCACGAACAAGGAGACATGAACCATGGAATGGCTATACGTACTCATGCCCATCGCGGGCGTTAAAATTTTCTGGCCCGGCCTGATCATTCTCGGCGTGGGCGTCGGCATCATCGGCGGGTTCTTCGGCATGGGCGGCGCCTGGATGGTCACCCCCGGCCTGAACATCCTGGGCTTCCCCATGGCGTTTGCCATCGGCACGGACATCGCGCACATGGCCGGCAAGTCCCTCATCTCCACCATGCGCCACGGCAAGTTTGGCAACGTGGACTACAAGCTGGGCCTCATCATGCTCGTCGGCACCGTCGTGGGCTTCGAGATCGGGGCTCAGATGGTCATGTGGCTTGAGCGCATCGGCAGCGTCGAGAAGGTCGTGCGCTGGATCTACATGGCCCTGCTGGCCGGCATCGCCTGGATGGTCTTCCACGACGTCGGCAAGCGCAAGAAGCTGGAGCGCGCCGCGGCCGCCAAGGGCGAGGTCCTCGACGACAGCGTCCAGGGCATCGACTTTGCCTCCAAGCTGCACAAGATCCACATCCCGCCCATGGTTCACCTGAAGGAAGCCGGCATCTACTGCTCCGCCTGGCTGCCCATCATCGTCAGCTTCCTGACCGGCTGGCTGGCCGGCATCCTCGGCATCGGCGGCGGCCTGATCCGCATGCCCGCCCTGATCTACCTCATCGGCTGCCCGACCCACGTCGCCGTCGGCACCGACCTCTTCGAAGTGGCCATCTCCGGCCTCTACGGCGCCGCCACCTACACTTGGAAGGGCCGCACCGAGCTCGTCGCCGCCATGATCATGCTCGTCGGCGCCGCCATGGGCGCCCAGGTCGGCGCGGTGGCCACCAAGTACATCAAGGGCTACGGCATCCGCATCGCCTTCGGCCTGGCCGTCGTGGGCTGCGCTGTCTCCATCTTCCTGAAGCTCATCAAGCCCTGGTTGCCCGGCTACGGGACCATGCTGGACAACGCCTCGACCACGCTGGTCCTCGGACTCGTGGCCAGCATGTCCATCTACATCTTCATGAGGATGGTCGCCGGCGCCAAGCGCGAACTCGCCATGAAGAAGAACCGTTAGCACAGCGCGAACCGACAAGGAGAACACTCATGAATATCAAACGCACACTCATCCTGCTCTCCATCGCCATGCTGGCCTTCGGAGCGCTGGGCTGCGAAGAATACGGCAAGGTCGACCAGGGCCGGGTCATCGCCTTCGACAAGGAAAAGGCGACCGTGACCGTCATCGAGGACAAGAACATGGAACCCTCGAACCCCGACTATTCGATCCTTCCGCCGCACACGTACACGCTGCCTACGGAACCGATCGACCGCGGCGCGGACCCCAAGATCGGACTGCGCATGAAGCTCGACGTGGAAAAGAAGATCATCAAGATCTTCAACCCCAACACCCAGGCCCTTGAAGAGCTGCCCATTACAATCGTAGACGAGCAGAAGAACATCGGCAAGGACCACCCGCTGGTCTTCGACAAGGACAAGAACGCGGCCAAGAAGTTCCCCCTGATCGACCAGGACAAGAAGACCATAACCATCTACTCCGGACGCCAGAAGCTGCTCGTGACCTTCAGCGTGCCCGAGGAGTACTTCGGCATGCCCGAGTACACCTGGGAAGCCGGTGACGAAGTGCGCATCTACTGGAAGGAAAAGGGCAAGGCCCTGCGTTTCATGAACATCAGCAAGACGGACATCTTCAAGAAGTAACGCCTCGCGGATGCGCGGGGCGGCCGAACCCCCTCCCGGCCGCCCTGCGCACCCGCCCCTTCAGGAGAGCGCAATGAGCGAATACAGATTTTTCATGCTGCACAAGATACTGGTCCTTTCGGTCAACGCCTTGGTCCTCGCGGCTCTGAGCGTGGCCATGTACCTGGCCTCGGGCAACCCCGAGGAGTTCACCCTCGTCTTCCTCCAGGTTTTCGGCTCGCTGCTCGTGCCGATCTTCGCCCTGGGCTGGGCCGGAAAGCGCTGGCTGCGGCGCAGCTTCGTTCCCTGCGGGGATGCGGCATGATCGTGGCCGAGCGGGTCTGGCGCATGCAGCGCCTGAGCGGCCGCGTGGCCATGGTCCTGCTGACCCTGGCCTTGCTGTGCCTCTTCGACGGTCTGCGCGGGGGCTTCCTCGGCAGCTCCGGCCAGATACGCCTCATTCCCGGCGAAAGGTACCTTCTGAGCGGCCCCATGCCTCCCAAGACCGACCGCATTGAGGATTTCGTCATCGAGGGCGCCCCCGTGGACGGAGCCCTGCGTCTCGTCGCGGAAGGCGTCTTCACGGGGTTCATGTTCGGCGGCGGCATGTGGCGTGGCTATCTGGATGCGGACATGCGCGCCGTGCCGGGCAATTACGAGATCAGGGTGCGCGACAGGTTCGGCGAGAAGCAGAACCCGGCCCTGGTCTTCAGCGTGCGGGTCTTCGCCGGACCCGAGGACCGACGGGCGGCATCCCCGTCCACGGTCACACGCTGGTTCGCCGTCGACCCGCGCCTCCTGGCCGCCTGTCTTGGCGCGCTGGGAATACTCGTGGGATGCGGGAATTTCCTGCTCGGCAGAAAATGGCACAGCGAACTCGTGGCGCACGGGTGCGGCGAAGTGTTCCGGATGAAGACCGTCGACGGACGCGCGGAGGTCACGGCCGACATGGGAGGTCCGTGCGACATCCCGGCGGGCGCCACTTTCCGTTTCAGCCACCCTTTGCGCGGGGATGTCGGATACGGGACAGTCGTTTCTTGCGAGAAGGGCCATGTCACACTATATGTCGCAAACAACGCCCAGGTTCGTCCGGGCGACATAGCGTGCCTGGTAACCGCCTGAACCGTCGGAGGAGACATGAGTTCCCTTGAAAACTGCAAGCTTCTGTTCGTGGACGACGAGGAACAGTTCCTGGCCACGATCACCAAGTTTCTGCGCCGCAAGAAACTCGACGTGGCCACGGCTCATTCGGGCCGGGACGGCCTGGACTGGTTCGACGCCAATCCGGTGGACATCGTCGTCCTGGACATCAGGATGCCCGGACTGAACGGCGTGGAGGTCCTGCGGGAAATGCGCCGCCTCAAGGGAGACGACTTCGGGGTGATCATCTTGTCTGGACACGCCCATACCGACATCGCCCTTGACGCCATGCGCGGGGGCGCCAACGATTTTCTGCTCAAACCCTGTTCCGTCGACGAATTGCTCGAACGCATCGACATGCTGTACGACAGGCTGCTCGCGTTGCGGTTTGCCAAAGCACAGGGTGGGAAAACATGAGCGCGCCCTTGTCGTGGCGCCAATGCAGCACGCAAGGTGCCGCGTGCTTTCGGGCTGCGCCGCTTCCCGATGCCGTCCGTGCGGCGAAACACCAAGACGGGGTGTAATGTATGCCAGCTTTCGGGCTCAAGGATCTCGGAACGAAGATAGCCGTAACGGCCCTGGGCTTTTCCCTCATCCCGCTCATCGTACTGGGCGTGACCATGTATTCCATGTTCGCCTCGGCCTACCATTCGAAGGTCCAGGCGAACCTCGCCACCCTCGCCGAGAACAAGCGGCAGGGCATAGACCTCTTTCTGCGCGAGCAGATCACCCAACTGCGCACCATCGCCAACTCCCACTCCGTGGAGGCCCTGTCCTCGCCCGACAAGCTGGAGAGCATCCTGAACACCATGCAGATGAGCTCCAAGACCTTCATCGACCTCGGGCTGATCAACGAGGAGGGGGTGCACGTCAGCTATTCCGGGCCCTACAACCTGTCCCAGGCCAACTACAGGAACGAGACGTGGTTCAACGAGGTCATGGTGCGCAAGGTTTACGTCTCGGACGTGTTCAAGGGGTTCCGGGGCTTTCCGCACATGATCATCGCCGTGACCAAGCAGGAGAAGGGCAAGGTCTGGATTCTGCGGGCGACCATCGATTCGGACATCTTCGATTCCCTGGTGCGCTGGCTGCAGGTCGGCGACCTCGGCGACGCCTATCTGGTCAACCGCGCCGGAGAGCTGCAGACCCGTCCGCGCTTCGGCAACAAGGTCATGGATATCTTCGCCCCGTTCCTCAGGTCTTCGTTTTCCGGGGCCAGGGTCATGGAACACAACATGTTCAACAAGAGCATCTTCGTGGGCGGCATCTGGCTCGAACAGAAGGACTGGCTGCTGGTCATCGAGGAGGACCAGCACGGTGAGCTCAGGCCGCTCTTCAGAACGCAGGCCGCGACCTGGGGCCTCATGGGCGGCGGGGTCGCCGTCATCATCATCGGGACCCTGCTGATCACGCGCATGATCGTCGCCCAGCAGGAGCGCAGCGAACGGCAGCAGGCGCAGCTCAACGAGGAGCTCATCCAGTCCAGCAAGATGGCCGCCCTGGGCAAGCTGGCGGCCGGCGTGGCCCACGAGGTCAACAACCCCCTGGCCGTCATCCGGGAGAAGGCGGGATGGATGCGTGATCTGCTGGAGGAGGAGGACGTGCAGGCCAGTCCCAACTTCAAGGAGTTCGAGGACGCCGTGGCCAAGATCGAGCAGCACGTGGAGCGCGCGGGCAACGTCGTGCACAGGATGCTCGGCTTCGCGCGGCGCATGGAGCCGGTCTGCAACGACATCTCCGTCAACGACGTCATCAGGCAGACACTGACCTTCCTCGACAACGAGATCAAGTTCAGGGACATCGAGATGATCTGGCAGCTGGCGCCGGATCTGCCGAGCATACAGTCGGACGCTTCTCAGATACAGCAGGTCCTGCTCAACCTGCTCAACAACGCCATCGACGCCATCGGCCGCAATGGACACATCACCGTGTCCACGGGAATGGATGCGGAGTCGAGGATGGTCAGGATCGGCATCCGCGACGACGGACCGGGCATGGACAAGGAGGTGCAGGGACGGATTTTCGACCCGTTCTTCACCACCAAGAAGGTCGGCGAGGGCACGGGTCTGGGCCTGTCCATCAGCTACTCCATCATCAATAAGCTCGGAGGGAGCATCCGCTTCGATAGTCAGGTCGGAACGGGAACCGAATTCACTATTCTCCTGCCGGTGAAACATCATGACTGAAAAAAACGGCGTCCAGATCGCGCCCGTGCATGCCGGGCCGAGAGTGTTGGTGGTCGATGACGAGCTGGATTTCATGGAAACCCTGGTCAAGCGTCTCGAGCGCCGAGGGTTCGAGGTCACGGGCGTCGGCGGCGGCCAGGACGCCTTGCGGCTTCTCCAGAAAGAGCATTTCGACGTCGTGGTCCTCGATGTCATGATGCCCGGCATGGACGGCATCGAAACCCTGCGCGAGATCAAGCTCGGCTGGCCCAGGACGCAGGTCATCCTGCTCTCAGGCCACGGCGGGGAAGAGTTGGGCATGCGCGGCATGGCCTACGGCGCCTACGCGTATCTGCTCAAGCCCGTGTCGCTGAAGATCGTCGTGGAGACGGCCTACAGGGCCTTCGAGGAAAGCGGCCTCCGCTGACGGGTGCATATGCGCCAGTACACACGCCAAACCATAAAACGCAATTTTTTCGTTGCGTTGCTCGTAGCCCCCTTCGTGCCGGTGGTCCTTGCCCTGGGCACGGGGGGGTATCTTTTCTGGAGCCATGTCCAGCAGGGGACGCTCAGCAGGCTCTCCCTCCTGACGACGCAGTACGTGACCATTCTGGACCGCTACCTGGATGATTGCCTCGGCGACCTGGCCCTCGTGCAGGCCCAGACCCGTTCGGGCGGCTCTTCCCTGCGGAGCGTGCTGGACACGCTGCACGACAAGCGCGGGGAGGTGGTTGACGTCGCCTTGGTGGACCAGGAGGGAGGGGTCCTGGCCTACGCCGGGCCGAGGGTCTACAAAGGCGGGCACATCCTGCCCGGGCGCTGGCTCGAGGAGACCCTCGAAAACGGGAGCAGCGTCAGCGGGGTCATGGCGGGACAGATGGGCCTGCCCCATTTCGTGCTGGCCAAGCGCCTGGAACACGACGGAAGGGCAACGGTCCTGCGGGTGTCCGTGGCCCCGGAAGTCCTGACCCGCGTGCTCATGGCCTCCCGCGTGAGCGGCGTGGACGTCTTTCTCGTCGGCCGGGACGGGGATATCATGGCCGGCAGCGGAGGGCAGATTCTGACCCGGGACAGGGATCTGGCAGGCCCCGTGTTCCCTGAGCGCGTCGGGTCCGCCTTCCTGGACCAGGAGTCGGGCGTGTCCTACGCCAGCGCCGTCATGCGCAACGGCGGCTGGGTGGTGGTCACGCGCGAGTCGGCCCCTACGCTTTTCGGGGCCACCCGTTCGGCCGTGCTTTTCGTGGGGCTGTCCGTCCTGTTCGGCGGCATCGTGGTTTTCCTTTCCTCCCTGTACCTGACCGCGTACGTGGAGAAGATGCTTCTCATGCGCGACGAGGAGAGGGAGAAGCTGCGCGAGCAGCTCTACCGGGCCGGCCGGCTTGCCGAACTGGGGGAGATGGCCGCGGGGTTCGCCCACGAGATCAACAACCCCCTGCAGATCATGAAGAGCGAACAGGCATACATGGACATGCTCCTGCAGGAGTTCAGGACCCGCGCCGGAGATGACCAGGACGCGCTCAAGGACGTCGAGGAGATCATGGCCAGCGTGGGACAGATCAAGCAGCAGGTCGACCGGTGCGCGCGCATCACCCACTCGATCCTGAGTTTCGGGCGGGCCGGCAATGCCGAAGAACAGAATGTCGACCTGGCCAGATTCATCCCCGAAGTGCTGACCATGGTCCAGAAGAAGCTGCAGCTCAACAACATCGCGCTCAAGCTGAACATGTCCCCGTCCCGGCTCATTGTGCACGTGGACCCGGGCCGCATGCAGCAGGTGCTGCTCAACCTCCTCAACAACGCCATCTACGCCATCGGCGAGGCCGGCGGGGTCCGGCCCGGGGAGATCGTCCTGACGTGTGCGCCTGAGGGCGAGGACAAGGTGCGCATCGCCATCGCGGACAACGGTGTCGGCATCGGCCATGAACAGCAGCCCCTCATCTTCACGCCCTTCTTCACCACCAAGCCCGCCGGCAGCGGCACGGGTCTGGGTTTGTCCGTATGCCACGGCATCGTCACGAGCATGAAGGGTGTTCTGGACTTCGAGAGCGTCAAGGGACAGGGGTCGACGTTTTTTGTTCTGCTACCCAGGGTGCCGTCTCCGGCCCCGTGAGCGCATGCAGGTGAACCAGGTCAACGTCGAGGTGAACGTGGCGGACGATTCGTTGCGGGTTCTGCTTGTGGACGACGAGGAAAGCTATCTGCAGACGGCGGAGAAAGTGTTCAGGCGCTGCGGGTTCGACGTCGAGCTCTGCGTCACGGGGCAGGATGCGGTCGATCTGCTGCGGCGGAGGACGTGCCAGGTCGTAGTCCTGGACCTGAAGATGCCGGGCATGAACGGGCAGGAGGTGCTCGGCAAGATCAGGGAGCATCACCCGGCCGTGCAGGTCATCATTCTCACGGGGCACGCTTCGGCGGACGACGCGGCGGCGTGCCTGACCAGGGGCGCGTTCGATTTCCTGGTCAAGCCCGTGGACATGTCGCATCTCATGGAACGGGTCCGGACCGCTTATGAAATATGGAAACTGTCCCCGGCGCGCTGAAGCCGGGAGCCACACGGCGGGAGGCGCGAAGTGAGCAGGCCGCATGTCGTCGTCGCGGACGATGAAGCCCGTTTCCGGGCGACCATTGGCAAGATTCTGGAACTGAAGGGATTCTGCGTGACTCCGGCCGAGAACGGGGCGCAGGTGCTGGAACTTCTGCAGACCATGACCCCGGACGTCGTCCTTCTCGACATCCGCATGCCGGACCTGGGCGGGGACGAAGTCCTGCCCCGCATTCTGGCCTTGAAGCCCGGGATCAGGGTGATCGTCTTAACCGGGTACGGAGAGGAGGAGGGGGCGCGCAAGGCCCTGCAGGCAGGCGCCTTCGACTTCCTCTGCAAGCCGTGCGACCCGGACGTCCTGGCGGCCCGCATCCGTGACGCCGTGAACGCCCCGCGGAGCGGCCTGCCCAGGGAACGGAAGGTCACGGAGGTCATGATCCCCATCGAGCGGTACACGTGCGTGCAGGCTTCGTGCACGGTCAGGGAAGGCATCGAGGAACTCAGGAAGTCTTCCGAGAACTTCGTCTCTTCGGGGCTCGTCATGGAATCCGGACACCGCGCGGTGCTCGTCTTCGACGGGGACGAGCTTGTCGGCGTGCTGACCATGCGCAACCTCATCCAGGCCATGACCCCGGCCCACCTCCTGTCCGAGGACGGTGCCCTGCTGCCGTGCACGAAGTTTTCGCCCATGTTCTGGACAGGGTTTTTCAGCTCGCGGGCACGCGAACTGGAATCCATGAAGGTGCGCGACATCATGAACCCGAGGTCTCCGGTCGTGAACTGCGAGGCGAACCTCATGCACGTGGCGTTCCTGCTGTGCGAGGAAAACCGCCGTCGCGTGGCCGTGGAGCGCGACGGCAGGATCATCGGGGTCGTGCGGGAGCAGGAGCTCTTTCAGGAAATTTCCCGCCTCATCCTGCATCGTGATCTGGTGCGCTGACCCGGTTTCCCCGGGTCGCGACAAAGAAAAGCCATGGCCGCGGCTGGTGCGGGCCATGGCTTTTTCGTGGCCGGGCGGCCGGGGAACCTTTTCGACGATCAGCCCTTGCCGGCGGCGATGATGGTCCGCATGAAGGCGGGCAGGTCGTCGGGCGTGCGGCTCGTGATCATGTTGCGGTCGGTGACGACTTCATTGTCGCGCCACGTGGCCCCGGCGTTGACCAGGTCGTCCTTGATGGCGAAGAACGAGGTCACGGTCCGGCCCTTGAGGATGCCTGCCGAGACGAGCATCCATCCGGCATGGCAGATGGCCCCCACGATCTTGCCCTGCTGGTCGAAGGCGCGCACCAGGCTGACCATGTTCTGGTCGCGGCGCATGTGGTCGGGGGCGTAGCCGCCGGGAATGATGATGCCCGCATAGTCCGCGACGCTGATCTCGGCCGGTGCCTTGTCCGCCTTGGCCGGGGTGCCGTACTTGCCTTCGTATGTCTTGCCCGCAGCGGAAGCCACGACGGTCACTTCGGCTCCCGCCTCCTTCAGGCGGAAATACGGGTACCAGAATTCGTGGTCGTTGAACTGGGTGTCGACCAGAATGACGAAACGCTTTCCTGATAGTTCCATCCTTTCCTCCATGCGGTTCGGGGCTCTCGCGGGCCCCGCGTTTTCATGATCCTTCGGGCACGGTCTGCGACGTGACCCTGTTCCGTCCTTCATGCTTGGCCTGGTAGAGGAGCCTGTCGGCGTGTTCGAGGAGCCGGTCGCGGTCGCAGTGCGTTACGTCGGCGCATGTCACCGCGCCGATGGACACGGTGATGTGGTCCGCAACGGGCGAGGCCTTGTGCTCGATGTTCAGTCTTTCCACGGCGTTGCGGATAGCCTCGGCCAGGTAGCGGCATCCGTTTTCCCGGGTGTCCGGCAGCAGGATGATGAACTCTTCCCCCCCGAAACGGGCCAGAAAGTCGGCCGCGCGCCCCAGCGATGACTGCAGGATTCTGGCCACGGCCTTGAGGCAGTCGTCTCCGGCCAGGTGGCCGTAGCAGTCGTTGTAGTTCTTGAAATGGTCGATGTCGATGAAGAGCAGGGAAAGGGGGGACTTGTTGCGGACGGCCCTGTTCCACTCGTGGGCGAATATCTCGTCGAAGCGGCGCCGGTTGGGGATGTTGGTCAGCCCGTCGAGGGTGGACAGGTTTTCGAGCAGATCCCGGGTCTTTTTCAGTTCGAGATGGTTGCGGATGCGGGCCTTGATGATGGGAGGGCTGAAGGGCTTGCGGATATAGTCCACGGCCCCGAGCTCCAGACCCCTGGCCTCCTCGCTCGTCTCCCATCTGGCCGTGAGGAAGACCACGGGGATGTCCCGTGTCCGTTCACTCTTCTTGAGCCGTTCGCAGACCTCGAATCCGTCCAGGCCGGGCATGACGATGTCCATGAGGATGAGGTCGGGCTGCGGGTCGTTGGCGGCCATCTCCAGGGCCATTTCCCCGGTCGTGGCGAAGACCAGGTTGTGCTCATCGCCGAGGACGAGTTGGAGCGCCTTGATGTTGATGGGCTCGTCGTCGACGATCAGGACCGTCTGGTTGCTGGGCGCGTGGGACAATGTATCGCTCCTGAAGGGTTGCCGCAGCGGGGCGCGGAACATGGGTCGGCGCCGGCTGTGTGATTTATGCAATCATGTAGTCGCATTCGCCTTTTCATGCAACCGAGAGCACAGGTCTGAACTTGGCCTCGAGAGACGAAGATGACTTCCGCTCCTTGCCGCCGTCAGCAAAACGGGCTACCTGCGCGAGACAACAAATGTTGCAAGGACATGCCATGAACACTTCCGAGAGTTTTCTCTTCGAACACGACAAGAAGCTTCAGCTGTATCATACGGGACCCGCGGGAGAATGCACCATCACCGCCCTGTGCCGCTTCGCACAGGAAAGTGCCGGATGTCATGCCGAGCGGCTCGGCTTCGGCATGACGAGCCTGGGGCGTCAGGGCATCGCCTGGGTCCTGCGCGAGCAGGCCATGCAGGTCCTGCGTTTTCCCGTCCTGGGCGAGACGCTGCGGGTCCAGACCTGGCCGACCCACGCCGAGCGCCTGCTGTGTCATCGCGACTACCGCATTCTGGACGCCGAGGGCGGGGTGGTCGCCCTGGGGACCAGCGCCTGGTTCGGGCTGGATCTGGAGAGCCGCCGCCCGCGCAAGGCCGAGTCCTTTTTCTCGCTGCCTTGGGAACGACTGCCCGCACCGGCATTCGGCGAGCCCCTTCCTGAACTGGAAGCGCCTGCGGAAACCGCGCCGTCCGAGAGCAGGGTCGTCCGCGTCAGCGATCTCGACGCCCTCGGGCACATGAACAACCTGCGGTACGTGGACTGGATAGCCGACCATCTCGAACTTTTCGGCATCGGCGGCCGCTGCGTGCGTTTCGTTCGCATCCGGCACGCCCGCGAGGTCGTGTCCGGCGACGGCGTCGTGATCCGTCACGAGGCGGACGGGCAAGGGGGGGTGAGGTTGGCCATGTCGGGCGAGGAGCACGGCCGGGAGGTCTGTCTGGCCCGGGTGGTGCCGGGCGCGCCGGACTAGGCGGCGCGCCGGATCGGAGGCTGCCGGGGCTACTGGACGGTGGTCGCCGGCTGCTCCAGGGAGGCCGCCTGTACCGGTTCTTCGAGCTGCGATTTCCAGGCTGCGATGGCAGCCTTGAAATTCGGCAACTCCTTCTTGGCGATGGGATCGGCGGGCATGACCTTGAGCTTCAGCGGGTTCACGAGCTTGCCGTTCTGCCGCATGCGGAAATCCAGATGCGGCCCTGTGGCGTAGCCCGTGCTGCCGACGTATCCGATGACCTGGCCCTGCTTCACCCTGGCCCCTTTTTTCGAGACCTGGGCGAATTTGCTCATGTGGTTGTAGATGGTCTCGTAGCCGTTGCTGTGGATGACGCGCACGAACTTGCCCTGGGAGCTGTTGGACCCGGCCTGGGCCACGATGCCGTCGGCCACGGTGCTGATGGGCGTGCCCGTGGGCGCGGCGTAGTCGATGCCCTGGTGGGGCCGGCGGTATTTCAGGATGGGATGCATGCGGCTCATGGTGTAGCCCGAGGAAATGCGGGTAAAGGGCAGCGGCGACTTCAGGAAGGCCTTGCGCAACGGGCGGCCGTTCTGGTCGTAGTAGGCGGTGTTCCCGCTCTTGTCGGTGTAGCTGTACGCGTAGAAGGTCTGGCCCTGGTTGGTGAAGCTGGCCGCGGCCAGGGGGCCGTAGCCGACGAAGCTCCCTTCCCGGTACCGTTTCTGGATGATGGCCTTGAAGCTGTCGCCCTGACGCAGGTCGCGGGTGAAGTCCACATCGTAGGCGAAGACGTTCGCCAGCCGGATGCCGAGTTCGTCGTTCTCGCCTGCCTGGCCGATGGCGCCGAAAAGGCTGTTTTCGATGACCCCCGAGACGGTCTTGGTTTCGATTTCGTACGGGATGGCCTCACGACGGAACTCGTACCCGCCGTCCGTCATGGAGACGACGAGGCGCTCCTCGGCGTCGATCTCGTACTCCAGCCCGACAAGGGCGTCCCCTGAGTAGATCATGGTCCAGGGCTGCCCGGCCTTGAGGTTGTTCAGGGGATAGATGCTCTTGCTCTCGTTGCACAGGTTGTAGATCTCCGGCAAAGCCATGCAGCCTTCGAGAAGGGACGAAGGCGTGTCGCCGTTCTTGATGATGCCGGTCATGCGGGTGATTTCGGGTTCGCGCGGGGCTTCCGCCACCGGGAGTTCGCGGGGGTCTGTGGGCTGTGCCTCGACGTTTTCCGAAGGTTGGACTTCATGCCGGGCGGCGACGCCCATGGCGCTGTAGTCGACGCTCGACTGGATTTCCTCGGGGGCCAGGAAATTGAAGGCAATGGCGCCGCCGATGATCAGGAGGCCCAGGAAGGCCAGAAATGGCAGTGCGGCGCGAGACGACTTGGCGGAGTTCTTTCGAAAGATGCTGGACTGCCTTCGGCGGGTGTTTCGTCTCTTTCTGGTCATACGTCCTTGCGGGGCGTTGAGGTTTGGCGAGGGCGGCGTCCGGGTATCCTTCCGGTGGGAAAAAAAGCTGCGTCGTCCGCCGAAACAGTCATGCACCCTAGCCTCGACAACGCTCCAGTTCAAGCACTTGTTTTCCGGCCTGGCGCAGCGGACGGGAAGGGAGGACGAACGGTCGCAGTCATGGTGCTATTTCGGCGGGTTGCGTCGGCCGACGTTCCCGGAGACCCCGCCGATCAGCGTGATGCCGGCCTCGTAGAGGCCGGAGGGGAGAGCAGGGCCGGGAGTGCACCAGCGCACCTTGCCGACACGTTGGCCCATGCCGGCGATCATCGCGTCAACGGCATCGTCGAGTTCACAGATCTTGATGTGCTCGTCGTTGCGCAAAGGGTATTCGGTTTCGATCTTGAGGCCGCGCTGGCTGTAGTTCAGAATCAGGGACGGGCATGAGGCGGAGTCGCCGGCATATGGCCGCACAAGACAACTTTCGAAACATGCGGTTCGTGATGATTTTCGTTTTTCCGGCATGGATGCCTCCTGGATGGAACGCATGAGACGATCCTCCCGTCGATGGGGGGATAATCCACCATATACGTCCGCCAATCAAAAGGCCAAAGGAAAAAATGTCCGCCGGGTGGGTCTCAACGGGCCTTGAGGCCGTAGATCACGAATTCGACGATGTCGTCGAATAGGTTCTCGTCGCCGTAGGGTGTGAGCAGTCCGTGGCGGATGCCGCCGACGAGGTTGCAGAAGACCACCACCGAGGCGCGCTGCGGATCCACGGGGCGGATGGTGCCGTCCTTCACGCCGAGTTCCACGCAGTCCCGCAGGACGTCGTAGAGTTCCGAGAAGGTGCGGATCATGAATTCCTTGTCCTCGGTGGTCTTGAGATCGCTGAAGGGGGAGCAGCGGACGAGGACCATGAAGTCCTGCCGGGGGTTGCGGGCGAAGTCGAAGTAGGTGTTGGCGAAGATGCGGACGGCTTCGAGGCCGTTGGGCACGCCCTGGAGATTGGTCTTGATGGTCTGGATGAGTTCGTGCAGCACGTCGAGTCCGGCCGTCAGGAAGAGTTTCTCCTTGTTGCCGAAATGGTGCGTGAGCAGTCCCAAAGCCACGCCGGCGCGGTCGGAAATCTTCTTGAAGGTTGTTTCCGAGTACCCGTGTTCGCTGAAAAGTTCCTTGGCGGACTTGAGCAGCAATTCCTTCTTTGTCGGTCCGTTGGCCATGGTGTGTTCCCGTTCTCCTGATGGTGCTGGCGACAAATTCCCGGTGCCGTGAGCAGGCCCGAGGGACGAACTCGTCGTAACGTATTAAATTGAATACCCAATCAATATGAGGGCCGGGGCGGTTTGTCAACGAGGGGTGTCCGGCGCCTGCGACGGCGGAGCAAATTGACAAAGGAAGGCCCAATCCTGAATAAGAGGCGTTCACCGCCAGTCAGGAGAATGTCATGCATGTCTTGAAATATTGGTCCGGATACGCCCTTTCGACGCTTCGCGGCTGGATCTATGCGCTGCGGCCGGGGAAGCGCTCCTTCGTGCGCAATGACCGCGTGCGCAACAGCCCCCTGTACGATGACGTCTGCACATGGCAGAAGACGCAGATGGAGTCCATGACTTTCGAGAACGACCGTCCGGTCAAGGCCCTGAAAGGCACTGTGGACCTGGCCCTCATGCGCCGCATCCATCGCCGTACGCTGCTGGAGATCAAGCACGAGCTGGGCGACCTGTGGCGGCCTTCCTCCGTGACCCTGGACAAGGGCAGGGGCATCAGCCTGGACCAGTCCATCGCCATCATGCACCGGCTGCGCGACGCGGGTTTTCCTGACGACGCCCTGGGCGTGGTCTCGGTGGAGTTTGCCGGGCGGCGACATTCCTTCGCCATCGTCCAGGACGCCCCCGACGATTTCTGGATGCTCGACAACGGCATGTTCTCCTTCAGCCCGGTCCGCGGAAGCGCCTTCCTGTCGGCCCGCAAGGACGTGCACGTGCTTATCGGTTTCAATTTCTTCGACGTCTGGAATTACTGAACGCAAACGACAGCAAAGGACGGCAACGACCATGAAAGTCATATCCACCACGGCTCCCGAACCGGTCCATTTCAATTCGGGTCCGGCCAGCGGCGTCACCGGGCGGGTGATCATCGGCCACGGCGACGGTGCCGCCAATTTCTGCATGCGCCGCTTCGATCTCGCTCCCGGCGGCCACACCCCGCGGCACACCCATGCCTGGGAACACGAAATCTTCTTCCACGCCGGCCAGGGCGAGGTCTTCAGGGCGGGAGAATGGGTGCCGGTGGGGCCCGGCGATGCGGTTTTCGTGCCCGGCGAGGAGGAGCACCAGATCCGCAACGCGGGTTCGGCGCCGTTGACCTTTTTGTGCCTGATCCCGGCCGGGGCGCCGGAAATCTAGTCGAGGCCCGCCGTGCAGATCCACGCCCGCAGGTACGCCTACCTTTCCATCGGCGCTTCGCTCCTGACCATGGCACTGAAGTTCGGGGCCTTTTTCCTGACGGGTTCCGTGGGGCTCTTCTCCGACGCCGTGGAGTCCGTGGTCAACCTGACGGCCGGCGTTATCGCGCTTTTGGCCATCATCGCGGCCCACAGGCCCGCCGACGACTGCCATGCCTACGGACACGGCAAGGCCGAATACCTTTCGAGCGGCATGGAGGGCGCGCTGATCTGCGTCGCGGCGGTGGGCATCGCCTACGCCTCGGTGCAGCGGTTCCTCGCCCCCCAGCCACTGGAGGCTCTCGGGACGGGCATCGTCGTGGCCACCGCTGCGGGGGCCGTGAATTTTATCGCCGCCAGGGTCATGCTCCGCGCCGCCAGGGAGTACGACAACATCGTACTGGAGGCCGACGCGAAGCACCTCCTGACGGACGTCTGGACTTCGGCCGGGCTGGTGGCCGCCCTGAGCGTCATACTCTTCGCGCCCCCATCGTGGCAGATCTTGGACCCGGTGCTGGGCTTTATCATGGCCGTCAACATCGTCTGGACCGGCATTTCCCTCGTGCGCCGCTCCGTGGCCGGCCTCATGGACGAAGGACTTCCGCCCCGCGAAGTCGACGCCATCGTCGGAGCCATCGGGCAGGTGGTGGGGGAAGGGACTCAATATCACGCCCTGCGGACGCGCAGAGCCGGTACGGTGCGATTTGTCGATTTCCATCTGCTCGTTCCGGGTTCCATGACGGTGCAGCATTCCCACGACCTCTGCTGCAGCGTGGAGGAACGCATCCGCGCCGCCCTGCCCGGGGCGCAGATCACCATCCACGTTGAGCCGCGGGAGGACCATGCCTCCTTCGACGGATGGAAGGTGGGCGGGTTGTGCGACAGACGCTGCCAGCCGGAGGAAAAATGAAGGGCCGCGCTTCGGACACGGCCGGCGCACGGGACAGGAGGTTATCCATGTGGAGATGCTGGGTTGTCGCGGCGTGCCTGATTGCCTTCCTGGGCACTGGCTGCTCGACCATGGGAGAATGGACCGGGAAAACGGTCAAGAGCGTCGAGAACGCGGCCAGCGATTTCAAGAGCGGATATCGCAAGGGAAAGACGCAATGATCCTTCGCGACTGAAGGGCAGATCCGCACTCTGCTCCCAAGGTTCCGGCGGGTTGCTGCCGATCCGGCACCATGCGGCTTTTGCGGGCGCTGCGCGGCGTTCGGGGACAGCGGTAAAGGGTTTGCCAAACGGCCCGGAGCCGTATATTTTTATGCTCCGTTTTTGTTGAGACCAATTTTTGGAGGAAGGAATGAGCAATCCGGTGGTCCTGGTGGACACGACCAAGGGAGAATTCCTGGTCGAGCTCTTCGCGGACAAGGCCCCGCTGACGGTGGCCAATTTTCTGAGTTATGTGGATGAGGATTTCTACGTAGGCACCCTGTTCCACAGGGTCGTCAAGGGGTTCATGGTCCAGGGCGGCGGTCTCGACAACATGATGCGCGAGAAGCCGGTCAAGGCGCCCATCGCCAACGAGGCCGCGAACGGCCTCAAGAACCTCGAAGGCACCGTGGCCATGGCCCGCACCGCGGACCCGCACAGCGCCTGCGCCCAGTTTTTCATCAATACGGTCGACAACCCGGACCTTGACCATCAGGGCGAGGAAGAGTTCGGCTACTGCGTTTTCGGTCAGGTCATTGACGGGATGGATGTGGTCAAGAAAATTGAGAAGGTCCGGGTCAAACCCCAGGGCGACCACGAACACGCACCCGCCGACCAGGTGTCCATCAACTCCATTACCCGTTTTGAATGACGCAAGACGTTGAAGTAAGGTAATCAAACATGAGCGAAGATTTTGCCGAGCTGTTCGCCTCCTACGAATCCCAGCGCAAGGCGGCCCTCAAGGCAGGGGACAAGGTTTCCGGAACGGTCATCTCCATCGGCCAGAAGTCGGTGTTCGTCGACTGCGGCGCGTCCGTGGACGGCATCGTGGACCGTGAGGAACTGCTGAACGACGCCGGCGAACTGACCGTGGCCGAAGGCGACACGCTGGAGCTCTACGTGGTGGGCCTGACCGACGACAGCGTGCGCCTGTCCAAGGCTCTGACCGGCGCCGGCGGGCTGAACATGCTTCAGGACGCCTATGACGGAGGGGTTCCGGTCGAGGGCAAGGTCAGGGAGCAGATCAAGGGCGGCTTCCACGTCGAGATCATGAAGCGCCGTGCCTTCTGCCCCGTGTCGCAGATCGACTCGCGCTACGTGGCCAACCCCGAGGACTACGTCGGACAGACCCTGCAGTTCCGCATCACCAAGCTGACCGAGGGCGGACGCAACATCGTCGTCTCCCGCCGCGCCCTGCTCGAAGCCGAGCAGCAGCAGGCCAGCGCCGAGTTCTTCGACGGCGTCAAGCCCGGCGACGTGGTCGAGGGCACCGTCACCCGCCTGGCCGCCTTCGGCGCATTCGTCGAGCTGGTGCCTGGCGTGGAAGGCCTGGTGCACATCTCCGAAATCTCCTGGGCGCGCATCCAGAGCCCCGAGGAGGCCCTGTCCGTGGGCGACCGCGTGCGGGTCAAGTACCTCGGCACCAGTGCCGGCAAGAAGCCCGGCGAGACGCGCCTGTCCCTGTCCATCAAGCAGGCCCAGGACGACCCGTGGAAGACCGTGGCCGAGCGCTTCAAGGACGGCGACAAGGTCACGGGCAAGGTCGTCAAGCTCATGGAGTTCGGCGCCTTCGTCGAGATCGCGCCCGGCATCGAGGGCCTGGTCCACGTCAGCGAGATGAGCTATGCCAAGCGCGTGCACAAGCCCGGCGACGTGGTCCAGGTCGGCGACATGGTCGCGGCCGTGATCAAGCAGGTCGACGTCGAGAAGCAGCGCATTTCGCTCAGCATGCGCGACGCAGAGGGCGACCCCTGGCTGACCGTGGCCGACAAGTACCCCGTGGGCCAGACCTTCGAGGGCACTGTCGAGAAGCGCCAGCAGTTCGGGCTCTTCGTCAATCTGGAACCGGGCGTGACCGGACTCCTGCCCCAGTCCGTCATGGCCAAGGCCGAGGGCGAGGCGAAGTTCGACAAGCTCGTCCCCGGTGACAAGGTCGTGGTCAGCATCGAGAGCGTGAACCTGCGCGACCGCAAGATCAGCCTGGGAACCGGCAAGAAGGAGGAGGTCTCCGACTGGAAGGGCTACAAGCCCCAGGCCGGCGGGGACATGGGCTCCCTGGGCGACGTCCTGGCCAAGGCCTTGAAGAAGAAGAGCTAGGTCCTCAAGGATTTCCACCCGTTCACTTCAACTCCGATGGAGGCAACCATGGCCATGGAACGATGGGAATGTCCGTGCGGCTACGTGTACGACCCGGCGGAAGGCGACCCCGACAACAACATTCCGGCGGGGACCGCTTTCGAAGACCTGCCCGAAGGCTGGGTCTGCCCCAAGTGCGGTGCGGAAAAGGAATACTTCGAGAAGATGGGCTGAGGCCTGACGGTTATCGGATTCGGGGGGAGCGGGAAGCGATTCCGCTCCCTTTTTTTCGGTTGGATGGATTTTCGAGGAGAACGCGATGGATGAGGTCTTGAAGTACGCGGCGAAGAGCTGCTGGGAGCGCTACGGTTCAGACGGCGACAGGGCGCGGATGGACGCGCTGGCCGACGAGTTTCTCGAATTCCTGACGCGGTGCAAGACCGAGAGGGAGACCATCGCCTGGGTTCTGGAGCAGGGCGCGGCCGCGGGCTTTTCCACAGGGCTGTCGGACGGCCTGGCCATGATTCCCTTCCGTTCCAAGGCCGTGCTCCTGGCCCGGCGAGGGGGCGCGCCCATGTCGCAGGGCCTGCGGCTCATCACCGCCCACGCCGACACGCCTCACCTGGACCTCAAGCAGCACCCGCTGCACGAGGAGTGTCAGGTGGCCCTGATGAAGACCCACTATTACGGGGGCATCAAGAAATACCAGTGGCTGGCCAGGCCCCTGGCCCTGCACGGCACCGTGGTGGCCATGGACGGCCGCGTCGTCCCGGTCTGCATCGGCGAGGACGAGTCCGACCCCGTGTTCACGGTTCTGGACCTGCTGCCGCACCTGGCCCGCAAGCAGCGGGAGGAGACCGTGGAGAAGGCGTTCGTCGGCGAAAAGCTGAACCTGGCCTTCGGCCACGAACCGGCCACGGCCGGCGAGGAGGCCAAGGTCAGGCAGAAGGTCCTCGAACTCCTCCACGAGCGCTATGCCATTCGTGAGGAGGACCTCTTCAGCGCCGAACTGCAGGTCGTGCCCGCGGGCCGGGCGCGCTATGTCGGTCTGGACCGGTCGATGCTGGGCGGCTACGGCCAGGACGACCGCCTGTGCGTGTTCACGGCGGTCAAGGCCTTCCTGGACGCTCCGGCCGGGGAGCACACCCAGGTCCTGCTCCTCTTCGACAAGGAGGAGATCGGCTCCGACGGCGCGACCGGCGCCAAGTCGCGCTTCATGGAGCACGCCCTGGAGGACGTCCTCGACGCCTGGGAGCCCCAGACCCGTCTGCGTCACGTCCTGGGGCGGACCAAGGCCGTGTCGGCCGACGTGCACTGCCCCCTGGACCCGGACTACCAGGACGTGCACGACAAATTCAACGCCTCCCTCCTGGGCCATGGCCCGGTCTTCTCCAAGTTCACGGGCCACGGCGGCAAGTACGGGGCCAGCGAGGCCGACTGCGAGTACGTGGCCTGGTTCCGGGCCCTGCTCGCGGCCGAGGACATCCCCTGGCAGATGGCCGAGATGGGCAAGGTCGACGAGGGCGGCGGGGGCACCGTGGCCAAGGACCTGGCCGTCTACGGCATGGAGATCATCGATTTCGGCCCCGGCGTGCTGTCCATGCACAGCCCCTTCGAGATCAGCTCCAAGGCGGACCTGTACGCGACGGTTCTGGCCTACTCAGCATTCTACCGCAGCTAGGAGGACGGCATGCCTGTCATCATGGGAACGGCCGGGCACATCGACCACGGCAAGACGAGCCTCATCAAGGCCCTGACCGGCATCAACTGCGACCGGCTGGCCGAGGAGCAGAAGCGCGGCATCACCATCGAGCTGGGCTTCGCCTATCTGGACCTGACCCCGGACATCCGCCTGGGCGTCATCGACGTGCCGGGGCATGAGCGGTTCGTGAAGAACATGGTGGCCGGTGCGGCGGGCATCGACTTCGTGCTGCTGGTCATCGCCGCCGACGAGGGCATCATGCCCCAGACCCGCGAGCATCTGGAAATCTGCTCGCTGCTGGGCATCCGGGCCGGGCTCGTGGCCCTGACCAAGACGGACATGGTCGAGGGGGAGTGGCTCGAGCTGGTGCGCGAGGAGGTCGGGACCTACCTGCAGGGCACCTTCCTGGAGGGCGCGCCCATCATGCCCGTCTCGGCCCACACCGGCGCGGGCCTGCCCGAGCTGCGCGCCGCCATCCTGGAGCTGGCCACGACGTTCTCCCCTGACCGCCGCTCGGACCTCTTCCGCCTGCCCGTGGACCGCGTCTTCACCATGAAGGGCCACGGCACGGTCATCACGGGCACATCCATTTCCGGCGTCCTGCGCCTGGGCGAGGAGATCGAGATCGTGCCCTCGGGCCATCGCTCCAAGGTGCGCGGCCTGCAGGTCCACGGCGTGACCACGGACACGGCCCGGGCCGGCGAGCGCACGGCCGTGAACCTCTACGGCCTGGAGGTGGCGGACCTGGAGCGCGGCGAGGTCCTGGCCCATCCCCAGACCCTCTTTCCGTCTCTGGTCTGGGACGTGGAGATGACCTGCCTGTCGTCGTCGCCCAACCCCCTCAAGCACCGCACCGAGGTCCATTTTCACCACGGCTCGCGCGAGGTCCTGGCGCGCCTCTTCTTTCTCGACCGCGACAAGCTGGAGCCCGGCGAGACGGCCGTGTGCCAGGTGCGCTTCCCCACGCCCCTGCCCGGCGTGTTCGGGGATCGCTGCATCGTGCGCTCCTTTTCCCCTTTGCAGACCGTGGCTGGCGGGCGCATCGTCAACCCCCTGGGCCGCAAGGTGAAACGCCACTCGCGCGAACTGGAGACCCTGAACGCCCTTGGCGCCATGGGCGGCGAGGAACTCCTCCTGGCCCAGCTGCGCCTGGCCGGCCGCACGGGCCTGACCGTGGCGGAGCTGCGCATCATGACGGACATGGAGTCAAAGCTCCTGGACAAGACCCTGCAGCTCCTGGGCGGCCGGCAGCTCGCCTTTCAGTTCGACCGCGAGGACAAGCGCTATGTCGGCGCCGACGTCCTTGAAACCCTGGGCGCGGAGTGCCTGGCCTACCTCGGCGAGTACCACAAACGCGAACCCATGCGGCAGGGCCTGTCCCGGGCCGAGCTCCTCTCGGGCTTCGGGCGGGCCATGCACCCCAAGCTGGTCCACTTCCTGGTCGAGCGGCTGGTCAAGTCCGGTCAGGTGGTCCTGGAGGGCGACACCCTGCGCCTGCCGGGCCACGTGGTCTCCCTGGCCTCGGACCAGTCGGGCCTGCGGGCGCTGATGGAGTCGGCCTATGTCCAGGCAGGCCTCATGCCGCCGACCACCAAGGCCTTCCTGGAGGAGAACGGTCTGACCGCCAAGGACGTGGCGCAGATGTACCGCCTGCTGATGGAAGAGGGCGTGCTCATCAAGGTCAGCGAGGAGTTCTACTACGCGAGGACGGCCATGGACGACATCGTCGCCCGCGTGCGGGGCTTCTTCGAATCCAGCCAGGAGATGGGCCCCCAGGATTTTCGCGACTTGACGGACCTGACCCGCAAGTTCGCCATTCCGGTCCTGGAGTATCTGGACAAGGAGAAGATCACTATGCGCATCGGGGACAAGAGGCAGTTACGGAAGAGGTAGAACGTCGGTTTGTCTTGCTCCGTGCGTTCGCAAAATCCCCGCCTTGGCGGGGATTTTGCGTTTTGGGGGCTTGGTGCGGAGTCGCGATCCGTCGCGGGCCGGGCAAGGCCTGTCGGAACTTCCTCGCGGGCCTCGTAATGCCTCCCGGCCTTGAGCTTCGGGCAGAGGGCGGAGCGTTGTCCGGTACGCGGCCGGGAAGCAAACGATGCCTGGTTCGGTCGGACAGCCGACAGGCCTTGCCCGGCCCGCGCCGGATCGCTTGAGGCGCAGTGGAAGGGGGGAGATAGAGGTGAATGGGGGGCAGGGGGCGAGCCCCCTGCCCGCCGGAGGCATTCTTGCGGAGGTGCGCCGAAACCGCCCGGGTCAGCGTGGAATCCAGATGCGGAAGACGCTGCCCTGGCCGAGTTCCGAGACCGCGCCGATGCGTCCGCCGTGCTGGTCAACGGCCTTCTTGGCGATGAACAGGCCGAGTCCGGTCCCGCGGGAGCCCTTGGTGGAGAAGAAGACCGTGAAGAGGCGCGAGAGGGTTTCCTCGGACATGCCGGCACCGTTGTCCTCGATCTCGAAGAACACGCCGCTTGCGTCGGGCCGGGCGCGGAACTCCACGAAGCAGTTCCGCGTTTCTTTCAGTTCCCGGCAGGCGTCGACCGCATTTTCGAGGATGTTGACCACCGCGGCGGACAGGACGACCTCGTCGATGCCGAAGTTGCCGAGATTGTCCGAGATGTCCGTCCTGAACTCGACGCCGGCCTCCTCGGCCTTGGGGCGGACGGCTTCGACGACGTGGTCCGCCAGTTTTCGGGCCGGAATCTCCCGCAGCTGCAGTTCGCGTTTCTTGGCGTAGAAGAGGATGTCCAGGACCATGGTCCGGATGCGGCCCACGAGTTCCGTAACCTTGCTCCAGCCGGCCTGGACCTTTTCCTGGTCGCCGCTCTGGAATCCGGAATTGACCTTGTACACGCCCGCGTCCAGGGCCGTGAGGAGCCCTTTGATGCCGTGGGAGAGCGAGGCGATGAGCATGCCCAGGGAGGCAAGGTGGTCCTGCATGCGCACGAATTCGGTGATGTCCGTGGCCATCTCCATGACGGCCTCGATCTCGCCTGCGGCGTTGCGGATGGGAGCGGTCCAGACCACGACGTTCACGGGGTCGCCGCTCTTGCCCCTGACGGTCAGTTCCGCGCGGTGGGACTGGCCGTCCTCGAAGGTCTTGATGGTCGGGCAGCCGAAGCAGGGGCGGGCGTTGTCGCAATAGGCCCGGTAGCAGAACCCCTCGGGCTCGAAGGCGAATTCCTGGCGGAAGCGGCGGTTGGCGGCCTGCACGCGCAGGCTGCGGTCCAGGACGGTGATGTAGCAGGGCGCGTCGTCGAAGAGTTGCTGGAAGCGGTGCCGGGACGCGCGAAGCTCGTCCTGCAGACGCTGGATTTCGCTGGCCTCGACGATGAGTTCCAGCACGAGGTCGATCTCGCCCGAGGAGCCGCGGATGGGGGCGGTGTGGACGGTCACTGAGCACAGGGTCTCGTCGGGTCCGAAGACGCCTTCCTGGCTGCGCAGGCCCCGGCTCAGACGCAGGGTCCTGGCCACGGGGCTGTCCTTTCCGTCCCGGGCATGGGCGGTGTAGATGGAGTAGCCGGGGTCGCCGATGTGCGCCTCCATGCGTTCGAGATACGCTGCGTTGGCCGAGACGATGCGCTGTCTCCTGTCCTGGATGGAGACCATGCACGGCAGGGCGTTGAGAAGCCCCAGGTCGCCCTCGACCTCGCCGGACAGCCCCCCGAGGAGCTGCGACATGCCGTCCACGGCCTGCTGGGCGATGTTGCGGCGTTCGATTTCGACGAGCTTGTCGGCCTGTTCGTGGACAAGGGTTTCGAGGTTTTCGGTATACTCCCGCATGCGCTCGCGCAGGATGATCTTCTCCTCGGCGCGTTTCAGGGAGATTTCGAGGACTTCGGGTCCCACGGGCTTGGAGATGAAATCGCAGGCGTCGTGCCGCAGGCCTTCGATGGCCACGTCCATGTCGCCGTGCCCGGTGACGAGGATGACCTCGGTCTCCGGCGCTTCGGCCTTGATGGCGCGCAGCAGATCCAGACCGTCCATGCCCGGCATGCGGATGTCGGTGATGACCACGGGCGGCTTCTCGCGGCGGAAGATTTCCAGGCCTTCGTCACCGTTGGCGGCTTCCAGCACTGCATAGCCGAAGTCCATGAGGGCTATGCCGACGACCTTGCGGATGCCGGGTTCGTCGTCAACAAGCAGCAATCGTTTCTGCATCGGTCAGTATCCCGGTAAGGTCCAATTTCGCGACCCGCCCGGACGCCGGTTTCCGGCCGCCCGGCGGAGTTCCGCCACGACGCCTGCCTGACGGCGGCGCAACGCTTCCCTGCCGGGAACATTCCGCCCGGCAAGCGTCGGCACGCGACATTCCTTTCGGCGGCGGCCGAACCGCAGCGCCCTGGCAGGGTGCGCATCCATGCCCGGCATGGATGCGCAAAACGCAATTATCGAACAGCCTCCGAGAAAAGGCAATTCGCTCTAGGGGATCCCGATGGTATTTTCTACGATCTCGATGACCTGTTCGGGGTTGAACGGTTTGTTGACCGTGGCGACGGCCTTGCGGATGGCCAGGTGGATTCCCGAGAGGCCGCTGATGACCACCACCGGCAGGTCCTTGAATTCGGGCCGCTGGCTGAACTTGCGGTAGAAGCGCGGGCCCCATTCCTCGGGCATCTCCAGGTCGAGGGTCAGGAGATCCGGTCTTTCGCGTTCGAGGACTTCCATGGCGCTTTCCCCGCCTTCGGCGGAGCAGGTCTCGTAGCCGCGGTCCTGAAAGATGGAGACCAGGTACTCGACGATGACGGGGTCGTCATCGACGACCATGATTTTCTTGGGCATGAGGAACCTCCTCTTCATTCTAGATATCGCCCGACCGTTCGTCGGGCGTTTCGTCCAGGATTCGCCTTGCCTCGCGCAGGATGGACTCGGCTGTCGGCGGTTTTTCGACGTAGCCATCGGCCGAGGCGTGCCCCGCTCCGGCGCCCGTCCGCACGAGCGCCATGGCGTGGGCGAAGGTCGCGTCGTCGATGGCGGAAACGATCATGACCCTGGTCCCGGCCAGATCGGGATCGCCGCGCAGTTCCTGCAACAGTCTGATCCCTCCCTGCTCGGGCATCATGAGGTCAAGGCTCACGAGGTCGGGCCGGTTGGCCCGAATCCAGGCGAGCCCCTCCCTGCCGTTTCTGGCCGTGCCCACGGAGAATCCGGCGGATTCGAAGACGGCCTTGATGAACAGCCGCAGATGCATCTCGTCATCCACGACCAGAACCAGCGGCCGACGGGGCGTTTCGGCGGCCATGCCAGGTTACTCGTGCGCCCTGGGCGGGCCGTACGGGGAAACGTCCACCTTGTCGGGATGGTTCACGCTCAGGACCGGGCACGCCGAGCGCAGGATGACCTGTTCGATGGTGCTGCCCAGCAGCGCCTGCTCCGGGTCGACGTCGCGGGTGTGGTGGGCCATGACGATGAGGTCGGCCTTGTTCTCGCGAGCGTACTTCAGAACTTCGACGTGGGGCACGCCTTCGCGCAGGGCGACGAGGTAGTTGTCGAAGTCGCCCATGTTGGCGATGTGCTTTTCCTGAACCTTGTCCTGGGCCTCGGCCAGCTGCTGTTCGATGTAGGCCTGTCCGGCCTCGGCCTCGCCGCCCAGGTCCACGCAGTGGAAGATGTGCAGCCGGCAGCCGATCTCCTTGGCCACGTTGCGGGCGAACTGGAAGGCGTAGTTGGCGGGCTTGCTGAAGTCCGTGGCGACCACGATGTTGGCGAAGTACGACCAGCAGGTCACGCACGGACGGCTGACGACGAGCACCGGGCAGCGCGCGCTCTTGGCCACCTTCTGCATGGTGCTGCCGGCGATGACGCGGTGCCGCATGGCGCCGACGTCCTCGGGCCGGGTATGGGCGCCCATGATGATGAGGCTGGCGTCCTCCTTGCGTGCCTTGCGCAGAATCTCCGTATGCGGGACGCCCGTGGTCGTCTCGAAGACGCAGGAGGGATGGTCCTTGGCCAGCTTTTCATAGTACTCGGTCATTTCCTCCTTGACCAGGCTGACGAGGTTTTCGTCGACCTCGGTCTCCTCTCCGGTGCGGACATCCCTGTAGGTCAGACCGAAACCGCGTGTCGGAAGTCCGAACACATGGAAAACGTTGAGGCGGGACTTGTTCTTGCGCGACAGTTCGAAAGCCACGCGGGCCGCATCGTCGCACGTCGCGGAAGCCGAGGTCGCAAACAGAATCTTCTCGAACATAACTACCTCCTTAGCGCACATTCCTGAGGTGCGCCATGAAACGCGAGTTGCCAAATAACGCCGTCGATAAAATCGAAAAGTGTGCACACGGTCTCGAAGCGGAAAGTCTGCACGATGTCGCCGAAGACGACGTGCCTGAGGGTGCCCAGCCGGATGGGGACATCCAGGAGACTTTCCACCTGCCATCCGCGAATCTCCTCGTCGCTGCCGCCCGCCATGCATCCCCGCAGGATATGGTACACTTCGAGCTTCGGCGGCTCCGGGGCTCCGATGATCTCCACCACCCTGGAAAACTCCAGCCGTTCAAGCCCCGACCCGGAACACCGCTCCGGGTCGGGCCATGCCTTCGATGTCAGGCCCGGCAGGAAATCGGACAGTCGTTGCAGGTCGGGATAGCGGTTGAGCATCCGCAGGAACCCCCGCAGCGAAAAACCGTCTTCCAGTTCCAGTCTGGCGCCGAGAACCGCAAGGGCGTCTGCCACGATATGCCCTCTGTGGTCCTGAAGTTCTCCCGACTGTTTCAGTATGACTTTATTCATGTTTGCGGAGTAGTAATATTTACATTGTTTTATGTCGATGCACTATTTTAGAAATTTCATATAGTTTTACAATTATCAGGTCAATACTGTGTGTGAAAATAATGTTGGAAATAAAATCATACTATGCATTTTTATTTTCACACTTGCATGGTATGGTTATTGTGAATTCAGTTTCGAGTTCGTTATTACGACGTATGTTGATGGTTCCTCCGTGGGCCTGCACCGTTTTTTTCACGGTCATGAGACCCAATCCGGACCCCTTTTCGCCTTTTGTGCTGAAAAATGGCGTAAACAGACGGGGCTGCGCGCTTTCCGGTATTCCGCAGCCGTTGTCCGCAACGTGGTAGGATATGGAGTCGGGACTGGCGTCGATCCAGACCCTGACGCGGCCGCCGGGATTGTCGGGGCCGAAGCCCGCCGCGGTGCAGGCGTCGAGCGCATTGCCCACCAGGTCCAAGAGGCAGCGGTGCACGGCCCCGCCATCGAGCATGGAGGGTACGAGGCCCTTCGGCGTGTCGAGGCGCAGTTCGATTCCGCGCCCGCAAGCGGTGGCACCCAGCAGCTCGACGACCTGCCTGGCGGGCAGGGCGGGATCCGTCGGCCGGAGATCGAGTTCCTCGACCTTGGCGAAGCGGATCATGTCCAGGGAGAGGTTTTTGAGCTTGCGCACGTTGGCTTCGAGCATCTCCCAGCCCTGCTCAAGGTATTCCCGGTGGTCGGAGTCGAGCCCCTGCCTGAGCAGAAAAAGGCTCCCTTCGAGCCCGCTGGCCATGTTCTTGATGGAGTGCGAGAGCCCTGCCACGGTCTGGCCTATGGTTGCCAGCCGCTCCGCTGCCAGGAGGTCGCGGGTCTTCTGCTCGACGAGCTCCTCGAGATGCTCCGTGTGCTCCCGGATGGCCCGGCGCATGGTCCAGCGCTCCCTGGCCCGCGCCAGGGCGATTTCCAGGACGTCGCCATCGATGGGCTTGGTCACGAAATCCGCGGCATCGAGCTTGATGCCCTGGATGGCCAGGCTCAGGTCGCCGTGTCCCGTCATGAGGACCACCTCGGTTTCGGGCTGGATTTCCTTCAAGGCCTTGAGCAGCTGGAGGCCGTCCATGCCGGGCATCTTGATGTCCGTCAGGACGATGGGGAAAGATTCCTGCCGGAACAGGGCCAGGGCTTCCTCCGCGCTCGACGCCGCCCGCACGTTCCAGCCCGCGTCGGACAGGGATATGCCGAGGACTTTGCGGATGCCTTCCTCGTCGTCGATGATCAGCAGCGACATTCTTCCGTTCATAAGATGCCCTCTGCCTGCGGCGCGGGAACGGGCAGCGAGATGATGAAGCGGGTGCCCTTGCCGCGTTCGGACTCCACGGCGATGGAGCCGCCGCAGTCCTTGATGATTCCGTAACTGATGGACAGGCCCAGTCCCGTGCCCTTGCCGACCCGCTTGGTGGTGAAGAAGGGCTCGAAGATCTTCTGCCGCACCCCTGGGGGAATGCCGCAGCCGGTGTCGACGATCTCGGCCACGACGCTGTCGTCCCGGCTGTACGTCTTGAGCGTGATGAGCTTGTGGCCGGTCGGCCGTCCGCCGTCGTCGCGTTCGGAGGTTGCGGCGGGGGCCCATTTTTCCTCGATGGCGTCGCGGGCGTTGATGAGCATGTTGATGAAGACCTGTTCAAGCCGGCTGGAGTCGGCCAGCACCTGCGGGAGGTCCGGATCGAAAGACTGGACCACTTCGATTTCGCGCAGCTTCAGCTGCTGGATGAAAATGTCCAGGGCGCGTTTCAGGATTTCGGTCACGTCCACGGGTTCGAGCTTCATGTCGGGCTTGCGGCCGAACTCGCGCAGGTGGTTGATGATCTTGGAGGCCCTGTCCACATGGTTTTCGATCTCCGTGGTCAGCGTGGCCAGGATGTCCCTGGCCACTTCGTCGCCGCGCTCGATCTTGCGGCGGATGAAGCTCGCGCCGGTCTTGATGACGGACAGGGGCTGGTTCAGTTCGTGCGCCATGCCCGTGGCCATCTCGCCCAGGGTGGCCATTTTCGAGGCCTGGATGAGCTGCTGCTCGGTTTCCAGGCGCTTGGTCATGTCGCTCGTAGTCACGAGCAGCACTTTCTGCCCGCTGAATTCGGACGGCGAAACGCGCACGGTGACGAAGAGGCGACGTCCGTCCTTGGCCATGTGGATGACCCGGTCGTGCATGCTTTTGGCCGTGAGCTTCTGCCGGAAGGATTCCCGGTCGTCCTCGATGAAGAGGCTCAGGAAGTTCCGCCCGACGATCTCGTCCTTTTCGAACCCGTATACTGGTTTGACGGACTCGTTGCAGTCGAGAATGACCAGGTCGCTCTCCTGCAGGACGAAGACCGGGTTGGGTATGTTGCGGAAGATGGCCTGGTATTTCCGTTCGCTTTTCTCGAGGTCCGCCTCGAGCTGCTTGCGGCTCGTGATGTCCAGGCACATCTCCATGGCCGCCACGATTTCGCCCTGGGCGTTCTTGATGGGCGAACTGGTCACCAGCCAGTGGCGGATCTCGCCGTTGGCGTCGTAGCCCGACTCCTCGCTGGTGTAGGACTTCCCCGTCTTGAAGGTGTTCTCCACGGGACACTGGGGGCATTTCTCCATCCTGCCCTTGTAGGCGTGGTAACAGGTGTCGCCAGGGGTCGGGCGGAACTTGTCCCTGAATTCCTGATTGTAGCGCAGCAGCCTGAAATTGCGGTCCTGGACCGTGATGATGCACGGCACCAGGGAAAATAGCGTCAGGTACTCGTCGCGTTGCCTGTTCAATTCGGACTGCTTCTGGCTGATGCTCTTGCCCATGCGCTCGATGGTCTGCACGAGAGTGCCCATCTCGTCGGGCTGGTCGATCTCGATGTGGGTGCAGTTGCCGCCGTCGGCGATGTGCTGGGCTCCGGCGATGAGCTTGCGGATGGGGCGCAGCACGAATCGCCTCATGAACATGAAGATGGCCAGTCCGGTGAGGGTCAGGACGATGACGGTGAAGGCTATGCTGCGGTTCCTGAAGGCCAGGGTTTCCTTGTCCGTCGATTCGAGGGACAGGACCACGTCGATGGCGCCCAGGACCCTGTCGCTCGACGGGTGGAAATGGCAGCTGCCCTCGCAGCCGGGCTCGTTCAGGACTGGAGTGATGATGCCGAGCATCCGCTGGCCGTTTTCCCCCTGGAAGATGCGGGTCCGCTCTTCGAGGGGGACCTCCTCCGGGGGCTGAAGGTGCTTGTGGCAAGCCTGGCAGGACTCGTGCGAAATGTCCGTACGGGCTTCAAGCTCCCTGGGGCTGTTGGAGAACTTGATCGTGCCGATGCCGTCGTAGATGCGCAGGGCCTCGATCCCCTCCTGACGCCCGACGTTGGTGATGATCTGGTTGAGGTCGTCTCGCGAGTTCAGCATCATGGCGTAATGCGTGCCGAGCTTGATGGTCGTGCCCAGCCGGTCGACCTCCTCCACGGCGTAGCGCATGAGGATGGACTCCTGATGGCTGATGGCGAAGTACGACATGGCCGCCACGCTCGAAACCAGGGACAGGCCGGCGGTGAGGATGAGCTTCAGGCTCAGGCTTTTCTTGATGAAGGCCCATGGGGTGCTCATGACATCCTCTCGGGGCGGCGACCGCCGGGGTCGTGCCTGTTTGCGGGCGGCTCTCCGGCGCGAGCCGCCCGCATGGCGTTCACGCTACCTGACGTGGCACTGGCCGCAGGCCAGGGGACCCTTGCCCTGTGCCTCGTGACAGCCGATGCATTGCCTGTGGTAGGCCCTGTTCAGATCCGTCGATCCCTTGGCGGGCTGCACCGCATGGCAGTCGGCGCACGGCGTGCCCTCGGTCGATGAGCTCGTGTCCTTGACGCCGTCGGCGCCGCCGTGATGGCAGACTGCGCAGTCCTCCACCCCGGCCTTCTCGTTGTGCTGGTCGTGGATAAAGGCCGCGGCCGGCCTGGTCAGGCTGCCGAAGGCGTCGGGGGCGACGGTCTTCATCTCCTCCTGGGAAAATGCCAGTTGGGCGCAGACCAGGAATACCGCCGTGGTCAGAATGGGAAGAAAGGTTCTCATCGTTCTCTCTCCTCTAAGCCTCTGGCTTTTCCATGCATTCGTAGATGATGTCGCCGAGGAATTTGATCTTCATGTCGAGATGGTAGGCATGCGTCGTGTCCTCCAGACCGCCGTGGCAGTTGTGGCAGGGCGCCACGATGGTGCCGACGCCGGTGGCCTTGAGTTCGTCCGCCTTGGCCTTGCACCCTGCCACCCGCGAGTTTTTGAAGGGCGGGCCGCAGTTGATGACGCCGCCGCCGGCGGCGCAGCAGAGGTTGTGCTCGCCGTGGGAAGCCGTCTCGACGATGTCGCCGTCGACGAGGAACCGGACCAGTTCGCGCAGCTTTTCGTGCAGGCCCCGGCCGCGGACCACGTTGCAGGGGTCGTGCACGGTCACCGGGCCGGGGTATTTCTTGGCCAGCTTGATCTTGCCGTCGCGCATGAGTTCCCAGAAGAACTCGATGGAGTGGACGACGGGGACCGGGTGCCACAGCCAGCCGTCCCAGCGGTTGCCTACGTCGTAGATGGAACGGAAGGCGTGACCGCATTCACCCATGACGATGCGCTTGACCTTGAGCTTCTGGGCGCTCTCGAAATGCCTGCGCTTGAGGCGGCCCATCATCTCGAAGTCTCCCGTGAACATGCACATGTCCGAGTTGTCCCAGCCGGGTTCGGCCGGCATGGTCCAGTCCACGCCCGCCGCGTGCATGATGGCCGCGGCCTGGTAGATGAGCTGGGTGCGGAACTTCGGTTCCGGGGCGATGACCGAATAGTAGATGTCCGCGCCCTCCTTGTCCAAGGGGATGCGCAGGTCCGGGAATTCCTCGCGCGCTTCCTCCTCCTGCCACTGCAGGGTGTCGGTCCACTCGTCGTCCTTGACCCACATCTGGTTGTACGTCGCCGAATGGCTGTGGGCCGTGTCCTGGATGTACTGGGGCGTCACGCCGAGTTTGTGGCAGATGCGGCGCATGACGGACATGATGTAGCCCGTGTCGATGCCGATGGGGCAGTAATGGACGCAGCGCCGGCAGAGGTTGCATTCCGTGTAGGCCAGCTGGGCCAGTCCGTAGATGAAATCCGGCTCCACCTTGCCGTCCTTCTCGAGCAGGACGTCCAGGGTCTGGCGGACCTTGCCCGCCGGGGTGTAGCTCGGGTCGTCCGGGTGGGACTGGGCGAAGTGGCAGGCCGTGGCGCACATGCCGCAGCGCATGCATGTCTCGGAATAGACCTTGAGGCGGGCGCCCGTCTCGTTCTTGAGGACGGCGTTGACCGTCTTCTGGATTTTTTCGGGAGTGAGCCTGGAAACCCCGCGCCGCAGGCCCACATCCTCAATGAGTCTGTCGTGAATACCCATGTTGTGATCCTCCTTGGGATGTTACCAGTCGCGGGCGTGACGCACGCCGCCGAATTCCGACCCCATGTACGACCTCGTGAACACGGCGAAGACCATGTGCGACAGGCGCGTCCAGGGAATGGCCACGAGCATCAGTTCCCCGGCGAGGATGTGCAGGATGATCATGGTGTCGTAGTCGAGGATCTGGCGGTAGGCCAGAAAGCCGGTCACGAATGGCGCCAAGACGATGGCCAGGGCGACCCAGTCCGCGGTTTTCGTGATGTAGCGCACGTTGGGGTCCTGCAGCCTTCTGACGGCGAAGAAGACGCACAGTGCGATGACGACGATGGTCAGATAGTCGCCGATGGGGTCGGGAATGGCCGGGAAGGAGATGCCGAAGAACTGGTCCCACAGCATCACGTGGGCCGTGAGGAAGATCGGCACGGCAAAGAGCAGCAGGTGAAAGAGGAAAGTCGCCACGGTCAGGGCCGGGTTCCTGCGCCAGCCCAGGGTCGCGAAGGGAGTGATCCAGTGGGCGATGGAGCGCAGGGAGTATTTCCAGCTCATGAAGGCGATGGAGGAAGCGTCCTTGGTCTTGGCCAGCCTGTACATGCCGACGAGCCGCCAGACGGATCCCACGATGAAGGCCGCCCAGGCCAGCCAGGCCAGGGGGCCGGTCACGAATTCATAGATGGTGTTCATGCGTTGCATTCTCCTTTGGGCTCAGGCCACCGGGGTCACGACCCGGAAGTAGGCGCCCATGTTCATGGCCTTGACGAGCAGCTTGGTTCCGTCCGGGCTGAATACCGGCTCGAAGACCCGCTCGAAGTCCTGATCCAAGGGGCGTCCGTTGACGACCACGGTCTGGCGTCCGCCCCTCTCCACCTTCACGGCCACGTTGCCGCCCGTGGGGCTCAGTACGGGCTTCCAGGCCATGTCCCAGGTCCCGTCCCAGACTTTCCCGTCGACCATGACGCGCCAGTTCCGGTTGTTGTCCGAACCCAGGGCCGCCACGTGGCCGCCGTCGTCCGCCACCGCCAGATCCGTGACCACGGGAAACCTCGCGCTCCAGGGCTTGCCGTTCACGGCCACGGTGAATTCACCGAAGACCGGCGCGACGATGGCCGCCAGGATCTGGCCGTTGCGGCTGAAGACCTGCTGCCAGCATTGGAAAAAGACGGGATCCCAGATGGTCTTGCCTTCCTGGGCCATGCCCCACAACCCGGAGATGCGCACCGGCGCGACGACGCTGCCGGTGGAGGGGTTGAAGCTCGGCTCCCAGACGCAGGCGTACATGTCGGGCCAGGGGGTGCCGTCCACGGCGATGGTGTAGTCGTAGAGGCTGGCGCGGACCTGGGCTGCAACGCGCCTGCCCGAAGCGTCGAATGTCGGGGTCCAGGCGTTCAGAAACTTTCTGTCCCAGGCCTGTCCGTCGACGGCGACGCCGAAGACTCCGGCCTGGAAGGCGTCCAGGTCGGCGGGCTTGAGGGAACTGAGCTGCACCACGGCCGTCGATGATGATCCGTCGGCGGAAAGCAGGCTCTGGTTGAGGTTCTCGAAGAGGGTTTCCCAGGGCGTGCCGTCGAGGCACATGCCGTATTCCCCTCCGGACTGGATGCAGGCTGCGATGACCGACCCGTCTTTGGAGAACTGCGTCCCCCAGAGGTAGTCGAAACGCTCCTCCCAGGGCACGTCGTCGATGGCGAGCGTCCATTCCCCGTCCTGCTGGACCACGGTCGTGAAGCGGCCGTCCGGGCTGAACCGCGGCAGCCAGGCTTTTTCGAAGGTGTTCTCCCAGAGCGAGCCGTTGACGCAGGCCGTGATCGTGCCGTCCTCCAGCCTGGCCAGCGCCGCGAGTCTTTGCCCGTCCGGAGAGGCATGGGCCTCCTCCATCCACATCGCGCCTTCGGGCAGGTCCGTGGAGGCGAGAATCACACGTTTACCCGGCTCCCAATCCCATAAAGCTGGTGAATGCATGTCGTCCTCCCGTTTCCCGCATGTAGTTGCGGGATTTAATTGATTTCCGATGAGAAAAGCCGTTGCCGCGGATGCGGTCTGCCAGTTCGCGTCGGTCGTAAGCATTGGTTGTGTGTCGAAATCTATAGTGACGACGATCGTATTGGTGAAACTTATATCCATATTATCGCTGTTTTTCGGTTATGCAAGCAATTTTTAGCAAATTATTTAATTATACATTGAGAGTATAGTTATGAAATAAAACCATACTTACAGTGTGTGGATTTGGATTATTTCAAATAGTGGATTGATTTATGCCATACCATCGTGGCATATCTCTACGGAAAATGAATGGCTTTCCAAGCATGGACTCCCGTGCTTGTCGTCGAGGAGGGTGATCGGATGCGTCTGACGACCAAGGGACGTTACGGAATGCGCCTGGTGCTTGATATCGCGCAGCATGGGGGGAGCGGACCTGTTTCCATGTCAGAGGTTTCCCTCAGGCAGGACATATCGCTCAAGTATCTGGAAAGGCTGGTCGGAGAGTTGCAGCGGGCGGGCATCGTCAAGAGCATGCGCGGGAGGATCGGCGGGCACGTCCTGGCACTGCCGCCGGAGCGAATCACCGTCGGGGACGTCGTGCGCGCACTGGAGGGCGAGTCTGCCGACTTGCCGTGCGGAAACAACAGGCTGGCGTGCCCGCGTTCCGTGCACTGTCTGACCAGGGCCATCTGGGTGGCCGCGGACCAGGCCATGTTCGAAAAGCTGGACTCGGTGACCGTGCAGGACATCCTGGAGGACGGGCAGAACTGCATGGCCCGCAAGGAGGCGGCCAAACTGGCCCAACTCAAAATCCCGCAGGATTCGCAGCCTGAGCATCAGAAGCGACGCAAGGCGATCCCGAACCGGCTCTTTCTCCGCTACGGGGCCCTTCAGGCCGCAGAAAGCCCTGGCCGCCAGGGGGCGGCAAAGACGATCCTGTCGGTGGACGACAACCTCGACATCGTCGAGTACCTCGTCTCGATCTTCCGCGAAAGGGGCTATGCAGCCTATGGCGCCACCAGCGGGGAGGAGGCCATGGAAATCCTCAGGCAGGTCAAGCCGGATCTGATCACGCTGGATCTGGAGATGCCCGAGGAGTGGGGGCCGAAATTTCATCAGCGGTTTTCCGGGATGTCGCAATTCAAGGACATCCCCGTGGTAGTCATCAGCGGCTTGCCGGGCATCCACCGGGCCATCAGGAAGGCCGTGGCCACGCTGAGCAAGCCGTTCAAGCCGGAGGATGTTCTGGAGGTCGTGGAAGCGGCCATCGGCGCGCCGTGATCCGTCTTTCCCGGAATTTCGGAGGCGTTTTTCCGGGAGCCGCGACGGACCGCTTGAGGCGTAGCGGAAGGGTGTGAGGAGCGAAGACATGAATGGGGTGCAGGGGACTCGTCCCCTGCCCGCCGGAGGCACTCTTATCTGGGCGTCATGGCCTTTTTGGTCTTGGCCGTGGGCATGGCTGTGGCGGGGTCTTCGGGCCAGGGGTGTTTGGGGTAGCGGCCGCGCATTTCGGCGCGCACGAGGGGGTAGCCGTTCTTCCAGAAGGAGGGCAGGTCGCGGGTGACCTGCAGGGGGCGACCTGCGGGGGAGAGCAGGTGCAGGA